>Ga0194121_10000758_pt1 | contig 56272 bp, 70 predicted proteins | sample TA2MahCa50mmetaG_FD_148609 | JGI IMG/M metagenome (GOLD analysis project Ga0194121, IMG submission 148609) | Freshwater microbial communities from Lake Tanganyika, Tanzania - TA2015020 Mahale Deep Cast 50m | ecosystem: Environmental > Aquatic > Freshwater > Lake | place: Tanzania: Lake...
AGACGCTTGTTTGAAGGAACCGCCAACTCTCCCTCGTAAAATCCGACCCTTTTTTGATCATCATCCGGAATATCTTTTACGGTCGCTTCCCACGTCTCCACGCACTTGTCTACGTCGCTCTTTTGCGTACAGCCTGCGAGCGCGACTGCAACCGCCAGTAGTCCTAGTGCTGCTGCTTTCATCTATTGTTCTCCCGTTTGTCGCTACTTCTAAAATCCGCCACTGGAGAACCGTCCGATTGCATTTCACTCGCCAAGCCCAAGATTCTTGAGGTGACCTACAAATTGTGTTTTTGTCTTTCAAGGGTGTCGTCTATCTCATCAGCCAGTGACGACGAAATCACGACTCGCCGAAACGGCGTGAACGCCGTTGAAATCAACTTCCAATGACCGACGATATTCGGGATTGTGATCACCAACCAGAAGAAAGCGAGATTGATTGCGGAACCAATGATGTGGGCCAGCGCTAGTACCCAACCAAACGTCAACGCCCAAAGTACGTTTGCAACGACTCCGACGGTCTTCACAGTTCCGCCGGGGTTGTCACCTCCCTTACCCACGACCTTCCTGTAATCCTCAAGCCTGTTTTTCGGAATCGCTTTCCGACCGAATGGCCAGAATCCGTAGCCGATCAACGGGTACAAAAATGGAAGTAACGGGAAGAATACAAGCGCGCCAAGCAGGTAGAGCAACCCGATCAGCCACCCGCCCGTGAGTAACCAGACGATATTGGCAAGAGTTTTCATTTTCCCCTCCCGTCCAGACTATAGCGCCAGAAACAACGGAGTTGCCTACTCCCGGCGCGGCCTTGGGTGGGGCGCCGCCTCCGTTACGGCAGATCCCGGGCTGGGCAACTTAAAGGCCGAATGGAGACGGGAGGATTGGCTGCTGGGTACGGGCAAGGGCGGGGCGGTCGCCGGTGCGGGCCGGGGTCAGTGCAGCCGGGCCGGGTGGTCCGGAGGGGTTCTTGGCTGCCGGATTCACGGGCGGGGGCAAGCGATGGCGGGCTCGGGCACACCATAAGGCTCGTTCGGCGAAGTTGGCTGTGCGCAAGGGGCCCTTTGAATTTCCTATCCGCAGAACCGATACGTGTAATTATCGGCCCCAATCATGCGCCCCGCCCGGCAGGCCCATCAAGACATCAAGATGTCAGGATGTCACGCCTGGGCGGGCAGCGGGCCGCGCTCGATCCTGAACCGGATGTCGTCGAGCACCTCAGTCTGCTCGTCGAGCATTGCGTTCAGCTCGCGCACCGCGGCCCGGAACTGCTCACGCTGTCCGCCGCGCCAGCGGTTCCGTGACGATCTCGCCTTGCCGGCTGCCGTCCGCGGCCCGGTGGACTTCTCCCACGGTCGCCAGCGATAGATCAGGCGCGAGCGCAGCGCCCGGTGCTCGGGTGTCCGGTAGTAACTCACGGGTGTCTCCTGATTGTTCAGTCGGCGCGGGTTCCGATTTCTTCGCCCGAAGGTCGGTGGTGATCGTGTTGTTCACCTGCTGCGGCCCGGTCGTCACGTTCGCCTGCGTCGCAATCACCAGCGGCGGATTCTTGATGGCGGCCAGCGTCTCGACCGTCGTCCGTGACTGGCTTTGCGCCTTCAGGGCGAGCCGCAGGTAGATCTCGGCTGCGTTGGTGTACTCGCCCATGTTGGCGGCGGCCCGTGTGGTCAACGTGCCGAACAGCGTGTCCAGCGTGCGCGCCTGAACGACTAACATCTCCTCGAGCTGCGTCAGGTCACCCTTCACCACCTGCTGGGACTGCTTCTTCAGCTCCTTCTCCAGCGCGATACCGTTGAGCTTCTCGCCGTCCTGCACCGTGACGAGCCGCTGAAGGGTATTCGCCGCCATGCAGGACGGGTCGAGCACGAACTGCGCCATGTACTCGGCACGCTCCTCGGCTGATAACGTGACCGATTGCTTCTTCACCTTCGCGTCAGCCATTACGGGCCCTCCTCGACTTGCTGCGCGTAATCAGGGACACACGCGGACTGCGGCCCTTCTTCCGGTCCACGGCCACCAGGCCCGCGGTGCTGAGGTTCCGCAGCGCCCGGTCCTTCGCATACCTCGACACACCGAACGCCGCAAGCCGCTCCGTGGATAGCGACAGGTGCTGCTGGGCGCTACGCAACCCCGCCAGGTGCCAGAGGGCCATGCCGACTGCGAGCGCCTGCCCTGGGAGCCGGGCGGCGCGCTCGATCCATGACAGCGGGATCGGGCCGCGCAGGTAGGGATCGACGACGGTCGAGGTCGCCGGCTTACTGAATCGTCCCGCTTCTCGATCCCAGGTGAGCCTAGTCTCCCGTATCTGTCCCATGCCTATACCTCCTATAGATATATAAACACTAATGAATAGACACTAGTGATTAAAGGAACCCCTGCCGCGCCGGCGCACATTGCAGGTGCGTGGACGCACATTGCAGGTGCGTGGGCGCACATCCCCCTAACAGGCCCATGACGGTCTCCCACATCCGAACGCCGCGGGGATCGCTGTAGCGCGTCGGGTGTGCGTAGACGGTGGCGTCCGACCGTAACGTGAACCCGGCCAGGACGTCGGCACTCGCCCGCGCCATGCAGCTCCTGGCCGCCTCGACCGCCGCGTCAATGTCCTGCGCGTCAGCTTCGATCAGGAATGCATCGTGGACCGGACAGCACACCTCGATGCCGGCCTCGGTCATGTGGCTGGCCGCTATCCGCATCATCTCGGCCCCGTTCGCCTGCATCGGGAAATTGCGTGCCGTGCGTGCCCCGTCGCCGGCGTCCGCGTGCAGGGGCCACCCGAACACGGTCCACAACTTACCGTTCAGGGCGAACTCGTCAGCCGCCGCATCGGACCATTGCCAGAACTCGCGGTAGGTGCGCCGGTGATCGTGCAGCAGGTCACGCGCCGCGAGCACGGGCCGCCCGATGCGCTGCGCCAGGCTGTCGGCCCCCATGCCGAACTTCACACCCAGGGCGCAGGTTTTGTAGAGATCCCTGACCGCGCCGTGCGTGGCCTTCGTCGCGCCCGCGGGTGCTGCGCCCGCCTGTATCGCGAACGCCAGGTAGGGGTCGCCCGACGCATACGCGGCCTGCATCTTGCCGTCGCCACTCAGGGCCGCCGCGATGCCGAACTCCTGCTGCGACCAATCGACATACGCGACCGCACGCCCAGGTGGCGCTTGGATCAACCCGCGCAGCCACACGCTCGGGCCGAAGATGAACCGCGAGTTGCTCGGTTGATTCCGGCTCGACTTCGATCCGAACGGACTGAGCAGCACTCGGTTCCGCCCGTCCTGGCCGACCGCGAGTTCGTTCAGCCGCAACTGCGCCAGCGAACTCCGCAGCTCACGCAGCGGCGCGACCGCCGGATGTGCTCGCGCCATCTCCTTGAACGTGTCGTCGTCGAGCGCGAGTGCGCCCGACTCGAGCCGCGGCCAGGGGCTGTCATGCACGGCCAGCCACGCGGCGAACTTGTCGGCCTTGAACGTGTGCCCATCGAATACACCGTAGTCACCATCCACGGCCTCGATGAGCGCACCCTTCAGCTCGGGCCAGTATTCGCGGAGCTGCATCAGCGTGTGCGCGTCGATGGGCACCCCACGGTGCTCCATGTGCGCCACGGCCTGCATGTAGCGACCGCGCAGGAGCGCACGCGACAGGTCGAGCTTCGGCAGCATCGCCGGCAGCAGGCGAGCGAGCGCGTCGACGTCGGTCTCGCAGTAGTCGAGGATGTCGCGCTGCTGCTGCTCGGTCCACGGTCCACCGGACAGGATGAGTTGCCGCATCGTGTCCTTCTCGTTCGCGTCCATTGCGGGCAGCCCGTGCCAGGCGAGCGCGCCGACGAGACCGCGGCCACACGCGGCCTGCCTGCCGTTCGTCACCGCACGGAACTCCGCGTAGAGATCGAGCACGCGCTCCGGTAGTGGCCAACCGAGGGCGAGATGACAGCCCAGCTCCGCGCCGGCGAAGTAGGAGACGAACAACGAGTCGGGGCCCAGCGAGTAAGGCGGCAGGCGACGGCTGCGGAGCTCGTCGCGCCACAGCCTCACCTTCGTCCCGCTCCGCAACTCCCACGCAACCATGCACACCGGATCGGGCCGCTCGCCAGGTGCGGCCACGAACTCGAAGTCCACGGCCCACACCTGGGAGAACGGCAGGCTCATGCGGAGCCCCGCAGCCGCTGCACGACTGGATGGTCGAGCGTGTCGATGAGCCGGTCGCGGAATGCGATACGCACCAACTCCTGCAATGGCTTGTCCGGCCACTCGGGCTCGGGGAGATCACCCGTGGCGACGAACGGCTCGTAAGCCCCGAGGGTCCGATTGGCTGCGAGCCTGATCCATTGCTTCTTGGCGAGGTTGGCGGCCTCGAGCGCGCTGCGGTTCCACTCGTCGAGCTTGCCCAGCTCGTCGGGCATCCTGATCGGCCACAGGAACACATTGCCCTGTCGCGTGATCGCGGTGAGCAGCACCTTCGGCGCAATCTCACCGGGCAGCTCGGACCACAGGTGCGGCGCGACGAGATAGGTCTCACCGTCCTCCTTCAGCTCGAGCACCGCGGTCTCGAGCCGGTATTCGACATCGGGATGCACGCGCACGAACCATTGCCGGTCAGGACGGCGCACGGGGATCGTCGTCAACGCCTTCTTCACGCCAACCATCGCGCCGAAGTCCTGGCGCAGGCGCAGGCTATTCAGGTCGAACGGATCAGGCGCGGACATGGTTCACCTCGCGCACGAACAAGGTGAACTGCTCACCGCGGCCAGCCTCAGTCAGGGCGAGATCGCGGGCCGCCGCTTCACCGGGATCATCACCATCAGCAAGCACGATCACGTCGCGCACGGCCTTCGGGAGATCGAGTGCACGCAGGCCGGAGGTGGACAGCGCGGCCCAAGCCGGGTGACCGGTTTCCTGCATGGCGGCGAGGCAGGTTTCAATGCCCTCGCCGATCATCAGCACGTCGCCGGGTTCTGCGACAGCCTGAATGAGAAATCGCCGGCCAACGACTACGAGGTACTGCTCGTCACCGTCGGCGTGCAGGTAGTCGATCAGCCAGTGGCTCAACCGCGGCCGACCATCCCATTGGAGTGCATCCAGATAGCTCCGCACCGGGTGCCGCGGTTGTTCCCTTGCGATGGAGATGACGCAGTCCGCCACGACGTGTCTCTGACGAACATCGACGTTATGTGCTTGCAGCCACGCTTGCAGCGACAGGTCGTCGTCGTCTGCCCACGGGGCCCCGACTGCTGCATGCCGCCATGGCGGCGAACGCGAGAGCTCGACACGCTGTGCAAACTCATTGAATACGACGAGTCCGCTGAGCTCAGGTGCAGAACGAAGCGCTTCCAGTACGTTGTACTCGTCGCCTACGAATCGTCCGTTGCGCTGGCGCAGTCGGCCCAGCCAGCCGTACCCGCCACGCAAGGATGCAGGTGCGACAACATCATCGGCGAACTTCTCCGCCAGGGCCGCCGATGAATCGCTAAACCGTATAGGCTGCGACACCATCTGGACGAAAGTGCGTGACGCGGATGAGGCTTGCCTCCCGGTAAAGAACGGCCACGTGTCGTGCGCCGGCCGAGAGCAGGTTGTGGACGAGAAGCTCCAGTCTTGCCGGATCTGGTTCTTCGGTCCCTTGAACTGTGACCGCCAGTCCCGAACAGCATCGCCAGTCATAGTTGGACGGCGATTCATCGGGCGGTAGGACAAGTACGTTCGGCGGATGACGGCGTAGCGCTCGCTCCCAGGCGCGAGGACCGGCATCACGAACACGTTAAGGCGAAGGTCAGCGAGGCCCCCGACTCGCGCCCTGATGAGCTTCCGACCGTACGGCGGCGGGCGACCCGACCTGAAGCCGGGAAACCTGGACTGATGCAGCAGGCCCGGCGTCTGGTGCGTCAATTCCCGACTCGCCCCACTATCTGCCATGCCTAATCTCGGCGGTGCTCCGGGCCCGTTGCGACTGAAGCCACGCGTCAACGTCGTCCCTGAAGTAGAAGACCTTGCCCCGCTTGATGAACGGCGGGCCCGTGCCATCACACCTCTTAATCGCGAGCGTCTTGGGCGATAGCCCGCAATAGATCGCGGTGTTTCTGGTGTCCATCCGGCCGTCGGGGTAGACGAGGACTTGAATGCTGCAGATTCCGCCGGTCACGGGCAGGCTCTCCGGTATGTTTAAAGACAGCACAAGAATAATAACGACCCTAAGGTATTGCAATAGAACACGCGTGCTGTAGAATAATCAGGAACTGCCGAGAACCGACGGCGCGGAGGACCGATATGACCAGGGCCTATAAACGACGTGGAGGGGGCGGAAAGCTGACTCGGTCGGAGACCGTCACGGTGAGGCTCGACCCAAAGCTCCGATATTTGGCGGAGCTCGCGGCGTTGAAGCAGCGTCGAACGCTTTCCAGCTTCATCGAATGGGTGATTGAAGACAGTCTCGCCCGTGTGCTGCTTTACGAGGGCGAGGACCTTACTCGAGTTCGCTCGGTTGCGGACGAATCCAAAGTCCTATGGGACGTGGACGAACCGGATCGTTTCGCAAAGCTCGCCCTTCGTTACCCCGATCTGCTGACGCACGACGAGCAGAAGCGATGGAAGCTGATCCGCGAGAACGGCAACTTGTGGCGCGGTCAATACAAAATTTCAACGGGCCGCTGGAGTTGGACAGTCGATGAACGCAGCCTCTGCTACGACCGCCTCCGCGAGCATTGGTCGAACTTCTGCTCGGTCGCCAACGGGGATAGCCCGGTCGATGTCCTTCCAAAGTGGTCTGAGACGAAGCCAACGGATTCAGACGACACCGACATACCGTTCTAGGGGGACATAGGATGGCAAAGTCATTCGACCGGCTGACCCGGCATTGCGTGAGAAAGCTATCAGCCGGTGACAAGATCACGGAGCACGGCATCACGTTCGAGCGACTCTCAAACGGTGATGGCGTCTACTCAGTCAACATCATGGTCGACCGGCAGCGGGTGCACCGGGTCGTCGGGCGCGAATCCGAAGGCACGACTCGCACGCAAGCAGAGCAATACATCGCTCAGATCCGCACGGACGCCAAACACAACCGCCTCGCACTACCGAAAGGGCGCAAGGTGACACTGTCGTTCCGTGACGCGGCCGACAGGTACTTGGAGCGGCTGGCACACGAGGACGGCAAGGACCTCAAGATGAAGAAGACGAGGCTGAATCTCCACCTCGTTCGATTCTTCGGCGATACGCCTCTGTCGAAGATCACGTCGTTCGACATTGAGCGCTACAAGAAGACGCGCCGCGACGAGCCCGCCATCAAGAGCAACAGCCGCGGCAAAGGCAAGATTACGCACAAGGATCGAGGCACTTCACCAGGTACGGTAAACCGCGAGCTGGCGACCCTCTCACACCTGCTGAGCAAGGCTCTAGATTGGGGCTGGATCGACCGCATGCCGGCACGAATCCGCCGATTCAAGGAGGACCAGGGCCGAATCAGGTACCTGACCGTCGAGCAGGCGGCCAGGCTCGTCGAGTGCGCGAAGCACGACGGCAACTCGCAGGTGTACCCATTCGTTCTGATAGGACTCGAGACCGCTATGCGGGCGATGGAGATCCTCTCCATCCGTCGCGAGCACGTAGACCTTGATCGGCGAGTGATCCATATCCCGAAAGCTAAGGCGGGCGCCCGGGAGCAGCCAATCACGTCTCACCTGGCTGAGTTTCTCAAGGGTCACATTTCCGCCCTGCCCCCGGGTATGCCCTGGCTATTTCCATCACCGGGCGCCCGCTCAGGACACACGATGGACATTCGCAAGGCGTTCCGGAGGGTCGTCAAGGCGGCCGAGATGAACCCGGACGAAGTCGTCCGGCACACGCTTCGGCACACAGCCATTACACACCTAGTACAGGCGGGCGTAGATCTACCTACCGTCAAGCGGATCAGCGGGCACAAGACTCTGCTGATGGTTGAACGCTACGCACACGCCAACGGGGCACACATTCAGAACGCCATGCAGAGGCTCGAAACACGATATCGCGGGACCGGCAGCTAGCCCAGGCGGATATCCGGCCGCGACACGGACCAAGCTCTAGCAATGCAGCCCCCAGGCCCCTAGGGCAAGAGGAAGGCGACTTTGGCGGGTTGCCTCGCTGAAACGGGGTGCCCGATTACACGGGAATTACACATAGGCCCCGACCGGCGGAGCGACAGCCGCTCTAAGTGCTTGAAAAGATGGTGGCCAGAGGCAGAATTGAACTGCCGACACGCGGATTTTCAGTCCGCTGCTCTACCAACTGAGCTACCTGGCCGTGCTCGGGGCTGCGTATTAGACCGGGCCGCCCGCGGGGGCGTCAACCGCCGCGAAAATCAGGGCTTTTCCGCCGGTTCCACGTAGCCCGAGGGTGCCTCGGACCCGGCGCCGAAGAAGTACTTCTCCATCTCGCCGACCAGGAATTGCCGGGCCTTGGGCTCGAAGGGCACGAGCCGGTACTCGTTGATCAGCATGGTCTGGTGGCGGAGCCACTGCTGCCAGGCCTCCTTCGAGACGTGCTCGAGGATGCGCTGGCCGAGTTCACCCGGGTACGGCGCCTTCTCGAGGCCTTCCGCCTCGCGGCCGAGTTTCACGCACTGGACCATCCGCGCCATGTTTCAACTCCTCGAGTAATCTTGCCACGGGCGCGGGCAGTCCGACGGGCCCGTCGGCGCCCAGTTCGACCCACCGCACCTCGCCCTCCGCCACCTCGCCCCCGGCTTCTGCTACCGCGACGACCCAGGGCTCGATGTCGAGATCGAAGTGCGTGAAGGCGTGCCGGACCGTCGCCAGCCGGCGCCTCGGCGCCGCGCTGCCGTAACGCGCGGCGACGAAGGCGGCAAGCGCAGCCTCATCCGCGAATTCCGCCGGCGCCCAGAGCCCGCCCCAGATGCCTTGCGGCGGCCGCCGCTCAAGCAGCACGCGGCCCGCGGACAGCACGAACAGCATGTGCGTGCACTTCAGTCGCCTCGGCGCGCGTCGGCGTGCCGCTGGAATCTCCGCCGTGCGTCCCGCCGCGAATGCGGCGCAGCCGCCGGCCAGCGGGCAGCGGCCGCAGGCGGGATTCGCGCGCGTGCAGACGGTCGCGCCGAGATCCATGATCGCCTGCGTGTAGGCGGCGACGCGCACACCCGGCGTCGCGGCCTCCGAGAGCGCCCACAATTTCTTTAGTCCCGCCGATGACACCGCGGCGTCCTCGACCAGGAACACGCGCGCGAGTACGCGCTTCACGTTGCCGTCGAGGATCGCATGCCGCTCTCCGCGCGACAGCGCGAGGATCGCGCCCGCGGTGGATCTTCCGATGCCGGGCAGCGACACGAGCGCTTCGAATGACTCCGGCAGCTCGCCGCCATGCCGCGCCACGACCTCCGCCGCGGCGCAATGCAGATTCCGCGCTCGCGCGTAGTAGCCGAGGCCGGACCACAGTCGCATCACCTCGTCCTGCGGCGCCGCTGCGAGCGCAGCGAGGTCCGGGAAGCGCGCCAGGAAGCGCTCGAAGTAGGGCTTCACGGTCTCGACCTGCGTCTGCTGGAGCATCACTTCCGAGACCCAGACGCGATACGGCGTCGCATCCGCCTGCCACGGCAGGTCGTGCCGCCCGCGCGTGTCGAACCAGGGCAGCAGCCTCGCCGCCAGCGCCTCCGGCGCGAGGCTCACGGCGCGCCTTCGCCGTCCGGCGTCACGCGCAATACCGCGTCGCGCATCCTCGCACCGGCGATCCGCGCCTCGCCGATGCGCAACTCCGCGTCGATGTCGAGCTTCGCGAGCGGCGCCACCAGCGACTCGAGCGTCTCTTTCTTCGCGGCCGCGCCTGTGCCCGCGGGCTTCGCATCGGGCGGCAGATAGCGGTTGAAGTCGATCGCGTCGAGGCTGGCGCGCACGAGGCGCCGCCCGGGAATCACGCGGCCCTCGAAGTTGGTGTCGTCGAGGCGACCCGAGAGCGGGTCGACCGCGAACTCGCCGTCCTGCATCCGCGCGCGGAACGCGACCTGCAGCGACTCGAACACGGCCGGATCGCCGGTCGCCGGCAGCGGATGGCCGATGATGATCGCCGAGGCGCGCGGCGCGAAGACGTCGGTAGCGAACTCGAATTCGGCGACCAGGGCAGGCTCGTCGAGGTCGAGGCGGCCATCGAAGCGGCCCGGTACTTCCGCGAACTTGAAGCGCCCGCCGGCGAGGCGCGCCTCGCCCGTGACGGTCTCGTATGTCGCCTCGCGCAGCGTGCCGGTGAGCTCGGCACCGGCGAGCGGCAGCGGATCACCGCCCAGCCAGCCGCGGTACTCGAGCCCGCTCGCCGCGTACCGGCCTGCATCGAGGTCCAGGCGAATCTCGCCCTTCGCCGCGAAGTGGATCGTCTGCGTTCCACTCAGGCCGCCAAGCTGCAGCTCGAGCGGGAACTCCGTGCCCGGCGCGACTTCTCCCGCCTTCGCGGCGATCCCCGTGAGTTGCCACCGCGCTCCCGCCGCAGCGTCGCGGTAGTCGACCGTGCCGCCCTCGAGCGCGAACGCGCCGATCGACCAGGGCGCCGGCTCGACCGGGGCCGTCGCAACTTCGTCGCTCGCGGTCTCCGGAAACAGGTTCGACCAGTTGTCGGTGCCGTCCGCCGCGACGCGCAACCGCGCCGTCATCTCCGAGATCGTCACCGCATCCAGACGGTCGGTCGCGCCGAAGATCCGCCGCCACGGCAGCGCCACCTCGACGCGCGCGACCTCGAGCAGCGGCTCGTCGCCGAAACCCGGCGGCTGCGCGATCGCGAGCCCGCCCAGCTCGAGGTGCGGCGATGGGAAGTAACCGATGCGCAGGCGCTCGACGCTCGCCGGCAACCCGACCGCATCACTCACGGCGCGCGCAATCAGCCCGCGCGCGAGCGGCGTGCGCGCGCCGGCCCAGAGGATGGCGAAGGCCGCCAGCGCGACGAGCGCGATGGCGGCCGGAATGCGTGCGTGGCGTCGCTCGAGCGGCATGAACCCGGTGACCCGCAGGGATCACCGGATTCTAGCGAACTCAGCGGTCGCAGACCCGGATCTCGCCCGAGAGCGACTCCAGCTGGACCCGCGCGCCGCCCTCGCCCTGCGTGAATACGAGCTCGCTGCCCGGCGTGTACTTGCGGGTGCTGCGCGACTTCGGGCCAAAGCAGACCTCGATGTCGCCGCTGAACGACTCGAGGTCGAAGTCGGCGTTGACCGGCGGCTTGAGGTTCAGCGCCAGCGCGCCGTTCACGGTCTCCATGTCGATCTCGCCGGCGGGCGCCAGTTCGGCGTTCAGCGTGACCTCGCCCGACACCGTGCTGATCTCGACATTCGTGGCCGCCGCAACGGTCGCCTGGATCTCGCCGCTCACGACCGCGCCCTGGAATTCGCCGCGCACGCCTGTCACGGTGGATGTGCCGCTCACGTTGCTGGTATCGACCGCCGCCTTGCCGCCGGTGCCGGTGACCGTGACGTCGCCGGATACGGCAGCCGCCGACACCGGCGCGTCGAAGGCCTGCGTCCGGACCTCACCGCTCACCGACTCCAGCGCCTGCGGGCCGTGCACGCCGGTCACTGCGATATCCGCGCTCACCGTTTCAATCTCGAGCCGCGCACCGCGCGGCGCGCGCAGCACCAGGTTGGCATCCTCCTGGTTACGGCCGTGGTGGCCCGCCGGCCGCTCGACCTCGATGCGCACCTTGCGCGGCGTCGCCCCGAACTCGAGCTCGTCCTTCACGCTTTCGAGTACGGCGACCAGCTCGACCTCGTACTTGTCCCAGGCAACGACCCCGACGGGGCCCTGGACGTGCGAGACCTCGATCGTCACGTCGGGCGCGACGGTCGCGCGTCTGGTGATGTTCTGCTGCGCCGCGGCGGGCGCCGCAACGACCGCGAGGATCGCGGCGGCCAGCCATGTAATGCGGGTGTTCATCTTCAGGTCCTCCTGGTGAGGCCGTCACGCGCGGTGACGACCGTCGAATACAGCTGCATTTCCTGCTTGTAGGTGCCGAACAGCATGCCCTTCAGCATGCCGCTCGCCGGATGTTTCGCGAGCGCGGCATCGATCTCGTCGGCCGCCGCCTGCATCACCGCGAGGTTCTTCACGACCGCCTCGCGCGTCTCGGGCCTCAGGTCCTCGAACGCGCCGCGGAACTGCGCGGCCAGGTCGTCGCGCACCGCGAGCTCCTCGGCGGACAGGCCCGAGTTCGGGCCGTAGCTCACCGGCACGAACTCGCCGGCGGTCGTCCCCACATCCGCGACCACGGCCGGCTGCGCCGGCTGCGAATCCTGCAGGAGGCTCCAGGTGAGGAGCGCGGAGACCGACGCGACCGCGAGCGCCGCCGCGAGCGCGAGCGGCCAGCGGAAGGCGGGCTTCGCCGGTGCGCCCTGCGCCTCGCCGAGGCGCGCGGCGATCCCGGGCCAGAGATCGCGCGACGGCGCGACGTCCTTCGGCAACTGGGCGGCCTTCGCGAGCAACGGATCCTCAGGGGGCGCGGGCCGAACGGGACGGTATTCATGACGCCTGCTCCCCGCCGAAGCGTGCGCGCATCAGGTGCCGCGCGCGGTGCAGCTGCGCCTTGCAGGTGCCGACCGCGACGCCGAGCATCTACGCGGCCTCCTCGTGGCTGTAGCCGTAGATACCGTGCAGCACGACGATGTCGCGCGCGCCCGCAGGGAGCCCCGCGATCGCGCGCTCGATGTCGATCGGCGTCGCCTCATCCATCGCGGCCTCGACCTCGAACTCCATCTGCTCTCCTGCCTCGTCGGTCATGCTCACTTCGTTCCGGCCCTGTCGGCTGCGGCGTTTCGCGAGCACCGCGTTCACCGCGATCCGGTGCAGCCACGTGGAAAAACTGCTCCTGCCTTCATACCCCGGCAGGCTCCGCCAGGCGTTTACGAACGTGTCCTGCGTCAGGTCCTCCGCCGATTCCGGCTGGCCGGTCATCCTGAGGCAGAGGCCGTACACCCGCCCGACGTGCTGGCGATACAGGGCCTCGAAGGCGCCCGAGTCGCCCCGGCTGGCCCGCGTCACGAGTTCTGCGCCCGAGTCCGCCAGGGGGGCCGGCATCGTCACCTGCTGCATCCGATTCGTTGTCCGTTCATGGTCTTGGACGCCGCGGCCGCCCGGAAGGTTGGAAGCCGTACAATCCGGCCCGTATGGCGCAGTTTGCGACGCTCACGGGCTGGGGCAAGTGTATGCCCCCCGCCGTTCTGTCCAATGCGGATATCGCGACTTTCCTGGACACGGACGACGAGTGGATTCGCACGCGGACCGGCATCCACGAGCGGCGGATCTCGCACGTGTCCCTCGGCGACATGGCCGAGGTCGCCTCCCGCCGCGCCCTCGCCTGCGCGGGCCTCGCGGCCCGGGACCTCGACCTGATCGTATTCGGCACCTGCAGCATGGACGAGCAGGTGCCCAACATGGCCTCCGGCCTGCAGGCGAGGCTCGGTGCCTCCGCCGCGGGTGCCATGGACATCAATACCGCCTGCACCAGCTTCCTCTACGGCCTCACGACCGCGAGCGCGATGATCAAGGCCGGCACGGTGAAGAGCGCGCTCGTGATCGGCGGCGAGCTGATCTCGCCGATGATGGACTGGACGAACCGCAACGTCGCCGTGCTGTTCGGCGACGGCTGCGCCGCCGCGGTGCTGCAGGCGACCGACCGCGAGGAAGGCGTGCTGGCCGATCGGCTGGGCTGCTACGGCGAGGTGCGCGGCATCCTGCAGGTGCACGGCATGGGGCTCAATTACGCCAACCGGGGCTGGCCGCTCGGCGACACGGACTGGGTGTTCGAGGGCCAGGAAATCTTCAAGCGCGCCGCGGTCGGCATGAGCCGCGCCTGCGAGGCGGTGCTCACGGCGCGCGGGCTCGCGGCCGGCGACATCCACCTGGTCGTGCCGCACCAGGCGAATCTGCGCATCATCGAGGCGGTGGTGAAACGCGCGGGCATCCCAATGGAGCGCTGCTTCGTGAACATCCAGCGCTACGGCAACATGTCCTCGGCGACCGTGCCGGTCGCGCTGGTCGAGGCGCTGGAGGCCGGGCGCGTCGCGCCGGGCTCGAACCTGCTGCTGACCGGCTTCGGCGCGGGGCTCACCTGGTCCGCGCACGTGCTGCGCTGGGGCGAGCGGGTGACGCCGCTCGGCATGAGCGATGCGGAGCTGCCGCCCTGCACCAGGACCGCGCTTGAGATGGTGCGCGGCTACATCGCCGTCAAGCAGGGCTCGCGGTACTCCGCCTGACGAGTTCCCGGTAGAGCGCGAGGAAGCGGTCCGCCGCGCCCGCGACATTCGCCTGCCAGTGTTCGGCCGCCTGCGCGTCCGCCCCGTCGCTCACGTACTTGGCGCAGGCGAAATCCGCGCCGGCGAGCTTGCAGGCCTTCGCGAGCGCGTAGGCCTCCATGTCGACGACGTCGCAGTCGACGCCGGCGTGCGCGGTTGCGAATGAGTCGCCACTGCCGCACACGGCCTCGCGCAACTGGGGAAACGCCGCCGGGAATTCGAGCACCGGCGGCAGCTCGTCGAAGGGCGTGACGCCCGCTGCGAAGCCAAGCGCGCCGACGTCCATGTCGCGGTCCACGAAGCGGCGGCAGGCGACCAGCGTCCGTGCCGGCAGGCTCGCGCTGCCGGCAGTGCCGAAGTTCACGACGAGCGGCATGTGCGCGCCGGCTTGCGCGAGTCTGCGCGTGAGGGCGATCGCCGCATTGACCTTGCCGACCCCGGTATAGAGCACCTCGATCCCGGCGTCCTCGAAGCGGCCCGCGCCCTCGGCGCGCAGCGCCATGGCGACCAGGATCGACAGCGCCTCAGCCGCCATAGTGGATGACGGCGCGCGCTGCCTCGCCGAGACAGCGGAAGTCACCGGCGATGCCGAGGTCGATCAGCACGCCCGCGTGCAGCACGCGAAACCCCGCGTCGGTCGCGAGCTCCGCCGAGGCCGCGAGCGTCCCGCCGGTCGCCAGCACGTCGTCCACCAGGAGGAGTCGGCCCTGCCCGCGCTGCATCTCGAGCACGCCGGAACCGTACTCGAGCGCGTAGTGCCGCTCGACCACGGGCGGCGGAAGCTTGCCTTTCTTGCGGATCGGCACGAATCCCTTGCCGCGCCGCTCCGCGAGCGCCGCGGCCAGGATGAAGCCGCGCGACTCGACGCCTGCCACCGCTTCTGCTTCCGACCACTCGCGCGCCGTGAACAGGCCGTCCAGTGCCGCAATCGCCTCGTCGAAATGCGTGCGCAGGAGCGGCGTGATGTCGCGGAACAGGATCCCCGGCTGCGGGAAGTCCGGGACGTCGACGATGAGGCGCTCAAGCGGGTGCACGGGGTACCTGCGTTCCGCGGGTCGCTTCTGCGGTGTGCTCGCGGATGAAGTCCGCGATCTCGGCGATCGCGCGGTCGCCGTCGGCGAGGCCGCGGATCGCCGGGAACGCGTGCGGCATGCCGTGCCAGACCGCGGTGCGCGCGCCGTCGAGCCGCGCCGACAGGCGCAGCGTGTCGTCGAGCAGGATCTCGGAGCTGCCAACGAGCAGCATCACCGGTGGCAGGCCCGCCGCCTGACCGAACAGCGGCGAGATGCGCGGGTCGGCGGGGTCCCGGCCCGGCGCGTACCGCTCGGTAATGCGCGCCGCGGTCGCGGCGCGGAGCATCGGGTCGAGGCCATCGTTGCGCACGAACGAGGCGCCGCTGAAGGTCAGGTCGAGCACCGGCGACATCAGCACCAGCGCCGCCGGCAGCGGCAGCCCCTCGTCGCGCGCGCGCATCGCGGTCACGAGCGCGAGGTTGCCGCCCGCGGAGTCGCCCGCGAACACGACGCGCGCCGGGTCGAAGCCGGTCGACAGCATCCAGTTCCAGGCGGCGAAGCAGTCGTCCGGCGCCGCCGGGAACGGATGCTCCGGGGCGAGCCGGTAGTCGATCATGAGGCCACGCGCGCCGGAGGCCCGGCCGAGCGCCGCGAGCAGCGGGTCGTGGATCGCGCGCGAGGCGGCGATGAAGCCGCCGCCGTGGAAGTACAGGATGATGCCGGCCTGCGGGCTGCCGGCCGGCGTGATCCACCAGCCGTCGACGCCGCCGAGGTCGACGGGCGGCGACGCGTCGTAAGTCTCCCGGCGCGCGAACAGGGCCGCGGCCCGCGCGGCCAGCGCACGCACTCGCCCGGGCGTGTCGGCGCGCGCGAGGGCGGCCCGCGCCCCGCGCAGCAACTGCTCGACTGCCCAGCGTTGTACCGCCGCGCGCATCCCGGCATCCTACTCGAAATGGGACGCATCTTCGAAGTCCGCAAGCACGCGATGTTCGCCCGCTGGAACCGGATGGCGAAGCAGTTCGCGCGCATCGGCAAGGACATCACCATCGCCGTCAAGGCGGGCGGATCCGACCCGAACAGCAATCCGGCGCTGCGCCGCGTGATTCAGAACGCGCGCGCGATCAACATGCCGAAGGACAAGGTCGAGGCGGCCATCAAGCGCGCCTCGGGCCAGGGCGCGACGGACTTCCAGCAGGTACTGTACGAGGGCTACGCCCCGCACGGCGTGGCGGTCCTCGTCGAGACCGCGACCGACAACCCGACGCGCACGGTCGCGAGCGTGCGCAACATCCTCTCGAAGCACGGCGGCAACCTCGCGAGCAACGGCAGCGTCAGCTTCCTGTTCCGCCGCATGGGTGTGTTCCGGCTGAACCCGGAGGGGATCGGCGCCGACGAGCTCGAGCTCGACCTCATCGACCACGGGCTCGACGAGATGGGCGAGAGCACTGGCGAGAACGGCGAGCCGCAGCTCGTCGCGCGCTGCGCGTTCGAGGACTTCGGCCAGCTCCAGAAGCGGCTCGAGGAGCGCAAGATCGTGCCGATTTCAGCCGAGCAGGAATACGTCTGCACCGTGCCGACGGAGCTATCGGAGACCGAGGCGAACGAGGCGCTCGAGGTCATCGACAAGCTCGAGCAGGACGACGACGTGCAGAAGGTCTACCACACGCTCGCCTGAGGCGAGTGCGGGCTAGAGCAGCACCGGCCGGTCGGGCTGCTCGTTCCGGTCGCCGCCCCGCCCCGGAAAATGCGCGGCAATCAGGCGCCCGACACCCGCGATGCCAGCTTCGGAGCCCTCTGCGAAGCGGCCTTCCTTGTAATGCGCCTCCATCTCGCGGCACACGGCATCCCACTCCGCCTGCGGCACGCGTTCCGCGATCGCGCGGTCGGCGACGATCTCGACGTCGCGGTCCACCATCAGCAGGTAAATCAGCACGCCGTTGTTGTCCGCGGTGTCCCACACGCCGAGCTGGCCGAACACGAGTACGGCCCGCTCCCGGGGCGTCGTGCCGTACCAGAGGTCCGGCAGGTCGAAGGCCGTCTCGATCGCGAAGCGGATCTCGCCCGCGTGCCGGCGCTCCGCGGCGGCGATCGCCGCCTCGATGCGACGCAGGACGACCGGCGTGAAGCGCCGGCGCGTCGCCCAGCGCGTAGTGAAAAGGTGTCTGAGACTGCGCCCGAGCACCATGGCCTACCAGCGCCCGGAGGCGCCGCCGCCTCCGAAGCTGCCGCCGCCGCCGCTGAAGCCACCGCCCCCACTACCTCTGAAACCGCCGCCGCCCCAGCCGCCGGTCGTCCAGCCGCCGTGCCGCGGCCCGCTCGACCAGCGCCCGCCGCCGCCGAAGCCAAGCGCGAGCGACAGCACGAGGCCGACGAGGCCGACGCCGATCGAAACGCCTAGCAGCTGTGTCACCCACCAGGCGAGGCCGCCCGCGACGCCGCCGGTCGCGAGCGAGCCGAGCGCGCGCCCGAAGAGGGCGCGCAGGATGGCCGAGCCGACCAGCACGACCATGAACAGGATCGGCAGCAGGCTCGCGAGACCCTGCGCCCCGTCCCAGTGCTGCTCGGGCTCCGGCAGCGGCTCGCCGTCGATGACCTGGATCATGCGATCGACGCCCGCATCGATACCGCCCGAGAAGTCGCCCTCGCGAAAGCGCGGCGTGATCGTCTCGTCGATGATGCGGTTGGCGACGAGGTCGGTGAGCGCGCCCTCGAGCCCGCGACCGACTTCGATGCGCAGCGTGCGATCCTGCATTGCAACCAGCAGCAACGCGCCGTCGTCCGGCTTTTCGCGGCCGAGTTTCCAGGCATCCACCACGCGGATCGAGTACTGCTCGATCGCCTCGGGCTGCGTGGTCGGCACGATCAGCACGGCGATCTGCGCGCCCTTGCGGGCCTCGAACGCCTGGAGCTTGTCCTCGAGCGCGGCGCGCTCGGCGCTCTGAAGCGTGCCGGTGAGGTCGGTGACCCACGCCGCGAGCGGCGGCACCTGCTGCAGCGACTGCGCAGCAACCGGCGTCGCGGCCGCGAGCGCGACGAATGCAGCGAGGCAGGGCCCCGCGATGTGCATCACGGGCTCAGTTCGTGGGCGCGGCTGCCGGCGCCTCGGCGGGCGCCGCGGGGGGCGCCGTGTTGAAGTCCACGGTCGGCGGGCGCGAGATCTCGGCCTCGTTCTCGACCGTGAAGTTCGGCTTCACGTCGTAGCCGAAAACCATCGCCGTCAGGTTGACCGGGAAGCGCCGCACCGTGCCGTTGAAGGTCTGCACCGCCTCAATGTAACGATTGCGCGCGACCGCAATCCGGTTCTCCGTGCCCTCGAGCTGCGCCTGCAGGTCGCGGAAGTTCTGGTCGGACTTGAGCTCCGGGTAGCGTTCGACCACCACGAGCAGGCTCTTCAGGGCGTTCGTCAGCTCGCCCTGCGCGGCCTGGAAGTTCTGCAGCGCCTGCGGATCGTTCAGCGTCTCCGGCGTGACCTGGATCGAGGTCGCCCGCGCGCGCGCCTCGGTCACGCCGATGAGCACCGCCTGCTCCTGGGCGGCGAAGCCCTTCACGGTGTTGACCAGGTTCGGGATCAGGTCCGCGCGCCGCTGGTACTGGTTGACGACCTCCGACCACGCGGCCTTCACGGCCTCGTCTTGGGTCTGGATCGTGTTGTAGCCGCAGCCGGTGAGCGCGACGCTCGCGGCAGCGATGAGTCCGGCAAGAATGAGTCGCATGAGGGTCCTCCAAGGGTCGCAAGTATTCTAACTGCCTCGTCGGCTGCGGCGGGACGCGCATTCCTGTATAGTCCGCGCGCCCTTCCCTCCCCAAGACACCCAAAACACCATGAATTTCAACGATCTCGGGCTCGAGCCCGAGCTGGTTTCCGCCGTTGCCGCCCACGGCTACACGACGCCGACGCCGATCCAGGCCGGCGCCATTCCGCCGGTGCTCGCCGGCCGCGACCTGCTGGCCGGCGCCCAGACCGGCACCGGCAAGACCGCCGCCTTCGTGCTGCCGCTGCTGCAGCTGCTCGGCGCAGCCGAGGGCCGCGCCCCGCGCGCGCTCGTGCTCGCGCCGACGCGCGAGCTCGCCGCGCAGATCCTGGAGAGCGTGCGCGTGTACGGCGTCAACAAGCGCCTGCGCGCGCGCGTCATCTTCGGCGGGGTCGGTGAACAGCCGCAGATCGACGGGCTGAAGACCGGCTGCGACCTCCTGATCGCGACGCCGGGCCGCCTGCTCGACCTCGCCGAGCGCGGCTTCGCGAACCTGTCCGAGGTGCGCCACTTCGTGCTCGACGAGGCGGACCGCATGCTCGACATGGGCTTCATCCACGACATCAAGCGCGTGATCAGGCGGCTGCCCGGCAAGCGCCAGAACCTGATGTTCTCCGCCACCTACACGCCGGATATCCGCACGCTCGCCGCGCGCATCCTGGTGAACCCGGCGCAGGTGGAAGTCACGCCGCCGAACAGCACGGTCGAGCGCGTCACGCAGCTCGCGTACCGGGTCGCGAAGGACGACAAGCGGCACCTGCTGGTGCACCTGTTCGAGAACGGCGCGAACGGCGAAGGCCCCTGGTACCAGGCGCTGGTCTTCACGCGCACCAAGCACGGCGCGAACCGCCTGAGCCAGCAATTGGAGCGCGCGGGCATCCGCTCGGCGGCGATCCACGGCAACAAGAGCCAGGCGGCGCGCACCCGCGCGCTCGCGGATTTCAAGGCCGGCAAGCTCGCGGCGCTGGTCGCGACCGAGGTCGCTTCGCGCGGCCTCGACATCCGGGAACTGCCGCAGGTCGTCAATTACGAGCTGCCGAACGTGCCCGAGGACTACGTGCACCGCATCGGCCGCACGGCGCGCGCCGGCAACGATGGCCACGCCGTGTCGCTGGTTTCCGCGGACGAGGCGCCGCTCCTGCGCGACATCGAGAAGACGATGCGGCAGTCCGTTCCGTTTGCGCCGACGCCGGATTTCGCACGCCGGCGCTTCGGCTAGGCGATCCGCTCGACCAGCGGCGGCGACTGCGCCGCAGCCGCGCCGATCGTGAAGGCGCTCGACAGCGCACGGGCCGCGGCCTCGGCGTCTTCCCGGCTGCGGGCGTGGACACGCGCGATGACGTCGCCGCGCCGCACGGCGGTGCCGACCGGCAGCAGGCGGTCGAACCCGACCGAGTGATCCACCGGTTGGCCGGGCGCGGTCCTGCCGCCCCCGAGCGCGACGACCGCGTAGCCCACCGCGCGCGTGTCGATGGCGGCGATCACGCCGTCGCGTGCCGCGGGCACGTCGGTCACGACCTTCGCCGCCGCCAGATACGCGTCCGGACGTTCCAAGAGGTCCGCGGGCCCGCCGAGGCTTGCCACCATGCGCGCCAACCGTTCCGCGGCCGCCCCGCTCGCGAGCGACGTCGCGAGCGAGGCGCGCGCCGTCGCCTCGTCCGGTGCGAGCTTCGCGAGCAGCATGACCTCCGCACCCAGCGCGAGGGTGACTTCCAGCAACCGCGCGTCGCAGCGCCCGCCGCGCAGCATCGCGATCGCCTCGCGAACCTCGAGCGCGTTGCCCGCGGAGCGCGCGAGCGGCTCGGACATGTCGGTCGACAGCGCTGACAGTCGCAGCCCCGCCTCGGCGGCGATCGCGCGCATGGCGCGCGCGAGCTCGCGGCCGCGCTCCGGCTCCGGCAGCACCGCGCCGTTGCCGCGCTTGATGTCGAGCACGAGCGCTTCGAGTCCGGCGGCGAGCTTCTTGGAAAGGATGGACGCGACGATCAGCGGCAGGCAGTCGACGGTCGCGGTCACGTCGCGGATCGCATACAGCCGCCGGTCGGCGGGCGCGATACGCGCGCCGGCGCCGACTATCGCGACGCCGGCCGCGCGCACCGTGGAACGCACACGCTCCGGCGCGGGCCGCGATTCGTAGCCGGGGATCGATTCGAGCTTGTCGAGCGTGCCGCCGGTGTGCGCGAGCCCGCGCCCGACGATCATCGGCACGAAGGCCCCACAGGCGGCGAGCATCGGGCCGAGCGCGAGCGAGACCAGGTCGCCGACGCCGCCGGTCGAGTGCTTGTCGAGCACCGGGCCCGGCAGCGGCTCGCGCCGCCAGTCGAACACCTCGCCCGTGTCGCGCACCGCCCGCGTGAAGGCGGCGCACTCCGCCGGCGCCATGCCGCGCCACTGCACGGCCATGGCAAAGGCGCCCACCTGCGCATCGGAGAGCGTGCCGTCGGCGATGCCGCGCGCGAGCGCCGCGAGTTCGCCGGCATCGAGCGTCCCGCCGTCGCGCTTGGCGCGGATCGTCTCCTGCGGGAGCCAGGTCACGGGCGGCCGAGCCGCCCGGCGAGCCAGCTGCCCGCGATCATTGCCGGCACGAATATCCACGCGTCTGCGAGGCCCGCGGCGAAACCGACCAGCGCCGGCCCCGGGCAGAATCCGGCGAGTCCCCAGCCGATGCCGAAGATCGCGGCGCCCGCGAGCAGGCGGCGGTCGATCGCATCTGCCTGCGGCACGCGGAAGCTGCCGCCGAGCGCGGGCGCCTGCCGCCTGAGCACGAGGCGGAACGCGACCGCGGTGACCGCGACGGCGCCGGCCATGACGAAGGCGAGCGTCGGGTTCCAGGCGCCCGCCACGTCCAGGAATCCGAGCACCACCTGCCGGTCGGTCATCGACGCGACCGCGAGGCCCGCGCCGAACAGGGCGCCGGACAGGAATGCGGCGAGGACGACGCGGCTCACGTAACGCTCACGCCGATGTTCACGATCACATGGCGCATGAAGAAAGTCATCGCCATCGCGCACAGCATGAACACCAGGACCGCCGCCAGCGAGCGGATCGAGAAGCGGCCGAGGCCGCAGACGCCGTGGCCGCTGGTGCAGCCGTTGCCGAGCCGCGTGCCGAAGCCGACCAGCAGGCCGGCCGCGAGCAGGAGCGGCGTCGGGCCGGTCTGCACGCGCGGCGGCGCGGGCAGGAACTGCAGCGCGAGGGCGCCCGCCAGCATCATACCGGCGAGGAAGGCGATGCGCCAGGCGCGATCGCCGCGCGCGCCTTCGAGCGCGCCGCTCGCAATGCCGCTGATGCCGGCGATGCGGCCGATCGACCAGAGCAGCAGCACGGCCGCGAGGCCGATCAGGATGCCGCCGGCGAGTCCTCGTGCCAAGACGAACCCTCAGTGACCGACGGAAGGAATGGAGCGGGTGATGGGAATCGAACCCACGTTAGCAGCTTGGGAAGCTGCAGTTCTACCATTGAACTACACCCGCAACGTGCCCGAAGGCCGCACTCATTCCGCGCGGAATATACTCTGTCATGCTCGCGCGCCGCCAATCCGCCGACGTCGTGATCGCGGGCGCGGGACTGGCCGGCGTCGCCGCCGCGCTCGAGGCGCTGGGGCGCGGCCGCCGGGTGGTCCTCGTCGATCGCGACGCCGAGGAGAATCTCGGCGGCCAGGCGAAGGACGCCTTCGGCGGCCTGTGGTTCGCCGGCACGCCGCTGCAGCGCAAGCGCGGCATCAGGGACACCCCGGAGCTCGGTTTCGCCGACTGGCTGTCGTACGGCGAATTCGATCCCGACGACGCCTGGCCGCGCGCCTGGGCGCAGGCCTACGTCGAGCGTTGCGTGCCCGAGGTCCACGACTGGCTCGTGTCGCTCGGCATCCGCTTCATGCCGGTGCCGATGTGGGTCGAGCGCGGTTTCGACGTGCCCGGTAATTCCGTGCCGCGCTTCCATATTGTGTGGGGCACCGGCCGCGCGCTCTCCGATTGCCTGGTCGGGCGGCTGCTCGCCCATCCGCGCCGCGAGCTGCTCGAGCTGAAGTTCGGTCACCGCGTGGACTCGCTCACGACGCGCGCTGGGCGCGTCACGGGCGTCGCCGGCACGATCGAGCCGGGCGGCGAGCCGTTCGAGATCGAGGGCGAGTCCGTGGTCATCGCGGCGGGCGGCATCAGCGGCGACATTGAGCGCGTGCGGCGGCACTGGCACGCGGACTGGGGCACGCCGCCTGCCGTGATCCTCAACGGTTCGCACAAGTTCGCGGACGGCCGGCTGCACGACGCCGCGGAGCGCGCGGGCGCGCACGTCACGCACCTCGACTGGCAGTGGAATTACGCGGCCGGGATCCGCCACTGGCGGCCGCGCAAGCCGGGTCACGGGCTCTCGCTGATCCCGCCCAAGTCCGCGCTCTGGCTCAACTCGCGCGGCGAGCGCATCGGGCCGCCGCCGCTCGTGTCCGGCTTCGACACGCGCGCGCTGGTCGCGCGGATCTGCCGCGAGCCGGGCGGTTACAGCTGGCAGCTCCTCAACCGCCGGATCGCGCTGCGCGAGCTCGCGGTATCGGGCGGCGAGTTCAATCCGGCGATCCGCGACGGCAAGCGCCTCGCCTTCGTTCGCGACCTCTTGTTCGGCAACCGCTGGCTGTACGGAGAGCTGACCCGCAACAGCGAGGACATCGTCCAGGCGGCGACGCTGCCGGAGCTCGTCGAGCGCATGAATGCGGTCAATGGCGACGACGTCGTCGACCTCGCCGCCGTCGAGTCGGCGGTCGCGCGCTACGACGCGAACATCCGTCGCGGCGAGCGCTTCCACAATGACGAGCAACTGCACCGCATCGCCTGGCTGCGCCGCTGGACCGGCGACCGCGTGAGGACCTGCGCCTTCCAGCCCATCCTGGATCCGCGCGCCGGCCCGTTGATGGCGATCCGCGAGCACATCATCAGCCGGAAGAGCCTGGGCGGCATCCAGACCGACCTCGCCTGCCGCGCGCTCGGCAAAGACGGGCGCGCGATCGAGGGACTGTTCGCTGCGGGAGAAGCCGCCGGCTTCGGCGGCGGCGGGATGAACGGCCGGCGCGGCCTCGAGGGCACCTTCCTCAGCGGCTGCCTGTTCTCCGGCCGCATCGCCGGACGGTCCGCGTAAGGGCGTCCGATGCATCACGTCGACGCCATCAACATCGAGGAACTGCGGGGCATCGCGAAACGGCGCCTGCCGCGATTCGCGTTCGACTACCTGGACGGCGGCGCGGAAGATGAATTCACGCTGCGTCGCAATCGGGAGGCGTTCCAGCACCTGCGCTGGCGGTGGAAAACGCTGGTCGACGTGTCCCGGCGGACGCTTGCGACCCGGTTGCTCGGCGCGCCATCGGCCCTGCCGGTGGTGGTGGGTCCGACGGCTCTCAACGGCCTGTTCTGGCCCGACGGCGACCTTGAGATCGCCCGTGCCGCAGCCGCTGCCGGCGTGCCATTCACCATGTCAACCGTATCGATGAGTCTCGTCGAGGACATCGCCCGGGAAGCGCAGGGGCGGCTCTGGTTGCAGGCGTACGTCTTTCGCGAGCGCGCGATCACGGATGCGATCATGCGCCGTGCGCTCGACGCGGGATTTGAATGCGTCGTGCTGACCAGCGATTTTCCGGTCCCGGGCAAACGCGAGCGCGACTGGCGCAGCGGCCTGCTGCCGCAGCAGCGTTTCACGGCCGCCACCTGGCTCGACATCCTGATGCACCCGCGGTGGGTGGCGGCGATCGGCAGGCACCGCCCGCGCTTCGTCAACGTGGAGCGCGAACTGCCGTTCGGTCACAACGTGAACGCGTACGTCGGGCACAACATGTTCGATCCCTCGTTCGACTGGGACGACGTCAAGCGCTTCCGCGATGTCTGGCCCCGCAAGATGCTGCTCAAGGGTGTGCTGCGTGTCGACGACGCCGAGCGTGCCGTCGCGATCGGCCTGGACGGGATCGTGCTCTCGAATCATGGCGGGCGGCAGCTCGACGGCGCGGTTGCCGGCATCGAAGTCCTGCCCGAGGTTGCGCGCGCCGTGGGCGGCCGCGCCTCGATCCTGGTCGACGGCGGCATCAGGCGCGGCGGCGACATCGCCAAGGCTCTTGCGCTCGGCGCCGAAGGCGTGCACCTGGGGCGCGCGACCACCTACGGCCTGGCTGCCGGCGGATCCGCAGGCGCCGCGCGGGCGCTCGAGATTCTCGCCGACGAGCTCGACCGCACGCTTGCGCTCACGGGATGCCCGGACGTCGCGGCGCTCTCGCCCGATCTCCTCGTGCGGACATGAACACGGCGCGCCGCTCGATCCGCAGCTACGTGCTGCGCGCGGGCCGCATCACGGCGGCGCAGAAGCGCGCGCTCGAGACGCTCCTGCCACGCCACGGCATCCCGTTCGGCGGCCGTCCGCTCGACCTCGATGCCAGGTTCGGGCGGCGCGCGCCGCGCGTGCTCGAGATCGGCTTCGGCAACGGCGACACGCTCGTCGAGCTTGCGGCCGCCTCGCCCGGGACCGACTTCATCGGCGTCGAGGTGCATCCGCCCGGCGTCGGGCACTGCCTGCTCGCCGTCGAGGCGCGCGGCCTCGCCAATGTCCGCGTCATCGTGCACGACGCGGTCGAGGTCCTGAAGACCGGGCTCGCGCCCGCCTCGCTCGATGAAGTGCTTCTCTACTTTCCGGATCCCTGGCCGAAGAAGCGCCACCACAAGCGGCGCATCGTGCAGCCGGAGTTCGCGGCGCTGGTCGCGAGCCGGCTGAAGCCGGGCGGCCGCCTCAAGCTCGCGACCGACTGGGAGCCCTACGCCGCCTGGATGCTGGAGGTGCTCGGCGCGTCGCCGGATTTCGCGAACGCCGCGCCCGCGGGCAGTTGCGTCGAGCGGCCGGAGCGCGGCGCAACCCGCTTCGAGCGCCGCGGCCGGCGGCTCGGTCACCGCGTCTTCGACCTCGAATTCATCCGGCGTTAGAAGACGTTGGTAATGCCGGTGATGATGAACTGCACGGCGAGCGCCGCGAGCACGACGCCCGAGAGCCGGTTGATCACGTTGCCGCCGGTCACGCCCATCACGCGCATCACCAGCGGCGTCAGCCGCATGAGCAGGTAGGTGATCGCGAGCACGGCAAGGACAACGCCGAACAGGCCGACCGAGAGCCACAGGTCGCCGCGCGAGGCGCCGAAGGTGAGCAGCACGATCGCGAGCGCGCCCGGTCCCGCGATGAACGGGAATGCGAGCGGGAACACGGAGACGTCCTTGCGCTTCCTGCCCTCGTCCTTCTCCTCGGACGTGGTGCGGGTGCCCGACTCGCGCGCGAATACCATCTCGAGCGCGATCAGGAACAGCATGATGCCGCCCGCGATGCGGAACGCGTCGATGCTGATGCCCATGACCTTCAGGAACGCCGCGCCGCCGAGCGCGAACAGCAGCAGCACGCCGGCGGCGATGCACACGGCCTTGAGCGCCATCTTGTGGCGGTAGGCCTCGTCCTCGCCCTCGGTCATCGCGGCAAACAGCGGCACCAGCGTGATCGGCTCGACGATCACGAAGAACAGCACGAAGAACTTGAGGAGCTCGTCGGTCATCCGCGCCTACCCGCCGTCCCGGGCCGCAATCTTGCCATGCCGGTCCAGCAGGCCGCGGCGCGCGAGCCAGGCGAGCAGCAGCAGGCCCGGGATGCTGAGCGAGGCCGTGTAGGTGAAGAACGCCGGATAGCCGATCGCGTCCACGACGAAGCCCGAGGTCCCCTCGAGGAGCTTGCCGAAAATGGCGTACAGCGACGAGAACAGCGCGTACTGCGTCGCCGTGTAGCGCGCCGAGGTGAGTCCCGACAGGAAGGCGATCAGCGCCGTCCCGTGCACGCCCTGCGCGAGCATGTCGAGCGCGTTGATGAGGCCGAGGCCGAGCAGCAGCGGCGCCCCGGTGGTCGCGAGCAGCGCGAATCCGAGGTTGGACAGGGCGATCAGGATGCTGCCGAGGAACAGCGCGAAGCGCAGGCCCGCCTTGGCGATGATGAACCCGGCGGCGATCACGCCGGCCATCGACACCGGCAGGCCGATCGCCTTGACGATGGCCGCGATCTGCCCGAGCGAATAGCCGTGGTCGATGTAGAAAGGGTTCGCCATCGAGCCCATCGTGAACTCGGTCAGCCGGTAGGTGCTGATCAGGAGCAGCGTGACCAGCGCAACCCGCAGGCCGTAGCGCGAGAAGTAATCGGTGAACGGACAGATGACCGCGCCGATGAAAGAGGCGCCGAAATTCCTGAGCGGCTGCGGCCAGTGCGGGCGGGCCGCCAGCCATGCAACGACGCGTGCTTCCTGGTCGGTGGCGGCCTGCTTCGCCGGGATCACCGGCTCGTGCACCAGGAAGGTCGTGACGATGCCGATGCCGGCGAGCGTTGCCATGACCGTGTAACTGGTCGCCCAGCCGTAGCCCTGCGCGATGCCGAGCGCCCCGGCGCCGCCCGTGATCAGGGCCACGCGGTAGCCGAGCTGATAAGCCGCGACCATCGCGCCCTGCTGGTCGAGCGACGCGGACTCGATGCGCCAGGCGTCGATCGCGATGTCCTGCGTCGCGGAGCAGAAAGCCAGGAACAGGGCTCCGACGGCGACCTGGGTCACGCCGGTCGCCGGCGCGCTGCCCGCGAGATTCAGGAGGCCGAGGCCGATACCGATCTGCGCGAGCAGCATCCAGCTGCGCCGCTTGCCGAGCCAGCCGTGCAGCAGCGGCAGCCTGAAGCGGTCGACGATCGGCGACCACAGGAACTTCAGCGTGTAGACGAGCCCGACCCAGGCGAGCATGCCGATGGTCGCGCGCTCGATGCCCTCCTGCCTGAGCCAGGCGGACAGGGTCTGGAATACGAGATAGAACGGCAGCCCGGCCGAGAAGCCGAGGAACAGCATCGACAGCACCGGGCGCTGCCGATAGACCAGCAGCGCCTCCTTCCAGCCGCGGCGCTCCTGCGTCACAGCCGGTAATCCATCGTCAGCGGCGCGTGGTCGGAGAACCATCGCCCGCGGAAGATTGACGCGGACTTCGCGCGGCCGGCAAGCCGCGGGCTCGCGATCTGGTAGTCGATGCGCCAGCCGACGTTCTTCGCGCGCGCTTGGCCGCGGTTCGACCACCAGGTGTACTGCTCGGGCCGCGGGTCGACTTCACGGAAGGCGTCAACCCACTTGAGCTCGCCGAACAGGCGGTCGAGCCAGGCGCGCTCCTCGGGCAGGAAGCCCGAGTTCTTGCGGTTCGACTTCCAGTTCCTGAGGTCGATCTCCTGGTGGGCGATGTTGATGTCACCGCACAGCACGTAGTCGCGGTCGCGCCGCCCGAGCTTCTTCAGGTGCGGCAGGAAGGCGTCGAGGAAGCGGTATTTCGACGCCTGCCGCTCCGGGCCCGACGAGCCCGACGGCAGGTACAGCGATACGACCGAGAGCTTACCGAACCGGAACTCGAGATAGCGCCCCTCGTCATCGAACTCGCGCACGCCGAAGCCTGCGATTACCTTGTCCGGTTTCAACTTCGAATAGATCGCGACGCCGCTGTAGCCCGGGCGTTTCGCGTCGAAATAGCGGCAGTGGTACCCGGCCGGGCGGAAGCAGGCATCCCCGAGCTGGTGCTCCTGGGCCTTGGTCTCCTGCAGGCAGACCACGTCGGCCCGCACGCCCGGCAGCCATTCGAACAGCCCCTTCGAGGCGGCGGAGCGGATGCCGTTGCAGTTGAGGGTGAGGATGCGCATGCTGGGCAAGGGTAACCCGCATGCGCTCGCACCAGAAAGAATTCATCGAGATGATCCTCGCCAGGCAGGTGCTGCGCTTCGGCGACTTCACGCTCAAGTCCGGCCGCACGAGCCCCTACTTCTTCAATGCCGGCCTCATCAATGACGGGGGGTCGCTGGCGAGTCTCGGCGCCTGCTACGCGCAGGCGATCATCGAGGCCGGGGTCCCCTTCGACATGATCTTCGGCCCCGCGTACAAGGGCATCCCGCTCGCCGCCGCGACGGCGATCGCCTTCGCGGAGCGGCACCGGCGCAACGTTCCGATCGCGTACAACCGCAAGGAGGCCAAGACGCACGGCGAGGGAGGCAACCTCATCGGCGCGCCGCTCGAGGGCCGGGTCCTGATCGTGGACGACGTCCTGACCGCCGGCACCGCCGTGCGCGAGTCCATCGGCCTGATCAAGGCGGCCGGTGCCTGGCCCGCCGGCGTGGTGCTCGCGCTCGACCGCCAGGAACGCGGCCAGGGACCGCAATCGGCGGTCCAGGAGATCCAGTCCGCCTTCGGCATCCCCGTCATCCGCATCATCACGCTCGACCACCTGATCGAGTACCTAGAGGCCGGCGACGACAGCGAGGAGCTGCAGTCGCTGCGCAACCACCGCCGGACCTGGTGCGTCGCTGGCTGAAGCGTGAAGCAGTTACGTACTGGACTCGGGGCGGAACGAGAATAATGCCCGCCTGAGGTGTCAAGGATGAACTCCCGATCCGGCAAGGTCCTGCTGCCTGCCCTCTTGCTGGCCCTCCTTGCGGGCGGCGTGGCGGCACAGCAGTCGGACAAGCAGAAGAAGGTCTACCGCTGGGTCGACAAGGACGGCCAGGTCCACTACGGCGACAGCGTGCCCGCGGAATACGCGGAGCAGGACCGCGACGTGCTGAACAGGCAGGGCATCAAGGTCGGCCGCGAGGAAGGCACGATCACGCCCGAGGAAGCGGCCGTGAAGGCCGCAGAGGAGAAGGCGGCGCGCGAGGAGCAGAAGCGCAAGCTCCGCGACCGCGTGCTGCTGCAGACCTACCAGTCGGTGAAGGAAATCGAAATCCTGCGCGTTACCCGGCTCGAGCTGATCGACGCGCAGCTCACGATCCAGGTGCAGTCGCTCTCGAACCTGCGCGCGCAGCGCGCGCAGGTCGAGCGCATCGCGTCTCACTACGCGCCCGTCAACACCGAACCGGGCGCGCTGCCGCTGCCCGACGAGGTCGCCGCCGATCTCGAGCGCTCGTCGAACGACATCGCGACCCAGCAGAGCAATCTCGTGCGGCGCCGCGAGGAACGCGAGAGCATCCGGCTCGCGTTCGAAGCCGACATCCAGCGCTACCAGGAATTGCGCGCGGTCAAGCCGCGCTGAGCGATCAGCCCGTGCTGCCGAATCCGCCTGCGCCGCGGGCGGACGCCTGGAACTCGCCGACCACCTCGAACTCCACCTGCACGACCGGCACCACGACCATCTGCGCGATGCGTTCGCCAGGCTGGATCGTGTAGCCCTGCGCGCCGCGATTCCACAGCGATACCATCACCTGGCCCTGGTAGTCGGAGTCGATGAGCCCGACGAGGTTGCCGAGCACGATGCCGTGCCTGTGGCCGAGCCCGGAGCGCGGCAGCAGCACCGCCGCGAGCGACGGGTCGTCGAGGTGAATCGCGATGCCGGTTGGCACGAGCTGCGCCTGCCCGGGCTCGAGCGTGAGCGGCGCGTCGAGGCAGGCGCGCAGGTCCAGGCCCGCGGAGCCCGAGGTCGCGCGCCGCGGCAGCTCGATGTCGCGGCCGATGCGCGGGTCGAGGATCTTCACTTCGAGCTTGTGCATGCGCCGATTATCCCGGAACCGGTGCAATTTGCGACAGGTGCGCGCCGGCCCGGTCGGTGAGACTTGCCGCATGCACATCCGGGACTGGCCCGCCGCCGAGCGGCCGCGCGAAAAACTCCTCGCCCTCGGCTCGGGCGCGCTGTCGGAAGCCGAGCTGCTCGCGATCTGGCTGCGGCACGGCACGAGCCGCATGAACGCCATCGACCTCGCGCGCTCGCTGCTCGGGCGCTTCGGCTCGCTGCGCGGCCTCCTCACGGCCGGGCGCCAGGCGCTGTGCACGCAATCGGGCATCGGCCCGGCGCGCTGGGCGGAGCTGCAGGCGGCGCTCGAACTGGTACGCCGGCATCACCTCGAGCGGCTGCAGGCGGGACCCTTGCTCGCGAGCCCGCGCGCCGCCCGCGACTACCTCATCGCGCGCCTGCGCGACCTCGAGCACGAGGTGTTCTGCTGCCTGTTCCTCGACAGCCGCCACCGGCTCACGAGCTGCGAGGAGCTGTTCCGCGGCACGGTCGACGGCGCGAGCGTCCACCCCCGGGAGGTGGTCAAGCAGGCGCTCGCCCGAAACGCCACGGCCGTGATCCTGGCCCACAACCATCCGTCTGGCATTGCCGAGCCGAGCCAGGCGGACGAGATCATCACCACGCGCCTCCGGGACGCCCTGGCTTTGGTCGAGATCCGCCTCCTCGACCACCTCATCATCGGCGACGGGTGCTGCGTTTCCCTTGCGGAAAAAGGCCTTATATGACGGCTTGCCGTGCGCGCAACACGCTGATTTGACTGCGCAAAGCTTCGCTGGTCTAATACGCGGCCCCGCAAGAGAGCCGCCATGTCCACAGTCTGCCAGATCACCGGAAAGCGCCCGCGCACCGGCAACAAGGTCTCCCACTCGAACATCAAGAAGCGCCGCCGCTTCCTGCCCAACCTGCACACGCAGCGCTTCTGGCTCGAGAGCGAGGGCCGCTGGGTGACGCTCAGGCTCTCGACGCGCGGCCTGCGCACGCTCGAGAAGCAGGGCGTCGAGAAGCTGGTCGCCTCCCTGCGCGCCTCCGGAACTCACGTCTGAGGTCAATGCCATGCGCGACAAAATCAAACTCGTTTCTAGCGCCGGCACCGGCTACTTCTACACGACCACCAAGAACAAGCGCCTCCATCCGGAGAAGATGGAAGTCAGCAAGTACGATCCGGTCGCGCGCAAGCACGTGACCTTCAAGGAAGCCAAGATCAAGTAGGCCGGCTGCTTCGGCTCGGCTAAACTCCCCGCCATTCCAACCGGGGAGTTGCTCGAATGCGTAACGCGACCCTCGCCGCCGCCATCGCCATGGCGCTGCCGCTGCCGTCCGCCTGGGCCCAGGAAGCGCCTGTTTCACCGATGTCCCTGGGCGAAATCATCGTCACCGCCCAGCGCCGGAGCGAGAACATCCAGGACGTGCCGTTGTCGGTCACGCCGCTCGAGGGCGAGCGCCTGTCCGCGATGTTCGACGGCGGCGGCGACATCCAGGTGCTCGCGGCCCGCGTGCCGAGCCTGTACGTCGAGTCCTCCAACGGCCGCCTCGCCCCGCGCTTCTACATCCGCGGCCTCGGCAACTCGGACTTCGACCTCGCCGCGTCGCAACCGGTCTCGATCATCGTCGACGAGGTGGTCCTCGAGAACGTGATCCTGAAGAGCTTCCCGATGTTCGACCTGGAGCGGGTCGAGGTCCTGCGCGGCCCGCAGGGCACGCTGTTCGGGCGCAACACGCCGGCCGGCATCGTCAAGTTCGACACGAAGAAGCCCACGCAGGAGTTCTCCGGCGACGTCGCGCTGAGCTACGGCGAGCTTGGCTCGAAGAGCTTCGAGGGCGCGGTCGGCGGCGGGCTGTCGGACGCAGTATCTTTCCGCTTATCCGCCCTGTACCTCAAGCGCGACGACTGGATCGACAACACCTACACCGGTGGGAACAACGCGCTTGGCGGCTTCGACGAGTTGGCCTATCGGGCCCAGCTCCTGTTCGAGCCCTCCGACCGGTTCAGCGCGCTCCTCAACATCCATGGCCGTGACATCGACGGCACCGCGTCGATTTTCCGCGCCAATGTACTCGGCCCCGGAAGTGACGGCTTCAACTCGAATTACGACCGCGACAGCGTCTCCTACGACGACGGAAACAACAATCCGCAGAGCGCCGAAGGTACGGGCGCATCGCTCCGGCTCGACATCGGCCTCGGCGACAACGTGACCTTGACGTCGGTTACCGCGTACGAAAACACCAAGAGCAGCAGCGAAGGTGACATCGACGGCGGCTTCGGTGCGGATTTCCTGAGTTTCCTCCCGCCCCCTTATGTCGGGCCTTGCCCGCCGGGCAGCAGTGTCGGGGACCCTTGTATTCCGTTCCCGGCGCACTCGAGCGACGCTATAGACAATCTGGATCAGTTCACGCAGGAATTCCGCATTTCGTCGCAGGCGAGCGACCGCTTGTTCTGGCAGGCGGGCGTCTTCTATTTCGACTCGAATTTCTCGGTGACGACGACGACATTCATTCCGAACTTCGTCACGCCGGATCCTGATGACCTGTTCGCGCCAACGACGGTGGAGCACGACAACACGGCCTGGGCGGTATTCGGCCACATCAGCTACGACGTCACCGACGCCCTGACCGTAACCGGCGGCGCACGCTACACGGATGACGACAAGGACATGGCGGCCTTCAATGCGCCGCTGTTTCCCATCGAGCCGCAGAGCGTGTCCGACGAGCGGGTAAGCTGGGACCTCAGTGCCCTGTACGAGGTCAACGACCGGTTCAACGTCTACGGACGCCTGGCGTCCGGTTTCCGGGCGCCGACCATCCAGGGCCGTGACGTGGCCTTCTTCAGCGTACCCTCGATCGCGGACTCGGAGACCATCAACTCGATCGAGTTCGGATTCAAGTCGCAGCTCGCAGACGACCGCGTGCGGCTCAATGCCGCGGTCTTCTACTACGAGGTCGACGACCTGCAGCTGTCGGCCATCGGCGGCGGCGGCAATTTCGTGCAGCTCGTGAATGCCGACAAGGGCACGGGCATGGGCCTCGACCTCGACGCCGAGTTCCTGTTCACCGACCGGTTCATGATGACGCTCGGTTTCAGCTACACGGACACCGAGATCGACGACTCCGAACTGGTCGTACCGCCCTGCGGATCCGGATTGTGCACGGTCCTCGATCCGCTCGACGCGAACGGCCGCGCCATCATCGACGGTAATTCGTTCACGCAGGCGCCGGAGTACGTGGCGAACGTCACCGCGCGTTACGGCATCCCGGTCGGCACGGACGGTGAGATTTACTTCTTCACCGACTGGGCCTTCCAGGGCGAGACGCAGTTCTTCATCTACGAGTCCGAGGAGTTCAAGAGCGACGGGAACTTCGAGGGCGGTGCGCGCATCGGCTATTCGCACGACGGCGGCAAGTGGGCGGTGGAGCTGTTCGGGCGGAACATCACCGACGAAGAGAACGTCAAGGGCGGGATCGACTTCAACAACCTGACCGGCTTCGACAACGAGCCGCGCATCATCGGCGCTTCGTTCCGGGCGCGATTCTGAGCCAGCGCCGGGTGGAATGCCGGAGCTGCCGGAGGTAGAGACGACGCGCCGGGGCATCGAGCCCTGGCTCGTCGGCCGGCGGATCGACAAGCTCGTCGTGCGCGAGCCGCGCCTGCGCTGGCGCGTGCCGCGCGGTCTGCCGCAGCGGGTCCGCGGCGCGCGCATCCGCTCGGTCGGCCGGCGCGCGAAGTACCTGCTGATCGGCACCGACGCCGGCACGCTGATCCTGCACCTCGGCATGTCGGGGAGCCTCAGGATCCTCGACGCCGCCTCGCCCCCGCTCGCCCACGACCACGTGGACCTGGTGCTCGACTCGGGCAAGTGCCTGCGCTTCAACGACCCGCGCCGTTTCGGCTGCCTGCTGTTCACGGACCGCGAGCCCGCGCGCCACAAGCTGCTCGCAGGACTCGCGGTGGAGCCGCTGTCGGAGGACTTCACCGGCGCAGCGCTCTGGCGGCGCGCGCGCGGCAAGCGCGTGTCGATCAAGGCATTCGTGATGGACTCGCGCACGGTCGCCGGCGTCGGCAACATCTACGCGAGCGAAGCGCTGTTTCGCGCCGGTATCCGCCCGGGACTCGCGGCGGGACGGGTGAGCCGCGCGCGCATGGACGCGCTGGTCGCCGCGATCCGCGCCGTGCTCACCGAGGCGATCGGCGTCGGCGGCACCAGCTTGCGCGATTACGTCGATCCCGCCGGCATGCAGGGTTACTTCCGCCGGCGGCTGTTCGTCTACGAGCGCGCCGGCAAGCCCTGCCGGCGCTGCGGCGCCGCGATCCGCCAGTTCACGCAGGGCGCGCGCAGCACCTACTGGTGCCCGCGCTGCCAGCGCTAGGGACTCTTCCGGGACTTGAGCGCGTCGGCCACGACCGGGTGCACGAAGCCCGAGACGTCCCCGCCGTAGAGGGCGATCTCACGCACCAGCGTCGACGAGATGAAGGTGAACTGCTCGAGCGGGGTCATGAACAAGTAGTCGACATCTTGCGCCAGGTGCCGGCTCATGTTCGCGAGCTGGAACTCGAACTCGAAATCCGACACCGCGCGCAGGCCCCGGATCACGACGCCGCAGCCCTGCTCGCGCGCAAAGTCGACGGTGAGGCCGGCGTAGCCGAGCACGGTGACGTTGCGCAGGTCCCCCAGCACCTTCTGCGCGAGATCCACGCGCTCGGCCAGGGAAAACAGCGGCGTCTTGCCAGGATTCGCGGCGATGCCGATCACCAGCCGGTCGAAGATGCCGGACGCGCGCCGGACGAGGTCCTGGTGGCCGTTGGTGATCGGGTCGAAGGTGCCCGGGTACACCGCGCTGCGCTTCGGGTTCACTTTCCAGACTCCTTGACTCGCCGGGCCAGATGATACCCGACCGCCCCGGCGCGTCCGGTCCGGTGCAGTTGCCAGCCGGGCGGCAACCCGGGTGGCCCGGCGGACGCGGGCATCTCGAGGTAGACCTGGGCGCCCGGCGCGAGGAAGCCGCCTGCATCGAGGCGGCGCATGGCCTGCGCGAGGATACCGGCGGCGTACGGCGGGTCGAGGAACACGATGTCGTACGCGCTCGCCCGGCCGTCGAGCCAGGCGAGCGCATCCGCCTCCACCACCGTGGCGCGGCCCGGCGCCAGCATCTTCGTGGTCTCGCGCAGCCGGGCGGCATTCTCGCGATCACACTCGACGAACGTCGCGTGGGCGGCGCCCCGCGACAGCGCCTCCAGCCCCAGGGCGCCGCTGCCCGCGAAGAGATCCAGGCACCGGCTGCCCGGCACCTGGCCCATCAGCCAGTTGAACAGGGTCTCCCGGACCCGGTCCGGCGTCGGGCGGATACCCCCCTTGCCCGGAAATCGGATCCGGCGGCCGCGCCATTCGCCGCCGATGATGCGCAGGGTGTCGGCCATCTTTCTTGCAGCGCACATCCCTTAGCCTTGCGCGATGATACGCGCCCGCGCCCAGCAAACAGCCACCCCCGGCGGCGGGCGTCGCTTCCTTCCAGGCACCGTTCACCGCTACCGGCGTCTTTCCGTATCCGACCGACCTGTATTTCAACGGCAGCACTGACGGCACGCTCAATATTCCGTCGGGGACGTTGTTCCTGAACCGCCTCGCGGTGAACGAGCTGGACGGCTTCTCGACCACCGGGAGCAGCTACTTCCGCTTCAGCCAGCCGGTCCGGAACCACGCCGTGATGCTGGACTGGAACGTGCGCATCGTCGAGATGATCATGCTGCGCCAGTCCGTCGGCCTGTACGCGCCGGTGGCAAAGAGCCCGTTGCGCGGCCCCAATCCGATCCTGTCGCCGGGTGTCGACTACACCGTGCGCCTCGCACCCGAGGCCGACGCGGGCGGCACGCCGGCCACCCATTCGCCGACCTGCCCCGGCATCGATGCGACTCTGAATGCGGCCCTGAACGGCATCTGCCGCCTGACGTACGCTCACCAATGCAGACGCACGCCGCGTCGCTCGCTGCCACACGATCATGGCTGCGAGCCAGTACAATTCGCGCGGCCACCAGGACGCCCATGTTTGGTTCCCGTGTGAACACACCCGATGAGCCTGTCGCGCAACCCGCCGAGGGCAATTTCTTCGCGCGCCTCGCCGCGCGCGTCAATCGCGGCGCCTCCTGGCTCGCGGACCTCGTGCCGGGGCGGCGCATCGACGCGGCCCTGCTGGAGGAGCTCGAAACGCGCCTGCTCACGGCGGATGTCGGCGTCGACGCGACGGAGTCGATCCTGTCGGGGCTGCGGCAGAAGGTCGCACGTTCCGAACTCGCGGACGCCAAGGCGCTCGAGACGGCGCTCGCCGCTTCCCTGCTCGAGATCCTCGCGCCGGTCGAACGCCCGCTCGCCATTGATCGGTCGAAGAAACCGTTCGTGATCCTGGTCGTCGGCGTCAACGGCTCGGGCAAGACCACGACCATTGGCAAGCTCGCGCGGCGCATGAAGGACGAGGGGCTCAGCGTGATGCTCGCAGCGGGCGATACCTTCCGCGCGGCGGCCGTCGAGCAGCTCGCGGCCTGGGGCGAGCGCAACGGCGTGCCGGTGGTCTCGCAGGCGGCGGGCGCGGACCCGGCGGCGGTCGTATTCGACGCGCTGCAGTCCGCGAGGGCGCGCGGCGTCGACGTGCTGATCGCGGACACGGCGGGTCGGCTGCACACGCAGTCGCATCTGATGGACGAGCTCGCAAAGATCGCCCGCGTGCTGAAACGGCTTGACCCGGAGGCGCCGCACGAGGTGCTGCTGGTGCTCGACGCCGGCCTCGGCCAGAACGCCGTGCGCCAGGCCGAGCAATTCAACCAGGCGATCGGCGTCACCGGCATCGCGGTGACCAAGCTCGACGGCACGGCGAAGGGCGGCGTCGTGATCGCCATTGCGCGGCGCTTCAGCCTGCCGATCCGCTACGTCGGCGTTGGCGAACAGGCCGAGGATTTCGGTATCTTCGACGCCCGGGCCTATGTCGAGGGGCTGCTGCGGCCCGCGGCAGCTGGCACGCCGTGATCCGATTCGACCGTGTCTTCAAGCGCTACCCGAACGGCCGCGAGGCTCTCGCGGAGCTGTCGTTCGAGCTCGAGACCGGGGAAATGGCGTTCCTGACCGGGCACTCCGGCGCGGGCAAGAGCACGGTGCTGCGCCTGATCGCCCTGCTCGAACGGCCGACGCGCGGCCAGGTGTTCGTCAACGGGCGGAACACCTCCGCCGTGCGCGGCGGCGCGATCCCGGCCTTCCGACGCCAGGTCGGCGTCGTGTTCCAGGATCACCGCCTGCTCGACGACCGGCCGGTGTACGACAACGTCGCGCTGCCGCTCGCGGTCGGCGGCGTGCCGCGCCGCGAGATGGACAAGCGCGTGCGCGCGGCGCTCGACCAGGTCGGGCTGCTCGGCCGCGAGCGCTCTTTCCCGCTCGAGCTGTCGGCGGGTGAGCAGCAGCGCGTCGGCATCGCGCGCGCCGTCATCACCAAGCCCCCGGTGCTGATCGCCGACGAGCCGACCGGCAATCTCGACCCCGACCTCGCGCTCGAGGTCATGAACCTGTTCCAGCGCTTCAACGCGGTCGGCGTGACGGTGCTGGTCGCGACCCACGACGTGCACCTGCTCGAGCGCTTCCGCGTGCGCCGGCTGCACATCGAGCATGGCCGCCTCGCCACGGTGCCGCATGCCGCTGCCTGACGCCGTCGCTACCCACCTCGAGCGGCACGGGCAGGCGCTGTTCGGCTCGTTGGGCCGACTTGCCCGCCAGCCCTTCGCCACCTTCCTGACGGTGGTGGTGATCGGCATCGCGCTCGCGCTGCCGGCCGCGCTCTGGCTCACGGTCGCCAACCTGCGGGTCGTGACCGAGGGTCTCGACGACACGGTGCAGCTGTCCGTCTACCTCGAGCTGCCGACGACTGCCGCGCAGGCGAAGCAGGCGGCTCTCGCGATCGAGGCAAAGAAGGGCGTCGCCGACGCCGTGCTCGTGAGTCCGGACGAGGGGCTCGCGGAGTTCCGCAAGCTCTCCGGCATCGACGCTGCGCTCGAGGCGCTGCCGGAAAATCCGCTGCCCTGGCTGGTCAAGGTGCGCCCCTCGCCGCCGCACGATACGGCGGCCGCCATCGATGAGCTGGCCGCGCAATTGCGCAAGGTCGAGCGCGTGGAGCTGGTTGAGGCCGACACGGCCTGGGTGCGGCGAATCCACGCGATCGAGGACACGCTGCAGCAGCTCGTGCTGCTGGTCGCCGCGGTGCTCGCGGCCGGGGTGCTCGCCGTGGTCGGCAACACGATCCGCCTCGAGATCAACGGCCGCCGCGCGGAGATCGAGGTGACGAAACTCGTCGGCGGCAGCAACGCCTTCGTGCGGCGGCCGTTCCTGTATTCCGGTTTCTGGCAGGGGCTGGGCGGCGGCCTGCTCGCAGTCGCGCTGATCGCCGCGGGTCTCGCCGCGCTCGGACCCTTCGTCGAGCGGCTGGCCGCGGCGTATGGGGCCGGGTTTGCCCTCCGCAGCCTCAGCCTGCAGGAATGGCCTCTGGTCGTGGGCGGCGGCGCGCTGCTCGGCCTCGCCGGCGCCTGGCTGGCCGCGACCTATCACCTCCGCCGCATCGAACCTCGCGCATAAGCCTCTGATTGACATGCTTATTAGCACTCGCTGACAGTGAGTGCTAATATTGCCGCACGGAGGTAATGAACAGCCAATGACCAGCCAGGCGCTCACGCCCGCCAATCCCGCCTTCTCCCTCACGGGCCCGCTCGGCAGCCTCGAGGCGTACGTCGAGCGCGTGTCCGCGATCCCGGTGCTGAGCCGCGAGGAAGAATTCGCGCTTGCACGTCGCTTCCGCGACGAACAGGACCTCGAGGCGGCGCGCACGCTCGTGCTCTCGCACCTGCGCTTCGTCGTGCACATCGCGCGCGGCTACATGGGCTACGGGCTGCCGGTCGGCGACCTGATCCAGGAAGGCAACGTGGGCCTCATGAAGGCCGTCAAGCGCTTCGACCCGGACATGGGCGTGCGCCTCGTCAGTTTCGCCGTGCACTGGATCCGCGCCGAGATCCACGAGTTCGTGATCCGCAACTGGCGCCTGGTCCGCGTCGCGACCACCAAGGCGCAGCGCAAGCTGTTCTTCAACCTGCGCCGCATGAAGAAGAACCTCGCCTGGCTGTCCGACGCGGAGACCGCAGCGGTCGCCGGCGAGTTGGGCGTCGAGGTGCGCGAGGTTCGCGAGATGGAGCGACGCCTCTCCGCGCGCGACCTGTCCTTCGACCCGGCACCGGACACCGGCGACGAGGAGTCCGTCGCCTCGCCGTCGCTCTACCTGCCGGCGCCCGAGGCGGACCCGGCGACGATCGTCGAGCAGGATGAATGGGATGGCGCCCAGTCGGACAGCCTCGCCTCGGCGCTCGAGGGTCTAGACGAGCGCAGCCGCACGGTGATCCGCTCGCGCTGGCTCGCCGAGGACAAGAAGACCCTGCAGGAACTCGCCGCGGACTACGGCGTTTCGGCCGAGCGCATCCGGCAGATCGAGGCCGCCGCGCTCGTCAGGCTCCGCTCCGCCATGAGCGGCTGACGGCCTCCGCCACCGCCTGGTGCACGCCGCGATCGAGCGGGTCCGGCACCAGGTCCTCGCCGCGCGCGAGTTCCGCGATCGCCCCCGCGGCAGCCAGCAGCATGGCGTCGGTGAAGCGCGGTGCGCGCGCGGCGAGCACGCCCTTGAAGAGACCGGGAAAGCCCAGCAGGTTGTTGATCCCCTTGCCGTCCGCCGCGAACGCGGCGCCACAAGCGAGCGCGGCCACGGGCTCGATCTCCGGATCCGGGTTCGAGAGCGCGAAAATGATCTGGCCCTTGCGCACCGATTCCGGCGCGATCAGCCCGCGCCTGCCGGTAGTCGCGATGACGATGTCGGCTTTGCCCATGATGTCCGCGAGCGACGCGGCCTCGCCGCCCATCGCGGTGAAGCGCCGCAGGGCGCCTGCGTCGAGATCGGCGCCGAGCAGGTGCCGCGCGCCGGCGCGCTGCAGCAGCCGCACGATGCCGCTGCCGGCTGCGCCGAGCCCGACCTAGCCGACGACGGAGTCGGCGAGCGTGATTCCCGCCCGGCGCGTCGCGTTCAGCACGGCCGCGAGCGTGACGACCGCGGTCCCGTGCTGGTCGTCGTGCAGCACGGGCCGGTCGAGCCGGGCGCAGAGGCCCTCCTCGATCTCGAAGCAGGCAGGCGCCGCGAAATCCTCGAGCTGGATCGCGCCAAAGCCCACGGCGATCTTCGTGATGTACTCGATGCAGCGCGCGGGGTCCTTCTCCTCGAGCAGGATCGGCACGGCGTGGATGCCGGCCAGCGCCGCGAACAGCGCCGCCTTGCCCTCCATGACCGGCAGCCCGGCGAGCGGCCCGATGTCGCCGAGCCCGAGCACCGCCGTGCCGTTGGTCACGATCGCGACCGAGTTGCCGAGGCTCGTGTATTCCCAGGCGAGCGCGGGATCCTTCTGGATCGCGAGGCACACCCGGGCGACCCCCGGCGTGTAGATGTCGCGCAACACCTGCTGCGTCGTGATCGGGATGGCCGACTCGGTACGGATCTTGCCGCCGCGGTGCCGGTCGAACACGCGGTCCGACTTGCCGACGAAGCGCGCGACGGGCAGCGCGTCGATGCGGGCGTAGAGGCTGCGATCCGCCTCCTCGTCCATCTCCAGCGTGATTTCCCAGAGCGTGCGGTCCTGCTCACGGCGCAGCGCCTGCAGGTGATCGATCGTGAGCCCCGCATCGGCGATCACCGAGAGGACGCTCGCGAGGCTGCCCGGCTGGTGCACGGTCTCGACCATCAGGATCTCGGGTATCTTCACGCGCGGAATCGTACCCGATCGGTGGTACGCTAAGTGGTCGGCAAACACCGGGGAGTCACGCGATGTTCATGCAATCCAGGACTATCCGCGCCACGGCACTCGCCGCCCTGCTCGGCCTCGCGGCCTGCGCCAGCCAGAAGGAGCCCGCCGAGGCGGCGCTGGCCGCGGCCGAGGCGAAGTTCAAGGAAACGGGCGCCGAGATCCAGAAATACCTGCCCGAGCGCTACGCCGAAGTCGAGGCGACCCTCGCCGGCCTGCGCGACGCGGTCGCGAAGCAGGACTACGGCGACGTCGTCGCCGGCGCCACGGCGGCGCAGGACGACATCAAGCGCGCCGTCGCCGACGCGCGCATCAAGCGCGCCCAGAACCTGCTCGCGATGGAGGCCGAGTGGAACGACATGGTGAAGTCCATGCCGGCGATGATCGCGGCCATGGACAAGAAGATCAGCGCGCAGCGCGGCCGGCCGCCGCAGGGCATGACGGCGGACGCCTGGAAACAGACCATCGCGGACTACGACGCCGCGCGCGACGCCTGGAGCAAGGCCGCCGCCGAGATGACGAGCCAGACCTTCGAGGCGACCGTGCTCACCGCTCGCGATGCCAAGGCGAAGATCGCCGCGATCATGGACTCGCTGGCCGTCAAAGCGTCCTGAGGCCCGCCGTGAACTGCCGCACCCTGCTCGCCGCGCTCGCGGCCGCGATCGCGCTCGGCGCCTGCTCGCAGAAGGATCCGGCCGGGGAGGCCATCACCGCCGCCGAGAATGCGCTGAACGCCGTCTACGAAGAAGCGGCGAAATACGTCCCCGAGCGCTATGCCGAGGTCAAGAAGGACCTCGAGACGGCGCGGGCCGCCTTCAAGGAGGAGCGCTACGCGGACGCGATCGCCGCGGTGCGCGATGTCCCCGCCGATGCCGAGGCGCTCGCGAACGAAGCTGCCGCAGCGAAGGAAAAGCGCATCGCGGAGCTGAATGCCGACTGGGCGCGGCTCTCCGGGACGCTGCCGGACCTGCTCGCAGGCATCGGCGGTCGGCTCGAAGAGCTCCGTAAGCTGCGCGCGCTCCCCGAGGGGATGGATCGGCAGCTCCTCGACGAGGCGAACGCGGCACTCGCAAGTGCGCGCGCCGCCTGGAACGAAGCCGGCGCGGCCCGGGAGCGCGGCGACCTCGAGGCTGCCGTCGGCAAGGCCAGGGACTCCGAGGGCATGGCCCAGGACCTCTTCGGCCGCCTCGGGATGCCGGCCGCTTGAGCCCGCTCGACCTCTACGACATAGGCGCCTCGTTCAGCGACGAGGAGCGCTCGGTGCAGGGCGCCGTCGCGCGATTCGTGGACGAGCGCGTGCTGCCCGTCATCCAGAAGCACTTCGAGGAGCACACTTTCCCGCGCGAACTCGTGCCGGAGATCGCGGCGCTGGGGCTGCTCGGCAGCGCGATCAAGGGCTACGGCTGCGCGGGCATGAATGCCGTGTCCTATGGCCTCATCTGCCAGGAGCTGGAGCGCGGCGACTCCGGGGTCCGCAGCTTCGTCTCGGTGCAGTCGAGCCTCGTGATGTACCCGATTCATGCCTTCGGCAGCGAGGCGCAGCGCCGGAAGTACCTGCCGCGCATGGCGACCGGCGAGCTGATCGGCTGCTTCGGCCTCACCGAGCCGCACGGCGGCTCGGACCCGGCGAACATGAAGACGCACGCGAAGCGCCGCGGCAAGGACTGGGTGCTGAACGGCGCCAAGATGTGGATCACGAACGCGCCGATCGCCGACGTCGCGTTGGTGTGGGCGAAGACCGAGGAAGGCATACGCGGATTTCTCGTCGAGAAGGGCATGCGCGGCCTCGCGGCGCCCGAGATCGAGCGCAAGTTCTCGCTGCGCGCCTCCGCGACCGGCGCGCTGTTCCTCGAGGACGTTGTCGTGCCGGAGGAAAACCTCCTGCCCGGCAGCACCGCCGGGCTCAAGGCAGCGCTCTCCTGCCTGACCCAGGCGCGCTTCGGCATCGCCTGGGGCGTGATCGGCGCGGCGCAGGCCTGCCTCGCGCAGGTGCTCGACTACACGAAGGACCGCATCCTGTTCGGCCGGCCGCTGGCCGCGAACCAGGCGATCCAGATCCGGCTCGCAGCCATGGCGCGCGGAATCACCGGCGCGCAGCTCATGTCGCTGCAGCTCGCGCGACTCAAGGAGGCGGGCCGCATGAAGCCTTCGCAGGTGTCGCTCGCCAAGTGGAACAACTGCCGCATGGCGCTCGACGTGGCCCGCGACGCGCGCGACATGCTGGGCGGGTCGGGCATCAGCGCCGAGTACGTCCCGATCCGGCACGCACTCAACCTCGAGAGCGTGATCACTTACGAGGGCACCGAGACGATCCACCAGCTCACGATCGGCCGGGAGCTCACCGGGATCAACGCATTCTAAGGGCCGTGTCACGGGAGAATAGCCATGCAGACCAAGAGTCGCCTCCGGTTCGCCGTGCTCCTCGCGCTGGCCACGATGGTCGCGCTGCCCGCGTTCGCCGCACCGCCGCCGCACGCGCCGGCCCACGGCTGGCGCGCAAAGCACGATCCCTACTACGTCGGCTACACGGGCCGCCACTGGAGCGACGACTACGGCACATCCGGTCCGGCCGCTGTGACCGAGATCGCGTGGGTGCGGCGCTCGGTGCCGTGGTCGGCGGGGCCATCGGCGCGGCCGTGAGCGACAATGACGACCGGCTGATCGCGATCCTGGCCGGCGCCACGATCGGGGCCATCATCGGCCACGAGATCGGCGACCGCATGGACGACCGCGACCGCGCATGCTTCGGCCATTCGCTCGAGTTGCTCGAGGACGGCCGGCGCGTCGAATGGGCCGGCTCCAGCCGCGAGATAGCGTATTCGCTCGTCCCCTACCAGCGCTTCGAGCGCGACGGGCGCGTCTGCCGCCGCTTCACCCTGGAGCGGCTGACCGACGGCCGCCAGGTGAAAAAGCAGGGCAGCGCCTGTCGCTACGGCGAGGGCGACTGGCGCATGGTCAAGGCCTGAGCGGGAGATACGCCGCCAGATAGGCTACGCTGCGTCCCCCGGGGAGGCAGCATGCGGCAGACGGCGGCGCGCCTCGCGCGCGAGGCGCTCGAACAGCTCGGAGTCCGGCACACGTTCGGCATCCCCGGCGTGCACAACACGGAACTCTACGACCAGCTCGGCGCGTCGCAATCCATCACGCCGGTGCTCGTCGCCCACGAGTGCAGCGGTGCTTTCATGGCGGACGCCGTGAGCCGCACCGGTACCGGCATCGGCACGCTTGCGATCGTGCCGGCCGCCGGTGTCACGCACGCGGCGAGCGGCATCGGTGAGGCCTTCCTCGACGGCATCCCGATGCTGGTCATCGCGGGCGGCGTGCGCCGCGACCTCGGTCGCGCCTACCAGCTGCACGACATGGACCAGCATGCCCTGCTCGCTCCGATCACCAAGCGGCGCTGGCGCGTCACCCGCCACGCCGACGTGATTCCCGTGATCCACGAGGCATACCGCGTCGCGACCTCGGGCGAGCCGGGCCCGGTGTTCGTCGAGATTCCGGTCGACCTGCAGCTCATGCCGGGCGACGCGGGCGAGCCGCCCGCATTCCTGCCCGCGCCCGCGGCGGGCAGCCGCGCCGCCGCGGGTGACATCGCGCGTGCGGCGGGGCTGCTGCGCGCGGCGCAGCGGCCCGCGATCTTCTGCGGCTGGGGCGCGGTCGACGCGACGGCCGAGCTCATCGCGATCGCGGAGCTGCTCGGCGCCCCGGTCTCGACGACGCTGCAGGGACTCTCGACTTTCCCCGGCAATCACCGCCTGCACGCCGGCTTCGCGCTCGGCCGGGCGGCGGTGCCGGCGGTCGAGAACGCCTTTGAGGGCTGCGACGCGCTGCTCGCGGCCGGCACCCGCTTCGCCGAGATCCCGACCGGCAGCTACGGCTGGGAGCCGCCGGCCAATCTCGTGCACGTGGACATCAACCCGCAGGTGTTCGGCGCGAACTACCCCGCCGCCGTCGCGCTCGAGGGTGACGCTCGCGTGACGCTGGCCGCATTGCGCGACGCCCTGGGCGGCACCGCCATGCGCGCGCGGGCCGACGCCGTCGCGGCGGCGATCGCCAGGGACAAGGCCGCCTACCGCGAGGAGTGGCTGGCGCACGACCCGAAGGGGCGGGTGAACCCGCAGCGCTTCTTCAGCGCGCTGCGCGCGCGGCTGCCGGACGACGGCATCGTGGTCGCGGACGACGGCAACCACACGTTCATGGTCGCCGAGCTCATGCCGATCCACGCGCCGCGCTGCTACTTTTCGCCCTCCGACTTCAATTCGATGGGTTACTGCATTCCCGCGGCGATCGGCGCCAAGCTCGCCCGGCCGGAGCGTGCGGTGGTCGGCATCGTCGGCGACGGCGCAGCACGCATGACCGGTCTCGAGATCGCGACCGCGGTCGCGCAGGAAGCCGGCGTCGCCTGGTTCGTGTTCAACGACGGCGAGCTCGCGCAGATCGCGCAGGCCCAGGAGACGCCCTACAACCGCAAGACCTGCAGCGTGCTGCCGCAGCTCGACTTCGAGGGGCTCGCACGCGCGAACCGGGCCGGCTTCCTCGCGATGCGCGATGATTCCGAGATCGAGGAGGTCGTCGCCGGCGCGCTCGCGGCCGCCGCGCGCGGCGCGCCGGTGCTGGTGGACGTGCGGATCGACTATTCGAAGCGCACGCGCTTCACGGAAGGCGTCATCCGGACGAACCTGAAGCGCTTCGGCCTCGCTGACCAGGCGCGCCTCGTCGGCCGCGCCCTGTGGCGTCGCATTGCCGGGTAGCCCGCGCATGCTGCCCACGATCGTTGCGCACCGGGGCGACGCGGAGCACTTTCCGGAGAACAGCCTGCCCGCGCTCGCGGCGGCGTGGCGGCGGCTCACGTTCGCGGAATTCGACGTGCAGCTGTCCGCGGACGGCGTGCCGTTCGTGATCCACGACGCGGATCTCGGGCGCACCACCCGCGCCGCGGGCGACGTGCGGCTCACGATGTCGGGCCCGCTCGATGGCGTCCACGCCGGCGAGCCGGCTCGCTTCGGCAGCCGGCACACAGGCACCGCGCTGCCGCGGCTCGCCGCCGTCGCCGGCCTGATGGCGGACTTCAGCCAGGCGCGTGCTTTCGTCGAGGTCAAGCGCGCGAGCCTCGTGCATCACGGGCGCAGGCATTGCATCGAAAAGGTGCTGGCCGCGCTCGAGCCCGTGCGCGAACGCTGCGTGCTCATCTCCTTCGACGCCGACGCCTGCCGTTTCGCGCGCGCGACCGGCGGGCTCCCCGTGGGCTGGGTGCTGGACGGCGATCCGCTGCAGCTTCGCCCGGTGCTCGACCTGATGCAGCCGGAATACGTGTTCTGCGATCACCGGCGCATGCCGGCCACCCGGGTGCTGCCCGCGGGATCCTGGACCTGGGTCGCCTACGAGGTGACGGATGCCGCGCTCGCGCTCGAGCTCGCCGCGCGCGGTGTCGGGATGGTCGAGTCGATGGCGCCACTGCGGCTCGCGGACGAGCTCGCCGCGCGCGAATCGCTGCGTGCATGAGCGGGCCCGTCCATGTCGCCATCGACCAGGGCGGGCACGCGACGCGTGCCAGCGCGTTCACCGCAGACGGCACGATCGAGGGGGCAGCCGTAGTCACGATCGCGACGCAACACAACGCCCTCGGCCATGTCGAGCACGATCCGGGGGAAGTCGTCGCGAGCGTCGCGACGGCGCTCGCCGAGCTCGCGCGCATCGTTCCCGCTGCACGCTGGACGGCCGCCGGACTCGCCGTGCAGCGCTCGACCATCGCCTTCTGGGACGCCGCGGACGGCCGCGCGCTCGCGCCGGTCATTTCGTGGCAGGACACGCGCGGCGCCGCCTAGCTCAAGGGGCTCGCGCACCACGCCAAGGACGTGCACCGGATCACCGGCCTCACACTCTCGCCGCACTACGGCGCGAGCAAGCTGCGCTGGTGTCTCGACCACGTTGCGGAAGTGAGGGCCGCCGCCGCGCAGTCGCGGCTGCGCGCCGGCCCGCTCGCCAGCTACCTGCTGCACCGGCTGCTCGAGAAGCGGCCGCTGCTCGCCGACGCCTCGACCGCCGCGCGCACGCTGCTCTGGTCGCCATTCACGCGCGACTGGTCGCAGGAACTCCTCGAACTGTTCGGCATCCCGCGCGCGATCCTGCCGCGCGCGACCGGCACGTCGCACGCCTTCGGCACGCTCGTCGTCGCGGGCCGGCGCGTGCCGCTCAACACCTGCAATGGCGACCAGTCGGTGGTGCCCTTCGCGGCCGGGCCGCTCGACTACGACGCCGCCTACGTCAACCTCGGCACCGGCGCCTTCGTGCTGCGCCCGACGACGGACGCGCTGCGTGCGCCGCCGCTGCTCACGAGCGTGATTCGCGCCGACCAGGAGCATTGCGACTTCGTGCTGGAAGGCTCGGTCAACGGCGCAGGCGCCGCGCTCGCCTGGCTGGAGCGCCACCAGGGCGCGGCGGCGGACCGTCTGCTCGCACTGCTCGACCGCGCGCCGCTCGCGGACGAGGACGCGCCGTTCTTCCTGAATGGCGTCGCCGGGCTTGCCTCGCCGTTCTGGCGCCCGGATTTCGAGTCGCGCTTCGTCGGCGAGGGCTCGGACCTGCAGCAGTGCCGCGCAGTGCTGGAAAGTGTCGCGTTCCTGATCAAGGCGAATCTCGACGAGATGGCCCGCCACCGGCCCGCGCCCGCGCGGCTCGTTGCGAGCGGCGGCCTCGCCGGAAACCGCCTGCTCTGCCGCATGCTCGGGAGCCTCGCGGATACGCCGGTCGACCGCAGCAACGATCGCGAAGCGACCTCGCGCGGGCCCGCCTGCCTCGTGGCCGGGATGCCCGCGGAGTTCCGCGGGCCGCCCGTCGAGCGCTTCGAGCACGAGCCGCGGCTCCTGGCGCGCTACCTGAAGTGGCTGGGGTTGATGCGCGAGGCTTCCGGCGACGACTGATCAGTCGCGCGCGAGCTCGTGCACGATCCGCCGGTCGATCCAGCTCGGGCCGCGCAGCGACTCCATGAATCCGCAGTGCCCGCCGCGCGGCGTCAAGGTAATCTCGAGCGACGCCGGGCGCGCGAGCCGCGCGAGATCGCCGGCGTGGATCATGGGATCGTCTGCGGCGGTGATGAGCTGCGCCGGGGCGTCGAGGCTCTCGAGCAGGCTGCCCGTGACCGCGTAGCCCGCGAGGTAGGTCGCGAGGTCCGGGTAGCCGGTGTACTTCAGCACCATGCGCTCGGTCATGCTGCGCAGCGACCTGTCGCCGATCAGGTCCCCGAAGTCGAAGTGATCCGGCCAGGCTTGCTGCTTCAGCCTGAGCGAGCGGCGCCACTTGTGCAGGAAGTAATCGTGGTAAATCGCGGGCCCGGACTCGAGCGCCTCGAGCGTCACGGCCGGGTCGAGCACCGGGCAGACCGCGACGATGCGCGCGATTCGAAGGCCCGCGGCGCGCGCACGCGCACCGACGCGCAGGCAGAAGTTGCCGCCGAGCGAGAACCCCGCGAGCGAGAGCAGGTGGCGCGGAAACAGCGCCTGCAAGCGGGTCACGGCGCCGACTACCTCGGGCAGGCGGCAGGAGTGGAACAGCTCGCGGTTGAGCGCATGCGTGCCGCCGTGATCGCGCAGGTTCAGGCGCAGGACGTCGAAGCCGCGTTGGTGCAGGAGCTGGGCGACCGACAGCAGGTAGAGCGAATCCGCGCTGCCCTCCCAGCCGTGCAGCAGTACGGCGAGGCGGGCAGGCGCCGCCGCCGCGGCGGTATCCGGCGGCGCGTGCAGACCCATGAGCCGGACGCCGTCCCCGCAGTCGAGCACGAGCGGATTGCTCGCCGCGCGCACGGCGGAAGCTCGGCGCTCTACGGCGGGCCGGCGCAGCGGCAGGCTCGGGAGGATCGATTGCAGGTGCCGGTTGCCGATCCAGGCCGGCGGGCGGAACTCGGCCGGCGCGTCAGTCAAGGCAGGGGCTCATCGCTCGACGATGCTGATCTCGATGCGGTTGTTGGCCTGCGCGGCGGCATTCCATTGTCCGGCCGTCGCCTGCTCGATGGGTGGATAGGCGACCGCCAGCCGGTCGCGCGACCCCGCCACGAGTTCGAGTTCGATCGCGCCGCCCGTGCGCCGACGCACGCTGGACGCGAGGTTCGCGAACGCGATCGGCTGGCGCGCGGTGCCCGCCTGCGAGTCATCGAAGGGATTCCCGATCTGCTCGCATTGCTCGGCGGGCGAAGCCGGCGGCGCGAGCGTGTAGCCATCGCGTCCCGCGCTCTCGAGGCAGAAGCTGCCGGCGTAATTCTCGATACGCACGGTGCCGCTGATCGCCGCCCGCTCGAACTGCGCCACGAGCGTGCCAACGGACTCCAGCCGCGTGGCGTTGAGCGCCTGCTCGCCGAACGGGACCGCGAGCACGAGCGGGCGGAAACCCTCCTGCGCCGCCGCGTCGGCGGACGTCTCGCCCGCGATGCGCCACTTCTCGATCGCCTTGGTGAGCGTGTCGTTCGACGCGGTGAGCGCCTGTACGGCCCGCTCGGGCCTGGTCCGCCTCGATGCGCGCCTGCCAGTAGAGGACCGCGAGCGCGGCGAGCGCGGCAAGTGCCGCGCAGCCTGCCAGCCACTGCGCCCAGGGCGTCTTCGGAGAAGCGGCGGGAACGCGACCGGCCTCTTCGCCTTCGACCCGCACCGCATCCTTCTGGTGCAGTTCCGCGACCACGCGCCGCACGACCGAGTCGAGCGAGGCGACCACGAACTTGCGCAGCTCCAGGTTCTGCTCGCGCAGCAGCGCCTCGACGGACGCTGCGGCGGGCGTCTCGGCCGGCACCGGCGCGGCAACCGCGGTCGCGGGTGAAGGCGCGCCGATGGCCTCGAGCCCTGACGGCTCGCCGTCGCGGCGGTCCGGCAGGAGCTTGAGCTGGTAGAGGGCCTTGGTGACGTCGATCGGGCGGATCGACTTTGGCAGCACGCCGACGGCGCCGGAGGCACGCGCCTGGCCGCAGTAGATCTCGCCCTCCTGCGACGTGTACATCATGATCGGAATGCCGGCGAGTTCGGGGTTGGCCTTGATCTCGCGCACCGCCTGCAGGCCGTCCATGCCCGGCATCAGGTGATCCATGAAGATCACGGCCGGATGGCGGTTCTTGAGGTACTCGAGCGCGGATTCCGCGGAATCCGCCGAATCGACGACGATGCCGTAGCGCTCCAGCATGCGCGACAGCACCACCCGCGCGGACCTGGAATCGTCGACCACCAGCGCTCGCTTGCCCGGCATCATGCGGCTCTTCGCCCTCCGCGCGGCAGTGTACCCCGGCGCGCGCGGGCCGGAATGTGGACTGGGCTCAAGTTTTCAGCCGGTACCCGGTCCTGAAGATCCACGCGATGACGCCGATGCAGGCGAGCATGAATACCGCCGTCATGGCGAGGCTCACCTGCACCGAAACGTCGGAGGTTCCGAAAAAACTCCAGCGAAAACCGCTGATTAGGTAGACGACCGGGTTGAACAGCGCGACGGTCCGCCAGCCTGGCGGCAGCATGTCAATCGAGTAGAACGCGCCGCCGAGGAAGGTCAGCGGGGTCACGATCAGCATCGGCACGAACTGCATCTGCTCCCAGTTCTTCGCCCAGATGCCGACGATGAAACCGAACAGGCTGAAGGTGACCGCGGTCAGCGCCATGAATGCGAGCATCCACAGCGGATGCAGGATCGTGAACGAGACGAAGAACGACGCCGTCGCCAGGATGATGAGCCCGAGCAGGACGGACTTGGTCGCCGCGGCGCCGACGTACCCGAGCACGATCTCGAGCGCGGCGACCGGCGCCGCGAGGATCTCGAAGATCGTGCCGGTGAATTTCGGGAAGTGGATGCCGAACGAGGCGTTCGCGATGCTCTCCGTGAACAGCGAAAGCATGATCAGGCCCGGAACGATGAACGCGCCGTAGCTCACGCCATCCACTTCGGCCATTCGCGAGCCGATCGCCGCGCCGAACACGATGACGAACAGCGAGGTGGTGATCACGGGTGTCAGCACGCTCTGCAGGAGCGTGCGCAGGAAGCGCGCCATCTCGAAGCGGTAGATCGCCCAGACACCGTGGCGGTTGAAGGCAGGCAGGCTCATGCGCGCGCGCCCCGCCCGACCAGGCTCACGAAGATGTCCTCCAGCGAGCTCTCGCGCGTGTTGAGGTCGCGCCAGCCGATGCCGAGCTGCTCGAGTCGCCTGAGCAGCGGACCGACGCCGGTCTGCTCCTGCGCGGCGTCGAATGTGAACTGCAGCTCGTGGCCGTTCCCGAGCAGGGCGAGCCTCCACTCCGCGAGCCCGACCGGCACCGCGGCGAGCGGTTCCTGCAATGTCAGCGTGAGCTGGCGCTTGCCGAGCTTCTTCATCAGCGCCCGCTTCTCGTCCACGACGACGAGCTCGCCGTGGTTGACCACGCCGATGCGGTCGGCGAGCTCCTCGGCCTCGTCGATGTAGTGCGTGGTGAGGATGATGGTCACGCCCTGGTCGCGGAGTCTACGCACCAGTTCCCACAGGTCGCGGCGCAGCTCGACGTCGACGCCCGCGGTCGGCTCGTCGAGGAACAGGATGCGCGGCTCGTGCGCGAGCGCCTTGGCGATCATCACGCGGCGCTTCATGCCGCCCGACAGCGTCATCAGGATGTCGTCGCGCCGGTCCCACAGCGAGAGGTCGTGCAGCACGCGCTCGACGCAGGCGGGGTCCGGCGCGCGGCCGAACAGCCCGCGGCTGAACGCCGCCGCGGCGCGCACCGTCTCAAAGGCCTCGATCGCGAGTTCCTGCGGCACGAGGCCGATGCATTCGCGGGCCGCGCGGAATTCCCTGCGGATGTCATGGCCCTCCACCAGCACGGATCCGGACGTCGGCCGCACGATGCCGCAGACGATGCTGATCAGTGTGGTCTTGCCCGCCCCATTCGGGCCGAGCAGCGCGAAGATCTCGCCGGGCCGGATCTCGAGCGACACCCCTTTCAGGGCGTGCTGCCCGTTCGCGTAGGTCTTGGTGAGGTTCGCGATCGAGATGGCGGCGGCCATCGGCCTATTCTAGCCGGGCGGAAGCTCCCGCAGCCTGCGTTCCAGGAAGCGCCGCGCGCGACCTGGAGGATCCTTGGGAAGACCGGGCAACGCGACGCCGGGCCTGATTCTTGGAGCGGCCGCGCCGAGACGGTAGGCTCGGGCGATGACAGTCCTGCTCGCCGGTCTCGCCGCCACGGCCATGGCCGCCAGCGCAAGCTCGATCAGCTTCACGGCCGATCGGCTCGAGTTCGAAGGTCTCGTCGTCGAGGGCCTGGCAGCGATCTGGTCGCCCGACCAGGCAGCCGGCGCGCTGAGCCTGCGCGCGGCGCGCGTGCGTGGCCTCGAGGCTACGGGTCCGCTCACGGGGCTTGCCGTCGACTGCAAGGTACTGCGCATCGCCGGCGACGTGCTGCTCGCGGCACTCGACTTCGTCATCCCGGCCGCGCACGCGCAGGCGGACATCGACATCTCGAGCCCGGCGATCCGCGCGCTGACGGCTTCCATGCGCGGCCGAGCCGCGCAGCTAGATCCGTTCTTCACCTCGGGCGCCGTCGGCCTCACCGCCGACGGGCTGGTAGAAGTCCGCGACGCGAACGCTGTCGCGCTCGCCGACCGCAACAAGCTCAAGAAGCTGGTGGCCGACGAGAACGCCGACCGCGGTTCGCTGTACCGGGAAATTGCGACCGCCAACGGCAACCCGGGCTGGGAAGCGGACATCCGCAGCACCTTCGCGGAACGCTGGATCGCCAACGCGCGCACGGGCTGGTACTACAAGACCAGCGCGGGCGCCTGGCAGCAGAAATAAGCTAGTCCTCGCGCGCGATCAGCGCCGGTCCCTGGTTCTTCGGCGCGTTGACCTGGCGGCTCACCGGCCAGGCCTCGAGTGCCTGCGCATCGAACGGGCGCAGCAGGCCCGACAGCGTGTCGGTATCCGAAAAGGCCGTGTCGATCCACCGGTCCCAGTCGGCATCCGCAAGCACCACCGGCATGCGATCGTGGATCTTGCGGATCGACTCCGTCGCGTCCGTGGTAACGATAGTGCACGACTCGAGCAGCGATCCGCCGGCGGGATCCTGCCAGCGCTCCCAGAGCCCCGCGAACGCGAACGGCCGCGCGTCCTTCCTGCGGATGAACCAGGGCTGCTTGCCGCCGGCAGCGACCTGCCACTCGTACCAGCCGTCGGCGAGCACCAGGCAGCGGCGCTTGCGGAACGCGTCGCGGAACGAGGGTTTCCCGGCGAGCGTCTCGGCGCGCGCGTTGATCATGCGGTTGCCGATCGCGCGCTCCTTGGCCCACTTCGGGACCAGGCCCCAGTGCAGCATGGCGAACGCGCGCCTGCCCTCGTCGCCGGCCCGCACCGCCGGCACGTCCTGCGTGGGCGCGATGTTGTAGCGCGGTTCGAGCCCCGGGACGTCATCGAGCGCGAACGTGCGCCGTACCGCCTCGACCGGGGAAAAGAACGCATAGCGGCCGCACATGCCGGCTTTCCGCCTATTCCCGGATGCCGGTGCCGCGGTTCATCAGCGCGACCACGATTGCGAACATGGCCACTGCGAACGCGCCCATGATCAGGAATGCGAAACCGGGATCCACGTCGCTGGTGCCGAGGAAGCCGTGCCGGAACGCGTTGACCATGTACAGGATCGGGTTTGCGTAGGACAGCGCCTGCGCCCACGGCGGCAGCAGCGACACCGAGTAGAACACGCCGCCGAGGTAGATCAGCGGCGTGAGCACGAAGGTCGGGAACCAGGAGATCTGGTCGAAATTCTTCGCGAAGATCGCGTTGAAGAAGCCGCCGAGCGAGAACACGACCGAGGTCAGGAACACGGACCCCGCGACCAGGAACGGGTGCTCGACCGGCACGTGGGTGAAGAACAGCGTGACCGCCAGCACCACCGCGCCGACCAGGAGGCCGCGCAGCAGGCCGCCCGCAACGTAGCCGAGCACGATCAGCCAGTTCGGCAGCGGCGCGACCAGCAGCTCCTCGATGTGCTTGCCGAACTTCGCCCCGAAGAAGCTCGACACCACGTTGCCGTAGGAGTTGCTGATGACCGCCATCATGATCAGCCCGGGCGCGAGGTACTGCATGTAGTCGAAGCCGCCCATCTGGCCGATGCGCCGGCCGATCAGGCTGCCGAAGATCAGGAAGTAGAGCGTGGCCGTGACCGCCGGCGGCACGAGCGTCTGGCCCCAGATGCGGATGATGCGCCCGTACTCGCGGCGCACGATGGTCTGGAAGCCGATGCGCCGGATGCGCGCGAGATGTTCGTCGCGCAACTCAGCCCGCCTCCGCAGCCGCGGCGTCCTTGCGCTCGACGAGCCGCATGAACAGCTCCTCCAGCCGGTTCACCTTGTTGCGCATGCTGACGACCTCGATGCCCTGCTGCGACAGCCGCGTGAAGATGTCGTTGAGGCCCTGCTCCTTCCTGACCTCGACCTCGATCGTGTGGTCGTCGACCAGACGCGTGACATAGCCCGGCAGCTGCGGGACGGACGCCGTCGCGCAACGGAAGTTGAGCACGAAGGTCTCCTGGCTCAGCTTCCTGATCACGCCCGACATGGTGTCATTCTCGATGATGCGGCCGCCGTCGATGATCGCGATGTTCCGGCACAGGCTCTCCGCCTCCTCGAGGTAGTGCGTGGTCAGGATGATGGTCGTGCCCCGCTCGTTGATCTCGCGCAGGAAGCCCCACATGCTGCGGCGGATCTCGATGTCGACGCCCGCGGTCGGCTCGTCGAGGATCAAGAGGCGCGGCTCGTGCACCAAGGCGCGGGCGATCATCAGGCGCCGCTTCATGCCGCCCGACAGCGAGCGCGCGATCGCATCGCGCTTGTCCCACAGCTGCAGCTGGCGCAGGTACTTCTCGGAGCGCTCCACCGCGAGACGGCGCGGGATGCCGTAGAACCCGGCCTGGTTCACGATGATCGTGAACGTCTTTTCGAACTGATTGAAGTTGATCTCCTGCGGCACGAGGCCGATGCAGCTCTTCGCGAGGTCGAGCTCACGGTCGATGTCGTGGCCGAAGACCGAGACGCTGCCGGCGGTCTTCGCGACCAGCGACATGACGATTCCGATCGACGTCGTCTTGCCCGCGCCATTCGGGCCGAGCAGCGCGAAGAAGTCGCCCTCCGCGACGTCGAGGTCGATGCCGCGCAGCGCCTGGACGCCGTTCGCGTAGGTCTTGGTCAGCCCGCGGATCGAGAGCGCCTGCATCAGGCGCGGGATTATCTCACGCGGCACTCCGCCGGTGGCGGCGCTGGAGCGCCTGGACGCGCGCGCTGTCGGCGCCGTGGATCTGCAGCCCGAGCCGGCGCAGCGATTCCACCGACCCCGCGTCCGGTCGTGTCGCGCAGCCCTCGAACTGCAGCCAGAACCGCGTGCGCGACGAGAACCGCGCGGTCAGCGTTCCCGCGACCCGGCGCGCCAGCCGTTCCACGGCTGCGACCGGCATCGCGCCGACTGCCGCGATGGTCGCCGGCGCGGCGCCGAACACGAGGCGCGCGCCGGCCGCGCGCGTCTGTGCAGGTGCCACATGACCATGATCGCCGCGCGCGCGAAGCACACGATGCGCTCGTCCGACGGCGCGGGGCCGGCGGCGTCCTGCACGCCACCTGCCGCCGCGACCTCCGAACCCCAGTAGTTCCCGTCCGCGAAGCGCAGGTCGAACAGCGCGTACGGCAGGCGCTCGCACATGCGCGTCCCGGCCTGCGGGTCGATCAGCGCATCGATCGCGCGCGCCGGCAGCCCGCCGATCCGACCTGACACCCGAGTTTAGTCCCGGACGGGAGCAGAGTCTGCTTCACCAGGAGCAGGCGATGAAGGCGACGAGATATACGGAAGAGAAGACCATCGGGGTGTTGAGGGAGGCGGAGGCTGGAG
>Ga0194121_10000760_pt1 | contig 56174 bp, 45 predicted proteins | sample TA2MahCa50mmetaG_FD_148609 | JGI IMG/M metagenome (GOLD analysis project Ga0194121, IMG submission 148609) | Freshwater microbial communities from Lake Tanganyika, Tanzania - TA2015020 Mahale Deep Cast 50m | ecosystem: Environmental > Aquatic > Freshwater > Lake | place: Tanzania: Lake...
CCGGATCGACGCGCAGCTCGCTCACTTGCAGCGGATACGGGCCGCGATCGAGAGGCGCCAGCCTCACGAGGTGCCGGATCGCGAGCGCGCGCCTCGGCTCGGTCGTCACCAGCGCGTGGATCGGAAGTCGGCACGCCGCGAGCAACTCCTCGGGATCGTCGATGTCGACCGCGACGCGCTCGCAGGGCCACTCCGCGCGCCCCAGCGGCGTGTCCCATGCGCGCCAGCGCGCGGCCACCGCGTCGATGCGCTCCTCCGCCGCCCAGCGCCGCGTGTCGTCGCCGATGGAACGCGCAAAGAACAACGGCGCGAGCCCGCGGTCGCGCGCCTGGAGCGCCGCGCGTCGATGGTCGGTCAGCACGCGCACGGAGAGCTTGCGAGCGCGCTCCAAAAGGCGCGCCGCAAGCTCTTGCAATAGCTCGGGTTCGCGCAGCACGAGCAGGAACTGCGGCGCGAGCGCACGCCCGCGCAGGGCCAGCGCCTCGTCGAGAAAGAGCAGCTTCTCTCCGGCGAACCGCGGTGAAAACCAGGCGCCCGCATCGAGGGCCGCGAGCTCGAGCGGCGCGTGGCTCGCGAGCGTCCCGTGCCCGTCGCTGGTGCGGTCGACCGTCGCGTCCGCGCACAGGACGAGCTCGTGACCGCCCGCGCGGCGCACATCGAGACTGAGCCCATCGAGGCCCAGCCCGAGAGCCAGCTTGAGGCTTGCCCGCGTGTTCTCCGGCGCTTCGCGCGGCACGCCGCGCAGCCCGAAGATCCACGGCGGACCGCGCTGCTGCACTGGGGCTCCCCAATCCTCCGCGTCTGCCATGGTCGAAGGCGGCAGCGTAGCCGCGAGGTCACGCCGGAGGCCACCGCGGCGACGCGCGCACCCATCGTCGTGCACCCGTCGCTCTGCGCCCGCACGGGATCGCGTCGACGAGCTTGTGCCCGCGCAAGTGCGACGCCGCATCCCGCGAACAGCGCGCGGCGGCCACCCGCTGCACACTCGCGTCCCCCGTGCATCTCGCAGGCTCGGCCCGTAGGCTCGCCACATTCCATGGAGCCCCCGGCCCCGCCGACCGACCTCGTGCGCTTTCGCCTGACGGCGCTCGGTGTGCTGTCGGCGAGCCTCGCAGTGCTCGTTGCCTATGCGGTGCTGCACGGGCCCGCCGCGCTCAGCGAGCTGGCGGTCGCCGCGGCCGCCGTGTTCCTCTCCAAGCTCGCCATTTTTGGCGGAAACCTATCTCAAACACGCTTCGACCCGTGGGAGCTCGGCCTGATCGCTTGGACGATCGATGTGTGGGTGTCCTGCGCCCTCTTGGCGGGCATCGCGAGCTTCGAGCGCCTGCCGCTGGCGGGGCGAGCCCTCGCCGAGGCGCACGGTCGCGCCGGTGCCACGATGCGCGAGTACCCGGGCCTGCGCCGACTGGCCTTCTGGGGCATCGCCGTGCTGGTGTTCCTGCCGATCCCCGGCTCGGGAGCCGTCACGGGAACGCTGGTCGGACGGCTGGTGGGCCTGAGTCGTCTGGGGACGCTGGCCTCCGTTGCGGCGGGCGCCGGCGCCGCGGTGGCGTGCTACGCGGCCGTGGCCGTGTTCTTGGGCTCCCAGTGGGAGGCGCTGGCCTCCAACCCGCTCTTGTGGGTCGTGAGCCTCCTCGTGCTGATCGGCCTCTCGTGGTGCTTCTGGCACCGCGTGCGCTCGGAACTGCTCAAACAGACCTGAGTTCTCGGGCGCGCTTGCTCTCGTCCGTCTCGCGCTGCGCAGCCACGCGAACTCGAGCCAACCGCCGCGCGGCGCGCCGCGCTCCGAGCGTGCCTAGCGCAGTTCGACATGCACGCCCGTGGCCGCGACGAACTCGCCGATCGGCGCGACGAGCTGGCCGCGCTCTCGCAGCTCGCGCTCGAGCGTGGTCGCCTTGGCGGAGGGGATCGCGATCAGGAGACCGCCGGAGGTCTCGGCGTCGAACATCAGGTTCGTGAGCGCCTCGTCGAGTCCCGCCGCGATCGAGACCTCGGACGCGAGCGCGGTGCGACCGCGCTTGGCACCGCCGGAATGCAGCCCGCGGCGCGCGAGCGCGAGCACATCGCCGAAGAGCGGCACGCGCGCGGTCTCGATGCGCAGGGTGAGTCCGCTCGACGCCGCGAGGTTGCGCCCATGTCCAACGAGGCCAAAGCCCGTGACATCGGTGCAGGCGCGCGCTCCCGCCGCGACCATGGCCGCGCAGGAGCAGTCGTTGAGCGTCGCCATCTGGACGGCGGCCGGGAGCAGCTCGGACCACGGAATCGCACCCTTCTTGGCGGCCGTGGTCATGGTGCCCATGCCGAGCGGCTTGGTGAGGTACACGCGGTCGCCCGCGCGCGCGCCGCTGTTGGCGGTCATGCGCTCGGGGTCGACGACGCCCGTCACCGAGAAGCCGAACTGGATCTGGCCCTGCACGGTGTGGCCGCCGGCGATGCTGGCCCCCGCGGCGTGGATCTTCTCGAAGCCGCCGCGGTGAATCTCGCCGACCCACTCCGCGGGGAACTCCTTGGGGAGCGAGGCGAGGGTGAGCGCGCTGACGGGCTTGCCCCCCATCGCATACACATCCGAGAGCGCGTTCGCGGCCGCGATGGCGCCGTAGAAGTAAGGGTCCTCGACCACTGGCGGGAAGAAGTCGACCGTGAGCACGAGCGCAAGTCGCACGCCAGCGGGCAAGCCTTCGGCCTGCCCCAGCAGGACGACGCCGGCGTCATCCATGGTCTGGGGTCCGACGAGCAGGCGCTCGTCCGGATTCGAGCTGAGGCCGCGCAGGACCTGCGCGAGCTGCCCCTGCGGCAGCTTGCCCGCTCAACCCGCGCAGTCGGCGTAATCGACGAGGCGCTTGTGGTCGTGGCCGGTCATGGCGCGCGAAGTGTACGCCAGCGGCAAGTTCAAGTCGCCGGACGGTCGACGATCGTGCGCGCCGTGGCCGGACCGCGGACCGCGACCCAGCTCACGAGGCTCACGGCCACGGCGGCGAGCCCGAAGGCCACGCCCCACCAAATGCCGGCGAGGCCCATGCCGCGCGGGAAGGCGAAGTAGTAGCCCAGGGGTAGGCCGAGGCCGTAGTAGCCGAGCAGGTTCGCGATCGCGGTCGGGGTCGTGCGGCCGATGGCGCGCAGCACGCCAGCCGCGACGACCTGCAGCCCGTCGAAGAGCTGGAAGGCGGCGGCGATAGGCAGGGTGGCGACAGCGAGCGCCAGCACGGCCGGATCTTCGGTGTAGCTCGCCACCAGCGGCTCTCCGGCCAGCAGGAAGGTCGCCGCGCACAGGAGCATCAGTCCCGCGCCGAGTCCAAGGGCCGACCACGCCGCGACCTGCGCGTCCCGCGAGCGCCCCTCGCCGACCAGATTGCCCACGCGCGTCACCGTCGCGAGACCGACGCCGAGCGGCAGCATGAACGAGATCGACGCCAGATTGAGCACGATCGAGTTGGCCGCGAGCGCGTTCTTGCCGAGCCAGCCCGCCCACAGGCCGGCGATGTGAAAGCCCCAGATCTCGGCCGCGAAGTGCAGTCCGATCGGGACTCCGACGGCGAGGATCGCGCGCAGGGCCGCGGGATCGAGCGCGGCGCGGCTCCAGGGGATCCAGGCCTCCGCGCACAGGCGACCGCGGCGCATGAGCAGCCACAGGAGCAGCGGCATCGAGCACTGCACGATCGAGGTCGCGACGCCGGAGCCCACGGCCCCGAGCTCGGGGCAGCCCAGGTGGCCGAAGATCAGGGCCCAGTTGAGCACCACATTGAGCGCATTCGCGACCAGCGCGACGATGAGCGCGGGCCGCAGGATTCCGCGCGCCTGCAGGTACTGACGCTGGGCGGTGAAGATCAGAAACAGCGGGACCGAGGGCAGCTGCGCGATCACATAGTCGTGCGCGATCGCAGCCACCGCGGCGTCCTGTCGCAGCAGGACGAGGAAGTCCTCGACCCACATCCACAGGGCTGCCACCGGCACTGCCGCGAGCAGCGCGATCACGACTCCCCGTTGCAGCCCGAGCGCGAGGGCGCGGGTGTCGCGCGCGCCCTGCGCCTGCGACAGGAAGGGGTCGATGCCGAGCACCAGCCCCATCGCCACCATCGAGGTACCGATCTTGCAGATGTTGCCGAGCGCGACCGCGCCCACCGCATCGACGCCATAACGCCCGACCATCATCAGGTCGACGACGCCCAGCGACATCATCGAGAGCTGCGTGAGCATGATCGGCCACGCGAGCGCCAAGAGCTCGCGAGCTTCGCTGCGCAGCGTCGACGATTGCGGTGCCATGGAATTTCCACGCCGGGCGGGGCGCGGGAGTCTAGTCGCGCACGGGCGGCAAGCCGAGGCACGAGTCGCTCAAGCGAGCAGGGAACGCACGGCGGAGACGAGTCGCTCCTCGTCTCCGGGCAACAGCGAGCGCGGATCGAAGAGCAGCGCGTCGTCTTGCACGCGCGCGAACACAGCCGGTTCCGCGCGACGCAGGTCCGCGGCGAGTGCGGCAGCCTTGCGACGCGCGTGGGCGAAGCGCACGGCCCAAGTGGGCAGAAAAACACCGGGAGCCGCGCCGCTGCCGGGCTGAGAGCGCTCCGCCACAACGGACACGCTGCAGTCGGGGAACGAGCTCAAAGCCGCGGCGATGCGCTCCGCGCAAGGACGCAGCTCGTCGGCGCTCGCGCTCAGCAGCGCGCGCGACGGAATTTCGTCGCCACGACCGGCGAGGTAGAGCTCGAGCGTGCGCTCGAGCCCCGCGATCGTCACCTTGTCGAGGCGCAGCGCGCGATAGACGGGGTTCTTTCTCAGGGCCGCGATCGCTGCGCGCTTGCCGACGAGCATGCCCGACTGCGGACCGCCGAAGAGCTTGTCGCCGGAGAAGCACACGATGTCGACGCCGCTCGCGACCGCGTCGCGCACGCGCGGCTCGTCGCCCATGACATCCGGCAGCGCCTCGACGTCGTCACCCTCGATCAGGCCCGAGCCGAGGTCGAACGCGGTGGGCAGACCGAGCTCGCCGCCGAGCTCCGCGAGCTCGCGCGGCGTGACTTCCTCGGTGAAGCCCTCGACGCGGAAGTTCGAGGTGTGGACCTTCATCAGGAGCGATGTGCGCTCGCCGACGGCCGCGCGGTAGTCGGCGCTGCGCGTGCGATTGGTCGTGCCGACCTCGCGCAGCACGACTCCAGCGCGCTCCATCACATCGGGCACGCGGAACGAGCCGCCGATCTCGACGAGCTCCCCGCGGCTCACGATCACCTCGTCGCGCTTGCCGCGTGCGAGGTAGGTGTTGAGCAGCAGATAGACCGCAGCAGCGCAGTTGTTGACGACGATGCCGGCCTCGGCGCCCGTCATGCGCTGCAGCAGGAGGGAGAGCCGATCGTCGCGCTGGTTGCGCTCGCCCGATTCGCGGTCGACCTCGAGCACGCAGTACGAGCCAGCGACCGTCCCCATCGCAGCCGCGGCTTCGGGATGCAGGGGCGCGCGGCCGAGTCCGGTGTGCAGCACGACCCCCGTGGCGTTGACCACCCGGACGATACCGGCGCGGCGCTCGCGGCCGACCGCGGCCGTGAGCTCGTCCACGAGCGCGGAACCCGCGAGCCGCGCGGACAGCGCCGTCGCGTCGAGCTTGCCGGCCTTGATCTCGCCGCGCCAGCGCTCCAGAAGCGCGCGCAGGAACGCGAGCCAAACCTCGCGAGGCACGCTCGCGCCGAGTTCCTCCAAGCGCGGATCGTGCAGCAGCTCCTCGATCGAAGGCAGCAAAGGGAAGGCTTCCTTGGAGGTGTCGGCGCGCGAGGACATGGATGCCACGATAGGCTCCGAACCACACTCGCGCACGGCGGACGAGGGAAGCGACCTCGCGCGGGCTAGAATTCGGCGCGTGAACCGGCCCTGGAAGCTGCGCCGACCCGCCCCCGAGGTCGTGCGCGCGCTCGTGCAGCGCAATGGAGTGAGCGAGGTCATCGCGCGGATCCTCGCAGCGCGCGGGCACGCAGGCGGCGAGGCCACGGCGCGCCACCTCGAGGCCAGCCTGCACTCGCTGAACGATCCCTCGGGCCTGCCGGACCTGCCGGCAGCCGCGGAGCGCATCGCACGCGCGGTCGAGCGCCGCGAGCGCATTCTCGTGCACGGCGACTACGATGTCGACGGCGTGACGGGCACGGTGTTGCTCATGCGGCTCTTCGCGCTGCTCGGCGCGGACGCGGTCTGGCACATCCCCCATCGGCTCAACGACGGCTATTCGTTCGGTCCACACTCCGTCGCGAAGGCGCGCGAGACGGGCGCGAAGCTCGTGATCAGCGTCGACAACGGCACGGCCGCGCGCGAGACCATCGCGCAGCTCGCCGCGATCGGCGTCGACACGATCGTGACCGACCACCACGAGCCGCCGCTGGGCGAGCTGCCGCGCGCGGTCGCGATCGTGAACCCCAAGCTCCCCACATCGCGCTATCCCTTCCGCGAGCTGTGCGGAGCCGGTGTCGCGTTCAAGCTGGCGTGGGGTGTCGCGCAGCACATGAGCGGCGCGCGCAAAGTGCGCGACGATCTCAAGCAGTTCCTCGTCGACGCGATGGCGTATGTGGCGGTCGCGACCGTGTGCGATGTCGTGCCGCTCATCGAGGAAAACCGCGCGCTGGCGCGCCATGGCTTCAAGGCGCTCGAAGGCACGAGCAATGTCGGCTTGCGCGCGCTGCTCGAGAGCTGCGGGCTGCGCGAGACGAAGCTCGTGGCGGAAGATGTCGGCTTCAAGGTCGGGCCGCGGCTCAATGCGGCGGGGCGGCTCGACAGCGCGGCGCTCGCGGTCGAGCTCTTGCTCAGCACCGATCCCAAGCGCGCGGCCGAGCTCGCGGCGCGGCTGGGCGCTCTCAATGACCAGCGGCGCCGCATCGAGGCCGAGCTGTGCGCGCACGCCTTCGAGCAGGCGAACGAGTTCGCGGATGTCGCCACCAATCCCGTGCTCGTCCTCGCCGGACAAGAGTGGCACCAAGGTGTCGTCGGCATCGTCGCGTCGCGCGTGACGCAGCGCTTCCAGCGACCGTCGCTCATCATCGGACTCGATGGAGAGCGCGGTCGCGGCAGCGCGCGCTCGGTCGCGGGCTTCGATGTGCTCGAGGCGATGCACGGCGCGAAGGATCACTTCGTGCGCTACGGAGGCCACGCGCAGGCCGCGGGCTGCGAAGTCGAGGCGGACGCGATTCCCAAGGTGCGAGCGGCGATGTGCGCGCGCGCGAAGAAGATGCTCGACGGGCGCGCGCACGAGGTGCAGGCGCTGTGGATCGACAGCGAGGTCGCGTTCGAGGCGCTCGACGAGAACCTGATGAACCTCGTCGATCGGCTCGAGCCCTACGGCGCGCAGAACGAGAAGCCCATGCTGATCTCGGGCGATGTGCGGCTCGCGGAGCCTCCGCGCGTGATCGGGCAGGATCGCACGCACTTGCTGCTCAAGCTCCGACGCGGGCAGCGTGTCCTGAAGACGATGGCGTTCGGCATGGCCGCGCGGCTTCCCGAGCTCCAGCTGGGCACGCCGCTGCACATCGTCCACACGCCGCGCTGGAACTGGTTCCGCGGCGAGCGCTCGCTCGAGCTCGTGCTGCACGACTTCCGGGCGGGCGAGCCGCCGCCGCTCGGCTAGCAGCGCGCGGCGAGCGCCGCGGCGCGCGGGCGCGTGAAGCCGAGGCGCACGAGGAACTCCAGCCGCTCGCGGTGCGAGAGCGCGGCACCGACATCGCGATCGAGAGCGACCAGCCACGCTTCGCTCTCGGTGGGCGACCGCGAGCCGCGAAGCGAGCCACCCGCGAAGGATGTCAGGGCGACGGACGGCAAGCGCGAGCGCGAGAGGCCGCGCTCGCGCAGGAGCGCCTGCTCCGAATGCAGGTTGACGATCTTGATCGCCACGCAGTCCTCGTCGTCGCGCTGCACCATCACATTGTCCGCGGTAGTCGCGGGCAACCACGCGCCGCAGCGCTCGACTTGCACCAGCGTGAGCGCGAGCGAGTGCAGCGCGCGGCGACGCTCGGAGCGCTTGTCTGTAGTGCGCAGGAACTCGCGCAGCGAGACGAAGCCTTCGAGCTCGCGCGTGACCAGCACGGATTCCGCACAGAACGGGCTCGCGCCGCGCTCCGCAAGAGCGACGAGCTGCGGTGTCGCCACTCCGTGGGCCTGAAGGTGGCAGGCGAGATTCCACGCGCGTGCGGCGAGGCTCGTGCTGCGCGGATGCGTGAAGCGCGCGGAGAGGCCTGCGAACCCGCCGCGTCCGAAGCGCTCGACATGCAGCAGGCCCGTGCCGGCACCGCGCGGCTTCTCGTGCTGGAGGCCCGCCTCGTCCGGCGTCCCCGGCAGCGGCACGACGAAGCGTGTGCCAGCGAGATGCGCGCGCTGCGCGGTCACGGTGCGCGGAGGCTCCGCGAAGAGGTCGTCGAGCTCGCGCACGCCGAGCGCGTCGAGCCCCGGAATGTCCGCTGCGAGCTTGAGGAAACTGCGTGCCATGGCCTGCAACGCGCGAGGATACGCGCCCGAGCGGGGGGAGTCCCAGCAGGACAGGGCGGGATGGGATACGTATCCTCGCCACCATGCCGCGCATCTTCCTTCTCGACGGGACCGCGCTCGCCTACCGGGCGCACTTCGCGATGCAGCGCACGGGCCTGACCACCCCCGAGGGGCTCCCCTGCGGCGCGACCTACGGCTTCTCGAACACGCTCCGCAGCATCCTCGCGAACGAGAATCCCGAGCGCATCGCCGTCGCCTTCGACCCCAAAGGGCCGACCTTCCGTCACAAGGAGTACGGCGAGTACAAGGCGACGCGCGAGAAGATCCCCGACGAGCTCGTGGCGCAGCTCGACTGGCTGCGCGAGGTCGTGCGCGCGCACGGGATCCCGATCTTCGAGGTGCCGGGCTACGAGGCGGACGATGTGATCGGCACGCTGTCGCTCGAGGCGGAGAAGCGCGGCTGGGAGGTGATGATCGTGTCCGGCGACAAGGACATGATGCAGCTCGTCAGCCCCAAGGTGACGCTCTACAATGTGTTCAAGCAGGGCGGCGGCATCGCGCTCGAAAGCTTCGAGGCCGTCAAGGAGAAGTTCGGAACCGACCCCGCGCATGTCGTCGATGTACTCGCGATCATGGGCGACGCGTCCGACAATGTGCCGGGCGTCAAGGGCATCGGCGAGAAGGGCGCGATGAAGCTGATCGAGCAGTACGGCTCGGTCCGCGGCGTGCTCGAGCGCGTGCACGAGATCAAGGGCAAGCAGCGCGAGTTCATCGAGCGCGACCGCGAACAGCTCCTCCTGTCGCTCGATCTGGTCACCATTCGCCGCGATGTCCCGCTCGATCCGGGCTTCGACGAGCTCCCCCACTTCGAGCCCGACCCCAAGCTGGTCGCCGAGTTTTTCCGCAACATGGGCTTCGTCAGCCTGCTGAAGAAGGTCGAGCAGGGTGCTGCCGTGGCGCAGTCGCGCGACTACCGCACGGTGCGCTCGGAGGCCGAGCTCGACGCGCTGCTCGCGGCGCTGCGCACGGCTGGAGCATTCGCCGTCGACAGCGAGACGACCAGCCTGTTTCCGCTCGAAGCCCAACTGGTGGGTCTCTCGTTCTCCTGCGCGGCTGGCGGCGGGTGGTACCTGCCTTTCAATCTCGAGCCGTGTCTGTGCGGCAGCCGCGAGAAGCTGCTCGAGCGCGTGGCGCCGCTGCTCCTCGATCCCGCACTCGTGCGGGTCGGTCAGAACCACAAGTACGACGCGCTCGTCTTGCGCGCCGCCGGCCTGCGCATGCCGCCGATCGCGTTCGACACGATGGTCGCTTCGTTCACGCTGCACGGCACGACGCGCCGTCACAACCTCGACGACCTCGCGCTCGCGTACTTCGGCATCAAGAAGATCCCGACCTCCGAGCTGATCGGGAAGGGCGCCAAGCAGATCACCATGGATCAAGTGGCCGTGGCCAAGGTCGCCGAGTACGCCTGCGAGGATGCGGATGTCACATGGCAGCTCTACGAGCAACTGAAGCGGGAGCTCGCGGAGACCGGCAACGAGCAGCTCTTCTACGAGCTCGAGATGCCGCTCGTGCCCGTGCTCGCCGCCATGGAAGAGCGCGGCATCCGCATCGACACGCGCCTGATCGACGAGCTCGGTCGCGAACTCGATGTCGACATCGAGCGCCATCAGTCGCGCGTGCGCGAGCTCGCCGGAGAAGACATCAATCTCAACAGCCCCAAGGCGCTCGGCGAGCTGCTGTTCGAGAAGCTGCGCATCCAGGAAGCCGCTGGCGTCAAGAAGCCGCGCCGCACCACGACCGGCTATTCGACGGACTACGAGACGCTCTCGCAGTCCTACGGCGAGGTCGAGATCGTCAAGCACATCCTCGACTACCGCGAGGTCCAGAAGCTGAAGAGCACCTATGTCGAGGCGCTGCCGCGCTACCTGAATCCGCGCACAGGCCGCGTGCACTGCTCGTTCAGTCAGGTGAGCGCCGCCACCGGTCGCCTCGCTTCGAGCGAGCCCAACCTGCAGAACATCCCGGTCCGCACCGAGCGCGGACAGCGCCTGCGTGCGGCGTTCGTGGCACGCGAGAGGGACGAGCACGGGCCGTGGAAGCTGCTCACGGCCGACTACAGCCAGGTCGAGCTGCGCATCATGGCGCACCTCGCCGGCGACGAGCGCATGAAGCAGGCCTTCGCCGAGGGCAAGGACATCCACTCCTCGACGGCCAGCGTGATCTTCGATGTGGCGGAACCCTTCGTCACGCGCGAGATGCGCAGCCGCGCGAAGGCCGTGAACTTCGGACTGCTGTACGGCATGGGCCCCAACCGCCTCGCCAGCGAGACGGGCCTCTCGCTCGTCGAGGCGCGGCAGTTCATCGAGCGCTACTTCCGCTCGTTCCCCAAGGTGCGCGGCTGGCGCGAAAGCGTGATCGAGTCGACGCGCGAGAGCGGCTATGTCGAGACGCTCTTCCACCGTCGTCGCCCGATCGCGGACATCAACTCCGAGGAAGCGCGGCTGCGCGTGTTCGCGGAGAACGCGGCCGTGAACACGCCGGTGCAGGGCTCGGCAGCGGACATCATCAAGAAGGCGATGATCGACCTCGAGACCGCGCTCGAGCGCTCGGGCCTCGCCGCGCGCATGCTGCTGCAAGTGCACGACGAGCTCGTGCTCGAGTGTCCCGAGCGCGAGCTCGCCGCCGCGACCGAGATCGTCCGTCGCTGCATGGAGGATGCCGTGACACTCTCCGTGCCGCTCGCGGTCGACATCGGTCAGGGCGACTCGTGGCTCGAGGCGCACTAGGCTCGAGGCACGCTGGATCCGCCAGCTCGGGCACAGCGTGCCCGCGCCGTGCCGACATCCAAGCACCAGCGGGCCGGGCAAGCCGTAGGCCGAGTCAGCAGCGTCGAATTGCGCGCCAAGCCTGCCGGCGCGCGAGGAGCGAGAGTCGCACTAGGCGGGCGGAAGCGGCTGGGCGCCGAGCTCCTTCAGCACATGCTCGAGGTTGCGGCGCAGGACGGCCACCTCGTTCTCCAGAGCCAGCACGCGCGCCTCGAGATCGAGTCGCGGGGCCGCGATCGGCCGCGATACGACGGGCGCGACCGCATCGAGCGGATGCGCCTCCGGGCACAGCGTCTGGAGGTAGCGCTCCGCGCGCTCGCCCGGCAGCGGGTCGATGCGCTGGACAAAGCCCTTCTCGCGCAGGCGCGCGATGCGCTCCATCAAGAGCTCGGCACTGAGCCCGGGCGTCATGCGTTCGACGCGCGAACGGAGCTCACCCGGCTGCTGCGGACCGCGCATGAGCAGCTCGGCGAGAATCGCGGCGTGCGCGTCATCGAGTCCGAGCGCGTCCTGCGCGCCATGCTTGTACTTGTCCACGCGCGAGCCCGCCGCGATCGAACGGTGCGCGAGGTGCTTCGCGAGCAGCCCCTGAAACGCGATGTGCACCTCGGCCTCGCTGTACTCGACCACCGGCCAGCGGTTGTTCTTCTGGTTCGAGCCCGTGGTCGCGGCGTGCAGCGAGAGCGGATACTGGTCGGGCACGGTGAGCGCCTTCTCGATCAGGACGCCGAGGACGCGCGCTTCGTAGGGATTGAGGTGCGGAACGCTCATGGCTCAGATCATGTCGGTTGCGAACGGATGGAAGTTCAGTTTCGAGCGCTGGCGGGGGCCTTCGGCAGGAGCAGCACGAGGATCTCGTCGGGCGCGGGAGTCTGGGCCTGCCCTTCCCTGCGCACATCGACCCGCAGGCGCAGGCCGGGGTGCACGATCGCCGCGTAGGCCTCGAGACTGTACTCGCGGAACACCAGCGCCCGACGCGTCTCCTCGCCGTGGCGCGAGGCGCTGCCCTCGGGCGGCTCCGCCGCGAGCTCGGCGACCGACCCCGGCTGCAAACTTCTCACCACCGCGTCGAAGTGGTCGAGGAAGCCGTCCGCGGCGAGGCTCGCGGCCTCGTGTTCCTTCCAGCGCGTCTGGGAATCGCTCGCCCAGCCCTGCAGCAGCGCCAGCACGAAGATCGCGCCCAGCACGCGCACGCTCCCGCCTCCGCCCGAGAGCCAGCGCGAGGCTGCCGCGAGCGCGACGAACAGGGCCAGCGGAGCCGCGAGCGGCAAGGCGTACCACGCGCGGTAGACGCCCGAGCACGCGGTGAGCGCCACCAGCGCGAGCATCCATGTGCCGACCGCGAGCGCCGCGGAGCGCGGCTCGATCGCAGTGCGCTCCCGCACGCTCGTCGGCTGCGCGCGCCACAGGCCGATCGCGAGCACGAGCACCATCGCGAGCCCGAGCGCGACGCCGAAGTCGCCGCGGCGCATCCAGCCGGGCGGGAGCGGCGCGAGCACGAGTTCGGCATAGCGCAGCCCCGCGCTGCCCATCGCCGCCGCATTCGGCACCTCGAGCTGCGCTCCCCCACCGATTCCGCCGACGACCTGCGAGCGCACGGCGAGGAACAGCCCGACCAGCGCGAGCGCGAGCCACGCGGACTTCAGGCCCGCGAGCGCGCGTTCCGAGCGCGGGCCGCTCGCGGTCAGCGCAACGAACCCGAACACGAGCCCCGGCGCGAGCGCCCCCGTCTCCTTCGATGCGACCGCCGCGAGCGACGCGAGTGCGACGCCGACGCTGCGCTGGCCCGGCCGGCGCAGCGCGAGCACGAGAGCGAGCAAGGTGAAGCACAGCGCCATCGAGTCCGCGCGGCGCGGAGGCAGCGAGAGCACCTCGAAGTGCACCGGGTGCAAGACGAACACGAGCCCCGCGAACCACGCCCAGCCGGCGCGTCCCTCGCCGAGCAGCGCGCGCGAGAGCGTGACGACCAGCGTGGTGCCGAGCACGAGCAGCAGGAAGTCGGTCAGGTGGTAGCCGAACGGATCGAGCCCCCACAGCGCGTAGTCGAGCCCGAAGGAGAGGTGCACCAGCGGGCGCCAGTAGTGGCCGCCGGGAAAGCGTCCGTCCATCAGCTCGCAGGACAGCGAGTGCGCGAACTCATCCCAGCTGGCGAAGCGTCCGGCGTCGATCAGCGGGTACGTGTCCCAGCCGAACAGGCCGAGGTCGAACACCGTGCCCCACGCGAACAGAGCGAGCGCGAGCGCCGCGAGCAGCGTGCCGAGGTCGAGCCGCGCGCGAGCGGCCGTGCTACTGGGCATAGCCCGTCTCCTTGAGTCGACTCTTCACTTCTTCCATGTCCGTCTCCGCGTAGTCGGCGGCCGTGGGTCGATAGCCGCGGCGCGCGGCGGGATCGTCCGCCTCGGGCACGACGCGCGGCTCGATCGGGCGCGCGAATTCCTTGCGCCGCACGGCTCCGCTCATCTCGGCGTACACCGGCAGGTCGAGCAGCGCGAGCACCGTCGGCGCGAGGTCGCGCACCGCGACTGCGCCGCGCTGCGGCACGCGCAGGAAGCTCGGTCCCGCCGCGATCCAGATGCCCTCGAGGCTGTGGTCCGGATAGGCGCGCGCATGCTCGCCGTAGGGCACCTTGGCGGGCTCCGAGCGCGCGGCGATCGTCGGGTCGAGCTCGAAGATCAGATCCGGCACGATGCCAGCGTGCGGCCCAGGGTAGAGCTCCGCGCCGCGGTAGACGCGTCTCACGACGGGCTCGTCGCGACCGCTCGCGCGCCACTCGAGCAGCGCCTGCTCGATGCGCTTCAGCGTGGCCTCGACTTCCTGCGGATCGAGCGCACCCTGCGGCTCGCGCCCCTTCACGTTGAGCCGAATGCCGCCGTAGTTCGCCTCGCACACGCCGCCGAAAGCGACCGACTGCTCGAGGTCGAGCAACTGGAGCAACGCCGCGTGCTCCGTCGCGCGTCGCTCCGCGAGGTTCTCGGGCGCGGGCGGCAGCTGCACCTCCGCGCGACCGGCCACCGCAAAGCCCTGCTGCACCAGCCACGGATGCACGAAGAAGCTGCGCTGGTAGGGATGAAAGCCGTGGTCGCTCATCAGGATCACGTCGACGTCGTCCCCGACTTGGGCGCGCAGGCGACCGAGCACGCCATCGAGCAGCTCGTAGTGCGGCGCGACCGGCCCGTCCGTGCGTCCGTCGTAGTTGCGATGGCACCACACATCGAGGTCCTTGAACACGATCGTCGCGAGACTCCAGTCGTCCGCCGCGAGCAGCTCGCTCAGGATCTCCTCCTTGATCGCGAGCTGCTCGCGCACGCGCTCGAAGGTCACCTCCTGCCGCTCGCGCCATGCGCCGAGATCCGGCACGAAGCCGCGCGCGCGCAGTTGCTGCGTGAGCGCCTTGGGATAGGCGTAGTCCGCATCGAACGGCGAGAGCATGCAAGCGACCATCACGCCGTCGACCTTCTCCGGCGGGAAAGTCACCGGCACGCCGAATGTGATCGAGCGCAGTCCGTGCCAGCCGAGGATGCGCCACAGCGGCGCGGCCTGGTTGGAGCGCGAGCTGATCAGCCGCACGTCGTAGCTCGACTCGACCGGCTCGAAGAACGAGTACACGCCGTGCTCACCCGGGCCCTTGCCGGTCATCGCGCTCACCCACGCGGCCGACGAGATCGGCACCTTGGTGGATTCCAAGCGCGCGCTCGAGCCGCGTGCGACGAGCCGCGCCACGTTCGGCAGCCGGCCCTCCGCCATCAGCGGGTCGAGCATGTCCCATGTCGCGCCGTCCCAGCCGACCACGAGCACGCGCCGCGCCGGCTTGCCGCGCCCCGGTGTGAAGTAGTAGCCGATCGCAGCCACCGCGGCGAAGGCGAGCACCACGAGCACGAGCGCGCGCACGTTGCCCGTTCGGCCACGCTCGATCGACCTCGTTCGCATCACCGCGATGCTAGCGGTCCGCGGTGCCATTCTCACGCACCGCGGCGCCGCTCACAGGGAGCGCGCGACGCGAAACGCGTAGTACGCGTTGCGGTCGTTGGGCTCGATCTTGTAGCGCGCCGACGAGCGGCAGTCCGCAGTGCCGATGAGCCACGAGCCGCCGCGCACGACCCGCCGCTCGCCGTAGGACGGGCCCACGGGATCGACGAAGCGCCCGGGCACGCCATAGCTCTCCGCCGCATAGAAGTCGGAGCACCACTCCCACACGTTGCCGTGCATGTCGTGCAGGCCCCAGGCGTTGGGGAGCTTGCTGCCGACGGGGTGCGCGCGGCAGCCCCAGCCATCGAGGTTGAAGGCGCGGTTGAAGTCCCAGACCGTGTCCGCCGGGAGCGGCGCGTCGCCGCTGTTGCGGAAGTACCAGCCGCAGGCCTCGAGCAGCTCGGCGTCGTCGCCGAAGCTGAATGCGCTGGTCGTTCCCGCTCGACAGGCGTACTCCCACTCGGCCTCCGTCGGCAGCCGCCACGTGCGGCCCGTGAGCGCGCTCGCGCGGGCGCAGAAGGCCTGCGCCTCGGTCCAGCTCACGTTGGTGACGGGACACTCCGCGCAGCGCGTGCGCGTCGACGGATTGCTCCCCGTCACGGCTTCCCACTGGGCCTGCGTCAACTCGAACTTGCCGAGCTCGAAGGCGCGCGAGATGCGCACGCGGTGCGCGGGACGCTCGTCGGGCTGTCCATCCTCGCTGCCCATCGTGAACTCGCCGGGCTCGATGCGCACGAACGCGACCCCGTCAAGCGCGCGCCGCGCCGCGACGTCGCGCTCGTTCGCGCAGGCCGCCGAGAGGAACACCGCGCCCAGCGCCACGAACTGCCGAGTTTCCACGGGGAGAACCTAGCTTCGACGCACGCCCGCGGAAAGCGCTGCTCAGCGCTCGAGCACGAGCACGATCTCCGTGGAGGCTGGCAGGCTCGGCGGCGCAGGCGGTACGACGCGCACGGCGCGGCCCGGGAATGCGAGCTCGACGAAGGCCGCCACGCTGTAGGGCGCGAGCACCGCGAAGGTGCGCTCGCGGCCGTCGAGCCACGGCTGCGGGTCGCGCAGCTCGAGCGGCAACCCCGGAGCGCGCACGGCCGATCCCGCACTCGCGCTCCGGACCGCGGACTCGACCTGTCCGAGGTACACGCGCGCGGACTCGCCGGCCGCAATCAACTCGGGCGCGGCGGCACGCCCGGGCATGAGCGACGCGAGCGCCCACGCGAGCACCGGCACCGCGAGCAGGCGAGCCGCCCCGGCGCGCGCGAAGGCCTGCTCGAAGAGCGCCGCGGCGAACAGGCCGTTGAGCGCGACGAAGGGCAGCTCGTACCAGCCGCGCTCGGCGCGCGAGATCGCGGTCAAGGACGCGAGCGCCGCGAACCACAGCGCGAGCGGAACAAGCGTGCGGCGCGCGTCGCGTCGAGCGAGTGCCACGAACAAGGCGACGAGCGCGAGTGCGACGGCGCACGAAAGCCCTGCGCTGCCGAGGAGGCGCACCTGCGTCGGAGCGAATGCGGCCGGGAAATAGCGCGCCAGCGCCGCGAGCGCGTCCGACCACGCGGCGGAGACCTGCGCCTCGCGGCTGCCGCCGAGCCCGCCGAGAGCCCAGGTGCGGATTCCAAGCGTGAGCGCGAAGGCACACCACGCAGGCCACGCGGCGCGCAGTCCCTGCTTCCAGCGCTCGCGCCCGTCGCCCTCGGCCAGCGCGAACGCGGCTCCGCTCGCCACGAGCACCGCGATCGCGCCGCTCTCCTTCGACGAGAGCGCCGCCGCGACCGAGAGCGCGGCGAACCAGCGACGGCGCGCGAACACGGAGGCCAAGGCGAGCAGCGTGAACAGGAGCGCGAGCGAGTCCGCGCGGCGCGCTGGAACCGCGAGCACATCCGCGTGCACGAGGTTGCCACCGAACACGACCGCCGCGACCAGCGCCGCGCGCTCCGAGATCCAGCGCCGCGCGACCGCTGCCAGCGCCAGCATGTTGGCCGCGAGCAGCGCGAGGTCGGTCAGGTGGAAACCGACGGGATCGAGGCCGAAGAGCGCGTGGTCGAGCCCGAACGAGAGGTGCACCAGCGGCCGCCAGTAGCGACCGAGCGGGTAGCGCCCGTCCATGAGCTCGTCCCCGAAGGTCGCCGCGACCCCGCCGAGCCCGTCGATCCGGCCGGCGGCGATCAGGGGATAGACATCCCAGCCCCACAGGCCCGTGCTCAGGACCCAACCCCAAGCGAGCGCCACCCACAGGCACGCCAGCAGGCCTACGAGAGCGGCCCGTCGCGCGCTAGCGTGGCTGGAGCGAATCAACTGCAGTTCCCCTCGACCCGCTCCCCGCGCTCCAGATCATGGGGCGAAGTATAGGAACGGGCCCCGAGGCGGGGTTAGCATGGTGGCGCACTTGGGCGGGCCGTCCGCGGCCGCCAGAGTCTCCCCTCCGCGTTAGAGTCGCCCCCCGCCGATCCCCCACAGGCCCCGCCCCGGCGGCGCCGCCCCCATGACCGAGACTCCGACCCTCCAAGACAGCGTTGCCAAGGCCGAGCGCTTCGCCGTCGACCCGCATCTGTGCATCGCCTGCGATGCGTGCTGCCAGGACTTCCCCGAGATCTTCTTCATGGGGCAGGACGCCAAGGCGCACACGCACGACATCCACGACTCGACGCTCTACAACGCGCGCACCGTCGTCGATGTCTGCCCCACGGCCGCCATCAGCTACACGGGCGAGCTGCCGCCCGCCGAGGACCTCTCCAAGCTCGAGGAAGTCCCGGGCTGGGAGCTCGAGTGGGCCCAGTGGCGCGGCGTGGAGCAGGATCCCCTCGAGCGCGACCGGCGCTACGGCCGCGACTACACCGTCCAGGAGGAGGAGGACTTCGTCCGCGTCACGGTGCAGTTCCCGACCAAGGTGCCCGCGGTGCGCGACCGCTTCCGCTACGGGCTCACGAGCGTGATGCCGATCTACGGCAACCATGTCGTGCAGGACGGCAATGTGTTCCAGATCTACGGCTGGGTCAAGGATCCCAAGATCCGCGCGCTCTGCCACACCACGAACAGCTTCCCGGGCCAATTCCTGACCACCATCGAAGTCAAGCGCACGACCTTCGGTCACCGCTTCCGCTTCGACGGCCACCAGAAGCTCGAGATCCTCGTCTTCAAGAAGCCCCTCCTCGCCGAGAACTGGCAATGGCGCTCGCACTTCATCACCGAGAAGTGCACCGCCTGCACGATCTGCGAGCGCGTCTGCCCGACCAACGCCATCTCCGGGGGCGAGCGCTTCTTCATCGACCCGGACCTGTGCATCAACTGCTCGGTGTGCGGCATCTACTGCCCGTTCGACGCGATCACCAACGACCGCGACACGCTCGTCACGCACATCAAGCCCAAGCAAGTCCCCAAGGCCCTCGTCCACGAAGAACTCTGCACCGGCTGCGAGTTCTGCGTCGATGTGTGCCCCTTCGAAGCGCTCGAGATGAAGCTCGACGCCGACGGCTTCAACCGCATCGCGGTCGTGATCGAGAAGAACTGCACCTCCTGCAAGTTGTGCGAGCAGGTCTGCATCAAGGACGCGATCGAGATCCCGCGCGTGCAGAACTTCCGCGACATCGGCATGAGCTTCATGAGCTACCTCTCCGACGGCCACTAGCCACACAGAGCCCCGGTAACCCTCTCGCGAGGCCGTGCGCGTCCCCCGCGCCCGGCCTCGCGCGCTTCTCCGCATTCCCTTCAGGCGCGCGAGTCGCGCTACTCGGCGGGCGGCTCTTCGAAGGGGGGCGGGGAGTTCGGCTCGGGGTCGGAGGGCTCGCTGCGTGCGGCGCGGGCAGCTTGGCCGAGCGAGCCGGTGGTGCCGTCGCGGCCGACGGACTCGTCGCGGCCGAGCAGGCTGGCGGGCACGACGATGCCGCGACCGTACTTGCGGCGCAGGCGATCGAGGCCGGGCGAGGCGCGCTCGAGGCGGTCGGGGAACAGGGCGGCTTGGCGCACGAGGGCGGGCGCTTCGAACTCGGGATTGCCACCTCCAAACAGCGTGCCCTGCTGGGGCGTGCGCACATCCTCGAGGTTGGCGACCTGCAGGCCGAGCAGGCGCAGCGGGCCCTGAGGGATGCGATCGAGCAGCTCGCGCGCCGCGGCGTAGAAGCGCACGCCCACATTGGTCGAAAAACCGAGCGTTTGCGTGCGCGTGATCGTCTTGAAGCTCGGGTAGCGCGCCTTGATCGTCACGGTGCGACCGCGCAGGCCGGCATCGCGCAGGCGGAACGCGAGCTCCTCGCAGAACTCGAGCAGCCGCAGGCGCAGTTCCTCACGACTTTGGATGTCCTTGGCGAATGTGCGCTCGCAGCTATAGCTCTTCTCCTCGCGCCGCGGCGTCACGCGCCGCGTATCGATGCCGTGCGCCAGATCGTGGATCCACACGCCCGACACGCCGAAACGCTTGTGCACCTCTTCGCGCGAGAGCTTCGCGAGTTCCGCCACCGTGCGCACGCCCATGGCTTCGAGGCGCTTGGCGGTGCGCGGGCCCACACCGAAGATCGCCGACACCGAGAGCGGCGCGAGGATCGTCTGCACATCCTCCGGCGGGATCACGCGGAAGCCGTCGGGCTTGTCCATGTCGCTCGCGAGCTTGGCGATGAACTTCGAGCCCGCGACGCCGACCGAGGCCACCAGCCCTGTCTCGCGCAGGATGTCGCGCTTGATCGCGCGCCCGATCTCCGCCGGATCACCGCCGGAATACTCGCAGCCCGAGACATCGAGGAAGGCCTCGTCGAGCGAGAGCGGCTCCACGAGCGGCGTGTAGGAGCGGAAGATCGCCATGATCTTGCGGCTCTCGGCCGTGTACTTCTCGAAGTTCGGAGGCACGACCACCAGCTCGGGGCACAGCCGCAGCGCCTCGGCGGTCGGCATGGCCGAGCGCACGCCGAAGCGCCGCGCCGGATAGCTCGAGGCCGCCACCACGCCGCGCCGGCCCGGGGCGCTCCCCACCACCACCGGCTTGCCGGCGAGCGAGGGGTCGTCGCGCACTTCGACCGACGCGTAGAACGCGTCCATGTCGATGTGCAGGATCGGTGTCGGCGAAGGGGCCATGGAGCGTCGATCTTCGCCGTTCGCTCCGCGCGCGTCCACCGCACCCCGGCGGAGAGCCTCGCGCGGCTACTTCGCGCCGCCGCCGTTGCGGGCGGCCATGGCCGCCCGCAGGCCCGCATCGTCGGGGAACTGCGCCTGCAGCTGCGCGTAGATCGGATCGGCGAGCGCCCCGCGACCGACGAGGTCGAGCATGCGCGCCTTCTCGAGCAGCAGCGCGGGCGTGTCGGGGAAGCGCTGCACGAGCGCGTCGACGATCGCCATCGACTCGTCCGCCTTGCCCGCCTTGCCGAGAATCGTGGCCTTGAGCAGCAGCGCCTTGGGTAGGTCCTTGGCGAGGGCGAGCGCGCGCTCGACGGACTCGAGCGCCTCCTCGCCGCGCCCGAGCTCGTCCAGGATCGTCGAGCGATTGATGTGTGTCTCGGGATCGTCGGGGTTGCGTCGAATGCACTCGTCGGTCGCGCTGAGAGCCTCCGGCCAGCGGCCGAGCTGACCGAGGCACGCGGCGCGGTTGACGCGCGCATCGAGGTTCTCGGGCTCGACCGCGAGCAGCTCGTCGTACAGCCGCAGCGCGTCCGCGAAGCGTCCGCCGTTGTAGGCCTCGAAGGCCGCGATCTGCTTGCTGGCCGCGAGGAAGTCGCCCGAGACCGTCGTGGCCGAGACCGGAACCTTGGCGGGCTCGGGCGACGGCGCAGCACGGTCACAGGCGGCGAGAGCAAGAGCGCTGGCGAGGGCGAGGAACGCAGGGCGGAAAGGCGTGGACATGGCGCGGCGGCGGGTGCGTTGGGAGCAGGGAGCTTGGGAGGGACGATAGCCAATCGGCGTTGGACAAGCAGCGCCCCGGGCCTACCCTGTTCGCCCCATGCGCTTCGAGAAGGTCCGGATCGCGGCCACCAGCCATGTGCTGCCCGAGGAGGTCGTGACGAGCGAGGCGCTCGAGTGCGCGCTGGCCGGCGTCTACGCGCGCTTTCGCCTGAACACGGGCCGCCTCGAGCTGATGACGGGCATCCGCGAGCGCCGCTTCTTCCCGCGCGGCTGGCGCCCGAGCGACGGCTCGACGGCCGCCGGCGAGCTCGCACTCGCGCGCAGCGGCGTGCCGCGCGAGCGCATCGGCCTGCTCGTGCACGCGGCGGTGTGCCGCGACTTCCTCGAGCCCGCGACCGCGTCCGTCGTCCACCACCGCCTCGGCTTGCCGCACAGCGCGCTGGCCTTCGACCTCTCCAACGCGTGCCTGGGATTCGCCAACGCCGCCAGCGTGGTCGCGACGCAGGTCGAGCTCGGCGCGGTCGACGCGGGCCTCGTCGTCGCCGGCGAATGCGGACGCGCGCTCGTCGAGCGCACGATTGCCACGCTCAACGCCAAGCGCGACCTCACGCGCGAGGAACTCAAGGCGAGCTTCGCGTCGCTCACGATCGGTTCCGGCGCGGCGGCCATGGTGATCGCGCGCAAGGAGCTGTGCGCGTCCGGCGCGCGCTTCGCCGGTGCGACGGCTCGCTCGGCCACACAGCACCATGTGCTGTGCCACGGCGACCATGCTGGCGAGGGGATGCTCATGCAGACCGACAGCGAGACGCTCATGCAGGCGGGCAACGAGCTCGCCGCGCGCACCTTCGCGGAGTTCCTCGCGGAGATGGACTGGACGCGAGAGACGGTCGAGCGCGTGATCACGCACCAAGTCGGCGTGGCGCACCGCAAGCTCCTGCTCGGCACGATGGGCATCGATCTCGCGCTCGACTTCCCGACCGTCGAGACGCTCGGCAACATCGGCTCGGTCTCGCTGCCGCTCTCGTGGGACCAAGCCCGCAGCGCGAGCTTCGTGCGCGCGGGCCAGCGCACGGTGCTGATGGGGATCGGCAGCGGCCTGCAGTGCCAGATGCTGGCCCTCGAGCCCTGAGCGCTCGCCCGCGGCGGCGCAGCCGACCGAAAAGCGCCGACGAAGGCCCGAGAAGGGCCTGATTTTGGCCTCCGAGGCCGTTTCCGCTTGGCCCGGCCGGCCGCGAGGGGGTACAAGACGCGCACCACGGATTTCAGAAAAATCTGAAATCGGTGCTCCCCGCCCCATGACCGAAGAGCTCCCGACCTCCCGCTCCCTGCCGCAGCTGCCCGGGCTCGAGCCCGAACTCGCAGCGCAGCTCCCGCAGTTCGAGCTGTTCTTCAAGACGATCGGGTTCAAGCGCGTCCACGGGCGCATCTGGGGCCTGCTCGTCCTCGGCGGTCGCGCGCTCACGGCCAAGGAGATCAGCGAGGGGCTGCACCTCTCGCAGGGCGCGACGAGCACGGCGCTGCACGAGCTGACCGAGTGGGGCGCGATCACGAGCGAGTTCGACCACGAGCGTCGCTGCCACCTGCACGCGCCGGTCTCGAACACGCTGGCCATCGCCGCGACCGTGATCCGCCGCCGCGAGCAGGTCGTGTTCCAGCAGTTCAAGGTCGCCAGCCAGCGCATGCTCGCCTTCGTCAAGGAGCAGCACGGCGAGAGAGACCCGCGCGTCATGACGCTGCGCTCGATCATCTCGACCTGCGAGATCGCCGAAGCGGTCATGGGCCTGGTGGTCGGAGCCGTCGCCAACGCGCTCGACGACAGCCAGAGCCTGCTGCACAAGGCCATGAGCGCCGCCCTCAAGGTCGGCGTGGTGATGCCGAGCCGCGTGCTGCTCGGCCGCAACGGGCTCAACCAGCTCGTCAGCAACGCGCTCGCAGAGGCCGAGCAGGTCCGCCACTCCGGCGCGGACGCCGGATCGAAGCTGATCGTGGCGCATGGCAACTCTCAGAGCCGCTCGAGCGGCCGCAAGCGCGCGAAGGAGGCTCGCCGTGCGTGAGCTCCCGCGCGTCGTGATCACCGGAGTCGGTCTCGCGAGTCCCAACGGCGACAGCCTCGCGCAGTACCGCGCCAACCTGCTCGCGGGCAAGAGCGGCGTGGTGCCCTACACGATCCGCCACATCGGCGAGACCTACGCCGGCGTGTGCAACTTCGACCCGCTGCGCTACCAGACGCGCAAGGAAGCGCGCCGCGGCACGCGCGCGGGCGGCATCTCGATCTGGTGCGCGAGCGAGTCGCTGAAAGACGCCGGCATCGACATCGCGACGCGCGACCGCTCGCGGGTCGGCGTCTACATCGGCATCACCGAGCACGGCAATGTCGAGACCGAGAACCAGATCCACGAAGTCGCGCAGTACAACTTCGATCTCTCGTTCTGGTCGCACCACCACAACCCGCGCACGGTGGCGAACAACCCCGCCGGCGAAGTGACGCTGAGCCTCGGGATCTCCGGTCCGGCCTACTGCCTCGGCGGCGCCTGCGCAGCCGGAAACCTCGGCCTGATTCAGGGCATGCAGATGCTGCAGCTGGGGGTCGTCGATCTCGCGCTCGGCGGCGGCGTGTCCGAGTCGATCCACACCTTCGGCATCTTCGCGAGCTTCCGCTCGCAAGGCGCGCTCGCGCGCCACGACGACGCGTCCAAGGCCTCGCGGCCCTTCGACCGCGACCGCAACGGGATCGTCGTCAGCGAAGGCGGCTGCCTGTACACGCTCGAGCGCCTCGACGACGCGCTCGCGCGCGGCGCGAAGATCTACGGCGAAGTGCGCGGCTACTTCGTCAACTCGGACGCCAGCGATTTCGTGCTGCCGAACTCGAACGGCCAGCAAGCCTGCATTCGCGGCGCGCTCGCGCACGCGCAAGTCGCGGCGCAGGAGATCGACATCGTCAACACGCACGCGACCAGCACCAAGCAAGGTGACGAAGTCGAGTGCGAGGCGATCCGCGCGGTGTTCGCAGGCGCCCCGACGCGCGTCAACAACACCAAGAGCTACATCGGTCACACGATGGGTGCCGCCGGTGCGCTCGAGCTCGCCGGAAACCTCCCGTCGTTCGAGGACGGACTCGTGCACCCCACGATCAATGTGGACAACCTCGATCCGGCCTGCGCGCTCGACGGCCTCGTACTCAACGAGCCCGCGCGCCCCGCACGGAACATCGATCGCATCCTGAACATGTCGTTCGGGATGCTCGGCATCAACTCGGCGGTGATCGTCGAACGCTTCCGGAACTAGCCCACCTCCAGCCCCGCTTCTTTCAAGACACCCCCATGACCCGCGACGAAATCGTCATCGCCATCAAGGACATCATCTCCACCATCGCTCCCGACGAGGCGGTGGGCTCGCTCGCGATGGATGTGCGCCTGCGCGACCAGATCGAGCTCGACTCGATGGATTTCCTCGACATCGTGATGGAGCTGCGCAAGCGCTACGGCGTGCAGGTCCCCGAGGAGGACTACATGCAGCTCGCCACGCTGCAGGGCTGCGTCGACTACCTCGGGCCCAAGCTCGAGTCGAAGTCCCTCGTGCTGACCGCCCTCAAGGTCTGAGCGCCGCCTAGGGCGGCCCGCTGCACTCCACCGACTCCGTGCGCTACGACGCCCTGATCATCGGTGCCGGCATGAGCGGACTCGCCGCTGGGATTCGCCTCGCGCAGGCGGGCAAGCGCGTCGCGATCCTCGAGCGTCACTACCTCTGGGGTGGGCTCAACTCGTTCTACAAGCGCGGCGGGAGGCGCTTCGAGACGGGCCTGCACGCGCTGACGAACTTCGCGGCCAAGGGCACGCCGAACATGCCGCTCACGCGCATCCTGCGCCAGCTGCGCATCCCGCACGAGGCACTCCGGCTCGCGCCGCAACGGCGCTCGATCACGGCGCTGCGCACGAGCGCGGGCGACACGCTGCGCATGTCGTACTCCAACGACATGGCGCTCCTGCGCAGCGAAGTCGCGCGCCTGTTCCCGAGCGAGAGCGCGGGCTTCGAGCGGCTTGTCGCGGCGCTGCCGGGCTACAGCGGCTCGAGCGAGAGCGACTACGCGCAGAGTGCGCGCGCGCGGCTTGCGGACTTCGTGCGCGACCCGCTGCTCGCCGAGATGCTGATGATCGCGCCGCTCTTCTACGGCTCCCCCACCGAGAACGACATGTCGTGGGCCGAATACGGGATCCTGTTCCGCTCGATCCACCTCGAAGGCATGGCGCGGCCCGAAGGCGGCATCAAGGCGCTGCTCGATCTGCTGATCGCGCGCTTCGAGCAGGAAGGTGGCGAGCTGCGGATGAAGAGCGGCGTGGCCGCGGTGATGCACGACGACGGCAAGGTCCGCGGCGTACGCCTCGACGACGGAAGCGAGCTCGAGTGCGAACGCGTGCTGTCCTCCGCGGGGCTCGTCGAGACCGAGGCCCTGTGTGGCCGGAGCGTGGCGAGCGAGGAGGATGCGCGCATCGGGCGGCTGTCGTTCCTCGAGTCCTGCTGCGTCCTCGATCGCGCGCCGCAAGCGCTCGGCCACGATGTGACCATCGTGTTCTATTCCGACGGCGAACGCTTCCGCTACGAGCGCCCCGAGGTGCCCGTCGAGCCCCGCTGCGGTGTGATCACATGCCCGTCGAACTACGAGTTGCGCGAGCCCGATCGCGAACCGTTCGCGCGCGTCACCTGTCCGGCCAACTACGGATACTGGAAGGGCTTGAGCGAGGAGTCCTACGCGGCGGAAAAGGCGCGCGCCGTCGACACCATGCTCGATACGGCGGAGACCTTCTCCTTCCCCATTCGACCGCACACCGTGTTCCGCGACTCGTTCACGCCGCGCACGATCGAGCGCTACACGGGCCACCGCGGGGGCGCGGTGTACGGCAGCCCGCGCAAGTCGCGCGACGGCCTGACCGCGCTGCGCGGCCTCGCGCTGATCGGGACGGACCAAGGCCTCGTCGGTGTGATCGGAGCCATGCTGTCTGGGATCACCATCGCCAACCGCTCGCTGCTCGAGCCCGCTGGAGGTGCCGCGTGAGCGAGGAACGGCGCTACTTCCGCGGCTCAACGGACGGCAAGAAGCCGCGCAACACAGATCCGCTCGCGGGCGCGCGCGCCGAGTACGACTTGATCGTGATCGGCAGCGGACTGGCCGGCATGACGGCGGCGAATGTGCTAGGCAGCATGGGCCACAAGGTGGCGCTGCTCGAGCAGCACTACAACTTCGGCGGCATGGCCACCTGGTTCAAGCGCCGCGGCGGCCATGTATTCGACATCTCCCTGCACGGCTTCCCCGTCGGCATGGTCAAGACCTGCCGACGCTACTGGAGCCCGGAGATCGCCTCGAAGATCGTGCAGCTCGACGGGATCCGCTTCGACAACCCGCAGTTCACGCTCGATACGACCTTCACGCGCGAGGACTTCACCGAGAAGCTCGTGACACAGTTCGGCGCCGCGCGCTCGACCGTCGAGGCCTTCTTCGACTACCTGCGCGGCCTCAACTACTACGACGACCCGCGCGACACCGTCGAGGACTGTTTCGAGCGTTTCTTCCCGGGGCGCAACGACATCCACCGCCTGCTCCTCGAGCCGATCGCCTATGCCAACGGGTCGACCATGGAGGATCCCGCGATCGCCTACGGCATCGTGTTCTCCAACTTCATGTCGAAGGGCGTCTACACCTTCACCGGCGGCACCGATTGGCTCGTCGGCAAGATGAAGGAGGAGCTGCGCAAGAACGGCGTCGAGCTCTTCAACAATGTGCAGGTCGAGCGCATTACGGTCGAGAACAGTCGCGCGACCGGCGTCACCGCGCACGGGCGTCACCTGCGCGCGCGCGCGGTGCTTTCGAACGCCAACATCCGCCGCACGATCCTCGATCTGGTCGGCCGCGAGCACTTCGCGCCCGAGTTCGTGCGCGAAGTCGAAGCCGTGCGGCTGAACAATTCGAGCACGCAGGTCTACATCGGCATCCGCGAGGGCTGCGAGGTGCCGTGGATCACCGACCTGCTCTTCACCTCGCGCCGCGAGCGCTTCGAATCGAGCGCGCTGTGCGACTTCCACGGGCAGAGCCGCACATTTTCCTTCTACTACCCGAAAGTGCGGCCCCAGAGCGGTCGCCACGCGATCGTCAGCTCGACGAACGCGAACTGGAAGGACTGGGCGAGCCTCGATGCTGCGAGCTACGAGCGCGAGAAAGCGCGCCTCATCGAAGCCACGCTTGTCGAGCTCGAGCGCTATGTGCCGAATGTGCGCTCGATGGCCGACCATGTCGAAGCCGCGACTCCGCGCACCTTCGAGTTCTACACTCAACACATGCAAGGCGCTGCCTTCGGCACCAAGTGGGAAGGACTGCGGCCGAGCATGGAGCTCTCGAGTCACATCGAGGGTCTGTACCACTCCGGCTCCGTCGGCATCATCATGTCCGGCTGGCTGGGCGCCGCGAACTACGGCGTGATCACCTCCAACAAGGTCGACCTGTTCCTGCGCGCCGCAGCGCAGGCCGCGGCGGGAGGCCGCGCGTGATGCAAGACCCCATCGACATCGACATCCGCGCCATCATCCCCCACCGAGAGCCGTTCCTGTATGTCGATCGCGTGATCGAGCACGAGGCCGGGCGCATGGTCACCGAGTGGGAGGTGCGCGCCGACGCGCACTTCTTCCGTGGCCACTACCCGGGCCAGCCGCTCGTTCCGGGCGTGTTGATTTGCGAAAGCGCGTTCCAGGCCGGCGCGCTCCTGTGCGCCTGCGACGAGCGCGACGCCATCCCCGAGGGCGCGGTGCCTGTGCTCACGCGCATCGCCGATGCGCGCTTCCGGCGACGCGTGGGTCCGGGCGAGACCTTGCGCTGCGAGGTGAAGCTCGACGAGCGCGTCGGACCCGCACGCTACATGACGGCCAAGCTGACGAGCCGCGGCGAAGCCGTGCTGCGCGTCCAGTTCGTCGTCGCGGTCACGGCCGGAGGGCTGTAGTGGACTTCCTCGGCCTGACGGGCAAGCGCATCGTCGTCACGGGCGTCGCCAACAAGAAGAGCGTCGCGTGGCATGTGCACCGACAGCTGCGCGAGTGCGGCGCCGAGGTGATCCATGTCGTGCGTTCCGACGCGCGCAAGGCCCAGCTCGAGTCCCTGCTCGCGCCCGCTCCCGTCTTCACCTGCGATGTCGAGCACCAGGACGAGATCGACGCGCTCGCGACGCACCTCGCTCCGCTCGGTCCAATCGACGGACTCGTGCACTCGATCGCCTTCGCCAACTACTCGTCGGGCATGCGCCCGTTCGATGAAACGGCGCGCCACGACTTCCTGCAGGCGGTCGACATCTCGTGCTTCTCGCTCGTGGCGCTCGCCCGCGCGCTCAAGCCGCAGCTCGCACCAAATGCCTCGGTCGTGACGATCTCGATCTCGAGCACGACGCTCGCGACGGAGAGCTACGGCTACATGGCACCGATCAAGGCCGCGCTCGACTCGACCGTGGTCTTCCTCGCCAAGAGCTTCTCGACCACCACGAAGGTGCGCTTCAACGCCATCAAGGCGGGGCCGCTCAAGACCTCCGCTTCCGCCGGCATTCCCGGCTATCTCGACAACTACCTCTACGCCGAGGCCGCCACCTTGCGCCACGCGGCGCTCAAGACCGAGGAAGTGGCGAGCGCGGCCGTGTTCCTGCTCTCTCCGCGCTCCTCGGGCATCAACGGGCAGGGACTCGTGGTCGATGCCGGCATGGGCTTCAACTTCTTCGACAGCGAGATCGTGCGGCGCTTCAATGGCGGAGGACCGGGCGCGTGAGCGGGCCCGTGGTCGTCGTCGCGCCGCTCCCGCAGGTCCTGCCCCGCGGTCGCGAGCGCGTGGAGCTGCAACGCGACCATGCGCGCCGAGCGGTTCGGGCCAGTGCAACAGCGCAGCAGTCCCCCATCGCGGAGCTGCGCAAGAACGCGGACGATGTTCCGCAGGCCAGTCGAGGCTGGCACTGGTCGCTCAGCCATTCGCCCGCCCGCGTCGCCGGCGCAGTCTGGAGCACGAGCATCGGCATCGATGTCGAAGAGCGCCGCGAGGTGCGGCCCGACCTGGTCGATCGCATCTTGAATGCAGACGAACTCGCGCTCTTCGCCGCACGCGGTGAAGACGGCTTCCTGCGCACATGGACGGGCAAGGAGGCGCTGCTCAAGGAATTCGGCGTCGGCCTTCAGGCTCTATCGCGTTGCCGCATCGTGCGCGTCGGAGCGAGCGAGCTCGAGATGCGCTTCGACACACTCGTGCGCGTCGTGCACCAGCGCATCTTCGACGATCACGTGGTGTCCGTCTGCACGGCGGACGGCCGCGTCCCGAGCTTCGTCGTCCACACACAGCCGCTCGAAGCCCGTCGCGAGGTGGCCTCGTGACCGCCACACTCGAACGTGCACAGGCCGCGCGTGAGCTCGTGCGTGAGTTCGCGAGCGAGTATCCGTTCGAGCCGCACTTCCTCGGCGTCGATGGCGGAGACCTGCACTACATCGACGAAGGGCCGCGCGACGGCGAAGTGCTGCTGTTCCTGCACGGGAATCCGACCTGGTCTTTCCTGTGGCGCAACCTCGTGCGCGAGCTGTCGAAGCGCTATCGCTGCATCGCTCCCGACCACATCGGCTGCGGGCTCTCCGACAAGCCTCAAGCGTGGGGCTATCGCCTCGAGCAGCACGTCGCGAACGTCGAACGGCTCGTCGCACACCTCGGCCTCGCGCGCATCACGCTCGTCGTGCACGACTGGGGCGGTGCCATCGGCTTCGGCCTTGCCGCGCGGCACCCGGAGCTTGTCGCGCGCGCCGTCGCCATGAACACGGCGGCCTTCACGGGCCTGAAGGCCCCGCTGCGCATCCGCGCCTGCCGTATCCCGCTCTTCGGGACCGTCGCCGTGCGCGGGCTCAACGCCTTCGCGCGCGCGGCCGCCTTCATGGCCACCGAGCGCGGCCTCGCTCCGCTCGCGAAGAAGGGCCTGCTCGCGCCCTACGGAAGCTGGCAGAATCGCATCGCGACCTTGCGCTTCGTCGAGGACATCCCGCTCTCCGCGGAGCATCCGTCGCACACGACGCTGCTCGGGATCGAGCGCGGCCTCGAGGGCCTGCGCGACCGCCCGCTGTGCCTGATCTGGGGCGAGCGCGATTGGTGCTTCACGCCTGAGTTCCGCCGCGAGTGGGAGCGGCGCTTCCCGAGTGCGGAGTCGCACAAGGTCGACGACGCCGGTCACTGGGTCACCGAGGACGCGCCCTCGCAGGTCCTCGAGTGGATCCGCTCCTTCCTCTCCCGCCATCCCCTGCGGCCGTGAGCGAGCAGTTCAACGTCGCGCAGCTCGTCGAGGAGAACGCGCGGCGTCGCGCGGACTCCCCCGCGCTGGTGGAGCCCGCAGGCACTCGCTGGCGCACGGCCACCTATCGCGAGCTGCAGCAGCGCATCGAGCGCGAGCACGCGGCTCTGGCGCTCGCGGGTCTGCACGCGGGCGACAAGGTGAGCGTCTTCGTGCGGCCCTGCATCGACTGGGTGGTGCTGATCTACGCGCTCTTCCGCCTCGGCGCGCAGCCCGTGCTGATCGACCCCGCCATGGGTCGCGCCGGCGTCCTGCGCTGCGTCGAGCGCATCGCCCCGCGCGGTTTCATTGGGCTTGGGCTCGCTTGCGCGCTCAAGCTCGTCTTTCCGCGCGCGTTTCGCTCGGTCGAGGTGACGATCGCTCACGGTGCGCTGCCGCTCGGCGCTCGCACGATTTCCAGTCTGCGAAAGCAGGCCGGCGAGGCCCCCGCCCGCGCCGAGACGCGCCCGGACGATCCGGCCGCGGTGCTCTTCACCTCCGGCTCCACGGGGCCCGCCAAGGGCGTGCCCTACACGCACGGCATGTTCCGCGCACAGGTCGCTGCGCTGCGAGATCTGTACGGCATGCACGAGGGCGATGTCGATGTCGCCTGCTTCGCGCCCTTCGCGCTGTTCGGTCCGGCACTCGGGCTCTCGACCGTGCTGCCGAAGATCGACTTCTCGCATCCGGCGCGAGCGAACCCGGAGCGCGTGGTGCGCGCGCTGCGCGAGCAGCGCGCCGTGCAGTGCTTTGGCTCACCGGCCATCTGGCGCCGCGTCGCTCCTTGGGCCCGCGAGCGCGGCTTCGTGCTCGAGCATCTCGAGCGCTTGATGATCGCGGGTGCTCCCGTGCATCCCCCGCTGATCGAAGCGTGTCTCTCGATCCTCGGTCCTCGCGGTGAAGTACACACGCCCTACGGAGCGACCGAGGCGCTGCCCGTCTCGAGCATGAGCGGACGCGCCGTGCTTGCCGAACATCGAGCGCGCACCGAAAGTGGCTGGGGTAACTGCATCGGCGCGCCTGCGTGCGGTGTGACCGCGCGCGTGATTCGCATCGTCGACGAGCCCATCGGCGAGTGGAGCGATGCGCTGTGCGTGAAGCCGGGCGAGTGCGGGGAGCTCGTCGTGCGGGGAGAGCAGGTCACGCGCGAGTACGAGCAGGAACCGGCGCACACGCTGGCTGCCAAGATTCGCGACGGAGCGCGCGTGTGGCACCGCATGGGCGATGTCGTGCGCCTCGACGAGCTGGGCCGCATGTGGTTCCAGGGTCGCAAGTCGCACCGGGTGGAGACGGCCGACGGCCCGCTCTACCCTGTCGCGATCGAGAACATCTTCAACACCCATGCGGCCGTGCGGCGCTCGGCGCTCGTCGGCATCGGTGCGCGCGGCTCGCAGGAGCCGGTGCTGGTCGTCGAACTGCACGACGCTGGCCGCTCGTCGGCGGAGCTCGCCTGCGAGATTCTCGCGCACGGTCGGCGCGTGCCCGCCGCCCGCCCCGTATCTCGCGTACTGTTCCATCGTGCTTTCCCCGTCGATGTGCGCCACAACGCCAAGATCGATCGACCCGCGCTCGCGCGCTGGGCCGCGGGACAATCGCGATGAAGGCCGTCGTCACGGGCGCGAGCGGCTTCCTCGGCAGTCGCCTCGCCGCGGAGTTGGTGCGCGAGGGCCATCAGGTCGTCGCGGGCTCTCGCAAGCCGGTGCCGGAGCTGGTCGCGCTCGGCGCGCGCCATGCCCCGCTCGAACTGTCGGATCGCGACGCGCTGCGCAACGCCTTCAAGGACGCGGATGTGGTCTTTCATGTCGCGGCGAAGACTGGCGTCTGGGGTCCGGAGCGGGAGTACTTCGAGAGCAATGTCACCGGCACGCACAATGTGCTGGCCGCCTGCGAGCAGCGCCGCGTGAAGCGACTCGTGTACACGAGCTCGCCGAGTGTCGTGTTCGACGGGCGCGAGCATGTCGACGCCTCCAACGACCTTCCCTACCCGCACGACTACCTGTGCTCGTATCCCGCGACGAAGGCGCTGGCCGAGCGCGCGGTGCTCGCAGCCAACGGGCGCTGGGGGCTGGCAACATGCGCGCTGCGGCCGCACCTGATCTTCGGTCCCGGCGATCCGCACCTCGTGCCGCGCCTACTCGCTCGCGCGCGCGAGGGGAAGCTCGCGCGCGTCGGCCCGGGCGACAATGAAGTCACGCTGTGCGCGGTCGAGACCGCCGTCGCAGCGCACATCGCGGCCGCGCGCAGCCTGCGTCCGGACTCGCCCCATGCAGGTCGGGCGTACTTCATCGGTCAGGAGCGCCCCGTGCGCCTGTGGGATTGGATCGATGGCCTGCTGCGCGCACTCGACATCCCGCCAGTGCAGCGCCGCGTGCCCTTTGCGCTCGCCTATGCCGCCGGAACGCTCTGCGAGGCCCTGTGGTGGCTCGCTCGGCTCGCGGGCGAGCCGCCGATGACACGCTTCGTCGCGCTGCAGCTAGCGCGCTCGCACTCCTACTCCATGGAGCCCGCCCAGCGCGACTTCGGTTTCCGTGAGCCCCTCGACATCGAGGAAGCAACCGCCCGTCTGGTGGCTTCCCTGCGCGCCTAGTCGGGCCAGCGTTGCCCCCTCGACGCCCGAGCGTACCATGGGGTCGTCCCATGTTGCTGCGCGCCCTCGGCATCCTTGCGCTCGCGTGCCCGCTGCCTGCGCAGGAGCGCGCGGCCGCCCACCTCGGCGAGCTGCAAGCCGGCGTCAATGCGGCCATCGATCGCGGCGTCGAGCGCCTGCTCGCCCTGCAGAATCGCGACGGTTCCTGGGGCAGCGACCTGCGCGAGCCCGTGGCGCACTTCGATCGACGCAACGGCGAGACGGGCCTCGCGGTTTACACGTTGCGCAAGTGCCGCATCAGCGCGGATCACCCAGCGCTGCAGCGCGCGGCTGCTTTTCTCGAGGGCGGTTTTCCGACGCACAACTACTCCGTGTCGACGCAGCTGCTCGCGCTCGACGCCCTCGGCGCCCCGGAGCGTTGGAAGGACCGGATGAAGGAGCTCGTCGACTTCCTGCTCTCGACGCGCATCCGCGGCGAAGGAACTTGGGGGTATCCCAATCATCCCGGCGTCTACATCGATCTCTCCAACACGCAGTACGCAGCGCTCGGGCTGCGTGCGGCCGCGCATTCAGGGCTCAAGATTCCCAAGGACGTCTGGCTCGAGCTCGTCGAGGGCACGCTGAAGTACCAGCAGACTCCGCGCGAGATCGACGTCGCCGCGAGCAGCGGCAAGAGCTCGACCGGCAAGCGCGAAGTCGCGGGCTTCGGCTACATGCACGGCGAGCGCGAGAGCCCGAGTGCGTCGATGACCGCGGCCGGGATCTCGATCCTCGGCATCGCGAAGGAAGGCGCGGGACGCGATCTGCCTGCCCCGCTCGGACGCTCGCTCGAGCGCGCGCAGCGCCTGGGCCTCGCGTGGATCGAGCGCGAGTTCTCCGTCGAGGACAACCCGCACGGACCGTACGCGTGGCACTACTACTGGCTCTACGGGCTCGAGCGCGTCGGCGCCCTGATGCAGACCGAGCGCATCGGCGAGCACGATTGGTACCGCCTCGGCGCTGCGCGCCTCGTGCGCGAGCAACGCGACAACGGCGAGTGGCGCACGGGCGCGCCCGTGGCCTGGCCCGTCGAACCGCTGCCGCTCTCGAACACTTGCTTCGCGCTGCTGTTCCTCACCAAGGCGACCGCGCCGAGTTCTGGCAGCGATGGCGGCGTGCAGGACGCGTGGGCGTCCGAACCGGCGGACCGACCCGTTTGGTTGCGTGCCGCGGGGCGTGCGCGCATCAGCTGCTGGATCAGCGGTTTCTCTCCGGGCACGATCGAGGCCTACGGACACGGCCAAGGCACGAATGCGGCGCTGCATGTCGACAGGGTCGAATTCCTCGTCGACGGCAAGCTCGTCGAGACACGCGATGTCGACCAGCTCGTGCCGTGGAAGGGCGAGCGCTTCTCGATGCAGCACGCGTTCGAGACGGATGGTCCCCACACCATGCAAGCCCGCCTCCATGTCGCACTTCCGACGGAAGTCGCTACGGAAGGTCACACGACCGAAGTGCTCGAGTCCGCGACACTCGAAGTCGTCGCCCGCGATGTGTTCCAGCCGTGGATGCTCGAATACGCGCGCGCCGCCGCGAGCAACAAGCTCGAACAGACCGAGGTCAGTGCACGCTGTTCGTCGCAGCTCGCGAGCTTCACCAACGCAGGTGCGATCTGCGACGGCTACCAAGGGACGGGCTGGGCCTTCGCCCCCACCGACACGGAGCCTTCGATCACACTCGAGCTCGAGAAGGCCCAGCGCGCGAAGCTCGTGATCCTGAGCCAGTACGATGCGAATCGCGCGACCGCGGGCGAGCTCGGACGCATCCGGCGCGTGGCGCTGTACCTCAACAAGGACAGCACTGCGATCGAGTTCGACCTCTCGGGCGACGCGCTGATGAAACACGAGCTCGCGCTGCCGAAGCCGGCGGTCGTGCGCAGCCTGCGTCTGCGCGTCCTTGCGTGGGACAAGGGCAGCCTACAGCCCGTCGGCGGCTTCTCCGAGATCGAGCTGCGCTGACGCGCCGGGTGCACGAGCGGCCCGCCCGGCACATATCCGGACGGGCCGCATTCGAGCGCGCGACGCTCTCAGAGAGCTACTCGAGGCCGAGCGAGCGCGTGCTGCGCAAGCGGTCGAGCAGCACCTTGAATTCCGCGAACGGCATCACCTGCTGCTCGCGCGTGCCGCGTCTTCGCACGGCGACCGTGCCTTCCGCGGCCTCTCTGTCGCCAGCGATCAGCATGAACGGAATCTGCTGCTGCTGCGCATCCTTGATCTTGTTGTTCATGTGCCCGGGCGCGTCCATGCAGTCGACGCGGTAGAGCTCCCCGCGCAGCTGCTTCTCGAGCTGCTTGCAGTACGCCGCGTGCTCCTCGCGGATCGGAATCACCGCAACCTGCGTGGGCGCGCACCACACGGGGAACTTGCCCGCGAAGTGCTCGATCAGGCCACCGATGAAGCGCTCGAGCGAGCCGAGGATGGCGCGGTGCACCATGATCGGACGCTTCTGCTGCCCGTCGGAGTCGGTGAAGTGGATCTTGAAGCGCTCCGGCAGGTTGAAGTCGCACTGCACGGTCGACATCTGCCACTCGCGGCCGAGCGAGTCCTTGACCTTGAAGTCGATCTTGGGGCCGTAGAACGCTCCGCCGCCTTCGTCGAGCTCGAGCGGGAGCTTCACGCGGTCCGCCGCGCCCTGCAGCGCCTTGGTCGCGCGCTCCCAGATCGCGGGCTCGCCGATGGCCTTCTCGGGCCGCGTCGCGAGGTATGCCTTGTAGGTGTAGCCGAAGGTGCGCAGCACCATGTCGATCAGCTCGACGACGCCCGCAATCTCCTCTTCGAGCTGGTCGGGCGTGCAGAAGATGTGGCTGTCGTCCTGCGTGAAGCCGCGGACGCGCATCATTCCGTGCAGCACGCCCGAGCGCTCGAAGCGGTACACGGTACCGAGCTCCGCCATGCGCAGCGGCAGGTCGCGGTAGCTGTGCGAGCGCGTCGCATAGATCATCACATGCCCGGGGCAGTTCATCGGCTTGACGCGATAGCGCGCGTTCTCGATGCCGAAGCCCTCGTACATCATGTCGCCGTAGTTCTCGAGGTGGCCCGAGGTCTTGAACAGGTCTTCGCGCATGACATGCGGCGTGTAGACGAAGTCGTAGCCGCGCCGCGCCTGCTCCTGGAACATGAACTCCTCGATCGCGCGCCGCACGGCGCCGAGGTGCGGGTGCCAGAACACGAAGCCCGAGCCCGCTTCCGCGTGCGTGCTGAAGAGATCGAGCTCGGTGCCGAGCTTGCGGTGGTCGCGCAGCTTGACCTCCTCGAGCCATGCGAGGTGGGCATCGAGCTCCTCCTTCTTCCAGAAGGCCGTGCCGTAGATGCGGCGCAACATCGGACGGTTCTCGTCGCCGCGCCAGTAGGCGCCCGCGATGTTGAGCAGCTTGAAGTGGAAGCCGCGGTCGAGGCGATCGAGGTGCGGGCCTTCGCACAGGTCCTCGAAGTCCCCGTGGCGGTAGAATGTGATCGTCTCGCCCTCGGGGATCAGATCGACGGCCTCGACCTTGTAGGTCTGCTCCTTCGCGCCGAGGCGCGTCTTGGCGTCGGCGCGTGAGACCTCCTCGCGTACGAGCTCGGGCGTGCGCTTGGCGATGCGTTCCATCTCCTTCTCGATCTTGCGCAGGTCCTTGTCCTCGACCGGCTCGGGGAGCTCGATGTCGTAGTAGAACCCGTGCTCGATCGCGGGGCCGAAGCCGAACTTCGCGCCGGGGTAGAGCTTCTGGACGGCGCTCGCCATCAGGTGCGAGACCGAGTGGCGCAGGGTGGACAGCGGGAACGGACCGTTGTCACGCGGATCGTGCTCAGAGCACATGCAGTCTGACTCCTTCCCTCAGGTCTTCCCGGGGGCGTGTCCGCCGCAACCTGCGACGGCCTCTCCCGGACCAAGGGCAACACATCCTCGGGGCCGACCTGGCCTCGCAGCGGGGCGTCTCCTCCGGGGGGAAGCGCCGCGAAAAGAGTAAGGACCGTCGCATGCGCGAACCAGCGTCTCGACCCGGGCGATGCCGATGGGGAATCGGCGGAAGAAGAGGGTGGGGAGAAGACAGCCCAGAGTCGCTGCGTAGTTTCGGAGGCCTGCGACGGCCGTACCCCCCTTTCGGTGGGTCGCGGCGGGAACAGGAGGGGATGCCGCAGAGCTGGGGCCGGATGTCCCAGAAGTGAAAGCGGCCCGCGCGACTGTGGGGCGCTGCTCCCACCGCACCTCAGGGGAAAGCCGCGCCGGGGACCGGGCGCGGTCTCCCTAGCCCGGCTCGCGGCACCAGACCTTGACCTCGAGCTCGAGCTGGACGCCGGTCTGGCTCGCCACCTCGGCGCGCAGCTCCTCGATCAGTCCGAGGACATCGGCCGAGCTCGCGTTGCGGCGGTTGATCACGAAGTTGCCATGCTGCGGGCTCACATAGGCGTCGCCGCGCTCGCGCCCCTTCAGGCCGCAGCGCTCGACGAGCTGACCCGCCGACAGGCCGCCCGAGCGCTGCTTGTCGGGGTTCTTGAAGACGCAGCCCGCCGACCATTCGGTCAGGGGCTGCGCGTCGTTTTTTTCCTTCAGGTACTGCTTGGCGCGTTCGCGCACCAGCGCGCGCGTCCGCGGGACGAGCTTCAGGATCGCACCCGCGACCACGCGCTCGCCGAGCCCGCCATTGCGATAGCGCGGCGTGCACTCAGCCCGCGGCAGGTCGAGCATGCGACCGTCGGGTTCGATGACGCGCACGAGCTCCACGCAGTCCCACATCTCGCCGTAGCGACCGCCCGCGTTCATCGCGATGCCGCCGCCGAGCTGGCCCGGCACGCCCGCGAGACACTCCAGACCGGAGAGCCCCAGATCGGTCGCCGTGCTGCACAACTTCTGCAAGGTCGTCCCAGCCCACACCACCAGCCGCGGATCCTCGGCCGGATCGATGTGCACCAGCTCGCCTTGCTGCGTCTGCTCGTCGAAGCGCGACGACCCGCGCAGCGGCCGGAAGCAGCGCTTCATGCGATCGGTCGTGATCACGAGGCAGTCGTGCAGACCGTCCTCGATGACCAGGTTGCAGCCGCCACCCAGAATGCGGGGCACGAAGCCGCGCTCGCGCGCCGTCACGATCGCGAGTTGCAGCTCCTGTGGGGTCGCGGGCTCGAGCAGCCAGCGAACTCGTCCGCCGACCCGCATGTAGGTGCGGTCGCGTAGCTCTGCGTCACGCAGCGCGGCGACGGGCCAGTTCACGGATGAGGTCGTCACGGATGTCCACGATGTCGCCAGCGCCGAGTACGAGCACGGCACAGTCTCCGGACAGACCCTCGCACAGGGCCTCGACCGCCGAGCGGCCCGAGCCCCCGCACCGCGCCTCCACATTGGCCGCGCGCAAGCGATCGACGAGGTCCGAGGCGCTCGCGGCGTTCTCGCCGTCGACATGCGCCCGAGCGCCGTAGACATCGGCCACGACGACGCGGTCTGCGCGGCGCAGGGAGTCGGCGAACTCCGCGAGGAAACGGGCGGTACGACTGTGCTGGTGCGGCTGGAAGAGCACATGCAGCCTGCGGCCGGGGAACACGCGGCTCGCGGCCTCGAGCGTGACATTGACCTCGGTCGGATGGTGCGCGTAGTCGTGGACGACCTCGACGCCGCCGTGACAGCCCCACGACTCGAAGCGCCGCTGGCTGCCGACATACTGCTCGATCCCGCGCGCCGCGTAGAACGCGGCCTCGTTGGGATCCATCTTCCACTCGCGCGCCACGAGCCCAACCGCAAGCGCGATCGCGCAACCCGCATTGAGAGCGTTGAAGCTGCCAGGCACCGCCAGGCTCACCGCATCGACCTCGAATTCCGGGCCGCCCATGTCAAAGGTGAAGTAGCCGCTGCGTTCGCGCTTCAGGCGGACATCGAAGTCGCGCTTCATGCGCCACACCGGCGCACGCGCCACCTGCTCAACCGAGCGAGGAACATCGGGACCGAGCACGAGCAATCCGTTGACCGGAGCGCGCTCGACAAAGCGCGCGAAGGCGCTCTTGATCTGCTCGAAGTCGCCGAAATAGTCGAGGTGATCGGCCTCGATATTGGTGACGATCGAGCCGTGGGGCGAGAGGTTGAGGAACGAGCGGTCGTACTCGCAGGACTCGACGGCGAACCAGCCGCCGTCGTCGTGGAGCGCCGCGTTCGATCCGAGCTTGCGACACACGCCGCCGACGATCGCGCCCGGCTGGGGCAGCGAGCCGTCGGGGACCGACAGCGCGAGGCCGCGCAGGGCGTGGTAGAGCATCCAGCTCGTGGTGGTCTTGCCGTGGGTGCCGGCGACACCGAGTGTGCGGCCAAACGGCGTGATGCGACCGAGTGCCTCGCTGTACTTCAGCACGGGAATGCCGCGCTCCGTGGCTTCGCGCACAGCAGGGCTCTGGAGCGAGATGGCGGCCGAGCGCACCACGAGTTGCACGCCGTGCGGCAAGCGCGCGCACTCCTGCGGCGAAACTTCGACCTCGACGCCGATCGAACGCAGCAGCTTGACATGCTCGCTCTCGGCGCGGTCATGACCACTGAGTATGTGACCGTGCGCCACGAGCACGCGCGCCGCGCCCGAAACGCCCGCGCCGCCGGCGCCGAGCAAGTGAATGCGCTCCGGCAGGACCGAGATCGAACGGCCGTTGCGCGGAGCGCGCGGCCGGAAGTCGGCGAGGCGCGCGAGGAACAGATCGAGGCGAGTCATGCCTTGTTCGAGCATCGGGCCAGATATCTCCTTCAGGAGGCGCGGACTCAAGCGTTGGCCACGAATTCGCGGCTCGAACGCGCCACAGTCGTCAGTTCCCTCCAGATGCGTTGCGCCGCATCGAGCGGCAGCACGCGTTCGAGTACCGCCGCGCGCTGCGCGAGCTCGCTCGCGCCGCTTGGCAAGGTGCGTTGCACGAGCTCGCGCGCGAAGTTCGCGTCGAGGCGCGACTCGAGGACGAGCTCCACGCCTTCGCCGAGCTCGCCCGCGTTGCGCTCTTGATGGCGATCGGCGTGGTGCGGGTAGGGCACGACCCACGCGGGTCGGCGCAGCGCCGCGACCTCAGCGAGCGTCGAGGCGCCGCCGCGGCAGAGCACCAGCGTTGCGGCGCAGAGCGCGCCGTGGACATCGTGCACGAACTCGAGCTGGCGATAGCCCGCTCGATCGATCGCACCCGGCTCGCTCCGCCCCGGCCCGGTCTGATGCAGCACCTGCACGCCTTGGCGGAGGAACTCCCCAAGCTGCGCAGCGACGAACGAGTTGAGCGCACCGGCTCCCTGACTGCCGCCGAGCACGACGAGCAGTGGACGTTCCGGCACGAATCCGAGCGCGGCGCGCGCCGCGCGCTGTCGCTCCTCGCTCACGCCGCCTGCGGCGAACTGCGGAGCGAGCGGCGGACCGCAGAGCACATCCTTGGTGCTCGCACGCCCCCCCGGCAGCGTGCCGCGCCAGGCGTGGAAGACGCGCGTCGCAAGCGGCGCCAACCAGCGCGTGGCCTTGCCGCGCACCGCGTTGATCTCGAGCAACGCCACGGGAATCTCGAGCGAACGCGCGGCGAGCACGGACGGCAGACAAGTGAAGCCGCCGAGACCGACGAGCACTTCGCTGCGGTGGGCGCGCAGCGCGGCGCGCGCGGCGCGCACCGCGGGCAAGGTGCGCAGCGCGAGTCCGGTGATCCGCGGCGCCCCCCCACCCTCCGGTTCGAGCGCGAGCGCCACGCGCTCGATCTCAACCCCGCCGAGCTCGGTGTCGAGTCCGGCGAAGGCGCGCTCTTCCACTGCACGACCGGTGCAGAACCACAGCACATCCGCCACGCTGCGGGGCTGATGAGCGAGCAGGTGCCGACCCGGCACGATGTGCCCGCCCGTGCCGCCGCCAGCGAGAGCGATGCGCAACCCGGAGCGACGAGGGGCGGAAGGCAGAGGGAACGAACGGTCCATGGAGCGCGACGACGCAGCGTCCCCATTGGCGTCGACTACTTCAAGCACCGTGCTCACTCCTCTGCCCCCCTCCCGGTCCTCGTCCCGCGTGTGACTAGCGTGCGGGTGCGCTGCCCGGCCTCCACTCCGCTACGACCGGGCTCGCGGACACCGCAACGGCACCGCAGCCCGGACCCTCGTCCGCCACGCGCAGCTCGGCGCGGTACGGACCGAACCAACCCTCGAGCAGGAGTCGGATCGACCCCTCGAGGTGCAGCCCCATCACGAACATGCAGCCCGTGAGGAACAGGACCTTGAAGCGTTCGCTCACTGGACCAGCGACTTGCCCGAGGTGCGAGGGCTCCAGCCGGCGGTCTCGCGCGCATCGGCCTTGGCGACCGTGGGGCCCTTGGGCATTGCGAGCTCCGCGCCGACCTTGAGGCGCTCGGGGTTGACGCCGGGGTTGAGGTCGCGAATCTCGCTCCAGCGGCCGGCGTCGCCGAGCTCGCGGCTGGCGATGCGCGACAGCGAGTCACCGCTCTTGACGATGTAGCTGCGGCCGGTGGCCGGCTTGCTCACCGGCGCGGCGTGCGCGGTTTCGTTGCGCGACGCACTCGCGGTGACCGCGCGAGCGCCGGCGGGCAGCTGGATCGACATGCCGACCTTCAGGTTGTTCGGGTTCAGGCTCGCGTTGAGCGACTGAATCTCGGTCCAGCGCGAGGCCGATCCGAGTTCGCGGCTCGCGATGCCGCCGAGCGTGTCGCCGCTCTTGATCGTGTAGGTACGCGCGCCGAGCGTGGAGATCGGCGTGGAGACCAGATCGCCGCTGCGAACGATGGGAGCGCTCACGCTCGTCGGCATCGGCTGCGCGCCGATCACCGGCATCATTCCCTTGGGCTGCGCGCCGATCGGCTGGATCGGAGCCAGGATCGGCGCGGGGCCGCCGACGATCACCGGCGCGCTGAGCAGCGCGTCGAGCGCGGCGCCATCGAGCGTGAGCGGCGTGACGAGCGCCTCGGTGCCCGTCGAGATCGGCAGGCCACCGAGCTCATGCTGCGGCTCGACCGCGGCGACGCTGCCGTCGGCCGACGGCGGCGTGTACGGGCCGCGGCGGAGTTTGGACGCGTCGGCCATGTTGGCTTGCGCGTCCTTCTTCTCCCAGAACTTCCAGCTCGAGCCTTCGCCCCACAGGGAAACGGCGAGGATGGTGACGAGGAGGACGACCAAGGCGATGACGCCGTAACGTTCGATTTTCTGCATGTGAGGGACTCCGATTACAGTGAGTGAGAAAGGCCGTCGTCACGGACCCGTGACGACTTGTTCGCGTTCGGTGGACCAGCGCCGCGCCGCGCCGAGGGCGAGGCCGACGCCGAGAGATGAAACGATGAGCGACGTGCCGCCGTGCGAGAGGAACGGCAGCGTCATGCCTTTGGGCGGCGCCAGTCCGGCGACGATCTGCACATGCAGCATTCCCTGCAGGCAGGTCGAGATCATCAGCCCGAATGTCGCCAGCGCGTCGAAGCGGTCCTTGATCGAGAGCACGAGGCGCAGGCCGTACCACAGAAGCGCCACGAACAGGCCGATCACGACCAGCATCCCGAAGAAGCCCAGCTCCTCGCCCACTTGCGCGAAGACGAAGTCGGACTCGAGGTAGGGCACGCCGTGGTTGCGTAGTGGACCGTGCGCGTAGCCCAGTCCGAACAGGTCGCCGCTCGCGATCGCCGACTTGGCGTCCGCGACTTGCTGGTTGTTGTGCGCCCCGAAGAACATCAGGATGCGCTTGCGGATGTAGGGAATCAGCGTGAACCCGACGACCATCAGCGAAGTGCCTGCGACCGAGAGCGGCATGACGACATGGCGCGTGTGCGCGCCGCCGATCCACAGGGTCGCCGCGGCACACAGGAACAGCAGGCTGGCACCGCCGAAGTCGGTCTCGATCGCCACGAGACCCGCGTAGAAGCAGATCAAGCCGAGTACCGGCACGACCCCCTTGCGCCAGTCCGTCACGAGCGTTCCGAGTTTGGTGCAGCGATCCGCGACCCACAGCACGACGACGATGCGTGCGAGCTCCGAGGGTTGGAACTTCACCACGACCAGATCGATCCAGCGGTGCGATCCGTTGATCTGCGAACCAACGCCCGGCACGAACACGAGCATCAAGAGGAGCGCCATCACGACCAGCAGCGCGGGGATGTAGCGGCGCACTCCTTGCGTGCCGATGCGCGCGGCGAGCAGCATCACGACGACGCCGCCCGTGCGGAACAAGACCTGCTCCAGCAACTCAGCGGTGAACTCCGAGGGCGCGAGCGTGGTCGCGGCATGGCTCGCCTGCACCAGCATGCCGAGCGCCGAGAGTGCCAGCACGCAGCAGAAGATCGCGACCGACGGCGCAACGGGGTCGTGGCGCTCGACCTTGGCGTGGATCTCACGCAGGCGTTCGAAGATCGTGGTCTGGTGCTCGCGAACGGCACCGACACCACCGGTTGCGGTCGCAAGCAGAGAACGAGGGCTGGCCATGGCGTTCTCCTCAGCGCACCTTCAGCAGGGCGAGACTGGCCGTCGCGCACAGCGCGCAGACGATCCACAGGCGAGTCGTGACGGTGACTTCGTGCCAGCGGTGTGCGGCGCGCTGTGCCTTGACTTCGGCCGGAAGCTCGAAGATCGCGCCGTAGAGCTGCAGCCCGTGGTGCAGCGGAGCGACGGTGAAGACGCGCTTCCCGTCCGTGCGCTTGTAGTAGACCTGCTGGATCCAGCTCGAGCTGAGCTCCGCGACGAACACCAGCGCGATCAGCGGCAGCACGAGCTCCTGCTTGGCGACCACTGCCATCCAGCCGAGCAGTCCACCGAGCGGCAGCGAGCCCGAGTCGCCCATGAACACGCGCGCCGGGAACGCGTTGTACCAGAGGAATCCGAGGCACGCGCCGCACATCGCGCCGCCTACGACGGCCATCTCCGACGCGGCCTTCACATGCGGGATCGCGAGGTATTCGGTCCAGTCCGGGCGACCCGTGACATAGCAGAAGATCATCAGCGCGAGCCCGCTGATCAGCGTGCAACCCGCGGCGAGACCGTCGAGTCCGTCGGTGATGTTGACCGCGTTCGACGAGCCCGCGACGACGAGCCACTGGAAACCGACGAACAGCACGATGCCGAACACGCCCCACTGCGCGAGTTCGATCGCGGAGTTCTTCAGGAAAGGGGGATAAAGTGTGAGCAACGTGTCGCGGCCGCTGTAGTGCGCGTAGAAGACGAGCGCGCCGATCACTCCGAGCGTCACCACGGTCTGGCCGAGCAGCTTCGCGCTGCGGCTCAGTCCCTTGCACTTGGGAATCGTGAGCTTCTTGTAGTCGTCGACGAAGCCGACGGCCGCGAGTCCCGCCGTCAGCAGCACCGCGAGCACGACATGGATGTTGTCGAGTCGCGCCCACAGGAGCACGCTCGCGAGCAACGAGCCGATCAGGAAGCTGCCGCCCATCGTCGGCGTGTTCTTCTTCCCCATCTCGTCGCCGAGCTTCGCGAGGTCGGCGCTGTCGGTCTTGGTGACATCCTCGCCCACCTTGTGCGCGCGCAGCCAGCGGATCACGGGCGCGCCGGTCCACAGGGCGAGCGTGAATGCCGTCAGCGCGGCCGCTGCGACGCGGAAGCTGATGTAGCCGAACAGGCTCGTTCCGAAGAGCTCTTCGAGCAGCGCGGGGAACATCTAGCCGACCCCCGTCCTCTGCCGATTGCGCAGGTGATCGACGACGAAATCGAGTCCGATGCGGCGGCTGGCCTTGAGCAGCACGGTGTCGCCTTGGCGCAGCATTCCATCGAGCTCCGACGCCGCTTGCTTCGCGTCTTTGAGATACACGACGGAGCGCGCGGGCATCCCGGCTTCGAGCGCGCCCGCTGCCGTCGCCCGCACTTGCTCGCCCACGAGCACGAGCAGGTCGATCGAGCCTGCGGCGATGTCGAGACCCACGGCGTGGTGCAGCTCTGGACTGCTCGCGCCGAGCTCGAGCATGTCGCCGAGCACCAAGACGCGCCGACCACGCCCGTGCAGGCCGGACAGGAAGCGCACCGCGGCGCGCGCCGACTCAGGATTGGCATTGTATGTGTCGTCGAACACGACGAGCCCTTCGATTTCGTGACGCTCCATCCGGCGATGGCCGCCCTTGAGAGTCGAAACGGCGGGCAGCAGCGCGTCGATGTCGATCCCCATGCCATGGCACGCCGCGAGCGCGCACACGAGGTTGGACACATTGTGCAGCCCGAGCAGCGGCGAGGAGACCTCGCGTCCATTGAGCCGGAATGTGGTACCGCCGGCGTGGAACAGCGCGTTCGTCGCGTTGAACTCGCCCTGACCGTCGATGCTGACGGTGATCATGCGCGCACGCGTCGACGCGCGCAGCAGATCCGCGTGGCGGCAATCGGCGTTGAGGACGGCGAACCCATCCGCGGGCAGACTCGCGAAGAGCGCGCTCTTCTCGCGCGCCACGCCCTCGATCGAGCCAAGCCCTTCGAGGTGCGAGGCACCGATCATCGTGATGATCGCGCCCGTGGGCTGGGCGATGTGCGCGAGCGCGGCGATCTCGCCCGGAGCGTTCGTTCCGATTTCGAGCACCAGCGCCTGCGTGGTCTGGTCCGCGAGCAGGAGCGTGTGCGGGACGCCGATGTCGTTGTTGAACGAGTTGGGGCTCGCGACCGTGCGCATGCGCGTGGCGAGCAGCTGACCGAGGATGTTCTTGGTCGTCGTCTTGCCGCATGAACCCGTGATGCCGATCACCGGCGAGCCCAGTCGCGAGCGATGCCAGCGCGCGAGATCGGCGAGCGCGCGGCGGGGCTCTGCATGCACAGCGACCGGGACATCACTCTGGAGGTCGGGCAGCGCGAGGGACGAGTCCCCCTTGAGCAAGAGCGCGCCAGCCCCCCGCTGGCACGCCGCCTGCGCGAACAGGTTTCCGTCGAAGTTCGGGCCTGAAAGCGCGAGAAAAAGCTGGTGCGGTCGCAGCGCGCGCGTGTCGGTGCTCACCCCGTGCACCGTTCTCGCGTGATCGCCGCGCAGGAGCACCGCTCCCGTGCTGTTCAGAATGTCGGAAACCCGCATCATCCCTGCTGCCCCCTCCACGCCCCGCTCGCAAGCAGCTCGGCCGCCACCGCGCGATCGTCGAATGCGTAGATGTTCGATCCCACCTGCTGGGTGGTCTCATGTCCCTTGCCCGCGATGAGCACCACGTCGTGCGGTCGCGCCGCGCGCAGTGCCGCGAGGATCGCGCCACGGCGATCGAGCTCGACTTCGACTCGCGCGCTCGCGCCCGCCATTCCGCCGAGCACATCGTCGATGATCGCCTGCGGAGCCTCGCTGCGCGGATTGTCGCTGGTGAGGAACACGAGGTCGGCGAGCTCGCCTGCCGCCTTGCCCATCAAGGGCCGCTTGCCGCGGTCGCGGTCCCCGCCGCAACCGAACACGCACAGGAGCCGACCGCCGTGATCGCTGCGGCGGCGACCTTCGGCCGCGAGGCCCTCGCGAACCGTCGAGAGCACATGCCGCAACGCGTCCTCGGTGTGCGCGTAGTCGACCAGCACTCCGAAGCCGCACAGTCGCGTGTCGACGCGTTCCAGCCGCCCGGGGGCGGAGGAAGCAAGGGCGAGCCCACCCAGCGCGTGGGAAGGGCTCGCCCCCGACACGAGCACCGCAGCCAGAGCTGCCAGCGCGTTCTCCACATTGAAGCGACCCACGAGCGGCAGAAAAACCCCAGTCCGTTGAATCCCCATCCCTTCGAGGAAAAAACGCGTGCCGCGTGAGTCGATTTCGAGGCGAGAAGCGCAGAGGTCGGCGCGCGACCTGGTACTGAACGTATGCACGGTCGCCCCGCGCTCGCGCGCGACGGCGGCCATTTGCTCCCAAGCGGGATCGTCGGCATTGACGATCGCGCAGGCGCCGCGCGAGAGCGACGCGAACAGGCGCGCCTTGGCGGCCGCGTAGCGCGCCATGTCACCGTGGTAGTCGAGGTGATCGCGCGTGAGGTTGGTGAAGATCGCGGCGCCGATCTCGAGGCCTGCGAGGCGATCCTGATCGAGAGCGTGCGAGCTCGCCTCGAGCGCCACGCTGTCGCCGCCGAGCGCGCGATGTCGCGCGAGCAGCCGCTGCAGTCCGGGCGCGTCGGGCGTGGTGTGCGTCGCTTCGAGCAGCACGCCGTCGGCGAGCCGATTGCCAGCGGTGCCGAGCACGGCGGGGCGGCGGCCGCAGGCCGCGAGCAACTGTCCCGCGAGGTGCGCGGTCGTGGTCTTGCCGTTCGTGCCCGTCACGGCGATCACGAACATCTCGCGTCCGGGTTCTCCGTGCACGCGCGCCGCGGCCGCACCGGCGATCGCGCGCGCCTGCGGGTGAATCCAGTTGGCCACATGGGCGGGCAGCTCGAGCGGCGTGCTCGAGAGCACCGCGAGCGCGCCGCGGCTGAGCGCCTGCGGCACGAATCGCGACCCGTCCGAGTTCGATCCGCTCAGCGCGGCGAACAGGTCGCCGGGCCCCACGGTGCGGCTGTCGAGCTGCACATCGCAGAGCGCGCGCTGCGAGGGCGTGCCGCGCAGCTCGCCACCGAACGCGCGTGCGAGTTCCTCGAGCGTGACCATCACCGGCCCACCTCCGCCCAAGGCTGCTCGAGACCACGCTCGCTGCGCGCATCGAGCGCCGGCGCGAATCCCGCGCTGATCGCCTCGACCACGCTGCGGCCATTGCGCGTCTCTCCGAGCGCCTCCTTCAGGATGCGCACCGCCGTCGGACCTGCGACGCGGGAGCCGTACTTCTGTCCTCCGCGCGGCTCCTCGACCACGACCAGCACGAGCACCTCGCGGCCGCCGGCATTGCGGCGCCCCCAGATGCACATGCTCGATGTGTAGCAGTTCGTGTGCTTCTCGCGCGGCTTGTTGACGAGCTGCAGGCGGCACTCGCGCGAGCACTTGGTGCCGGCCTTCCAGTGACCGGCCTGGTGCTCGAGCTCGTGGTGCAGGCACACTTCCGTGCCGACCTTCTGCGCGGTTCCGGTCTTGGTGCCGACGCTGAGCGAGGGGAGCTTCTCGGGGCTCGCGACGGCCGCGCCCGTACCTTCGCGCGCGCCGGAGCGCATCATCGCGCGGATCGTCTCCGATGTGCTCGCCGCGAAGACCGGCTCGGGTCGAGCGCGCGGGAGCGTGAAGCGCTCGCCGTTCTGCTCGACGGCTTCGAGCAAGCGCAGCGGCAGCCAATGTCCGCCGCGGACGATCGCCGCGAGGCCCGCGGCGTGCTGCCAGAGCGTGACCTTCAGCTCGTGGCCGAAGGAAATCGAAGCGTGCGTCCACTCGCGCTTCCACGGCAGCTTCGGCAGGTAGCCGGGCCGCTCGCCGCCGAAGCCGCTCTTGGGCGCCTCGGAGTAGTGCAACGCACGGAGCCTCTGGTGGAGGAACTCGTCGTCGACCTTGTCGCCGATCTGCACGAGGCCCGAGTTCACCGAGTGCGCGAGGCACTGCGCGGCCGTCAGCGTGCCCGTCTTGCTCGACTCCGCTTCGCGGATGCGGCGCTTGCCGAACAGGTAGGTGCCGTTGCCGACATTGAAGGTGTCTTCGGGCCGAACGGCGCCGGCTTCGAGCGCGCAGGCCATCACATTGACCTTGAATGTCGAGCCCGGCGTGAATTCGTGGTAGAGCGGCGGAAAGCCGAGCATCGGATAGCTCGAGCGCGAGTCGACGGCGAGCACATCGCCACTCTCGAGGTCGAGCGCAACCGCCATGGCGAGCGCCGGCTTGTGCGTGTGCATCAGCTCGTCGAGCGCGATGCCGACCTGCCGTTGCAGCATCAGGTCGAATGTCGTCACGACGCGCGGCGACTCACTGGGCGCGTCGCTCTCGAGGAAGTACGAGCGCGACTCACCGGCGCGCACGGACCGGTGGCGCAGGAAACGGTAGCCCGACGACTGCTCCTCGAGGAAGCCCCACCTCGACTCGTCTGCGAGCAGGGAATCGCAGGCGCGTTCGAGGCCCGAGAGCGGCAATGGCTGGGCGAGCAGTTCCCAGGTCGCGCGCCCGCGCAGGTCGTGGACTTGCGAGATCACGGCCTCGTACTCGCCTTCGTCTTCGACCGAACCGAGCGCGGCGACGAGCGTCGAGAGCTCCTTCGATGCATCGATCAGCGCGGCACTGGCCGTCGCGCTCGGCTTGAGGTCCGCGACGAGCTCGAGGGCGCGATCCGCCGCGCGGCGCGCCACCGGCTCGTCGACATAGCCCCAGAGCCCGAGGAACGGGAAGCGTCCCGCGGGATACTCGCGATCGCGGCCACGTTCGACGCGCATCTGGTGGTGCGCGACCTTTTCGCGCGAGAGGACCTCGATCAGCTGCGGCGCGCGCGCCGCCTCGAACCCGCGCACGGCGACGGTGTATGTCGTCGGCATCAGCCAGCTCCAGACCGCGCTGCGCTGCTCCTCGAGCGCAACTTCGTCCTCGCCCGGCTTGACCGCGTCCGCACCGAGCAGACACAGCGCGAGACCGTCGGCGATGTGGCGCGCCCACTTACGCGGCTTCTCGCCGTAGTCGTTGCCATGCTCGGCGCGCTGCGAGGCGTGCAGAACCGCGAAGGGCTGCCAGCACAGTACATAGGCACCGCGCTGATCGCGCCCAATCCACATGCCTCGGATCGGATCGCGCAACACCTCGTCCTTGACCGGGCTGCCAGTCTGGATCCAAGTAGCGATGCGCGCGGCCGCGCTGGTCTCGAGCGGCAGGGAGGTGCGGATCACGCCGCCCGTCGCGTCCGGCATCATCGCCGTCGCCAGCTCGTTGACATCGCGGCCGAGCACGGTGGCGAGCTCCACCGCCAGGCGCTCGGGCGTGTGCGCCTGCCACATGGCGTTGGGGGAGAGCACGAGGTCGAGGCGCTGCACGAAGAGCGCCACCGGGCGCTCGTCGCGATCGGTGATCGTGTAGGCGGGCGAGGGATCCTGCTCGTCCTGCTCCCAGCGACGCACGCTGTCGTCGACTCCGAAGGCGGTGCCCGCGACGGCGGCGGCCACGGCCGCCAAGACGACGCCGACGGCCAGAAACGCGCTGACGGGACGCACGCCGCTGTTGGACTCCAGTGCGCGTTCGCCGATCACAGCTCGCCTCCCCGCTCGGCGCGAGGGGAGATCGTGGCGTCGAGCTCGCCGTTGGCGACGCCCGGAACATGCGATGACACGCGCGCGCGCATCTGCGCGTTCGCGGCCGCGACCATCTCCCACTCGCGCTGCATGCGCGAGAGCTCCTCGGCGCGCGCGTGGTTGGAGTTCTGCACGAAGCAGGCCACCAGCGCCGCGAGCACGACCGCGAGCGACAAGCTGGCCGAGAGCGCGATGCGCAGATTCACGCACCACCTCCCCGCACGGACTGGGCACGACGCGTGCGCGCGCCGACGCGCAGCAGTGCCGAACGCGAACGGCGGTTGCGCAGCAGTTCCTCGCGGCTCGCCGTCACCGGCTTGCGCGTGAGCGTTTCCCATTGGCCTTCGCTCGACCCCTGCGCGAAGAAGCGCTTGACCTCGGCGTCTTCGCCCGAGTGGAACGAGATCACCGCGAGGCGACCGGCGTCGACGAGCCACTCCTGCGCGGCGGCGAGACCGGCGAGCAGTTCGTCACCTTCCTCGTTCACCGCGCGGCGCAGGGCCTGGAACACGCGCGTCGCCGGGTGCGTCTTGCCCGAGCCGCCGACCGCGTGCTCGATCACATCCGCGAGCGCAAGCGTGCGCTGGAACGGGGCGCGACGGCGCGACTCGACGATCGCGCGCGCGATCTTGCGCGAGCGCGTCTCGCCGCCTTCGTAGAAGAAGAGATCCGCGAGATCCGACTCGTCCCAGCCGTTGACGATGTCCGCGGCCGTGCGTTCGCGCTCGGGGTCCATGCGCATGTCGAGCGGACCGTCCGCGAAGAACGAGAAGCCGCGCTTCGCGCTGTCGAGTTGCAGCGAGCTCGCGCCGATGTCGAGCAGGATCCCGACCACGCGCCGCGCGCCGACGGCCTCGAGGGCCGAACCGAGCTGCGAGAAGCGCGCGCGACGCACCTGCACACGACGCCCGAAGGGCGCGAGGCTCTCGCGCGCGTGCGCGAGGATCTCCGGATCCTGATCGAGGCCGAGCAACTGCACGCGCGGCAGCGCGGCGAGCAGCGCGCGCGAGTGGCCGCCGGCGCCGAGCGTGCCATCGACGATCCAGCCTTCGAGTTCGCTCGGGCGGTCAGCGCCGAGGAAGCGCACGACCTCAAGGGCGAGCACGGGCTCGTGCACGGACCACGAGGCTCCTCCGGCTCCCGACTCGTTGCGGCGCTCCATTTCCACCCCCCCCATGGCCGCTCATGCACCCGACCCGGACGGGCCGTCTCCGAGCAGCACGGAATCGAGCCGACCGAAATCGCGCGCGTGGGACGCATCGAACGCCTCCCACTTCGCCTGCGGCCAGATCTCCGCGCGGTCGACGAGCCCGACGATGGCGACCTCGCGGTCGATCCCGACGAGCTGCTTGAGCTTCTCCGGCAGGTTGAGACGGTTCTTCTCGTCGAGCTCGACATGCTGCGCCTTCGAGAAGAACAGGCGCTGCATGTTGCGCTTCTCCTCGCCGGCGAAGGCCTGCGTCTCCAGCCGCGCGACCGCCTTGGCGAAGGCCGCCTCGGTGAACAGGAACAGGCAGCCCTCGAAGCCGAGCGTCAGCACGAAGGACACTCGCCCCTCGGCGCCGAAGGACTGGCCCGCGAGCAGACGACGGGGGACGGACATGCGTCCCTTGTCATCCAGCGAATGGGTTGACTCCCCCAGCCACATCGCGCGTTCGTCCTAGCCCGCGGCTAGCTCTTTACCCACTTGGTCCCAATCTGCCCCACACCTCCCAATCTGACTGCTCCGCACGGGGTGTCGCAATGCGAAAGTGGCGAAGATGTGGCGCAAGGGGCTCGAAGGGGCGAGCTCGCGGCCAGTTCGGCGTCCCGCGAGCCCATCCGTAGCCGCCCACGGATTGTGGAGTCCGATGGCAAACGCGCCCCTGTACCACAAGATGTAGTGGCCCGTCCAAGGCCGCCGTGCGTCGGGCCGAGGCCGCCGACGGAGCGCGCATTTTTTTTGGTTTTTTTCGCGCGCACCCCTCCATCGGCGAGGTCCAACGCGTCTCGCTCCCCCTCCGGCGCCCCCAGCGGGCCGTGGGACGGCATCCCACCGACACGCCCGCCCCCAATCCGCGCCTCCCTACACCAGCCTGATCCGACACCGCCTCGGCGCGCGTCACCGGTCCGCGGACACGAACCCACCGCGCACATCATCTCGAACGCATGTCATCTCGAGCGCGACCAACCCCGAGCTCGACCGCCCCGAGCTCGAATCTGGGGCCTCGCCCTACTCGGCGAGCGCTTCGGCCGGAGCTGGCTGCTCCACGGCCTGAGCGTCCGAGCTGCCCTCGAGGCTCTCGGGGCCTTCGAACACTTCCTGAAGGCGCGTGCGCAGCTCGTCGATCTTCTCGGGCGAGAAGTCGAACACCACCACGCGGAACACTTCAGGCCTGCGCGGGCGCGTCACGAGCAGCGACTCGCCGTCGGCATCGCGCTCCACGCGCTCGATCTTGAGCCGACGCTTGCGCATCAGCACGAGACACAGCACATAGCGCAGCTCCGCGAGCTGACCCTCGTGGGAGCCTTCCAGCCGCACGAACAGGGCCTCGAGCGCCTCGAGGTTCAGCGCGAGTCCGCGCTTGCGTTCCGCGGCATGTCGCGTGCGCCACCAGAACAGGTCGCCGCGCGAGGGCTGGGACTTCCAGCAGGCGAGGCACACATCCTCGCGGGCGAACTCGTCGGAGTGCATCGCGAGCGCCGAGACATGCGCTTCGCCGTTCTCGAAGGCGCGCGCACAGTGCCGACAGACGGGCTCGCGCTTGGTGAACTTCCAACTTGCCATGGGGAGCGCGCTCAGGCTCGCGCGCAGTGCAAAATCCTACGGACTTTCTCGGCTAATGGCGAGTCTCTGCCTCGCGCTTCGCCCACCAGACGCGCCAGGCCGCGACGCTGGGCTGCTCGCCCGCGCGCGAGAGCTCGACCAGCGCGTGCTGGGCGCGCTGGAAGCGCGGATAGTCCCCCGCGCGAGCGGCGCGCTCGAGCACATCGATCAGCACCGGAATCGCGCGCTCGTCCCCCAGCGCGACCAGGCCTTCGGAGGCCGCCTGCGCCACGGCCGGATCGTGGTCGAGCAGCCCTGCCTGCAGCGCCTGCCGCCATGGAATCACATCGGAATCGCGCGAGCCGCGCAGACCGATGGCGCGAGCGAGCGCCGTGCGCGCCAGCCAGTCCGGTTCCGCCCCCATGCGCTCGACCATCAGCGCGCGCACTTGCGCCTCATGGGAACCTGCGTGCGGCAGTCGACCCAGCAGGTCTGCCGCGCGTCGGCGCGGCTCGACATCTTCCGACAGGAGCAGCGCGCTGAGGGGCTCGACCGCCGACCGTCCGATCTCCTCGAGCGCGATGCCGGCAACCGTCGCGCCGACGGGGTCCGCGACTTCCAGCAATGTCACCAGCACGGGCGTCGCGAGGTCTGGCATCGCCACGAGCTCCTCGAGTGCGCGCGTGTAGGCGCGCAGCGCACGCGACTGGTCCGCGCTGCCCAGAGCGCGCTGGGCGCGCACGAGCTCGAGCACCAAGTTGTCGACGAGAAACTTCGCCAATGCCGGATCGGCGAGCGCGCGCTCGCGCGAGTGCGACCACTCCGGACCGCCGCGCGCGTAGGCCTTCAAGAGCGCCGACTTCTCGGGCGCGAGCTCGCTGGCGCGCACTCCGCGCGCCGCTTCGCGTTCCTTGGCGGCGTGCTTCGAAGTCTCGCCGGGAGCGACGCAGGCGCTGGCGAGCGAGAGAGCGAGGACGGTGATCTGGCGACGCATGCGCGCACTCTAGCAGCGGCGCGCGCTCGTGCGCAGGTTCCGCGCTTGCGCGCGCAAGTGCCCGTGCCCACTGCGGTGTTCGAGGCGCGCAGCGAGCGAGAGCATCCTCAAGCGCGCGTCGGCGTCCCAAGCTCTCGATACAGCTCCTCGAGTCGCCGCGTGCTCGCCGCGATGTCCACCGAGATCGGCCCGCGCGGGTAGAGTCGAGTGAGCTGCTCGGGATGAGCGAGCAAGCGCGCGAGCGCCTCCGTGAGCGCGGGCACATTCCCCGCTGCAAAGCGCACACCGCTCACATCACTCTCCACGAGCTCGGCCATGCCACCGAGGTCACTCACGAGCAACGGAGTCCGCGTCGCGAGCGCCTCGAGGATCACCATCGGCGCGTTCTCGTACCACACGCTCGGCACGACGAGCAGATCGAGGGACGCCATCCAGCGCGGAACCTCGGAGCGCGCGAGCGGTCCCGGGAGCGCGGCGCCAGCGGCAGTCGCCAGCTGCGCGAGCTGGCGCGCAAAGGCCGGGTTCGAGGGCGAGCGGCCGCGGAGCTCGAGCGCGGCATGTGCGCGCAGCGAGGCAGGCAAGTCCGCCCAGGCCTCGAGCAGGAACTGCGGTCCCTTGTGGGGCGCGAGCGTACCGAGGAAACCGACGCGCAGCGGCGCGGCAAAGCCCGCCGCTCGCGTGCGCAGCTGCGCGGAGAAGCGCGCGAGATCGAGTCCGTTCGGCAGGTACTCGATGCGCGCAGGGTCGACACCCCACTCGACGAAGCGCTCGACGAGAAAGCGCGACGGCGCGAGAAAACGCCGCACATGCGGCACGACGCGCTCGCGCAAGGCAGAATCGCGCTCGGAGGCGGCCCTCGTCATCTCCGCGGCCGCACCAGCATCCGCAGCCTCCCAAGCGGCAGACTGCGGCACACCGCCGATGCGCAGTCCCTTGGCAGCCTTGCGCGCTGCCTCCGAGAGATTGACGCCGACGCCCTTGCGCAGCGCCGAGAGCGCGTGCCCCGTCACGCGCTCGATCGCAGTTTGCCGAAACTTGAATGTCGACAGGCATGTGCCGCAGCGCTCGAAATCGATGCGCGTGCACAACCCGCCATCGGGATGCAGACGCTGACCGAGGCGCGCGCACTGCAACCAGAAGTCGTGCAGCGTGAACAACACCGCGGCTCGGCCCTTCGCCGCGAGCTCCACGCACCCCGAGGAGAGATACAGGAGATGTTGGAAGTGCACGATGTCCGGTCGCAGTCGCTCGAGCTCGCGTTCGAAGAGCGCGTCGACGCGCGGATTGTCCCATGTCTCGCGAAAGTCGCGGTGGTAGAGGTTGTTGGTGATCTCGACCACCGGCACGCCCTCCCACGCGCGGCGCACGATGCTCATGTCCGCGCGGGTGACATCCTTGTCGGCCGTGAACACGGCGACCTCGTGCCCGAGAGCGCGCAGGCCGAGCGCGAGCTGGCCCGAGTAGACCTCCGTGCCCGCGGAGTGCGCGGGCAGGAAGTTGTGCGAGACGAGGAGCACGCGCATGGAAAGGGAGCAGACTAGCGGCTCGACGCGCCGCGCTCTACGGCGCCGCCGTGAACTGCAGGCCGCCTGAGAGGTTCGTGCCATTCTGGGCCGGTGGGTCGCGGTACCAAACCTGCATGTTGAAGACGCGACCTGACATCATGGGAGCTCCGAGAGCGGCGGGTTGCGCGCGCAGGTAGCCCACGAAGTCGATCGCATAGCTGCCGTTGCACGCTGCGGAGTTGCCGCCCGTGCTCTGGGTCTGCATGCGCTGGGTGGGATTTCCCACGCAACGGAAGCTCGTCGAGTTCGCACCCCACGACAGGGCCATCGGACCTTGCAGGGAGTAGAAGCACAGCGCCGTCTTCTGGCCCTCGAGCTGACTGCAAGCCACGAGGAAGCCCGAGAGCGCGGCCGAGCTCGGCGTGCCAGTCGCGGACATCACGGGCACGCAGCCGTTGCTGCTGGTACCGGCGGTGCAGTACGCGAACACGACTCCGAGCTGGCAGGCATCCGGAACGCCATCGAGGTTGGTGTCGAACGCTCCCGCCGCGATGGCGCACGCATCCCCGATCCCGTCTCCGTCACAGTCCGCCTGACTCGGGTTGGGAGTCGTGTCGCAATTGTCCACGCAATCCACGAACCCGTCGCCATCGGTGTCAGCGTCGGACACGCCGCAGCCGCAGGTGAGCGGCGCGAGCTTGAGCGGATCGTTCGGGCACAGGTCGTTGCAGTCGGGCGTGCCGTCGCTGTCCGAGTCGACATCGCTCACGCCGCAGCCGCAGAGGCCCGGCGCCAGCTTGAGCGGATCGTTCGGGCACAGGTCGTTGCAGTCGGGCGTGCCGTCGCTGTCCGAGTCGACATCGCTCACGCCGCAGCCGCAGAGGCCCGGCGCCAGCTTGAGCGGATCGTTCGGGCACAGGT
>Ga0194121_10000770_pt1 | contig 55772 bp, 57 predicted proteins | sample TA2MahCa50mmetaG_FD_148609 | JGI IMG/M metagenome (GOLD analysis project Ga0194121, IMG submission 148609) | Freshwater microbial communities from Lake Tanganyika, Tanzania - TA2015020 Mahale Deep Cast 50m | ecosystem: Environmental > Aquatic > Freshwater > Lake | place: Tanzania: Lake...
GCGGAATGCACGGCGCGCCGAAGCTCGACAGCAGCGGCCCGCGCTTCACGCCGTACGGAGCGCCCTTCATCGGATAGAGCTCGGTCGGATAGACGACCCTCGTCCAATCGAGCGTGTCGAACTCATCGCGCTCGACGAGCTGCGCGACCATCGCGGCGCGCATGATGTTCACGTAGGCCACGCCGCGCTTCGGGTCGATCGCCGTGCCGCCCCAGTTGGGCCCGCCTGCGGTGCCGGGATACACGATCGAGCCCTCGCGCGTCGGCGGCGTGAAGAGGCCGTCGTTGCGGATGGCAGCGAGCTTCTCACGACAGTCGGCGCGGTCGATCGGCGTGAAGCCGAACACGTCGCCGGTTGTTACGGCCGTGGGTGCGAGCGGGCCCGGGTGCGTCGGCCAAGGCTGCGTCGGCGCGAGAATTTCCTCCGCGACGCCGCCCTGCGGCGCAGGGCGCTCCTCCACCGGATAGAGCGGCGCGCCCGTCTCGCGATCGAGCAGGAACATGAAGCTGTGCTTCGTGAGCGCGATGACGCCGGGCCGACCGCCGCCGACGCCTTCGATCTGGAACAGCGTGGGCTGCGCGGGCACGTCGTAGTCCCACACGTCGCGGTGCACGGTCTGGAAGTGCCACGCGACCTCGCCGGTGTCGGCCTTCAAGGCGACGACGGAGCTGCCGTAGTAGTCGAGCCCTTGGCGGACGGCGTTGAACAAGTCGGGCGAGGGATTGCCCGTGGGCACGAACACGAGGCCGCGCTCGGCGTCGCCGCTGAACAGCGACCACGCGTTCGGCGTGCCCGCGGTGTAGAGCGGCTCGCCCTCGGCGCGCTCGCGCTCCTTCCAGGCCGGCGGCACGGGATCCCACGCCCAGCGCAGCTCGCCGGTACGCGCGTCGAAGGCACGAATCACGCCGCTCGGTGCGTCGACGCGCAGGTTGTCGGAGATCAGCGAGCCCACGACGACGATGTCGCCGAGCACGAGCGGCGGCGAGGTCGTGTACGTCTCCCACGCCGGCGCGTCGCCGATGCCGACGCGCAGGCTCACGCGCCCGCTCGCTCCGAAGCCGGCGCACGGTGCGCCCGTCTTCGCGTCGAGCGCGATCAGCTCCGAGTCGATCGTGGCGGTGAGGATGCGCTCCTCGCACACCGCACCTGTTAGGGATCTCTCGCTCCAGTACGAAACTCCGCGGCAGACGAGCGGATACGGCCCCTCGAGCTTTCGATTCTTGAGCTGCGCGTCGAAGCGCCAGCGCTCGGCGCCGGTCTCCGGATCGAGCGCGATCACGTTGTTGTACGGAGTGCAGTAGTAGAGCGTGTCGTTCGGCACGATCGGCCGCGCACCGAAGGAGGTGCGGCTCGAGTTCGCGCTTCCCGTCCCGAAGTCGCCCGAGCGGTGCTCCCACGCGAGCGCGAGGTGCTTGATTTTGCCGCTGTTCACCTGCGTGAGCGGCGAGTGCGAGAGGCCGTCGGTGCCGCCCGCGTAGTGGGGCCAGTTCGCGGTCGGGCCGTTCGCGGCGATCTCGAAGTGCTGCGGCTGGCAAGCAGCGAGCGCGAAGGGAGCGAGTGCAAGCAGGGCGAAGCGAAGCGAGCGCGGCAAGAGGCACCTCACGAGGAACGCAAGCGCAGGCGAGCGAAACGGCGGAGCACGCGAGCCTAGTGGGAGTCGGGCAGAATCGGCAGTACGGGGTCTGACGCTTTCCCCTCGATTTCCGAAGACTGACGTCGGACCTTCTCTTCGCGATCCCCGCCCTCGAGGTGCCCCATGCTCCGCCTGCTCGCTCTCGCTTTCTTCGCGCTTCTCGTCGCTTGCGCTGGCCGCGAGCCCGCCGCGCCGCCGCCCGTCGCGGACGTGGCAACGCAGCGCGCGCTGCCCGCCGGCGACGTCGTGGGCGCCGCGGGGCTGCACGGCGGTCACGCGTGGCTCGGCATTCCGTTCGCGCAGCCTCCGCTGGGCGCGCTGCGTTGGCGCGCGCCGCAGCCGCTTGCGCGTTGGGACGGCGTGCGCGAGGCGCTCGAACTCGCGGCGCCGTGCCCGCAGTTCGCGAGCCCGACCGGCGGCATCGAGGGCGAGCCCGGCTCGATCGTGGGCGACGAGGATTGCCTCGCGCTCAACGTGTACGCCCCAGCGTTCGCGGCGGACGCCGTTCCAGGTGACGGTGCACGCCTGCCGGTGATGGTCTGGATCCACGGCGGCGGCAACACGATCGGCGCCACGAGTTATTACGACGGCAGCGCGCTCGCGACGCAGCAGAACGTCGTGGTCGTGACGATCGCGTACCGGCTCGGCGCGCTCGGCTGGTTCCGCCACGCGAGCTTGCGGCGAGAGTGCGCACCGATCGCGGTGCGCATGCCGGAGTCGCCACCCGCGACGCCGGAGACGCTGATTGCTGCGCTCGCGGACGTTCCGCCGGATGCGGCGCCGGCCGCGGAGACGCCTGCCTCGGCGGAGCCGCCGCCCGTCGCCCTCGACCCCTCATGCCTCGACGACAACTCCGGCAACTTCGGCACGCTCGACCATGTCCGCGCGCTCGAGTGGATTCGCGACAACATCGCCGCGTTCGGCGGCGACCCGGGCAACGTCACGATCTTCGGCGAGAGCGCGGGCGGCCGAAACGTGCTCGCCCTGCTCGTCTCGCCGCGCGCGGCCGGGCTCTTCCAGCGCGTGATTTCGCAGAGCGGCGGCACGCGCTCGTCCTCGTTCGCGGAGGCCGAGCACCTCGTCAGCGCCGCGGAGCCCGGCAGCATTACGAGCAGTGGCGAGATCGTGAAGAAGCTCGCGATCGAGTCGAGCCAGCTGCGCGACGTCCCCGCAGAGCAGCTGCTGCGCGCGTACGACGCGGGCGGCATCGGCATGTACAACGCGCCTCAGGTCTTCCCCGACGGGCACGTGCTGCCGCTCGAGCCGACGAACGACGTGATTCGCGCGGGCCGGCACAACCGCGTGCCCGTGCTGCTCGGCACCAACAAAGACGAGAGCAAGCTCTTCTTCCTGTTCACGCCGCGCTACGCGTGGCGGCTGTTCGGCGTGCTGCCGATCCTGAAGGACGAGACCGCGTTCTTTCGCAATGCCAGCTACGCCGCGCGCAGCTGGAAGATCAGCGGAGCGGACGAGCCGGCGCGCGCGCTCACCGCGGCACAGCCCGCCAGCGCGTTCGTCTATCGCTGGGACTGGGACGAGGAGCCGACCGTGCTGTGGGCGGACTTCGGCGAGCTGCTCGGCGCGGCGCATGGGCTCGAGATCGCCTTCGTGTTCGGCCACTGGCGGCTCGGCAGCGCGAGCGGCCGCCTCTTCAACGCGGAGAACGCGCCGGGTCGCGAGCAGCTCTCGGCCGCGATGCAGAGCTATTGGGCCGAGTTCGCGCGCAGCGGAAAGCCTGGGAGCGGCGTGAAGGGTGAGCTGCCGGGCTGGGGCGCGTGGGGCGACCCGGGCGAGAAGTACCTCGTGCTCGACACCGACGCGGGGGGCGGGATCCGCATGAGCGGCGAGATCGAGACGCTCGCTGCGCTGGTCGCCGCGATCGAAGCGGATGCGACCTACGCGTCGCCAGACGAGCGCTGCGTTCAGCTCGCGCACGTCCAGCGCAACCACGCCACGTCGTACTCCGCGGCGCAGTTCGCGGAGGCCGCGGGCGGCGCGTGCGGCGTGAAGAGCGTCGAGGAGTGGGTGGCGTCTCGCTGAGCGGCGCTACGCGGCGGCGTACTCCGCCATCCCGCGCAGCAGGCGCAGCGTGTCGCCTGCGGGCTGCTTCGCGCCGAACTCGCGGTAGAGCGTGTCGACGTTCACCACGATGCGCTCCGCATCGCTCCAGTCCGCGAAGTCGCCGAGCGGGATGTCGCGCGCGGCGGTGACGGCGTCCATGCCCGCATCGAAGCGCGCGCGCGCCTCGCGCGTCACGTACGTGAGGTAAGCGCGCACCGCCGCAGCACCGCGCGGCCCGCAGATCGGGCCATGCCCCGGCACGATCAGCTCGGGCTCGAGCGCGACGATGCGGTCACACGCGGCGATCCAGTTCGCGACGGGCCCTTCCCACACGATCGGCGTGCCCTCGACGAACAGGATGTCCCCCGTGAACACGGCTTTCGCGTCGGGCACGTGCACGATCACGTCGCCCGCCGTATGCGCGGGGCCGACCTCGAGCAGCTCCACCGCGCGGTCGCCGACGCGCAGCGTGAGCGCGCCATCGAAGGTCTGCGTCGGCAGCGCGGTCTCGCCCACCTCGTCGAACGCGAACGGGCCGAACGCGCGCGTGATGAAGCGGCCGAGCGCGTCGGGATTCGCACCGAGCGACTTCACCATCCCACCCATCACGGCGGCGGGGAGATGCTTCATCTCCTCCGCGCTGCGGCGCGAGGCGACGATGTGCGCGCCCGCGACGAGGCGATTCCCGTAACAATGGTCGCCGTTCGCGTGGGTGTTCACGAGCGTGCCGATCTGCGCGGCGGCTCTCGGCTCCGCGCGCTTCATAGTGTCCAGCATCTCGCGCGTGAGGCGCAGATCGAAGAGCGTGTCGACGAGCAGCGAGCGGTCGCCGTCCACGACGAGCCCCGCATTGCTCCAGCCCCAGGAGCCGTCGGGCTGGAGGTACCCGTAGGTTCCTCCCCCGACTTCATGCAGGCCCTTGGTGAACGCGAAACGCGGCAGACCGAGATTCGTCCAGCTCATGCTCGCCCTCGTCGTGTGAGGCGCGAGTATGCACGCGTCAGTCCGCGCGCGACGAGCTCAGGGCGAGACTTGCGGCTTGCCGGGTGTGCCGAGGAGCCCGAGCAGGCGCTTCTCGTTGCTTTTCGTGCCTTCGAGGCCCGTCGGGCCGTAGGCGCTCACGACGACGAACACGGTATTCGCGTCGGGCACTTGCAGCGAGTAGCTGAACACGCCGTTCGAGGCCGTGGGCATGCCGACGTCGAGCGTGGTCTGGTAGGAGCCCGCGGCATTGCCCACGTACACCTTGAAGCCGGCCACGGTCGTCGGATCGGCGTGCTGCCAGCGCAGCAGCTCGCTGCGTGCGCTCGCGGCGGACGCAAGCGCAATCGTGAGTGCGAGTGCGGCGAGCCGCCGCGGCCACTTGTTACGGGCTGAGGTCATTCGAGCACCAAGAAGTACCAGCTCTTCGAGGCGGGTACTTCGTCGAGGGTGGCGGTTTGAGCGTCCCATTGGAAGTCGCCGTTCGCGTTGTCGCTGCCCGTGCTCTCGACGCTCGTCGCCGAGAAGCCGCTCTTGCGCACGAAGAGCAGCTCGGCGTGGCCGTCGTCGTCCACGTCCACGAGCCCGCGCCACTTCGTCTTCTTCTTCGCGATCAGCGCGATGCCTTGCGTGGGCGCGTTCATGCCGTCGACGAGCCAGACGTCCACGCGCCGCTTCTTGCCCGACTTCATCGACCAGGCGAGGTCGTCGTCGCCGTCGCCGTCCACGTCGCCCGCGCCCATCAGCAGCGCGCCGGCGCGCGGGCTCGGCAGGCTGAACACGGCGATCGGATCGGCGCCCATCATCTGCCAGGCTTCGAGCGTGTTGCCGCTCGCGGCGTGCCACACGAGATCGGGGAAGCCATCGCCATCGAGGTCCGCCACCGCGCCGAGTCGCGCCCCCGCCGGTGCGGGATCGACGGGAAGCACGGCGCTCTGCCCGCCCGCGTTCAGCGTCCACAGCACGCTGTCGCCGGTGTTGTCCGCGTGGAAGAGGATGTCCGCGAGGCCGTCATCCGAGAAGTCGCGGAGCGCCGCAACGCGGTGACTCGACGGCTGATTCGGGAGCGCGATCAGCGAGTGGTTCGAGCCGTTCATTCGCCAGATCTCGTTGTCGCCGGTGGTGGCGTTGCGCCAGAGCACGTCCGCCTGCCCGTCTCCGTCCACGTCGGCATAGCCGGCCGGTCGCAAGCCAGGGTCAGAAGGCGACCCGACGACCTGCCAAACCCGGGTGCCGTCGGACTTGACCAGCAGCGCCGAGAGCTCGCCCGTCGTCACGTTGTACGCGAGCGCATCGGATACGCCGTCGCCGTCGATGTCGCCCGCCGTGTTGCCACCGCCGCCGGGCGGAGGCGGCGGCGGAGCGGTGGAGACGAAGTTCACCTGATCCGAAGGCACGGACGGCGTGCCCATGCGTCCAGTCGAGTCGAAGGCGGCGATGCGCACGAGCACGCGGTCGCCGACCTGCCCCGACACGCGGGTCGAAGTGCCGGTGACGCGCGAGACCTCGACGTAGGCGCCGCCGTTGCGAGAGACCTGCACGGCGTAGCCAGCGACCGGGCCGGTGGCGGCGCTCCACGACGTCCCGAAGGAGCTGCCCGTGACATCGAGCCCCGCGCTCGCAGTGGCTGCGAACGTCGCCAGCAGCGCGAGCGCGCTCTTCGCGATGTGACTCCGCAGCTCCATCGGCACCTCCGAGTGCAGGTGCAGTTTCGGAACTGTTGGGACCACCCCCCGTGACGAGCCTCACCCGCCACGAGTTTTCCTTCGCGGCGAGGGAATTGAACGAGTGACTGCGTGTGTGACGCGCGTCGCATCCGAATCAGGCGCGCAGGGTCTGCGAGCCGCCTTCTGTGCGCCGTCTCACGCGCAGCGCCTCGAACGAGGCGAGCGTGTCTCGGTACGTCTCCGCGAGGGGCCGCAGCGAGACGCCGAGCTCCGCGAGGGCGCCGTCGTTCGGCAGGGGCCGCATGCGCGTCGCGTACTCCATCGCCTCGCGCGAGATCAGCGAAGCGATGGGCCGCACGCGCCGCGCGAGGTCGAGTGCGGAGCCCGCGCCCCGTAACAACCACGCAGGTGCGCGCAGGCGCGGCACCGCCCTTCCTAATAATGGCTCGAGCGCCGCGACCAACTCGTCCCAGCTGTGGAACTGGCCCCCGACCACGAAGCGCCCCGCCCGCTGCGTCTCCACGAGGCGCACGCAGAAGAGCGCGAGATCGCGCGCGTCGACCGAAGCCAGGCCGCCGCTCGTCGCGAGCGTGGTGTGCGTGAAGCCTCGGAACGCGCGCACGGCTTCACTCAGCGCGAGCGGCGCGCCGGGCTCGGCGAAGGCGAGGCCCGGATCGTCCGGCCCGATCAGTCCGCTCGGGTAGACGATCGCGAGCGGCGCGCCCGCGTCCTGGAGTGCGCGCGCGGCGCGCTCGGCCTCGCACTTGGCGAGCGCGTAGCCCGCTGTGCCCGCGCGCACCGCGCTCGCGGCGCTCGGATCGGGGCCCGGCAGCGACCAGATCGCGGTCAGGCTCGATACGTACACGGCGTGCGCGAGCCCGAGCTCGCGCGCGCCGCCGAGCACGCACGCCGTGCCCGCGACGTTCTCGCGCAGGAGACGCGTGGCGTCGCGCGGATCGAGCGACACGGCAGCGGCTGCGTGGACGACCGCGTCGCAGCCCGCGAGCGCGGCGCGCACTGCCGCGCGATCCGTCATGTCGCCCGCCGCGACCTCGACGCGCGCGCCCGCGAACAGGCGCTCGGCCTTCGCGGGCGTGCGCGCGAGCACGCGCACCTCGTGACCGCGCGCGAGGGCACAGCGCGCGATGTGAGAGCCCGCGAAGCCGGTCGCGCCCGTGACGAGCAGCTTCATCGCGCACCCGCGCGCGCGAGCGTCGCGGCGAGCGCGCGCGCGCCCGCGGCGAACTCCTCCTCGGGCGCGAGCAGACTCGCGACGAGGTGAGTGCACGACTCGTCGCCGCCGAGCTCGAACAGCGAGCCGGGATGGATCAGCACGTCGACCTCGAGCGCCGCGAGCGCGAGCGCCTCGTCGGCGCGGTCGCCCGCGACGCGCACGATCGCCGCCCATCCCGCTTCCGCGGGCAGGACGCAGGCGTTCGGCGCAGCGCGCAGCGCCTCGCACAGCGCGGCACGGTTCGCAGCGACCCGCGCGCCGATCGCGGCCCGAATCTCGTCGCGCCGCGCGAACAGTGCGGGAAGCATTCGCGCAACCAGGGGCGACACCGAGAGATAGGCGTCCGCAGCGAACTCGAGCTTCGCGAGCGCGGCCTCGCGCAGGCGCGGCGGTCCGTCCACCGCGATCCAGGCCACCTTCAGCTGCGCCACCCCCAGCACCTTCGACGCGCCCGACAGCACGCAGGTCAGCGCCTCGGGCTCCGCGCACGCGAGCGCGCTCGTCGGCGCCGGCGCCGAGTCCGCGAACACCTCGTCCGAGAGCAGCGCGAGCTCACGCTCTGCGCAGACTGCGCGCAAGCTCGCGAGATCAGCGGGCGCAACGAGCGAGCCCGTCGGGTTGTGCGGATGGATCGCCACGAGTGCGCGGCTGCGTGCGCTCAGCGTGCTCGCGAGGCCGTCGAGATCGAGCGGCCAGCGCGCTTCGCCCGCGCGCGGCGTGACGAGGCGGTAGCGCGCGGTGCGCAGCCCCTCGAGCTCGGCGAGATGCTCGAACAGCGGGTACCCAGGAGTGGGCAAGTGCACCGTGTCGCCTGGATCTGCGAGCACGCGAAACAGATGCGCGTAACCCTCGCTCGTGCCGGCCGTGAGCACGATCTGCTCCGCACCGATGCGCGCGCCCTGCCCGCGGTGGTACGCCGCGATCGCCTCGCGCGCCGCGAGATCGCCGCGCGGATCGGGCGCGTAGGCGCGCGTCTGCGGCTCGCGCGCGACACCCGCGAGTGCCTCCGCGAGCAGCGCGCCGGGCAGCGGGAGCGAGGCGGGGTTCGCGTTCGTGAGGTCGTAGAGCGTGCGGCCTTCTGCGCGCAGCGCGGCGGCGCGCGCGGCATGTGGGCTCAGCGTGAGGTCCCAGTCGGCGCGCGCGGCGAACATGCGCGCAACGTCGCGCGGCCCGCGCTGCGCCTCAAGCGTGTGTGCGAAGTTGTCGCGGTATGCCGCTGCCGCAGTTGTTGCGAACCGAGCGCCTCCTGCTGCTCCGCTGGCGCGCGAGCGATCGCGCGCCGTTCGCCGCGCTCGGCGCCGACCCGCGCGTGATGAAGCATCTCGGCACGCTCATGACCCGCGCCGAGAGCGACGCCCTCGCGGCTCGCATCGAGGCGCACTTCGCCTCGCACGATTTCGGCCTGTGGGCGCTCGAGGCGCCCGGCGACGTCGCGTTCGCGGGCTTCGTCGGCCTCGCGCACGCGCGCTTCCCGGCCGCGTTCAACCCGAGCGTCGAGATCGGCTGGCGCCTCGCGCCCGAGTACCAAGGCCGCGGCTATGCGAGCGAAGCCGCGCGCGAGGTGCTGCGCTTCGGCTTCGAGCAGCTCGGGCTCGGGGAGATCCTCGCGTTCACGACCGCGACGAACCTGGCCTCACAGCGGGTGATGGAGCGCATCGGCATGCAGCGCGATTGCGCGGGCGACTTCGAGCACCCCGCGCTGCCGGCGGGCGACGCGCTGCGAGCGCACGTGCTCTATCGAGCGCGGCCGTGACTCAGGGCTGAGCGGGCGTACTCGGCGCTGCGATCGCGTCGATGGGCGACTCGAACGCGATGAATAGCACGCATGCGTCCGCGCTCTTGCACGTTGCGAGGTGGGCCAAGCGCGCGGGTCCGTAGGCGTAGCTCCAGGCGCGCAGCGTGGCGGGCGCTTGGCCCTCGTACTCGACCTCGAGCTCGCCGGCGACGAGCACGATGTGCTCCGCCGAGGTGTGGATGTGCCGAGCCAACGTGATCCCGGGCTGAACGCGCAGGAAGACATCGGATCGTCCCGCCGCGGGATCGCCCTCCAAGACGCTGACATCACAGCCTTCGGGGAACACCGGCGGACAGGCGCCCCACTGCAGAGCCGCGTCGGTGTGATCGCGGACGAAGGCTTGGCGCGGAGCCTCTGCGAAGGCGGCGCCAGCGGCACCGAACAGTAGGAACGCCAGCAACGGCACGCGGGTCATCGAGATCTCCTCGGTTTGTTAGGACTCGAACGCCTGATCGATACGCTTGAAGCGGCGTTGAATGAACTCGCGCGCCTCGGCGTGGGGGAACAAGTAGAGCTGGTTGCGCTTGATGCCGTCGACGACGAGCTCGCCGACGCTCTCGACCGCGATCAGGCGCCCTGCCATCTGCGACTCGTCCACGTCGGGATAGTTCTGCTTCTCGGGGCCGCCGTAGTCGCGCTGCCGGTTGCGGCCCGAGGCATCGATGTTGGTCTTCACGCGCATCGGGCACAGCACCGATGCCCCGACGCCGTGCTCGCGCAGCTCGCGGTGCAGCACTTCCATGAGCGCGACGACACCGTACTTCGCGACGCAGTACGCGCCGAGCCCGACGTTCGGGACCATGCCGGCGAACGACGCGGTCGCGGCGATGTGGCCGCCCTCGCCCTGCTCCACGATGCGCTGCGCGAACGATTCGACGCCGTGGATCACGCCCCAGAGATCGACATCGATCACCCAGCGCCAGTCGTCGTGGGTCATGTTCGTGACGGGGCCGCTCACCGCGACGCCCGCGTTCAAGAACACGATGTGCACCGCGCCCATCTTCGAGAACGCGGCGTCGGCGAGCGCCTCCACGGATTTGCGCGAGGACACGTCGCACACGACGCCCTCGGCTGCGACGCCGAGCGCGCGGATCTTCTCCACCGAAGCAGTGAGCGCCTTCTCCTCGATGTCCGCGAGCACGATGCGCGTGCCCTCGCGCGCGAGCGCCTGCGCCGTCGCGAAGCCGATCCCGCTCGCGCCGCCCGTAATCACCGCCACCCGGTTGCGTAGCTGCTCCATGTCGCCTCCTCGCCCGCGAGCGTATGCCACTCGCGCCGCGATGCGCGGGTCTGCCCGGTGCTGCACCGCGGGGATTCGGGCCGCGATACGTTCGCGCCCCATGCGCGAAGGCCTGCTCGTTCTCGGCGATCACCTCCCGAACCCGCACACCGGGGTCAAGACGACCGCCGCGCAGCGGCATCGCCAGATCGTGGAGCTGGCAGTGCGCTGCGAGGCGCTGGGCTTCGACTCGGTGTGGCTCGGCGAGCACCACCTCTGCGACTACATCCTCTCGTCGCCGCCGGTCGTGCTCGCTGCGATCGCGGAGCGCACGACGCGCATGCGGCTGGGCACGGGGGTCACACTGCTCGGCTCGCTCGATCCCGTCCGCGCGGCGGAGGATTACGCCACGGTGGACGTGCTCTCGAACGGGCGCGTCGAGGTGGTCGCGGGCCGCGGCGTGCTGCGCCGCACGTACAGCGACTTCGGCTTCGATCCCGACCAGTCGCGCGAGCTCTACGACGAGAACGTCGCGCTGCTGCTGGCGGCGTGGACCGGCGAGCCCGCGCAGCTCGAGGCGAAGCACCGCCCCTCACTGCGCGACGTGACGGTGCATCCGCGCCCGGTGCAGCGTCCGCACCCGCCGCTCTGGATCGGCGGTGGTAGCTCGTTCGGTTCGATCGACCTCGCGGCGCGCCTCGGGCTGCCCCTCATGCTGCCGAGCGTGCTCGCACCGCCCGCCGCGTTCGCGCCGTACGTCGCGCGCTATCGCGAACAGTTCGTCGCGAACGGGCCGGGCCGCGAGAAGCCTGTGGTCGGCGCGTGCAGTCACGTGCACGTCGCACGCGATTCGCAGACGGCGCGTGCGCGCTGGCGCCCGTTTCACCTGCAGTACATCACCTGGGTGACGCAGGTGCTGATCCCGTGGGGCGGCGTGAACCTCGCGCAGCGTGAGCAGCGCTCCACGCCGCCGCCGACCGCGGCGCCCGACTACGACGCGCTGCTGCGCGGGCCCTCGGTCTGCGGCAGCCCCGCGGAGGTCGCCGATCGCATCGGCGAGATGCGCGACGCGCTCGGGCTCGACGTGCACATCGCGATGTTCGACCACGGCGGCATCGACGACGACACGCTCGCCGACGCGACCGAGTTGTTCGGGGTGAAGGTGATTCCCGAAGTGACGCGCGGCTGAACAACGCTACCAACGCGCGCATCTGCCGGAGGATCTCGCATGGCCCGCGTCGTGAAGCTCGGCATCAAGCGCCCCGTCACGCAGCCGCTGCTGCCCGACCCTGCGCCGCGCGAGGAGAAGTACACGCTAATCTCGGTGGACGATCACCTGATGGAGCCGCCGCACACCTTCGAGGGCCGGCTGCCCAACAAGTTCGCCGACCAGGCGCCGCAGGTGGTGGAGACCGAGGAAGGTCACGAGGTTTGGGTTTTCGAGGACACGCCCTACTTCCAGGTCGGCTTCATGTGCGTCGCGGGCCGCGCCAAGGAAGATCAGCGCTACGAGCCCGCGCGCTTCGACGAGATCCGTCCCGGCGCGTTCGACGCGAAAGCGCGCGTGAAGGACATGGACATCAACGGCGTGTACGCCTCGGTGAACTACCCGTCGGGTGTCACGGGCTTCGGCGGCACGCTCTTCGCGGAGGCGAAGGATCCCGCGCTCGGCCACGCTTGCATCGAGGCGTGGAACGACTGGATCCACGAGGAGTGGGCCACGCCCTTCCCCGCGCGCTTCATTCCGCTCGCGATCACGAACCTGCGCGACCCCGAGCGCGGCGCCGCCGAGATTCGGCGCAACGCGAAGCGCGGCTTCAAGGCCGTGACGATTCCGGAGCAGCCGCACAACCAGGGCCTGCCGTCGGTCTTCCAGCCGCACTGGGAGCCGATCGTGCGTGCGTGCGCCGAGACGGAGACGGTGCTCTCGCTGCACGTCGGCAGCTCTGGCTTCGGCAAGATGCCGCCCGGTGCGCCCATGCTCGAGCTCGGCGCGACGAAGTTCGGGCCGATGGCGATCGACACCTGCGCCGAGTGGCTGTGGAGCGGCTGGCCCGCGCGGTACCCCACGCTGAAGATCGCGATCGCCGAGTCCGGCATCGGCTGGGTCGCGATGCTCGCCGACCGCCTCGACAACATCATGGCGCGCTCGGGCTACGGCGCGGGCTGGCCCGACCGGCACAACACGCCCTCGCAGGTGTTACGGCGCAACTTCTGGTTCTGCATGATCGACGACCCCTCGACGATCTCGACGCTCGAGCACGTCGGCATCGACCACGTCGTGGCCGAGAGCGACTACCCGCACGGCGACGGCACCTGGCCGGACACGCAGGCCGTGATGGAGCGCATGCTCGGGAAGCTCCCGAAGGAATGGATCCGCAAGATCACCCACGAGAACGCGGCGAAGCTGTATCGGCACCCGCTGCCACACGTGTGCAAGCCGTGAGTCATTAGGGGCGCCGTGATCGAGACACGGCGCCTCCGCTTGCGCCCGTGGCGCGAGGACGATCGCGAGGCGCTGATCGCGCTGTGCGTCGATCCCGAAGTGATGTGGGACTACGGCGGCCCCATCTCCCGAGCGGCAGCCGAGCAGAAGCTCGCGCGCTACGTCGCGTCGTTCTCGGACCGCGGCTTTACGCGCTGGCTCGTGGAGTCGCCCGCGCGCGAGTTCCTCGGATACGTGGGCGTGCTCGAGCATGGCGCTGAGCACGCGCTCGGTGCGCACTTTGACATCGGTTGGCGGCTCGCACGCAAGGCTTGGGGTCACGGGTTCGCCAGCGAAGCGGCGGCCGCGTCGCTCGCGGATTTCTTCGCGCGCATCGGCGCGCGCGAGGTGCTCGCCTACACCGGTCCCGACAACGCGCGCTCGCAAGCCGTGATGGCGCGCCTCCACATGCGCCGCGACTCCGCTCGCGACTACATCACGCACGACGCGAAGCTGGGTGCAGTGCCGAGCCTCGTGTGGGTCGCTGTCGCGCCGCGTTAGCTCGTCCGCACGCTCCCGTCGTCCTTCGCCGCCTGCTGCTGCGCGCGCCGCCGCTCGCCCGCGCGCTTCAGCGCTTCGATTCGCTCCGCGTCGACGCGCGCGTAGCGCTGCTTCCACGCCTCGTCCTCGCTCCAGCGCAGCGGCGTCTGCACCGTCGTGCGCGGGAGGCGCGCGCTCTCGAGCAGATCGAGCGCGTAGCCGACGATCGTGCGCTGCATCGCCGCGTCGTAAGGGCGGCCGCACGGGCTGCCGAGCGGGAAGTCGCTAAACAGGAAGCGCGCGACGCCGCACTCTTCCACGATGTCGTGCGCGCTGCCGATCACCACGGTGGGGATGCCGTTCGCTTCGAGGTGGCGGCTGACCAGACTCACGGTCTGGTGGCAGACGGGTCAAAGCGGCACGAGGAGCGCGACGTCGACCGCGTCTTCGCGGCAGCGCTTCAGCACCTCCGGTGCGTCCTGCTCGATCGTGCGCCGCTGTGAGTAGTCGGTGGGCACGCCGTGGAAGCGCGGCGCGAGCGCGCCGATTCGTCCCGCAGCGACGTACTCGGCGAGGCGCCGCAGCGGAACGTACGACTCCACGTCGCGCGTGTGCGTCGCCTCCTTGTCCCAGGCGAGATCGTCCGTGAACAGGCGCTCCGGCGGGGTTGCGGTCGCGCCCGACCACACCTGCTTGCCGCCGCGCAGCACGCCGTCGACGGGCTTCCACTCGCGCCACGGGCTCGCGGTCGTAACAACCGCGACGCGGCTTTCGGCGAGCGGCTTCGCGAGGCGCGCGAACGGCGCGTCGACGTTGCGCGCCCACACGTACGGCTTCGCATAGCCCTGCGCGGCGTAGAACTCGCGCGTGCGATCGATGTAGCTGACGAAACTGCGGTGCGTGATCCCGGCCATTCCGCTCTCCCGATGCGCGGAGGCTATCGCGCCCGCATCATGCGCTGCAGAGGAGACTCCATGCGCATTCACCACACCGCGATCTCGACGCCGAACCTCGACCGCCTCGTCGACTTCTACGAGCGCGTCTTCCACTTCAAGCGCGTCCACGGCATGGGCTGGCCGCGCGGCGTGAAGTCGATCAACGCCGTGCTCGGGCTCCCGGACTCTGCGGCCCGCGCGGCGATGCTGCGCAGCGGCGACTCGATGCTGGAGCTGTTCGAGTTCGCGCAGCCGGCGCCGACGCCGCAGAACCAGAACCGGCCCGTCAGCGATCACGGCTATACGCACATCTGCCTGCTCGTGGACGACGTGGACCAGGAGCAAGCCCGCTGCGAGGCGCTCGGCATGAAGTTCCACTGCCCCGCGCAGAAGACGGACGAGCTGTGGTTCACGTACGGCCGCGATCCCGACGGCAACGTGATCGAGCTGCTGAAGGTGCTGAAGCCCGAGCACCCGATGGCGATTCGCGCGCAGTGAGCGTCGTCCTCGTCACCGGCGCGAGCACCGGCATCGGTCGCGCCGCGGCGCTCGCGCTCGCGCGCCGCGGGCATCGCGTGGTGGCGACGATGCGCGCCTTCGCGCGCGGTGAACAGCTGCGCGAGAGCGCGCAGCGCGAGTCGCTGCCGGTCTCGCTCGCGCAGCTCGATGTGACCGACGACGCGTCGGTCGCGCGCGCGATTGCCGACGCGATCGCGGCGCACGGCCGCATCGATGCGCTCGTCGCGAACGCGGGCTTCCACGCGGGTGCGGCGTTCGAGGAGACGCCGCTCGCGACGTTCCGCGCGCTCTACGAGACGAACGTGCTCGGCATCGTGCGCTGCGCGCAGGCCGTGCTGCCGCATTTTCGCGCGCGCGGCAGCGGCGCGGTCGTTGCGGTGACGTCCCAATCGGGGCGCATCGTGCACCCCACGAACGCGGCCTACTCGGCCTCCAAGTTCGCAGCGGAAGCCGCGCTCGAAGCGCTCGCCCTCGAGCTGGCGCCGCTCGGGATTCGCGTCGCGATCGTGGAGCCCGGACTCACGTTCACCGCGGCGCAGGAAAAGTCGACGCCGTGGCCGCGCGGCACGAGTTATCAGGGGCTGTATGCGCGCACTGGCGCCGTCTTCACTCGCGATGCCGAGGTGGGCTCGAGCGCGGAGCTCGTGGGCGAAGTGGTGGCCGACGCCGTGGAGTCGCGCGAGGCGCGGCTGCGTTGGCCAGTCGGCCGCGACGCCGCGCGCAATCTCGCGGGACGAGCCGCACTCTCGGACGACGAGTGGGTGCGGCTGCATGCGGAGCCTGACGCCGAGCGCTTCCTCGCGCGCTGGCGAACGGTGATGGGTGACCGCGACTAGCGCGCGATACGCAACGCAGTAGCCGAGCGCCAGCCAGCATTCCTGGAGCGCGCAGCCCCCGCGCATGCGCGCTGCGCGCAACTCACACACGGCCTTCGGCGCGCTCCCTCACATCGCGCCGCGACGCCCCCACCGATGTCTTGGCCATGCCGCACACGATGTGCGGCGCACCGCCAGGAGGGCGTCATGCGACGCATCGCTCGCTTCGTCTCCGTGCTCGCACTCGCGAGCGCACTGCTCGCACCGGCCAGGAGCGGCGCGCTGACGCTGCAAGATCTGAACGCCGGCGCGAGCTTCACCACGACCGGGGGAGAGCTCACGTTCGAGTTCGCCGCGGGCAGCATCGGATTGTCGGGCACGCTGCCCGTCGATCTCTCGCAGTACACCGTCGTGCCCACCGCGACGGGCTTCATCGTAAGCGGGCCGCTCGCAGTGATCGGGCCCGCTGCGTTCGGCGGCGTGTCGCTCGCTTATCAGGTCAGTGCGGGCGCGGGACTCGCGCTGAACGCGGCGACGCTGCAGACGAGTGGGATCGCATTCGGTCCAGGCGCCATCGCGATCGCAACGACCGGCATGTCGAACGGCGCGAACCTCGGGGTGCTGCTCACTCAGGCGGGGGGCACGGGCTCGAACGCGAACGCAAGCTTCGTCGCGACGCAGTTGCTGAGCACACTCGCCGGGCTGCAGCTGTTCGGGATGACGCCGGGCGACGTCGCGGGCTTCGGCTCGGTCCAGCACGGCTTCAGCTGGGTCGCTCTGCCCGAGCCGGGCGTGATGTTGTTACTGGCTGCGGGCCTCGGCGGACTCGCGCTGTTCGCGCGGCGCCTGCGCGCCGCGTAGCTCAGGAGATCCGCGCCGCGCGCTGCACGAGCACGTCGATCGCGACGCCGTGGGGGCACGCGCTCGCGCACGGCGTGCCGTCGCAGCCGAGGCACGCGCCGAGGTTCCCCGCCTCGGCGCGTGCTTCGCTCGCGAGCTCGGGCGCGCCGTAGTCCTCGGCGTACATGCGTAGCCGCAGTGCGTCGGGGATCGAGACGCCGAGCGGGCACGCACTCGCGCAGTCGCTGCAGCCGTACCGGCACTGCGTGGTCTCGCTGCGCTTCGCGTAGCGCCGTAACAACGCGGCGTCTTCAGCGTGAAGCGCCGTGAACCCCGAAGCTCCGAGAAACTCGTCGAGCTGCGCCGTGCTGCTCATCGTGACCACGAGCGCATCGGCGAGCCCGCTCGCGAGCACCCAGCGGAAGGCGGCCTGCGCGAAGGTGGCGCCGCCGCGCTCGTACGGGCGCATGTCGTTGAGGCGTGCCCCGCGCAGCGTCTTCATCGCGACGACGCCGATGCCGCTCGCCTTCGCCTTCTTCAGCACGCGCGGCAGCTCGGGCTGCGTCGCGATGAAGTCGAAGCTGCCCGTGAAGCGCTCGTAGAACGCGGGGTCTTGCCCGAAGTTGAACGCGACGAGCAGGACGTCGACGAGCTTCTCCGCCACTGCGAGGTCGAGGCACTCGACGAGGTTCCCGCCGTGGCCCGAGATGCCGGTGAAGCGGATCTTGCCCGCCTGCTTCGCGCGAGACGCGAACTCGAACCACTCCTCGTTGCGCAGCCGATCCGTGCCGTTCACGGCGTGGTTGAAGAAGACCTCGACGCGATCCGTGCGCAGCCGCGCGAGGCTCGCATCGAGCGACGCCATCAGCTCCGCGCGCGACGTGTGCGCGCCGCCGTGAGTCTTCGTCGCGAGCACCACCTCGTCGCGCCGCCCCGCGAGCGCGCGGCCGAGCGTCGACTCGGACTCGCTGCCTGCGTAGCTCTCCGCCGTGTCGTAGTAGGTGATGCCGCGCGCGAGCGCGTGCTGCACGAGCGCAACGTCGCCCGAGAGGCGCGAGGCGCCGAAGCCGATGTCAGGGATCAGGAGCCCCGTTCGCCCTAGCGGGACTTTGCGACGCACCTGCGGCGCGAGCGGCGGCTGCGCTGCGCCCGCCGCGTCGACGCCGAGCGTCGCGACGAGAGGGACTGCACCGAGTGCGGCGCTGCGGAAGAGGAATTCGCGGCGGTCGTACATGCAGGCGGCCTCCTCGATGGAGGCACTCTGACCCGCGTGGGCGCGCGCTGCAAACCAAGGCGCCCTCCGACTACAACCCGACGTGCTTCGCCAGCTCCTCGCGGTGATGCGCGGCATCGCCGAACAGGAGCTCGCTCGCCTTCGCGCGCTTGAAGTAGAGATGCGGCGCGGCTTCCCACGTGAAGCCCATGCCGCCGTGGATCTGGATGTTGTCGGCGGCAGCGCGGAAGTACACCTCGCTGCAGTAGGCCTTCGCGAGCGCGGCGGCCTCCACGAAGTCGGGCTCGTTCGAGGCGTAGCTGAAGAGCGCGTTGTAAGCGGCGCTCTTCGCCATCTCCACGTTCACGAGCATCTCGGCGAGCTTGTGCTTGATGCCCTGGTAGCTGCCGATCGGGCGGCCGAATTGGAGACGCGTCTTCGCGTATTCCGTGCCCATGTCGAGGACCTTCTGCGCGCCGCCCACCTGCTCCGCCGCGAGCGCCGAGCACACCAGCGCGAGCACGCGCCCCAAGTTCGCGGTCTGGTCGCCGCTCGAGATGCGCGTCGCCGGCGTGTTCGCGAACGACACGCGCGCGAGCTTGCGCGTGAGGTCGAGCGGCGGGATCGCGCTGCGCGTCACGCCCGCGGAGTTCGCGTCGACACGCAGCAGCTCGAGCCCCGCGTCGGTGCGCGCCACCACGAGCAGCACGTTCGCGACGTGGCCGTCGAGCACGAGCGTCTTCTCGCCCGTGAGCGTCACGGTCGCGCCCGAGCCGCTGGCCCGCAGCGTGACGCCGGCGAGGTCCCAGCGCCCGTTCGGCTCGGCGTGCGCCACCGACGCGATGCACGCGCCCGACGCGATCTTCGGCAGCAGCTCCTTTTGCGCCACCTCGTTCGCGCAGGTGAGCAGCGCGCTCGCCGCGAACACCGACGTGCCGAGATACGGCGCGCACAGGAGCGAGCGCCCTATCTCTTCCATCGCGATCAGCAGCTCGACCGCGCCGAAGCCGGCGCCGCCGTGCTGCTCGGGAATGATCAGCCCCACGAGGCCGAGCTCTTCCGCGAGCTGTTTCCAGACCTCAGGGTCGTAGCCCCGCTCGCTCGTCATCGTCGCGCGCACGGCCTTCTCGTCCGAACGCTTGTCGAGAAACGCGCGCACCGTCTTGCGCAGCTCTTGGTGCTCGTCGGTGAAAACGAAATCCGCAGGCATGACAACGTCCTTTTCGAACTCCGCTCGGCTTCGCCTCGCTGCGCGCGGCCTGCACGGCTTCGCCGTGCTGGACCGCTTGCGCTTCACGAGCCGCGTTCGGTCGCGGCGGAGTGGTTTGCTCTTTCAGTGAGGTTTGAGGTTCGCGTGGGAAGCTCCGCGCTCGTCACGAGCGCGGGATGTCCTTCCACGGCACGTCCTTGTCGACGCGCGGGTCGCCCGGCAGGCCCAGCACGCGCTCGCCGAGGATGTTTTTCATGATCTCGCTCGTGCCGCCTTCGATCGAGTTCGCGCGCGAGCGCAGGAACATGTACTTCGCGGCGGACTCGAGCGAGCGCGACTCGAAGCCGCTCTGGCGCAGCTGGTAGCCGGCCTCGAACGCGAGCGCGTCCTGGCCGAGCACGTCCATCGCGAGCTCCCACATGTGCTTGTTGATGTCGGCCTGCGCGAGCTTCATCACCGAGCCCTCCGGGCCCGGGTTGCCCTGCTTCTGCGCCGCGCGCGCGCGCTGCGAGGTGATCCGTAACAACTCGTTGTCCATGTACGAGCGCGTCACGCGATCGCGCAGCATCGCCTCCTGCGCCGGCGAGAGCGCGCCGGCCTTGCGGTCCTTCCACAGCTTCACGAGCTGCGCCGAGCCCGCGCCTTTGCGCTTGGCGCCGCCGCCGCCGATCGCGACGCGCTCGTTCATCAGCGTCGTGATCGCGACGCGCCAGCCCTGGCCTTCCTTGCCGAGCATGTTCTCGTGCGGGATGCGCACGTTGTCGAAGAACACTTCGTTGAACTCGGCCTCGGCGGTGATCTGGTAGAGCGGGCGCACCGTCACCCCGGGGGTCTTCATGTCGAGGATGAAGTACGAGAGGCCGTCGTGCTTCGGCACGTCGGGGTTCGTGCGCACGACGAGCATGCCCCAGCTCGAGAGGTGCGCGACCGAGGTCCACACCTTCTGGCCGTTCACGACCCAGTGGTCGCCGTCGCTAACCGCGCGCGACGCGAGGCCCGCGACGTCCGAGCCCGCGCTCGGCTCGCTGAACATCTGACACCAGATGTCCTCGCCCGAGAAGATGCGCGGCAGGTGGTACTTCTTCTGCTTCTCGCTCCCGTAGGTGAGCACCGTCGGCATGCCCATGCCGATGCCGATCGTTCCCGCCGGCGGGTCGTGGTGCACGACCTTGGAGTGCTTCTGGATCTCGTCGAGCACCGTGAGCTGTTGCTTCGGGCTGATGCCGAGGCCGCCGTGGCCCTCGGGGAAGTGAACCAGCGCGAGGCCGTGCTCGAACTGCTTGCGCCGGAACGTGATCGAGTCGGTGCGCTCGGGATGCGCTTCCGCGAGCAGCTTGCGCACGCGCGCACGCAGCTCGGCTTCGTCCATCTCGCGTAGATCGGCCATCGGCGGCTCCTTCGGAAAAGACGCCGATTCTACGCGGGTGCGCGCCGAATTTCGCGGGCCGTGCCGGGGAATCTGGCCCTGCTCAGCGCCCGCCCAGCTGATCGCGCACGGCCGCGAGCAGCTCGGCCGCGCGGAAGGGTTTGCGCAGCAGCTCCGTGCGCGACGGCAGCTCCGCGAGCTCGCCCGGGTGCCCCGAGAGCAACACGGCCCGCAGCGCGGGGCGCTTCTCGCGGAGCGCCTTCACCAACTCGATCCCGTTCATGCTCGGCATCACGACATCCGAGACCACGAGGTCGATTGCACCCGCGCCGCCGAGCGCGAGCGCCTCGATGCCATCCGCCGCGAGCGTGACGCTGTAGCCGGCCTCGACCAGCGTCGCGTTCACGATGGCGCGCACGTCCGGCCGATCTTCCGCGACGAGGATTCGCTCGCCGCGTCCATTCCCGAGTGATTCCTGCGGCGAGGGCACGATGCTGACGGCGCGCGCGGCGAGCGGAAAATCGAGCGTGAAGCGCGTGCCGGCGCCCGGCTCCGAAGTGACGTGAATCTCGCCGCCGAGGCTCGTCACCACGGAGTAGACCACGAAGAGCCCGAGGCCCGCGCCGAAGCCCGGCGGCTTCGTCGTGAAGAACGGCTCGAAGATGCGTTCGCGCGTGGCCGGGTCGATGCCCGCGCCGTTGTCGTGCACCACCAACGTGACGCGCTCACCGCGCGCCACGGTGGCGATGCGCAGCGTTCCGCCCGCGCGCATCGCATCGCGCGCGTTGGCCGCGAGGTTCACGAGCACTTGCTCGAGCTCGCCGGGGTTGGCGCGAATCGGCGCCGTGCTGGGGCTCAGCTCGAGGAGCAAGCTGCAGCTCTCACCGACGAGCGTGCGCAGCATGCGCTCGTTGTCGCGCACGATCGCGTTCACGTCGATCGACGCGCGCGCTCCTTGCGCGGGCCGGGCGAGCGAGACGAGGCGGCGGGTAATCGCCGCGCTCTGGTCCGTGGCGCGCAGGATTTCCGCAACCGCCGCCTCCGCGGCTGGCTCGCCCCGTGCGCGCTCCGCCAAGGCCTCCGCGTAGCCGGAGATCACCATCAGCGAGTTGTTCACGTCGTGCGCCATCCCGCTCGCGAGCTGCCCGACCGCCTGCATCTTCTGGGAGTGGCGCAGCTGCTCCTCGAGCTCGACGCGCTGGGTGACGTCCCGCGCCACCACCAGAGTTCGCGTCTGGCCGTCCACGACCACGCGCGTGAGCGAGGCCTCGAACCACATCACCGCGCCGCGGGAGGCGAGCCAGCGCAGCGGGCCCACGCGCACGGAGGACTGCCCTGCGAGCTGCGCCACGGCCGCGACCAGCGCCGCCCGATCATCGCGGTGGATACGGCGGAACGCCGCGACGCCGATCCGGTCGGCGGGCAAGCCCTCGGCCCGCCCCGTGCTGTAGAGGATCCGCCCTTGCCCATCGAGCTCCGCGATCAGGTCGGGGCCGTAGTCCGCGATCGCGCGGTAGCGCCGCTCGCTATCCGCGCCGTCGCGCTGCGTGGCGTTGCGCAGCGTCTCGTAGGCGGCGACCAGCGCAGCCATCGCGAGCACGAACACCACCGCGCCGCGCATCGCGGACGAGATCGCGATCTCGGGGTCGATCGCGATCGGCGGCGCAATGCCGGCCGAGCGCGCGCCATAACAAGCAGCCGCGACGGCGATCGTCGCGAGCGCGAAGCCGACCGCGTGGCGCACCCCGAGCGTCGCGCCCGCGAGCGCTGACGCGAAGATCAGGTAGTAGAGCGACGAGACGAGCACGCCTCCGGTCAGCGCGGCCACCGAAAATGCCGCGATCCAGATCACCCCCGAAAGCGACACAGCGGCGAGGCGCCAGCGCCCGCTGCTGCGCACGATCAGCGGAGGGCCGCACATCGCCAGCGCCGTCACGCTGCACACGGCGGCCGACTGCCAGATCCCCCAAGCGGCCTGCATGGCCGCGATCACGAGCGCGATCGCCGCCGCGATCCCCGAGGCTGCGACGACGAGGAGCGCGCGCCGCATCTCGTCGCGATCGCGAATCGAGGGGTGGAGGAACCAGTGGAGGGTCGCGCGCATGGGGCGACTCTAGTCCAAGCGTGATTGCGGGACGCGGTTGTCAGGCGCCCAAGACGACGTGCGGGCGCGTGAGCACGAATGGCGGTGGGCCAGGTGCCATGAATGCGTCCCCGTCGGCGCGTGCGCGGGCGTTTGGCGCGCGCAGGCCGGCCTCATCGTCGAACCAGAGCAGTGCGACGCCGTCGTAGGCCGGCGCGCGCCCGCCCGCATAACCGCCGAGGCGAGCGTGAGACTGCACGTAGCGGCGCACGGCGGGCGGGGCCGCGACGAGCGGCGCATGTACCTCGCGCCAGTGCTGCTGAAACGCTTCGGGTGTTAGACCCGGTTTGCGCGTGAGGAACGAGATCAGCTTGAGTGCGCCAGCGCTCTCGGGGCCGTCCTTCGCCACGAACTCGTCGGCGAGCACGACCTTCATCGCGGGCACGTCGAGAAAGTGCGGCTCGTCGTCCCGCACCGCGCGGTACTCCGCGCTCGGCGCGAGCCTGCGCATTGCGTCTACGTCATCGAACCACGCCTCGGCGACTCCATCGAAAGCAGGCTCGCCCATCGCGTAGCTCTCGGGTGCGACGTGATTCTGCACGTAACGCCGCAGCCCCTCCTGGCGCACGACGATCTCCGCATGCTGCGTGCGCCAGTGGCGCTGAGACTGCTCCACGCTCACGCCGGGCTTTCGCTTGAGGCAAGCGATCAGCTTGACCATCGCAGGCTCCCTAACAGCTCAACGCCCTTCGGGCCGGTACAGCTTGATCGGCCGCGGCGTGGTGATCCATTCGCCCTGCCGGCTCCACGGCCTCCCCGCGAACGCGCCGCCATCCACGACCTGTGCGTGGCCCGTCACGAAGCTCGACTCGTCGCTCGCGAGCCAGAGCGCCGCGCGCGCGATGTCCTCCGGATCGCCGATGCGCCCGATCGGCTGATTCTTGCCGAGCGCCTTCTTCATCTTCGCGAGCCCGTCGTCCGTGACTTTGGTGGAGCCCGCGGCGAGCGGCGTCGCGATCACGCCGGGACAGATGCAGTTCACGCGGATGCCGTGCTCACCCAGCTCGAGCGCCACCGACTTCGTCAGGTGGATCACCGCCGCCTTCGCGACGCTGTAGAGATGCGGCGAGTGCCCGGTCTGGAGGCCGGCGACGGATGCGGTGCTGAGGATCGAGCCGCTGCGCTGTCGCTTCATCACGGGCGCCGCGTGCTTGATGCCGAGAAAGACGCCCTTCACGAGCACGTCGAAGGTGATGTCGAAGTCTTCGACGCTCGTTTGCTCGATCGGGCCGAGCGCGCCGCCGAATCCGGCGTTGTTGTAGATGACGTCGAGGCGACCCCAGCGCGCGACCACGTCGTCGACCGCGCCCTTCACGTCTGCCTCGCGCGTTACGTCCACTTTGCGGAACACGGCTGCGCCGCCGAGCTCCTTCGCGAGCGCTTCGCCGCGCTCGCGCTGCATGTCCGCGATCAGCACGCGCGCGCCCTCTTCGGCGAACACGCGCACGCTCGCGGCGCCGATGCCGCTCGCGCCGCCCGTGATGATGGCGGTGCGTCCCTCGAGTCGTTTCATGGGCGCGCCTCCGCGAGCAGGACGCCCGCCTGTGTGAGTGCATCGATCTCGCTCGCGCTCGCGCCCAGCCAGTCCGCGAGCACCGCGGCGTTGTCTTCTCCGCGGTAGCGCGCGGTGCCAGCGACACCGCTCGCTGCGTTCGAGAAGCGATAGGGCGACTGCACCACGCGCCGTTCGCCGCCCGCGCGATCGTCCACGAGCGCAGCCGTGCCGCGGGCGCGCGCCGTCGGCGAGTCGAAGGCCTGCGCGACGGAGCGCACGTCGCCCCACGGAATCGCGACGCGATCGAGCTCGGCGGTCAGGGCTTCGCGCGTCGCGAAGCCCGCGTAGAACTTCGCAGCCGCCTCGCGCCGCGCGCGAATCTTCTCCGCGAGCGGCGCGCCTTCGGGCGTGGGATCGACGACGCCGCACTTCGCGGTGAGCACGCGCCACAGGTTGCGGAACTCGCCCGTCACGAGGATCGGCCCGCCGGGCGCGTCCCACACTTCGCCGCCGCCCCGCGTGATCGGGTGCTCGTCGAGCGCGAAGTGCGCGTAGTCGTCGGTCGCGAGCATCGCGTCGAGCATCGCGAGGTCGATGTGCTGGCCCTCGCCCGTGCGTTCGCGCAGATGCAGCGCCGCGAGCACCGCGACGAGCCCGTGCAGGCCCGCGTTCGTGTCCGCGTTCGAGAGCACGAAGTCGGTGATGCGCGGCGCGCGGTCGAGCTCCGCCTGCCGTGCGAGCGCGCCCGTCTCGGCGTGAAGCACGGGCGCGTAGGCGGGGCGATGCGCTTCGGGGGAGCTCGCGCCGAAGCCCGAGATCGAGAGCATCACGAGGCGTGGGTTCAGCGCGCGCAGCGCGTTCCAGCCGAGGCCGTACTGCGCCATCACGTGGGGGCGAAAGTTCTCCAACAACACGTCGGCCTTTGCCGCTAGCCGCTTCACGAGGTCTGGGGCGCCGGGCTTGCCGAGATCCACGCACATCGCACGCTTGCCCACGTTCTGCTGCACGTAATAACCGCCGAGGCCGTGCCGGAGCTGCCCCCAGCCGCGCGTGATGTCCCCCTCCGGCGGCTCCACCTTCACCACGTCCGCTCCGAGGTCCGCGAGCATGCGCCCCGCGATCGGCCCCGCGAGCACGCGCGAGAGGTCGAGCACGCGCAGACCGGCGAGCGGCTTCGGGGCGCTCATGGCCGGCCGGCTCGCCAAGGATTCGCGAGCACCGCACAGCGAGGCTTCGGCGCGCGCGCAGGCCACTGTCCGATCTCCGCTCGGCTTCGCCTCGCTGCGCGCTGCGCTTGCACTACGCGCCGCGAATCGTCTCGCGCTCGCCGCCGGGCGCGATCGTCGGGCGCGCCATGTTGGCGCGCGTGTAGGCGGAGACGTCCACCTCGGGCAGCTCGATTTCGCGCGCGAGCACCTTGCGCTTCCACGCCTGGTGCTCCGGCTCGCGCGCGTGGAACTCCGGCATCACCTCGCGCGCGAACAGCTCGAGGCTCGAGCAGATGTCCTCGTGCGTGTTGTTGCCCGCTTGGTTGAGCAGGATCACCTGGTCGATGTTCGACTCTTCGAACTTGCGCAGCTTCTGGCGGATCGTCTCGGGCGAACCGATCAGGCCCGAGCGGCGCGCCTTCTTGCCCGCGTCGCTCTCCTTCCACGCCTGATACTCGTTCCAGAGGTTCACCGTGCCCGGCTCGACCGGGCCGTGCGTCGAGTAGAAGCGCAGCGCGAACTGGAAGAAGGTCCAGCCGTCGGCGCGCCGCATCGCCTCCTCGTCGGTCGCGGCGCACATGAAGCCGCTCACCAGCGCGATGTTCGGATTCGTCGCGTAGTCCACGAGTTTCTCCTGCCGCTTCACGAACTCGTTGTAATAAGTCGCGACCCACGCGTGCGCGGCTTCCGCCGACACGAACTGGAAGCCGAGCGCGCCCATGCCGCGCTTGCCCGCCATCGCGATCGTGTCGAGCTGCGAGCACGCGACCCAGAGCGGTGGATGCGGCTTCTGATACGGCTTCGGCAGCACGTTGCGCAGCGGGAAGTCGAAGTAGGTGCCGTGATGCTCGACCGCGGCGTCGCCGAACATCGGAATCACCGTGCGCACGGCCTCTTCCCAGACGAGGCGCTTGTCGCGGAAGCGGCGGTCGAACGGGTGCAGCTCCGTGATCGACGAGCCCTCGCCGATCCCGAACTCGACGCGGCCGTGCGAGAGCAAGTCGAGCGTGCTGACCCGCTCCGCGACGCGCGCGGGATGATTCGTCGTGAGCTGAACGATCCCGTGCGCGAGGCGAATGTTCTTCGTGCGCTGGCTCGCTGCGGCGAGGAACACCTCGGGCGCCGACGAGTGCGAGTACTCCTCGAGGAAGTGGTGCTCGACTTCCCACGCGTAGTCGTATCCGAGCTTGTCGGCGAGCTCGACCTGCGCGAGCGAGTTGTTGAGCAGCTCGTACTCCGAGCGCTCGTGCCACGGCCGCGGCAGCTGGTGCTCGTAGAAGATCCCGAACTTCATGTTGCGAACCTCAGTGCTCGCTCGTGGCGAGAGTTCGTGGCTTCGAGACGGCGCCGGCTGGAACCCGGTCGCAGGTGCTTCTCGCTTGGCGAATGCAGCTGCCGACGTTTCGCGTCGCAGCTGATCCGCTCTCCTCCAGCTTGTGGTTGGTGCTCCCGTTCGTTGCGCCTAGAAAATCGTGTACCCGCCATCCACGGTGAGCGAGTCGCCGGTGTGGAACGTCAGGCTCGGGTCGCACAGGTAGGCGCCCACCGCCTCGAACTCGCTCGGCTCTGCCCAGCGCCGCACCGGCGTGCGGTTCGTGGTCACGGTGCGGAACTTCTCGTTCTGGTACCCGCCCATCGCCATCTCGGTGATCGTCCAGCCCGGCAGGATCGCGTTGACGCGAATCTTGTGACGCGCGAGCTCGACCGCGAGCGCCCTTGTTAGGCCGAGCAGGCCCGTCTTCGAGCTGGCGTAGGCGTGATTGCGCTGCGCGCCGTGAATCGCCGACGTGGAGGAGACCGCGACCAGCGCCCCGCCCTCGCCGCGCTCGATCATTGCGCGCGCGCACTCGCGAAATGTGAGGAAGAGCCCGTCGAAGCTGACGCGCGTGACGCCATGCCAGTCGGCGAGGGTCGTATCGAGCAGCGACTTCGAGTAGCCGGGCGCGCCGGCGGAGGCGACGCACGCGTCGATGCGCCCGAGCACCGCGAGCGTGTCCTTCGTCGCCGACACGATGCTCGCCTCGCTCCCGACGTCGCACACCATGCCGACCGCGCGCACCCCGTGCTTCGCGAGCTTCGCGCACGCCTCGGCGTTGCGATCCGCGCGGCGGCTCCACACGGCGATGTCCGCGCCCGCCTTCGCGCAGCCATCGGCCATGCCGAAGCCGATGCCGGAGTTGCCTCCGGTTACCACCACCACTTTGCCGGTCAGGTTGTTCATGAGCGGCACGGTACATCGGGACTTTGACAGGCGGGCAACTCCGGTCCGCCGACGCGTGCTGGTTGTCGAGGTCGTCGCACGCTTCGAGGCGCGTCGGCGGATTTTCCCGGTTTACTTCGCATCGGGCTCGAAGACTCGCCCGGTGCTGCGCGCTTCGCTTGCGGCCTCGGCCGACCTGCGGTGAGGAGAGCTCGTCAGCGAGGTCGCTCTGGCGGTGCCTGCCTACGGCGCGGTCGGTCTAGGCTTCGACGTGGAAGAGAAATGGAGGGCGCGCGTGATGGAGTACCGGACTTTCGGGGGGACGGGCGTTCAGGTCAGCAAGCTTTGCCTCGGCGCGATGATGTTCGGGCCGATGGGGAATGCGGATCACGCGGATTGCGTGCGGATCGCGCAGCGCGCGCTCGATGCGGGGATCAACTTCGTCGACACGGCGGATGCGTACTCGCGCGGCGAGTCGGAGCAGATCCTCGCGAAGGCGCTGAAGGGGCGGCGCGACTCGGTGGTGCTCGCGACCAAGTGCTTCATTCCGATGAGCGGCGATCCCAACCATGGCGGCGGCTCGCGGCGCTGGATCCTGCGCGCGGTCGAGGACAGCTTGCGCCGCCTCGAGACCGACTACATCGACTTGTATCAGCTCCACCGCCGCGATTACCGCGCCGACCTCGAGGAGCCGCTCGCGGCGCTGACCGATCTTCAGCGCGCGGGGAAGATCCGCATGCTCGGCATGTCGGCGACGCCGCCGAACGTGCTGATGGAGGCGCACGGCGTCGCCGAGCGCCGCGCCCTCGCGCGCGTGCGCGGCGAGCAGTGCCTCTACTCCGCGATGGCGCGCGGCGTGGAGGAGTTCGTGCTGCCGACGTGCCAGCAATTAGGGATCGGCGTGCTCACGTACGCGCCGCTGAATGGCGGCTGGCTCTCGGGCAAATACCAGCGCGGCGCCGCGCCGCCCGCGGGCAGCCGCGCCTCGAGCCCGCTCGGCCGCACCGGACGCTGGGACGAGGCGCGCCCGGAAGTCGCGCGCAAGCACGAGGTGGTCGCGCAGCTCGCCGCGCTCGCCGCCGACGCGGGCCTCCCGCTCACGCACCTCGCCACCGCGTTCGCCGCGGAGCACCCCGCGGTCTCGAGCGTGATCATCGGCCCGCGCACGATGCCGCAGCTCGAGGACAGCCTCGCCGCCGCGAGCGTGCGCCTCACGCCCGATGTGCTCGACCGCATCGACGCGATCGTGCCGCCCGGCGAGAGCCTCGATCGCCGCGACACCGCGGTCGCGAACCCCGGGCTCGACGATCTCACGCGCCGCCGGCGCCCGCGCTGACGGGGCCGCAAGCGTCGCTCCGGCGCGAAGAACCACGAGGACCTGACGGGATGACTGACGACCGCACCCAAATCGTCGAGACGATCTACTGCTACGCGACCGGCATCGACTCGCGCGACTGGCCGCTCTACCGCTCGATCTTCACGGACGAGATCGACGTCGACTTCTCCTCCTACGACGGCATCCCGCCGCGCCGCGTGCGCGCCGACGACTGGGTGAAGGGCGTGCAGCCGCTTTTCGAAGGACTCGACGCCACGCAGCACACCATGACCAACCCGCGCGTCCGCATCGAAGGCGATCGCGCCACGTGCGTGATGTACATGCAGGCCGCGCACTTCCTCCATAACAAGCAAGGCGACGCCGAGTTCACGCTCGGCGGGTACTACACGGATGAGCTCGTGAAGACGTCGAGCGGCTGGAAGCTGTGCGGCGTGAGGCTGACCGTGCTGTGGAGCCGGGGGAATCGGGCGATCATGGGGATGGCGGTGGGGCCCCGCGGGCACTCGCCTCGGAGCTAAGGCTCGAATCGGATGGGTCTTGAATGTAACAGCAGGTCTTCATCTCCTACTCGGGGCACAACGCGGCTGAAGCAAGCCTGCTCCAATACGCGCTCGAGAGCGTGCTCCGTGATCAGCGTGTGAAGGGATGGACGTTCCAACGTGACCAAGGTTCCGACGAACGTGAGATCGCAACGCGCCTGCGTGCCCAAGTCGAGCACTCCGTGGCGACCATCTTCCTGATCTCACCTGCGACTCTCGATGGCGGAGCGACGCAATGGATGGAGTTGGCCTACGCAGATGCTTTCCGCGTCCCGACGTTTGTCATGCTGCATCACATTTCGTTCGCCGACTTGGAGACAGCGACGAAAAATGTCCCTCCCCTCGTACTCTCAGGCCAATGCAGCCCTTCGACCGAGTGGCGTCGCGTGATCGACGAAATCGGGGCCATTGTCACGGAGCGTAAGAACCATGAGAGATAGGGTCTTTTTCTCCTATTCGCGCAACGACCAAAAGCTTGTTGAGTCCATTGCGCGGTTTCTGAGGAAGCGCGGACTCCTGAAGGGCGACGCATTCACGTTCGACCCAGCAAAGGACCTGTCGCCTGGTGATGACGTCCGAAGTGCAATTCGAGAGCAGATCGAGAGCGCGAATACTGTCGTGGTGATTGCGACTGAGAACTCGATGCGATCCTCTTGGGTACACTACGAGGCCGGTCTAGCTGGTGCGTTGGGTAAGCGAGTTCTTGTTGTAGGACCAAGGGGCGCGGGCAAGAGTGCTCTTATGCAGCGCTTCCCTAAATCCCTGGTGGTCGACGTGCCGATCGATGAAGAGACGTTGTCCGCAATGCAACGCCAGCGCCTCTAAGTCGTCCGCACGGCCCCCAACACCTTCTCCCCCATCACCCGAAGCGACTCCAGCACCTTCGCCTGCGGCATGTGCCAGCCGATCACAGGCACCACGACGAGCTGATCGAAGCCCACCGCGGCGAAGCGCTTCATCGTCGCGATCACTTCCTTCGGGCTGCCGACGCAGATTCCGTTCTCGTGCAGGAACTGCGGGTCGATGCTGCCGCGCGCGACGACGGTGTCGGCGTTCGGCTGCGCGCGGCGCTCGCGGATGATCTCGCGTAGGCGCGACTGCGGGATCGGGTGCGGCTCGCCGCGCAGCTTCTCCGCGTTCGCGGGGATCGTGTCGAAGTACGTGGCGAAGTGCGGCTCGGCGAAGGTCTCGTACTTCGCGTAGAGGGCGCGCGCCTCGTCGCCGTCTTCGAGGCAGAACGCGGGGGCGATCGTCATGACCTTGTCATGGACGAAGGCGCCGACGGGCTCGGCCTTCGCGACCGCGTCCTTGTATCGCGCGACCAGCGGCCGCGACTGCTCGGGGTCCGCGAAGTTGAACATCGCGGCGCCGATGCCCATGCGGCCCGCGGTTTCGAGCGTGCCAGGGTTCGACGCGGTCACCCACAGCGGCGGGTGCGGCTTCTGCACGGGCTTCGGGAGGATCGTGCGCTCGGGCACGTTGAAGTAGCGCCCGTCCCAGCGGAACAAGTCCTGCGTCCACATCTGCGGGATCGCGCGCAGCGCCTCCTCCCACATCGCGCGCGTCTCGTCGGGGCTCACGCCGAACGTCTCGACCTCGGTGCTGCCGCTGCCGCGCCCCGTGCCGAGCTCGACACGGCCGTTCGTGAGCACGTCGATCAGGGCGATCTGCTCCGCCACGCGCACGGGGTGATTGACGGGCGGGCACAGGTTCATGATGCCCGTAACAACTCGGATGCGGCTCGTCTGTACGCCCACCGCGAGGCACGAGAGGTGCGAGGAGGAGCTGTGCGAGTACTCCTCGAGCGCGTGGTGCTCGGGCGCCCAAAACGTGTCGAAGCCGGCGCGATCGGCCGCAATGCCGACCTCGATGTCGCCGCGCAGGCGCGCGGGCTCGGACGCGTCCCACGGCTTCGGCCCGATCGAGGCGCCCTGAAAGACTCCCACCTCCATCGCCTGCACCTCCGCGTCGCCGCCGAGGTAGCCCAGCGCCGAAGATTTCTGTCGCGCGGACGAGGCGTTGCGCGTCAGCATGGAGGCGACGCCCGAGGAGGAACCCGATGGCGAGCAGCGACTTCGAGGGGCACCGTGCGGTGTCACGGGATGCTTGGCTGAACGCGCGCAAAGCCCTCATGGCGCAGGAGAAAGCGCACACGCGCGAGCGCGACCGGCTGGCGGAGGCGCGGCGCGCGCTGCCGTGGCTGCGCGTCGAGAAGGAGTACGCGTTCGACACGGCGGGCGGGCGCGAATCGCTCGCGCAGCTGTTCGAGGGCCGGAGCCAGCTGCTCGTTTACCACTTCATGTTTCCCGCGAGCTGGGAGGCGGGTTGCAAGAGCTGCTCGTTCTGGGCTGACGGCTACGACGGCATCGTCCCGCACCTCGCCGCGCGCGACGTCGCGCAGGTGACCGTCTCGATCGCGCCGCTCGCGAAGCTGCGCGCTTATCAGGCGCGCATGGGCTGGCGCTTCAAGTGGGTCTCGTCCGCGGGCAGCACCTTCAACCGCGACTTCGGCGTCTCGATCACGCCCGAGGAGATCGCGAGCCGCGCGCCCGTCTACAACTTCGGGACCGCGCCATTCATGGTGGAGGAAGCGCCCGGCATCTCGGTGTTCGCGAAGAACGCCGCGGGCGAGATCTTCCTCACTTATCAATGTTTCACACGCGGCCTCGATGCGCTGAACCCCGCGTATCAGCTGCTCGACCTCGTGCCGAAGGGTCGCGATGAAGACGGCAAAGGCATGGCGTGGCTGAAGCGGCGCGACGAGTACTGAGAGGCGTCGGGCGGATGCACGGGTCCGCGCACCGAGGCTCCGATGCCGCTTCGCTTGCCGCGCTCAGCCCAGCACGAGCACCGCGTCCACCTCGACTGCGGCACCTCGCGGCAGGTCCTTCACGCCCACGGTCGCGCGCGCCGGGAACGGCGGGCGGAAGACGCGCGCCATCACCTCGTTCACGGCGCCGAAGCTCGCGAGGTCGGTGAGGTAGATCGTCAGCTTCACCGCGTTCGCGAGCGAGCCGCCCGCGGCTTCGGCTACGGCCGCGAGGTTCGCGAACACGCGCTCGGCTTCGGCGGCGACGCTGCCGGCGACGAGTTGGCCCGTCGCGGGGTCGAGCGCGATCTGGCCCGACAGGTACACGGTGTCGCCCGCGCGCACGGCCTGCGAGTAGGGGCCGATCGGCGCAGGTGCGCTCTTCGTGGTCACGGTCGTCGCGCTCATGTCCGCCTCCGTTCGCTCGTGCACGGTATCGCTCGCTCGCGTGCGCTCCCGCACTACTGTGCGCGCTCTTCGGGGAGGATCTCGCGTGGCGACTGCTTCGAACGAGCTCGCGGGGCGCGTCGCGCTCGTCACGGGCGCGAGCCGCGGCATCGGCGCGGCGATCGCGGAGCGCCTCGCCGCCGCGGGCGCGCGCGTCGCCTGCACCGCGCGCAGCCTCGATGCGCCGCTCGGCTCGGAGCCCGGCTCGCTGCGCGAAACCGCCCTGCGCATCGCGGCCGCGGGCGGACACGCGGTCGCGATTCAAGGCGACGTGACGAGCGCCGAGTCGCGCGCGGCGATGATCGAGGCGTGCCGCAAGGAGCTGGGCGCGGTCGACATCCTGGTGAACAACGCAGCGGGTGGTCCCTACCGCCCGTTCGAGAAGTTCAACGCGCGGCACTTCGCGCTGACGTTCGGGTCCAACGTCGAGGCGCCGCTGCACCTGTGTCAGCTCGTCGCGCCCGAGATGCGCGCGAAGGGTCGCGGCTGGATCGTGAACATCTCCTCCGCGACGGCCGAGCTGCCGCAGGCGCCCTACAACGCGTTCCTGCAGACCGGCGGCGCTCACCTGTATGCCGCGAGCAAGGCCGCGCTGAATCGCCTGAGCCTCGGCATCGCGGCGGAGCTCTCGAACGCCGGCATCGCGGTGAACACGCTCGCTCCCGTCGCGGCAGTGATTACGGCCGCCGTGCGGCTCACGGGCGCGGACAAGTGGATCGAGCCCGAGATGATCGAGCCCGTCGAGGCGATGGCGGAGGCTGCGCTCGCGCTCGCGACCTGCGACGCGCGCTTCACCGGCCGCGTCACGTACAGCGTCGAGTTGTTACGGGAGCTGGGGCGCGAGATCCGCACGCTCGACGGTCGAGAGGTGCTTACGAAAGAGAACGCGCAGTCGCGCTGAGGCCGCCGGCGGCACGAGTGCGTGGCACGTCAAGCATCCCCGCCGCCGTGCCGAAAGGGCCGTCAAGCGAGGCGGAGTCTCCCGATGATCGACAAGCGTCAAGACGACCGCCTGCGCGTGCGCTTCGACGTCAAGCTCGCCGCGGGGGTCGAGTCCCGCGAAGGCACGCTCCTCGACGTCTCGCGAGGCTGGGCCAAGGTGCTGGCCACCGGCGCAGGCGTGCAGCCGGGCGACGAGGTGCGCCTGAGCGTCGTTCGCCGCGCGGGAAAACCCGTCGACCTGACGGGCCACGTCGTGTGGAGCGACGCGAAGCAGTTCGCACTTCAGTTCGGCGGACTGAGCGAGGCTGCACAGCGCTGGCTGTCTTCGCTGCTCGAGGAAGAAACCACCGCCATCCGCTGACCGGCGAGCGCCGCAGGCGCAGGCGCCGCTACGCCGCCCCACGAGCGATCAGCTTGCCCAGCGCACGCAGCTGCGTCGTCGCGCCGCCGAGCGTGAGCTCGAGCTGGCGCGCCGTCGTGTAGTAGCGGTGCAGCGGGTACTCGCGGTCGACGCCGACGCCGCCGTGGAGGTGCTGCGCGGCGCGCGTCACGCGCGAGCCGCCCTGTGCGGCCCAGATCTTCGCCGTCGCGACGGCGGCTTCGGCAGGGAGATCGCGGTCGATGCGCCACGCCGCCTGGAGCGCCGTGAGTCGCACCGCCTCGGTGTCGATGAAGGCGTCGGCAGCCCGCTGCGCGACTGCCTGAAACGTCGCGATGGGTTGATCGAACTGCTTGCGCGTCTTGGTGTACTCCGCGGTGAGGCGCAGCGCTTCCTGTGTCACCCCCGCGGCCATCGCGCACAGCGCGGCCGTCGCGCGCAGCTGCATCCACGCCACGATCTCGGCGCCCTGCTCCGCCGTCCCTAACAGCTCCGCGTCCGCGCCGCGCAGCACGAGCTCCGACTCGGGCGCGCGGCTCGTCGTCGTGAGCGGCGTTTGCGACACGCCCGCTGCGCGCGTCTCTACGAGAAACACGCCCACCGCGCCGTTCGCGAGCGCCGCCGGCACGAGCACCGCGTCCGAGATCTCGCACGCGGGCACGGCGAGCTTCTCGCCCGTGAGCGCGAAGCGCGCGCCCTTGGCCTCCGCGCGCGTGCCGGGATTCGCGGGCTCGCGGTGCGGCTCGACGAGCGCGGCGGTGAGCACCGCCTCTCCGCGTGCGGCGCGCCGGAGCCAGCGCTCCTTCTGCACCGCGCTCCCGAACTGCGCGATCGGCAGCGCGCCGAGCACCGCGGTCTCGAGCAGCGGCACCGGCGCGACGCTGCGCCCCGCTTCTTCGAGGATGCCCGCGAGCGCGAGGAAGCCGAGCCCGCCGCCGCCGAGCGCCTCCGGGATCGCTGCGCCCACGAGCCCGGCTTCGGCGAGCTGCTTCCACAACCCGCGATCGAAGCGCACGCTGCCTGATAACTCGAGCGCGCGCAGCGCCTTCGGCGTCGCCCCGTCGCTCAGGATCTTGCGCGCGAGCTCGATGACCGCCTGTTCTTCGTCCGAGAAGGCAAAGTCCACGTTCAACCTCGAGTCAGTGGCGCGGGATGCGCGGGAGGCGCAGGCCGAAGAGCGCTATCAAGTCGCGCTGCACTTCGTTCACGCCGCCGCCGAAAGTGAGAATCATGAGCCCGCGATAGAGGCTCTCGAGCGTGCCCGCGGCGGCGGCGCCGTGCGAGCTGCGCGTCAGGTATCCGCGCGGGCCGAGGATCTCCATCAGCAGCTGGAACGAGTCCAGGTAGAACTCGGTGCCGAATACCTTCGTGGCGGAGGCATCGGCGGGCGAGAGCGATCCCTTCGACGCCGACCACGCGACCTTCCAGTTGATGAGGCGCAGGAACTCGAGGCCCGCGTACACCTTCGCGAGGTTCACCTGCACCCACTCCTCGTCGATCACGCGCCGGCCGTCGGGGAGCTTCGTCTCCTCCGCGTACGTCTTCACCGCCTGATAAGCGCCCTCGAGCACGCCCGAGCTGCAGAGCGTGACGCGCTCGTGGTTCAGCTGATTCGTGATCAGCTTCCAGCCCTTGTTCTCGCCGCCGACCAGCCGGTTCGCGGGTACGCGCACGTCGTCGAAGAAGACTTGGTTGATGTTGTGCTCGACGAGCAGGTCGAGCGGATCGACGCGAATGCCCGGCGTGTTCATGTCGACGAGCATCATCGAGATGCCCGCGTGCTTCGCGGCGTTCGGATCGGTGCGCACCGCGAGCCAGATGAAGTCCGCGTCCTTCGCGAGGCTGGTCCAAGTCTTCTGGCCGTTGATCACGTAGTGATCGCCGTCGCGAATCGCGGTCGTCTTGAGCGACGCAAGGTCGGTGCCCGCGCCGGGCTCCGAGTAGCCGATGCAGAACTCGCTCTCGCCCGACGCGATCTTCGGCAAGAAGAACGCCCTCTGCTCCTCCGTGCCGTAACGCATGAGCGTCGGCCCGACCGTGTTGACGCTGAGCATCGGAACCGGCGCGCCCGCGCGCATCGCTTCGTCGAAGAAGATGAAGTGATCGATCTCGCTCGCGCCCTTGCCGCCGTACTCGACGGGCCAGCCGAAGCAGAACCAGCCGTCGCGCGCCATCTGCATGCGCACCGCCTTTGTGCGCGGGCCGGTGCCGTGCTCCGCGACGAGCGCGGCGCGCACCTCCGGCGTGAGCAGCTTGTCGAAGTACTCGCGCAGCTCTTTGCGCAGCGCCTCCTGCTCGGGACTGAGACCGATGAACATGCGCACCTCCGGCGAGGCGCGCTGGGTAGCGCGGCCAGCGGGAGGCGTCAGCGCATCAACTGCCTGAGCGCTCCACGCTCATCACTTCGAACATCACGCCGCCCGCCTTCGCGAAGAAGAAGCGCACCTGCTGCCCAGGGCTCCACGGCGTCACTTCGATCGGCGACGCCTCGAAGCCGTGCTCGAGGCACAGCCGGTGCGCGCGCGCGACATCGCGGGTGCCGATCGCGAGGCCCCAGATGCGCGAGGCGTTGCCGCGCAGAATCTGGAACTGGCGCGACTTCTCGTCGCCGACGATGAAGCCGTTCGTCTCGCTCGCGCCGCGGAACTTGAACACCTCGTCGTTCGTGAGCGTGGCGATCGCGAGCGACGGACTCGGCGGCGACGGCGCGCGCTTGCCCTGATCGCCGAGCGGCCAGCCCGCGGGCACTTCGGCGACGAGCCGCAGGAAGCGGTCCACGGCCTCCGGGTCGGTGGACACGATCTTCACGTGGTTGAGGCGATTCACTTGCCTAACTCCTTCAGGGCGGACTCGAGGAGCCGCGGGATCAGCGCAGCGGTGCGCGCTGCGTCGACGCCTGGCTTCGCGAGCTTGCGCGTGTTTTTCGCGATCAGCGCGCTCGCGGCGGCCTGCTTGTACCGCACGAGCGCGCCGAACCAGCCGAGATCGCGCGCTCGCGAGCCCGTCGCCTCTTCGTACGCGGCGACCAACGCGGCCTGCGCCGGCGCCGGGGCGTTCGCTCGCGAGCAACTCGGGTGCGCCGGATTCGAGTTCCACAGGAACCACGCCAGATCGAGTCGCGGGTCGCCGAGCGACCAGATCTCCCAGTCGATTAGCGCACCGATGCGCTCGCCCTCGCACTGCATGTTCCCGAGCCGGTAGTCGCCGTGGAGGATGCGCGCGGGCGCCTCCTCTGGCAGCGCGCTCGCGAGCGCGGCGTGCACCTCGTTCTCGTTCGCGCGCAGGTCGTCCTCACACGAGGCGAACGCCTTCTGCCAGCGCGCGAGCTCGCTGGCGAGGTCCTGCACCGGCTCGCTCGCGATGCGCGCGTCGCTCGGCGCGACGGCGTGCAGCGCCGCGAGCATGGGCGCCGCCGCGAAGTAGCGCGCTTCGAGCTGGGCGCGTGTCGCGCTCGGCTCCGCGCTCGTGAGGCACGGCTCGTAGGACTCGCCCGGCACGAACGACATCACGAACAGCGGCGGAATCGCGACCGGCGCGCCCGCGTCTTCCCCTAACACCTCGGGCGCAGCCACTCCGCGTGCGCCGACGAGCGCGTGAAGCACGCGGGCCTGCCGCAGCACGTCGCGATTGCGCACGGGGGGAACCCCGGGCGGCGCGACCTTGATCACGACGCGGCGATCGCCGCTCGCGTGCTGAAGCTCTGCCGAGTACGTGAGGCTCGACGTGCCGCCGAGCAGTGGCGTCACGCCGCCGACGCGCGCACGCGCGAAGCGCGCCTGCACGGCCGCAGTCGCGCGCTGCGCGAGCTCTTCGAGACTCGGTGCGCGCGCTGCCTCGGCCACGTGGCCCTCCCCGCTACTTCGGCCCCTGCCCGTCGTCGATCTTGATCGTGGTGCCCGTAACGGCTTCCGACGACGGGGCGACGAGATACAGCAGCGTCGAGTCCATCAGCGCGGGATCGAGCACGCGCTTGCGCGGGAAGCCCTTCGAGATGTCACCGATGCGCGAGAGCATCCCGTCCATCATCTCGGACTGGAAGGCGCCCGGCGCGATGCAGTTCACGTTGATGCCGAAGCCCGCCCACTCTGCCGACAGCGCTTCCGTCATGCGCACGATGCCGGCCTTCGTAATCGAGTAGAGCGCCGCGCCGCCGCCGCCCTGATAACGGAACGCGCCCATCGACGAGATGTTGACCATGCGCCCGCGCTGCTTCGCGGCGATCAGCCGCCGCGCGACCTCGCAGGAGAGGATGAACGGGCCGCGCAGGTTCGTGTCGAACACGGCGTTGACGAGATCGAGCGACATCTTCGCGGCGTGCTGCGCGTCGGGGATGCCGGCGTTGTTCACCAGAATCGTGACGAGCCCGAGCGCGCGCTCGGCTCGATCGACCGCCGCGACGATCTGCTTCGGGTCCTGCATGTCGAGCGCGATCGGCTCGCACTCGCCGCCCGCGGCGCGAATCTCCTGCGCGAGCGCTTCGAGGCGATCCTTGCGCCGCGCCGTGATCGCGACCTTCGCGCCCGCCGCCGCGAGCGCCTTCGCGAAGCGCACGCCGAGGCCGGCCGAGCAGCCCGTCACGAACGCGACTTGGCCAGTGAGGTCGAGCGAGGCGTGGGGGAGCGGATAGGTGGTCGTCATGCAGTCTCCGTGAATCGTGGAAACACCGGGGCCTGACCCCTTCGTCTCCGGGTTGAGGTCAGCCGCGCGCGAGCTGCGGTCTCACTTCGTTCTCCAGGAACTCGATCACCGCGCTCGAGAACGCGTCGTTCTGGTCGCCGGCGACCATGTGCGCGGCGTCGCTCACGTCGGCGAGCTTCGAGCCGGGAATCTTCGCGAGGAAGTCCTGGACGCCTTCTTCCGTAACAACATCCGAGAGCTTCCCGCGCACGAGCAGCGTGGGTACGCGAATGCGCGCGAGCGCGAGCTCGAAGACATCGCCGAAGTCCGGCGCGGGCACCTCGACGCCCTTGCGCTGCATGAACGCCTGGTCCCAGTGCCAATGCCAGCGGCCCTCGCGCTGGCGCAGCACCTTCTTCAAGCCCTCGGGATTCGGGCTGCGCCGCCGGTGCGGCGTGTACGCGGCGATCGCGGCGGCGGCTTCTTCGAGCGACGCGAAGCCGCCGAGGCCCGACATCATGAAGTGCTTGATCTTGTCGATGCCCTCGGGGTTGTTGCGGTGCGTGACGTCGACGATCACGAGCCCGCACGAGACGACGCGGTCGCTGTTGCCCTCCGCGAGGATCGCCGAGACGCCACCGAGGGAGGCTCCCACGAGCACGGGCGGCTTCCCCAGCGCATCGCACACCGCGATGCAGTCCGCGCCGAAGCTCGTGAACGAGTAGTCGCCATTCTTCGCCCACGCGCTGTCGCCGTGGCCGCGCAGATCGAGCGACACCGCGCGCCAACCCGCGCGCGCGAGCAGCTCCGCGGTGTTGCCCCAGGCGTGCCGCGTCTGGCCGCCGCCGTGCATCATGAGAACGGGCCATGCCGCGTCGTCGCCGTAGACGTCTGCCGCGAGCGAGATGCCCTCGAAGCCCGTGAACGTGACCCGTTTGTGCATCGCGACCCCGAGTGATCAGGACTTCGGCAGCGGGAACATCTTGGAAGCCGCGACCGCGCCGTCCACGCTCACGCGGCGGCGCGCGAAACGCCAGCGGCCGTCGCGCTCCAGCACGAGCTCATCCGCATAGCGGCCCCAGTGATCATGCCCGTGCGGCGGCACGAACACCGCGAAGTACGAGAACGCGCGGGCGCGCTCGCGGCCGTCGAGCTCGATGCGAATCGACGAGACGTGGTGGCGCATCACGGCGGGCGCGCCACTCGTTACGGGCGCCAGCTCGCGCGTGCGGTCGCGCACGCCCGTGATCATCGAGACGACGCCGTCGCGCCCGTGATACGTCGCGCCGTCTTTGATCTCGAGGACCGCGTCCGCGGTGAAGCAATCCGCGAAGCCCGCGCTGTCCATGAACTCGCTGCACCACGTGTAGCGCGAGATCGTGTCGCGGATGCCCTCGCGGGCGATGAGCTGCCAAGTCTCCACGCAGCGGTCCCCAGAGCTCAGAGCATCGTCAGGCCGCCGCTCACCGAGAGCGACTGGCCGGTGACGTAGGAAGCCGCCTCGCTCGCGAGGTACGCGACCGCGCCGGCGACGTCCTCGGGCTGGCCGACGCGCCGCAGCGGGATGCTGCGCGTCAGGCCGGCGTGGAGCTTCGGGTTGAAGTCGCCGAGCAGCGCGAGCAGCGCGGTGTCGGTCGCGCCCGGGCAGACCGCGTTCACCGTGATCTCGTGGCGCGCGACTTCGCGCGCGAGCGCCTTCGTGAAGGCGAGCACGGCGCCCTTCGTCGCGCTGTAGACCGCTTCGCCGCCGGCGCCCACGCGCCCCGCGTCCGACGCGATGTTGATCACGCGCCCGTGCTTGCGCTCGATCATGCTCGGCAGCACGCGCTGCGTGCAGTGCAGCACGCCCTTCACGTTGACGGCCCAGAGGCGATCCCAGTCCACTTCTTTCGAGTCGATGAAGAACGCGGGCACGTCGATGCCCGCGTTGTTCACGAGCACGTCGATCGGGCCGAGCTTCGCCTCGAACGCGTCGGCGCACGTGGCGACCGAGCGCGCGTCCGACACGTCGACGCCGCAGCTCGCGCTGCGCGCACCACTCTCGGCGATGTCGCGAGCCGTCACCGCCGCGCCCTCGCCGTTCAGGTCGCACACGCCCACCGCGAATCCGTCGGCAGCGAGCTTGCGCGCGATTGCCGCGCCGATGCCGCGCGCGGAGCCGGTAATCATCGCAACGGGCATCAGCGGCCCTTCCAGATTGGCTTCCGCTTCTCCACGAACGCGAGGCTGCCCTCCTTCGCGTCCTCCGAGGCGAACACTCTCGGCTGCAGCACGCGCTGGCGCGCTTCGGCCTCCGCGAGCGTCGACGCGACTGCGAGGCGCATCAACTCCTTCGTCGCCTGCACGCCGAGCGGGCCGTTCTCCGCGATGCGGTCTGCGAGCGCGAGCGCCTCGGCGATCACTTGGTCCGGCGCGACGACCTTGTTGATGAGGCCGAGCTCGAGTGCGCGCTGCGCGGAGATCACGTCGCCGGTCATGCCCAGCTCGAGGGCGAGCGCGAGCGGAATGCGCTTGCTGAGAAACACGCCGCCGCCGGCCGCGAACAGGCCGCGCTTCGCCTCGGGGATTCCGAACTGCGCGGCCGACGAGGCCACGATCAGGTCGCACGCCATCAGCAACTCGAAGCCGCCCGCGACCGCGGTCGCCTGCGCGGCGCCGATGATCGGCTTCGGGATGCTGTCGCGAATGAACTTCCCGAACGCCGCCATCGGATCCGGGCCGCCCGCGATCCGCGCGGTGCGTCCCTCCGCGAACGCGCGCAGATCCATGCCTGCGCAGAACGCGCGGTCGCCGGTGCCCGTGAGAATCACGGCGCGCACCGCGTCGTCCTTCACCGCGTCGTCGAGCGCCGCGCCGAGCTCGCCGATCAGCTCCGGCGAGAGCGAGTTGCGCGCCTCGGGGCGATTGAGGCGCAAGATGCGCGTCGCCCCGCGCTGCTCCGTCACGACGAGATTGCCCACGCGGATCTCCTGATGAGCCGCGCATGATGCGCCGGATGCGGGAGGCGCGCATCGTCGCGAGTAAGCTGCTCCGATGCATCCCTCGATTCCCAGCGACGCCTGGAACGAGATCGTGGACCGGCTCGCCGCGATCGAGCGCGCCAACGAGGTGCGCGTCGTGTTCGCATGCGAGTCGGGCAGTCGCGCATGGGGCTTCGCGTCCGCCGACTCCGACTTCGACGTGCGCTTCCTCTACCTGCGCCCGCGCGAGTTCTATCTGCGAGTGGACCTCGAGGATCAGCGCGACGTGATCGAGGCCCCGATCGAGGGCGTCTGGGACGTGAATGGTTGGGACCTGCGCAAAGCGCTTCAGTTGTTACGGAAGTCGAACCCGCCCCTGTTCGAGTGGGTCCAGTCGCCGATCGTGTACCGCGAGGAAGGCACGCTCGCGGCGCAGCTGCGTACGGCGCTCGCGGAGTACTTCCGTGCGGACTCGGCGACGTACCACTACCTGCACATGGCTCGCGGCAACTTTCGCGAACACCTCCGCGGCGAGCGCGTGTGGACGAAGAAGTACTTCTACGTGCTCCGCCCGCTGCTCGCCGTGCGCTGGATCGAGGCTGGCCTCGGTCCCGTGCCGATGGAGTTCGGCGCACTCGTCGAAGCGACCGTTGGCGATGTGCCAGTGCGCGCGGCGATCGATGCGCTGCTCGCCGACAAGCGCGCGGGCCGCGAGCTCAGCGATGGACCGCGCATTCCAGCGATCAGCGCGTTCATCGAGAGCGAGCTCGCGCGTCACGAAGCTCTGCGTCCTCTCTACGAGCGCAGGCCGAGCGACATCGCGCCGCTGAACGCGCTCTTTATGCGTGCGCTCGATGAAGTATGGGGTCGCTTAAATCGCGGGGCCCTCGCTCTAGCCTCGCTCCCCATGCCCACCCACCGCTACGACCGTGAGCTCGCACCGCTGATCGCGAACATGCCCACGCTCTCGAACCTCTCGACGGTCGAGTCGATCCGCGAGATTCGCGCGGCGCGGCTCGCGATGTTTCCGCCGCCGCCCGATCGCGCGGACGTCGTGAAGCGCGACGCGCTCGTGCCCGGCCCCACAGGCGCGCCGCAGGTGCCCGTGCGCATCTACACACCGCGCGCCGCCGCGAGCGGGCCGCGCGGCTGCGTGTTCGAGATTCACGGCGGCGGTTTCTTGATGGGCTCGATCGACATGATGGACGCGTGGTGCCAGGTCACCGCTGCCGCGCTCGATGCGGTCGTCGTCTCGGTCGAGTACCGGCTCGCACCCGAGCATCCGTTTCCGGCAGGCGTCGAGGATTGTTACGCCGCGCTGTGCTGGACCGCGCGGCACGCGGCGGACCTCGGCGTCGACTCGGCGCGCATCGCGATCGCGGGCCAGAGCGCGGGAGGTGGGCTGGCGGCGGGCACGGCACTGATCGCGCGCGATCGCGGCTTTCCCGCGCTGTGCTTCCAGCTGCTCGAGATCCCCGAGCTCGACGACCGGCTCGACACGCCCTCGATGCTCGCCTTCACCGACACGCCGCTTTGGAATCGCCCCAACGCGGTGTGGAGCTGGAAGCACTACCTCGGGCCGAACCACGCGGGCGAGGTCTCGCCCTACGCAGCGCCCGCGCGCGCGAAGGACCTAACAGGTCTGCCGCCGGCGTACGTCTCCACCATGGAGTTCGACCCGCTGCGCGACGAGGGCATCCTCTACGCGCTGCGGCTGCTCCAGGCCGGCGTGCCCGTCGAGCTGCACAACTTCCCGGGCACCTTCCACGGCTCGGCCTTGATCGCGAGCGCCGAGGTCTCCCAGCGCGGAGCGCGCGAGGCGCAGGACGCGCTGCGGCGCGCGCTCGCGAAGTCGTGAAGGAGTGGGAATTTCCTTGCGCCTCCACCGAACAGCGGAGAGGATTGACGTTGTGAAATTGTCTTCACGGCGGATCTGCTGCTCGGCTCTCGCCCTGTTCATTGCGGGCGCGGCAGTCGCACAAGACCAGCCCGCGGCCGTGGATGTACCGCTGCTCATCGAGACGGCCATCGAGGTCAACCCGCCCACCGCTGAGTTGACTCTTCCGGCGGGCAACGAAGTCCGCGTCCGACTGTAGCAAGAAATCGGTTCCCACCTCAGTCAGCGCGGCGACAAGTTTCGACTCACCGTGCTGTCGCCCGTCACCGTTGACGGTCACGTCGTGATTCCGGCCGGCACGAGCGCGGAAGGCGAGATCGTGCATGCCGAGAAGGCCGGGTGGATCGGGAAAGCGGGTGAGCTGATCGCAACCGCGCGGCGCGCCTCGGTGGGCGATCGAGAGGTCCCGCTGCGCAGCTTCATCGCGGACAACGGAAAGAGCCGAACTGACATCGCGGGAGCAGTCTCGATTGCGATCGGCCTCCCCGGGATCTTCATTCGCGGTGGGAACATCGTGATTGCCGCAGGCACCGAGATGGTCGCGATCGTTGCGGACGATGTGCGCCTACCACCCATCCCCTCAGCCCCGCCGGAGAACACGTCTGATGACGATGAGTAAGGGCAACGCCCACACGCTGCTGATCGCAGCCATTGCAGCGAGCTTTGCGTGCGCAACGCCGAGCCCCGCGCCGGCTCCCGCGGAACCCGCGGCTACAACGACCCAAGAAGAGCCGGCTGCGGCCACGGCGGAAGTGCCTACTCCCGCCCCTCCGGCCTTCGACTTCGAGTCTCTCGCGGGGCCGAACCAAGGGGTGGTGGTGTTCTTCCGCCCGCGCAACTTCATGGGCGGCGCGATTCGATTCATCGTGCGCGAGGGGGAACGCGAACTCGGCAAGCTCACCGTTGGCAGCTACTTCGCCGTTGCGTTCGATGCCGGCCCGCACAAGTTCACCGTTCACTCCGAGGCGAAGGACGAACTTCACCTCGAGGTTGCAGCTGGGGACGTCTACTACGTACAGGGAACGATCACGATGGGCGTGATGGTTGGTCGTCCGAACATCGCGCCCTCCAACGCCGAGACGTTCGACGCGATGCGAGCCAAGCTCAAGGAGTCGCCGCCGCTTCGCTGAACGCGCGGTCCTTACGTTGCGACGAACAGCGCGAGCCGATGCGTGCTCGCGACCGCGGGCTCGAAGTGCGCCGCACGCACGCGTTGATACGCGGGGTCCGCGTAGAACGCGGCGCGCTTCTCCGCGTCAGGGAACGAGTGCGCGAAGACGCGGTTGATGCGCTCGCTCGCGCTCGACTGCAGCACGCGCGCGATCGCGAAGTCGTGCTCGAAGCGGCCGCCGTAGCGCTCGCGGATCGGCGTCATCGCCGCGCGATAGCGGGCGTACTCCGCTTCGTCGCGCACCTCGAGGCCGAGCCACGTGACCACGCGGCCGGGCTCCACGCGGCTACTTCCGCTTCTCGATGCGCGGCCCGTTCGGCTCGCGCACGGGGTCGCGCCCGTCCCAGCCTTCGTGCGCCGTCTGCCAACCCGAGAAGATCTCGCGGATGATCTTCGAGTCGCCGTGCATCTCGACGAAGCAGCCGATCTGCTTGCGCGCGTCGAAGTAACAAACGTCGGCGCCGCTCCACATCTCGACGGCGAGGTCGAGGCCGCGATCGAGGAAGTGCTGCTTGTCCGCGGCGAAGTTCTCGCTGAGGATGCCGACGTGATGGAAGCCCTCCTCGCCGGGCTTGAACATCTCGCGGAAGATCGACGGCGTTTCGTCGTGCAGCTGAATGAGCTGGATCTGCACGGGCCCGCAGTAGGCGAAGGCGTAGGAGAGCTCGCACTCCTCGGGCTTGCCGCGATAACGGAAGTAGCCCTCCGCCTTGTGGCGGCGCGCAGTGAAGAACGGGCCCGCGCCGAACAGCTCGGCCCAGCGCCTCGCGCCGGCGTCGAGGTCGTTCACCACCCAGGCGTACTGAAAGATGGGGCGCTGCAAGAAGCTCGTGAGCATGCTGCGGCTCCTCGGATCGACGTACTACGGGTAGCGCGCTTCCGCTAATCACGGCGCGTGCGCGAGCCCAGCTACGAAGTGATGCGGCCCGAGGGCGGCGTTCCGATCAAGTCTTGGACGCGAGGCGTGCCCTTCGAAGCCGAGGCGCGCGCGCAGCTCGAGAACGTGGCGCGGCTGCCGTTCATCCACGGCTGGGTCGCCGCGATGCCGGACGTGCACTGGGGCATCGGCGCGACCGTCGGCTCCGTGATTCCGACGCGCGGCGCGATCGTGCCGGCCGCGGTCGGCGTCGACATCGGCTGCGGAATGATGGCGGTGCAGACCACGCTCGTGGCGAGCGATCTGCCTGACCACCTGTTCGGCGTGCGCGACGCGATCGAGCGCGCGGTGCCGCACGGGCTCTCGCGCTCGCGCGGCGGTCGCGACAAGGGCTCGTGGGCGAAGCGCCGGACGCGGTGAACGAGGCGTGGGCGCAGCTCGCGCCCGCGTTCGAGCGCATCGCGGAGAAGCACCCCGCGGTGAAGAGCTCGAACCATCGCGTGCACCTCGCGACGCTCGGCACGGGCAACCACTTCATCGAGGTGTGCCTCGACGAGGCGCAGCGCGTGTGGGTGATGCTCCACTCGGGCTCGCGCGGCGTCGGCAACCGCATCGGCTCCTACTTCATCGAGCTCGCGCGCAAGGACATGGAGCGCTGGTTCATCCAGCTGCCCGATCGCAACCTCGCCTACTTCCCCGAAGGCACGGAGCCCTTCGACGACTACGTGGAAGCGGTGAGCTGGGCGCAGGAGTTCGCGATGACGAACCGGCGCCTGATGATGAGCCACGTGCTCGCGGCGCTCGGCGCGGCTGGGCTGCGGCCGTTCGCGGCGACCGACGTCGCGGTGAACTGCCACCACAACTACGTCGCGCGCGAGAGTCATTACGGAGAGAACGTGCTCGTGACGCGCAAGGGCGCGGTGCGCGCTCGCGAAGGCGAGCTCGGAATCATCCCCGGCTCGATGGGCGCGCGCTCGTACATCGTGCGCGGCAAGGGCAACGCCGAGAGCTTCCACAGCTGCTCGCACGGCGCGGGCCGCGCGATGTCGCGCGCGGAAGCGAAGCGGCGCTTCTCGCTCGAGGACCACGCGGCGGCGACCGCGGGCGTCGAGTGCCGCAAGGACGCGGACGTGATCGACGAGACGCCGGCGGCATACAAGCCGATCGACGCGGTGATGGAAGCGCAGCGCGACCTCGTCGAGGTGGTGCACGAGCTGCGCCAGGTGGTGTGCGTGAAGGGTTGAGCGGAGGCGAGATACCGTGCGCGGCGAAGGAGCCCGCGCATGGACCTCGCACGCCCCGAAGAAGTCGGACTCTCCTCGGCACGCCTCGCGCGCATCGAGGAGCATCTTGAGCGGCGCTATCTCGCGGACAAGAAGATCGCGGGCGCGCTCACGCTCGTGCAGCGGCGCGGGCGCATCGCGTACCTGAAGGCGCAGGGCCTCGCGGACCGCGAGCGCGGCGTGCCGATGCGCGACGACACGATCTTCCGCATCTACTCCATGTCGAAGCCGGTCACGAGCGTCGCCCTGATGACGCTCTACGAGCGCGGCGCGTTCCAACTCGAAGATCCGGTGCACCGCTTCATCCCCGCGTGGCGCGACCTGCGCGTGTTCGACGGTGGCAATCACCCCACCTTCGCAACTCGCCCGTGCGAGCGCGCGATGAGCGTGCGCGACCTGTTCACGCACATGTCGGGGCTCACGTACGGCTTCATGGAGCGCACCAACGTCGACCGCGCGTATCGGCGGCTCGGCATCGGCGAGCGCGACAAGTCGCTCGACGAGATGATCGCCACGCTCGCGAAGCTGCCGCTCGAGTTCTCGCCGGGCACGCGCTGGAACTACTCGGTCTCGACCGACGTGTTAGGGCACCTGATCGAGCGCATCTCCGGCAAACGCCTCGACGTGTTCCTGCGCGAGGAGATCTTCGAGCCCCTCGGCATGGTCGACACCGCGTTCTTCGTGCCGGCGGAGAAGCTCGATCGCTTCAGCACGAACTACACGCGCATGCCGGACAAGTCGCTGCGCGTGGAAGACGACCGCATGAAGAGCATCTTCGCCGAGCCGCCCGCGTTCCTCTCGGGCGGCGGCGGGCTCGTCTCGACCGCGCGCGACTACGCGCGCTTCTGCCAGATGCTGCTGAACGGCGGCGCGCTGGGCGGCGCGCGCATCCTCGGCCGCAAGACGATCGAGCTGATGTCGATGAACCACCTGCCCGAGGGCCGCGACATCACGCGGATGAACGTCGGCGGTCAGTTCAGCCAGATCGCCTACGACGGCGTCGGCTTCGGCCTCGGCTTCTCCGTGACGATGGACCTCGCCAAGGCGCAGACCATCGGCTCCGCGGGCGAATACGCCTGGGGCGGCGCAGCGAGCACCGCGTTCTGGGTCGACCCCAAGGAAGACCTCGCCGTGATCTTCATGGTGCAGCTGATGCCGAGCGGCACGTTCAACTTCCGCGGGCAGCTGAAGAGCATCGTGTATCCAGCGATCGTGGATTGAGCTCGTGGTGTTGCTCGATCGCGTCCTCTCCCCCATCGCGATCAACGGCGTCGTCATCAAGAACCGCGTCGTGCGGACGGCACACGGCACGAACCTCGGCGGGGGCGCGCTGAGCGACGATCTCATCGCGTACCACGAAGCCCGCGCGCGCGGCGGCGTCGGGCTGTCGATGCTCGAGGCGTCGGGCATCCATCCTTCGGGCCCGATGACGCTGAACGCATGGGACGACTCGATCATTCCCCGGTACGAGTTGTTGATGCGCGCCGTGCGGCCGCATGGGATGCGCGTCTTCTCACAGCTGAATCATCTCGGGAGTGATCTCGGAGCGCCAGGCGAGAAGCCGTGGTCTGCTTCGGAGCTCGTGAATCCCAACAACAACGCGCAAACCCACGCGATGACCCTCGGCGAGATCGCCGCGATGGTCGAGGCGTTCGCGGCCGCGGCGCGGCGCGCGGTGGCCGGCGGCCTCGATGGCGTCGAGGTGCACTGCGCGCACGGCTACCTGATCCAGCAGTTTCTTTCGCCGCACACGAATCGGCGCGAGGACGCCTACGGCGGCTCGTTCGAGAACCGCATGCGCTTCTACCTCGAAGTGCTGCGCGCGGTGCGCAATGCGATCGGCCCGCGCGTTCCACTCGGCACGCGCGTCGGACCGCACAATCGCCCGGGTGGCCTCAACGTGGAGGAGCACCGCGCGATCGTGGAGCGCGTCCTTCGCGAGGGTGTCGTCGACTACCTGAACGTCTCGCACGGCAGTAGCGAGAACCCGCACAAGATCATCGGCGCGATGCACGAGCCCAGCGGCTACGAGCTCGCACACGCGGCGCCGCTCACCGCCCTGACGACGCTGCCGCGCATCGTGACGGGGCGCTTCCGCACGCTCGCGGAGGCGGAGCGCGTGCTCGAGGACGGCGTCGCGGACTTGGTCGGCATGACGCGCGCGCACATCGCGGACGCCGAGATCGTGCGGAAGACCGTCTCGGGACGCGCGTCCGAGGTGCGGCCGTGCATCGGCTGCAATCAGGGATGTGTCGGCGGCCTCGCGACGGGCCGCCTCGGCTGCACCGTCAACGTCGCTGCCGGGCGCGAGCTCACGCTTTCGGAGGACCTCCTCGAACGCGCAGCGCAGCCCAAGCGCGTGCTCGTGATCGGAGGCGGGCCCGCCGGCTTGGAAGCGGCGCGCATCGCTGCGCTGCGCGGGCATCGCGTCGTGCTCGCGGAGGCGAGCGACGCGCTCGGCGGCACGCTGCGCATCGCGCGGCGCGCACCGCACCACGAGAGCATCGGCGACATCGCGGACTGGCTCGCGCGCGAGATCGCGCGCCTCGGCGTGGACGTGAAGCTCGGCGTTCGCGTCGATGCTGCGTACGTGCGCGGCTTCGCGGCTGACGCGGTGATCGTGGCGACCGGCGCCCTGCCCGCGCTGACCGACATCCCCGGCGCGCAGCTTCCCCACGTCGTCGCGGCGAAGGACCTCGTGGCGAGCGGTCCGGTCGAGGGCATGGGCGCGCACGCGCTCGTGTACGACGAGGTCGGCGCGTACGAAGCGATCGGTGCTGCGGAGCTCCTCGCGGCGCACGGCTTGAACGTCACGTTCGCGACGCCGCACTCGCGCTTCGCGCCGCTGATGGAGAGCGCGCTCGTGGCGCGGCCTGCGCGCGAGCGCCTCGAGGCGAGCGGGCGCTTCACGCTGCGCACGCGCGCGACGCTGCGCGCGATCGAGCGGGAGCGCTGCTTGTTAGGCACTACGCGCGGCGCGAGCCCGCAGGAGCCCGTGAGCGCAAGCGTGGTGGTGACCTCGCTCGCGAAGCGACCCAACCGCGCGCTCGCCGGCGAGATCGAGGCGCTCGGCATCAGCGCGGTGGTCGTCGGCGATGCGTGCGAGGCGGGACTGCTCCCGGGGGCGATTGCGCAGGGACATCGCGCGGGGCGAGAGATCTGAAGCACGCAGGCGCGACTCGGCCGCGGTGGGTCGCCGTATGCTCGCGTCCCTGAGGAGCCGTCATGCCCACCGGCGCCAGCGATCCCGTCCAGCGCGCGCGTGATCTCCAGCCCCTCGTGCGCGCGCACGCAGACGAAGCTGAGCGCGAGCGGCGCCTGCCGCGCGCCGTTGCGCTCGCGCTCGCAGAAGCCGGGCTCTACCGGCTCGGCGCGCCGAAAGAGTTTCACGGCGAAGACTCCGATCCGATGCAGCAGATCGCGGTGATCGAGGCGATCTCTACCGCGGACGGCAGCGCCGGCTGGAACCTGATGATCGGCATCGAGTCGTTCGGGCTGATCGCGCCGGCGTTCACGACTTGCCCGGAGCTGATCGCCGACCCGCGCGCGATCTTCTGCAGCTCGACCGCGGCAGTTGGTCGCGCCGAGCGCGAGAGCGGCGGCTACCGCGTGACGGGCCAGTGGCAGTTCGTGAGCGGGTGCCACAACAGCTCGGCGTTCGGCGGACTCGTGCTGCCACACGAGAACGGCGCGCCGAAGCCCGGCGCGATTCCGGTGTACGCGATGGTCGAAGCGCCGCACTTCGAGATCCTCGATACATGGCATGTGGGCGGCCTGCGCGGCTCAGGCTCACACGACGTGCGGCTCAGCGGCGTCTTCGTGCCGGACGCGCGCATCGTGTCGCCGATCGGCGCGACGCGCGGCGACTCGCCGTTCCTGCGTTTCCCGCTCGGCTCGCGCCTCGCGTACAACAAAGTCGGCGTGTGCCTCGGCATCGCGCGCGCGGGCATCGACGCTTTCGTCGCGCTCGCCGAAGGCAAGGTGCCGCGCTTCAGCTCGGCGACGCTGCGCACGCGCGGCGCCGCGCACCGCGCGGTCGCCCTCGCCGAGGTGCGCGTGCGCATGGCGCGCGCGCTCGTGTTCGAGCTGGTCGCGGAGCTGTGGGAGCGCGTGCGCATGGGGGCGCACGTCACGACGCGAGAGCGCGCGCTGTTCCAGATCGCGTGCTCGGACGCTGCGCGCGGCTGCGCGGAGGCCGTCGACCTCGTATGCGACGCCGCCGGCACGACCGCGAACCAACTCGGCCATCCGCTCGAGCGCATCGCGCGCGACGTGCGCGTGGTACGCCAGCACACGACGGTCGCCTCGCACCACATCGACGACGCGGGGCGCGCATTGTTGGGGCTCGAGCCCGAGGGGTTGATGCTGCGAGGCCGGTGAGGCGCTACTCGACGTAGCCGAGCGCGCGCAGCCGCTCGATCGTCTCGTCCTGCAGCTCCGCGCTGCCCGCGCGCTCGATCGCAGCGCCGTCAAGCGACGCGTAGGCGTGCGGCTTGCGCTGCGACCAGCGCGCGGCGACGCCCGCGGGCAGCGCCTCTTCGATCGCGCGACCCGGCATGTCGGCGCTCGGCGGAAGGCCGAGCAGCGCGAGCACGGTGGGCGCGACGTCGCGCACGTGAGGAAGCCGACCCAGCTCGCCCGCCGTGATGTCCGGGCCGGAGAGCATGAACACGCCGGGGGGCGCTTCCGCGTGGCCGTAGCCGGCATCGGTGTAGACCCAGCCGTGATCCGACACGATCAGAATGCGCGCGTCCTGCGGCGTCGCCGCGAGCAGCTCCCCTAACAAGGCGTCCACGCGCTCGTAGTAGCGGTCGATCACCGTGGGGCCGAGCACCTTGCGGTGGCTCAGGTTGTCGACGCCGGTCGCGTACATCACCGCGAGCTGCGGGCGCTCGCTCGCGATCAAGTCGCGCGTCGCGCGGAACATGAACTCGTCCGAGCGCACGATGATCGGGAGCACCGTCATCTGCTCGCCGACCCCCACGAGCTTCGCCTTCGCCTCCGGCGTCAAGTCGCGAAACAGATCGCCGGCGAGCATCTCGGCCTCGCTCGGCAACGCGACCTGGAGCTTGCTGAGCCGATCCAGCAGCTCGGGCGGCTCGGTGATGCCGATGTCCTCGAGATTCCCGTGGCCCTCGGTGTTCTGATAGGCGGCGCGCGCCGGGTTGTTGTCCGAAACGAGCTGGCCGCGAACCGGATACGCCGGCCAGCTCGCCCACCAGTTCACGACCGCGACGCTGCCGCCCGCCGCGGAGACCATGTCCCAGAACGCGGGCACCTTGCGGTTGCAGCCCATGATCGGCAGCTCCTGCATCAAGCCCGCGTCGTAGGCGAGCGTGAACAGGCGTCGCAGACCGCCGAACTCGGGCGTGAGCGCCGAGTCCGAGCGCAGCCGCTGCGCGCCGCAGCGCATGCCGGGGAACCGCTGCTCGGCGAAGTGCAGGATGTGGTGGCGCTGCGCGTACTGCCCGGTCGAGATCGTGTTCCAGATGATCGGTGACCAGGTGGGCTCGAACGTCTCGAGGTGCGATCGCAGCGAGCGCTCCACCACGCGCTGAAAGTTCGGCAGCGTGCCCGCCGCGATGCCCGCGTTCAGCTTGTCCCACTCGAGCCCGTCGAGGCCGATCACCACGAGCGGGTGTTCGCTCGCTTCCCGCGCGGGAGGTGCCGACGTCGTGACCGGGATCGAGTTCGCGTCGATGCGCGCCACCGCGCGCGCGTTCAGCGCGAGCGCGAGCGCGACGACACTGAGTGCGAGCACGGCTTCGAGCGCGCGCGGCAGCTCGCGGCGCACGCGCGTGACCGCGAACGCCGCGCCAGCAGCGATGGCTGCGCGAATCAGCCAGCGCACGGCTCCCGATTCGATCGACGCGGTCGCCGCCAGCGCAATGCCGACGATCGCGACCCAGAGCAGGCCGAGCGCGAACGAGCTCTCGCGCCGGCCGCCCGAGAGGCGCGCGACCGCGGCCAGCTGCAGCGGGATCGCGAGCGCGCACGCGGCGCCGAGCCCGGAGATCCATGCGAGCAGCACGCGGCCGTGTGCGTCCGAGACGGACGTATTCATCTCGGCCAGCGCGAAGCCGAGCCAGCCTCCCCACGCCGCTCCGACGAAGAGCTACGGGAGCGCGCTCACGACTGCGAACATCGGAACCTCGACTCGGGTGCAAGTGTGCCCCGGCGCATGCGCGACGTGACACCGTCGCGCCGCGTTGGACCCGCGGCCTGCGCGCGCGCTGCCGCGAAACTGCCGCGCCGGGCCGAAGACCCGCCGTGAGACCAGCGGATGCGCTGGCGGTCGCTGTCGTGGTGCGCCCGCTCGAATCACCGGTGCCACCGATGTAGTTCGTTTGGCGCGGGCCCTCTTCGCCTGCTCCGTAGCGGTTCCGGTCAGGCGGGTCCGATCTTCTCTTCGATCGGTGTATCCATCGTCTGATGAAGCGCGCGAAGATTCGCGACGTGCTTGTCGCGGTCGATGCCGTAGCGAGACACGATGAGCAGTGCCGTTACGAACAGGCCGAGATAGGCCGGCAGGAAGATCGAAGCGATGTCGACGCGGATGGCGTGAGTCACCTGCGCGGCGCTCGTGATGTCATCCAGCCCCACCAGCGACACGATGGTGCCGGCGCCGATGATGCCGCCGGCGGATACCGCCTTGGCGGCGAATCCCCGCGCCGCGAAGAACAGCCCCTCGGAACGTCTCTTGGTCGCCAACTCACTGTCTTCGACCACATCCGCCATCATCGAATCGAGCATCACGCCACCGATGATCACACCCACCACTTCGAGCACGATGAACACGGAGTAGATGGCGAGGCTCTCCCAGCTCCCGATCGCTGGCCAGTTGCCACTCAGCAACAGGAGATAGGGCATCGGGTACAACACGAGGCGGCCCGAGAACGCGACGATGGCGGCCTTCTTCTTGCCGAAGAGCCGGCCGACGTGGGGCCCGAGGAAGTACGCGATCCAGGGTGACAGCAGCACACACACGCCGGTGGTTGCGATCTGTGGACCACTGAAGCCGAAGAAATAGGTGGTGTTGTAGAGGTACAACGCGGTGCCGAGCCCGGTGGCGACGCCAACGGTCAGGCCGAAACCGAACAGCGCCGCGAAATGGCGATTGTGCAGGGACTGCAGGATCTGGCGGATCTCTCGGGAGATCTCGTTCCACCGCAGCACTTCGGTGGGTCGCGGCAGTGCCGCCGCGGCCTTCTGCGTACCCAGGGCGGAAACGATGATGGCGGCGGCGATCACCAGTGCGCCCACCACGCCGTAGATCGCATAACCGGTCCCCACGGTGACGCCGTAGGCACCGACCCAGAAGAAGAAGTTGAGGGTGTGGATGCCATTGCCGCCATACCAGCCAAAGGCATGACGCAGCGCCAGCCACTTGTTGCGTCGGTCGTAGTCCTTTTCGAGATCGGGTAACAAGGACGTAGACGGGATTTCAAAGAGGGTCGTTCCGGTGCGAATCAGGAGCGCCATCACCAGCACGTACCAGAACGCGTTTTCCGGCGTGATGTCGATGACCGGATTAAAGAGTGAATAGAAACACGCCGGCAATACCAGCAGCGCTGCATACATGAACGGGTGGCGTCGGCCGTAACGGCTGCTGGTCTTGTCAGACCAGTGCCCGAGCAGAAGATCCGAGGCTGCATCCCACAACATGGCGATGGCGAGAGCGATGGACGCGAGGTAACCCGGTACATGCAGCACCTGGTTGGCGAAGATCAGCAGTAGATAGCTGAAGGCATTGTCCTTGATGCCATAGGCAACCGAAGCACAGCCGTAGAACCAAAAAATCGGTTGTCGTTCGAGCGGTTTGTCCAGTGCCGCCACACTCAAGGTCTGCACAGCGGTCGCTCTCCCCTTACATCACACGCCAGGCCCTACGGTTGCTCTGATCAGCTCCGCCTATAGGCGACGAAGCGGTCTCGTCGGGACTCGACTTGTCACGACGTTCGTTCGCAAGCCGGCGGGAAATCGCGTTTGCTCTTCCTACCCCCGCCAGCGTGCGGCCCATGCCGCTGGCCGCGCCCGTAACAAACTGCTGTTCGCCCGCGAGATCCCAACATGCCGTGCTCCGCGTGGAAGCGCGACGATCCCACGGCGGCGCGCGCGCAGCCAGCCGAGCTCGGCGCGCCGGCGTAGCGCGTGAGCGTGGTGAGGAGCCGCTGGCGGATCGACGCAGCGCGCTCTCGGCTCACAGGCCGGCCTCGATCTACGGCCGGATCACGCGTGCGCCGCGGCACAAGTCGGCCATGCGCCAAGGAGCGTCGAGGCTGCCGCGCGCGCGGCGGTAGTCGCGCAGTTCCTCGATCGCGACGTCGAGACCGGTCTTGTTCCGGTACTTGAAGGTGGCGGCGATGGCGGACTCGCAAACCTCCCGCCGCGCGTGAGCACTCCGCTCGACCCTGCGAAGCGCATCGTCGAACTCGCGGAGTCCGGTGGAGCGCACAACCGTGCGGGGACAGGAAGAACAAGCTCGAGTTCCCGCTGAGTCGCGAACGGACGTTGTCACAAATCCCCACCGAGACCGTTTCGTCACCTACAGGCGGGCTGGAGTTGCCCCGTTTTCGTGGACACCTGAACACTTGGGTTCGAGGAGTTCACGATGGCGAAAGGGAATCACGGGCCGTGCCCGGTCGAGCTTCGGGCTCGGCTGGTGGAGCTGGTTCGCTCGGGCAAGACGCCCGAGGAGCTGTCTCGTCAGTACGAGCCGACGGCTCAGGCGATCCGCAACTGGGTTGCGCAAGCCGATCGCGATGCGAAGCGTCGTAGCGACGGCCTGACGACCGACGACAAGCAGGAGCTCGCGCGGCTGCGGCGTGAGAACAAGGCGCTCCGCGAGGAGCGCGAGATTCTGAAAACAGCCGCGGCCTGGTTCGCGCGGGAGACCGGCTCGGTGCCGTCCGGGTCTTCGAATTCGTGAGCGCGCATCGGGCCCAACATCGAGTGATCACGCTCTGCCGCGTCTTGGGTGTCTCCCCCAGCGGCTACTACGCGTGGTGCAAACGAC
>Ga0194121_10000777_pt1 | contig 55508 bp, 41 predicted proteins | sample TA2MahCa50mmetaG_FD_148609 | JGI IMG/M metagenome (GOLD analysis project Ga0194121, IMG submission 148609) | Freshwater microbial communities from Lake Tanganyika, Tanzania - TA2015020 Mahale Deep Cast 50m | ecosystem: Environmental > Aquatic > Freshwater > Lake | place: Tanzania: Lake...
CGGCGAAGACGAGCCCCAGCAGACTGAGAAGTCCCGACAACGCACAAACTCCCAACAGCGCGGAAACCGGAGCCAAAGGCGGAATCGGCTTGTAGTTAAAATCCTCCAATCCAGATTCGATTGAAGCGGGACGGACCGCGGTAAGTTGCAACTGATCAAGAGTTTGAGACATCATCTACCTCGCGGCGAAAAAATCGTGGACGGAAGTCGCCGCCCAATACGCCCGCTCGCCGAAAAACGACGGAGAGTACCGTAGAGTGTACCACTCCCTCGGGCAAATACCACTCCGCGACCGACTCGGTATCGCTCTCCACGCGTCTGATGGATCGGTAATATCGCGTAGGTTGAGCACTCCTGGCAGTCCGAATGACGGGCGGTCGCCCTCCTACAAAATGAAAGCCCGCACGATGACCGCCTTCAGTGCCAACCTCAACAAAGTCGCCTTGCTGCGAAACACTCGCGACAACGGACTACCCGATGTGTGCCGATTTTCTCGGCTGTGCGTCGCCTCCGGGGCGGCCGGGATCACCGTGCATCCCCGACCCGACGAACGCCACACGCGACCCAGCGACGTGCATGAACTGCGGCAACTCACCCGTCAACTTCGCGTCGAATTCAACATCGAAGGATACCCAACCGATGACTTTCTGAGCCTCGTTTACACCGTCCGACCAGAACAATGCACGTTGGTCCCCGACGCTCCCAATCAACGCACGTCAGACCACGGCTGGGACGTGGTCGCTCAAGCCGATCTGTTGAAACGAGTCGTCCCGCCGTTGCGAGCCGCCGGAATTCGCGTCTCAATCTTCATGGACCCAACTCCCGAAGCGATGTCGCTCGTCCCCGCGACCGGAGCACATCGCATCGAGCTTTACACCGAACCGTATGCCCGCGACTTCCCAACCGCCCGACGAGACGCTGCGCTCGCGCAGTACGCCGCGACCGCGCAAGCCGCACAGCAAGTTGGTCTTGGTGTGAATGCCGGACACGATCTCAACCTCGACAATCTCGGCCCCTTCCTGCGAGCGGTCCCTCACGTCGAAGAAGTCTCGATTGGACACGCTCTCATCGCCGACGCGCTAGAGTTGGGCATGTCGGAAGCCGTGCGACGCTACGTGGCGCTCTGCCAAACACACTAACCCGAAGCACCAGAGAAGGTGAACGCTTTACCGACAACCGATCGTCCCATTGAGTCCATCACGATGTCACAGACCACTACGCGCCGCAACTGGCTGATGCGATCTGCCGGAGGCTTCGGAGCCACCGCGCTCGCGACGATGTTGTCCGACGACGGCTTCGCCGCACAGCCGCATCGAACTCCGAAGGCCCGCAGCATCATCTCGCTCTTCATGCATGGTGGTCCTTCACAAGTGGACCTGCTGGATTACAAACCAAAACTGCGCGAATGGCACGGACAAGAACTGCCCGCATCGGTGCGCGGGACTCAGCGACTGACCGGCATGACATCGGGACAAGCAAGCCTGCCGCTTACGGCATCCGCGTTTCGATTCGCTCAACACGGCGACTGCGGCACATGGGTGAGTGAGTTGCTGCCGCACACGGCTGGCGTCGTCGATGATCTGTGCGTGGTCCGCAGCGTCACGACCGAGGCGATCAATCATGATCCGGCGGTGACTTACTTGCAGACCGGACATCAACAGCCGGGCCGTCCCAGCTTTGGTGCGTGGATCAGTCACGGGCTCGGTCGAGCCAACGACAACTTGCCGGCGTTCATCGTGCTGCTGTCGCGAGGGAGTGCCGCTCGGCCGGCCGATCCGTTGTACGCGCGATTATGGGGCGCCGAGTTCCTGCCGTCGCAGCACCAAGGAGTCCAGTTCCGCACCGACGGCGAGCCAGTCTTGTTCCTCAAGAACCCGCCCGGACTCTCCGCCGATTCGCGGAGACGAATGCTCGATACGCTGGCCGAACTCAATCAACAGCGTTTCGAGAAAACGGGTGACCGCGAAATCGAAACGCGCATCGCGCAGTACGAGACCGCGTTCCGCATGCAGGCCGCCGTCCCCGAACTCACCAACCTCAGCGGCGAAAGCGAATCGACCTTCGAACTGTACGGCCAAGACGCTCGCCGCGCCGGTTCATTCGCGGCGAATTGCCTGCTGGCTCGGCGGTTGGTCGAGCGGGGCGTGCGATTCGTGCAGCTTTATCATCGCGGCTGGGATCAGCATTACGACTTGCCGTCCGACCTGCGTCTGCAATGCGGCGACGTCGATCAAGCCTGTGCCGCATTGATCCGCGACCTCAAGCAACGCGGCCTGCTGGACGAGACCCTGGTTGTCTGGGGCGGCGAGTTCGGCCGCACGGTGTATTGCCAAGGAAAACTCACACCAGAGAACTACGGCCGTGATCACTTCGGCCGCTGCTTCAGCATGTGGCTGGCTGGAGGAGGCATTCGCGGCGGCATGACCTTCGGCGAAACCGACGACCACAGCTTCAACGTCGTCCGCAACCCCGTCCACGTCCACGATCTCAACGCCACGCTGCTCGACCGACTGGGCTTCGATCACACGAAGCTAACCTTCCGCTTCCAAGGCCGCGACTACCGCCTGACCGACGTGCATGGCCGCGTCATGGCGGAGGTGCTGTCGTGAAACAACTTGGATTAATAATTGGCAAGTGATGATTTTGAACCAGCGATTCCCGCTCATTGACGAATAGCCAATCACCCATCATCAATTGTCTTTACAACCGGATAACATTCTCGTGGCTCAAGCCAGCACCAATCGACGTCGGGTTCTTTTTCTTTGCACGGGCAACTCGTGTCGCAGTCAGATGGCCGAAGGTTGGCTGCGGCATCTGGCGGTGGACCGGTTTGAAAGTCTGTCCGCTGGAGCGAATCCGGCTGGATATGTTCATCCGCTGGCGGTGCAGGTGATGCGCGAGGCGGGGGTCGAGATTGCTCAGCAGTTCAGCAAACACATCCGCGAATTCTTGCCGCCGCAGGGAACTCCGCCGGACCTCATCATCAGTGTCTGTGGCAACGCCGAGAAGGAATGCCCGCTGTTCCCCGGCCCCGTCGAGCGTTGGCACTGGCCCTTCGACGATCCGTATCACGCCGCCGGCTCCGACGAACAACGGCTCGCCGAGTTCCGCCGCGTGCGCGATGAGATCAAAGCGAAGATCGAAAGCGGCCTCGTTTCCGTTAGGTAGCCGTCATCGCTCCGTTGGTCACTCGCGGCTCAGGGCTTCGTCCAAATTCAGCAGCACGTTTGCCAACACCGTCCAAGCTGCCAGTTCGGAGCGATTCACCTCCGACGGGACCGGACATTCGCCGACGGACAGCAACGCTTCCACGGCCGCGCGATCTTGCTGAAATCGAAGTCGCTCGGCCGACAGCAGTCGCAGCAGCGACTGCGTTTCGGAATCTGATGGCTCACGAGCGACCGCGCGGCGAAACGCGAGCGTGATCCCGTCGCGATCCGAAGCCAGCGTGGAAGCCAGCACTCGTTGCGCCAGCACGCGCGCGGCTTCGACAAACTGCGTGTCGTTGAGCAGCGCGAGCGCTTGTAGCGGCGTGTTCGTTCGCTGGCGGCGGAGCGTGCAGGTCTCACGCGTCGGTGCGTCGAGTTGCAGCATGCTCGGCGGAGGAACTTGGCGTTTCCAATAGGTGTAGAAGCCGCGCCGATACAACCCGTCGCCGGTCGAAAAGACGTACTCTTGAGTGCTCTTCGTGTCGTAGGTGATCGCCTTCCACAAATCGGCGGGCTGATACGGCTTGACGCTCGGCCCGCCAATCCGTTCGGCCAAGAGGCCACTGGCGAATAACGCGGTGTCGCGCAGCGTCTCCGCATCGAGCCGATACCGCGACGCGCGAGCGAGCAGTCGATTCTGCGGATCGACGCGGCGATGCTCGGCCGTGATCACTGACGATTGCCGATAAGTTGCCGAAGTGATGATGTTGCGGAGAAGCTGTTTGACTCCCCAGCGAGGAAGATTGGAATGACGGCCATCAGCCAGCGACTCACGGCTTTCGGCCGGGCCAGAGAACTCGCACGCCAGCCAATCGAGCAGATCGGGATGCGACGGCAACTCTCCTTGCACGCCGAAGTCCTCGGTCGTTGCGACCAAGCCGCGTCCGAAGAGTTGTCGCCAATGGCGATTCACCGCCACACGAGCCGTCAGCGGATGTCGCGGATCGACAAGCCACCTTGCAAACGTCAGCCGATTGGGGATCGCGTCTTTCGGTAACGCGAGCAGAAACGACGGAACTCCCGCTACGACCTTCTCGCGCGGCTGATCGTATTGACCTCGTTCGAGAATGAACGTGTCGCGCGGTTCGGCCTGATCCTGCATGACCATCACGCTGCCGAGAGTCGCCAGCAACGACGATTCCGCCTGAAGCTGTTTGATTTCGTCGTCGAGCGATTTCTTGGCGCTCGCTTCGGTCTCTTTGGGCAGCGCGATCAGCTTCGCCTGCAAGTCGCGAATCCGTTGCTGCAACTGTTCCTGCTGAGTCGTTTGCTCCGGCGTCGGCAACCGCAGTTCGGGGACAGCGTTCTTTTGCTTGCCGCCGTCGATCCCTTTCTCCGGCAGTTGATTAAAGTATGCGAAGAGCTGATAGAACTCGCGCTGCGTCAGCGGGTCGTACTTGTGGTCGTGACACTGAGCACATCCCGCCGTCAGTCCCATCCAGACGGCCGAAGTCGTGCGGACTCGGTCGGCGACGTATTCGACGCGATATTCCTCCGGAAAGACGCCGGTTTCCTCGGTAATCATGTGATTGCGATTGAACCCGGTCGCGATCCGCTGCTCGATGGTCGCGTTGGGAAGCAAGTCGCCGGCGAGTTGCTCGATCGTGAATTGATCAAACGGCATGTCGGCGTTGAAGGCGTTGATCACCCAATCGCGCCAGCGCCACATGAACCGCTCGTGGTCCGTGAAGTAGCCATGCGTGTCGGCATACCGCGCCTGATCAAGCCAGTCACGCGCCTGATGCTCGCCGTATCGCGGCGACGCGAGCAGCCGATCGATCACTTGCTCGAACGCATCCGGTTCGCGATCGGCGAGGAAGTCATTGACCTCCTCGATCGACGGCGGCAACCCGGTGAGGTCGAGCGTCACTCGCCGCAACAACGTGACACGATCTGCTTCCGGCGACGGTTGCAGCCCGGCCGGTTCGAGTCGGGCGACGATGAAGCGATCAATCGGGTTTCGAGCTTCGGATTTCGAGCTTCGAACTTCCGGCACCCCCGGCCTCGTCGGTGCGACGAACGCCCAATGTGTCTGATATTTCGCCCCCTCGACGATCCAGCGTCGAAGAGTCTCCTTCTGAGCGGTCGTCAGCGATTGTCCGGTCTCGCGCGGCGGCATGACGTCGTCATCGGCCGCGAAGACGCGCCGCACGAGTTCGCTCTCCTGCGGTTTGTTCGGAACGATCGGAACTCGCTTCGACATCACAGCGCGGGTCGCGTCGTCCCGCACATCCAGCCGCATATCCGCCTGCCGCTGCTTGGCATCCGGGCCATGACAACGAAAACAAAAGTCCGCCAGGATCGGCCGCACCTCACGAGCGAAATCGACCGGCGACGACTCCGCTCGTGCAAACATCGGGTGTGCAAACAAAATGCAGACGAAGCCAGCGATGCGCATGTGGCACTCATTTCGGGGGCGAGTTCAGACCAACAGCCGCCCAGCGTAGCCAACACAACGGGACGTGTCGCCGCTGGCATCGGCGGACGTCCCGTAGCCAACTTCGATCGACCGCTTCAACTGACCGAGCTGCTTGAGCGTCTTCATCACGATCACCGCCGGGACGAGGCCGCACATGCTGATGTGGTTCGATTGGCAGGTCTCGAACAGGAGGTCTTCGTTCAAATGGTCGAACTGCGCGAGGGCCAGCGAATCCAGTCGGCGGGTCTCTGCGTCGTTCGCGTGGTGGTTCATGTCACTCGAAATCAGCAGCAGCGGCGGATCGAGCAGGAAGTTTTCGAGGACCGCTGCCAGGCCGCGTGCAAAGTCTTCACAACGACTCAGTGATGCCCCGCTGACGCAAATGCCGACGACTTTTGTTTGCGGTGCAAGCCGATGAATGATGGGCAGTTCGACTTCAATGCCGTGCTCTTGCTGATGTGCCGCCGCGTCGAATTGCAAGCCGGGAACTGCGGCGACTAACGAGCGAGCCAATTCCAGATCGCTTTCGAGTTGTCCGCCGGGGAATTGCCAGACGCGATTGGGAGCGACCGCCCAATCGAGACCATTTGGCGTGTGCTTCGGGCCGATGATGATGACTGTGCGCGGCAGTTCGATGCGCTTCAGCACATCGGCGGCCAACTTGCCGGAGTAGACCCAACCTGCGTGCGGGACCATCGCAGCGGAAACGGTCTGCCGCTCCGACTCGCCGCTGCCCAGCATCCGATCCAGCTCACGTGCGACTTCCGCCGCATCGCCGGGATAAAAACGTCCTGCGACGGCCGGAGGTCGTACATCGCCACCACCGGCTGGTTTGGGAGTCATCTCGATCGTGAACCGGTCGCACGAACACAATGTTCGCAGGCTGAAGATCTGCGACCATTCGGGCGCGACGACTTGAGCAACTTGACCGGCATCGCGCACGAGTTGCTCGGCTGACGAACGACAATCGAAGACGAAGCCTTGCTTGTTCCGTTCGGTGATGAGCACGCCGCGCGTGCCCGAGTCGATGCCGCTCAAGTCCGGTTCAGCGATCGTGCCGTGCATCGCCGTGTCGTCGAGCGCGAGGATGTCCACACGCAACTTATCAAGCGGACGGTTGCGACCGGCGAGCGCCTTCGCCAGTGTTTCGCACTGCGTGAAGAGGGTTGTTTGCAACGGGTATTTTTCTTTCGACGACATCCGTGCGACCGCCAACCAAAAATCGGTCCCCGGCTGAGTGATCTTCACGGCAACACCATGCACATCGGTGTCGGGAACTCCGGGGCAGAAGTAGAGCGGCGTCATGCCTCGCAACAGCGAATCGACCGACTGCCGGGCGAAGTGAGTGAGCTGTTCAAACTCGGACGGGGTCAGCAACGGACGTGGCGGGACACTGACGCTCATCAGTCCGGCGCTCGACATCGGCCCGTGAATGACGTCTCCCTCGAAACGAAACAAAACTGTGTCGTCGGACTTCCACGCCGTCGGCGGCAAGCCGGCCTTCACGCAGACCTGATTCAAGAACTCTTCGCTGTCCCAGTCGTTGTCAGTGGCAACTCCGGGAAGCAACAACCCGCGCTGCTGGCCGCGAATGATCTGCAAGCCGTGTTTGCCGATCGTCACCGCTTCGATGCGATCGAGCCCTCGTTCGGTCACTTGCTCCGGCGCGAACAGCAGCCAGACGTCCAGATCAAGATGCGGTAGCTCACTGACGGAGACCTTGGGGAATCGCGGGTCATTCGTGGCCGTGCGATTCGCCGCCTCGCGCAAGCACTGATTGAGCTGCATTGCCTGCCCGAACGAGCCGCAGCACGAACGCAATCGTCGACGACGTTTCAAGCTGACGAACACACCGGACACGACATTTAACCTCATGCCACTGCGATCAAACGCGGACGTCTCTGGCGCACGCCCTTCGGCAGCAGCTCGGACAAGTTCGGCGGCAGTGGCGAACAAGATTTGCCGCTGTGTCGGCGAGAGGTTCGGCGCGGTCTTGGGAATTTGCACGGTGATGGTTCCTGGTGGAGCATTGCGCGGTTGGGCAGTTGATTGTGTGAGAGTGCGAGGGCGTGAGGGTGACGGAGAGTCTCCGCGACCCTCAGACTCTGGCACTCGCATACTCGCTTGTTGCAGCGGTCGTTCCGGTAACACGAGCGGCTTGTCGCGATCCGGCGAATGGAATTGTCGCATATCGACCGGCTGGCGCTTGCGACCCCAGTTGCCGGGGCGAGTCGCGAAGACTCCGGCGATGTGTGTGCCGCAGTGACGGCAGCGATTCCGGTTGAGCGCGTACTCGCCGAGTTCGTACCAGTTCCGTTCGATCAGCGGCTTTTTGCAGTTCGGACAGAACGTACTCTGCCGAGCGACGTCATCAACATTGCCGACATAGACGTACTTCAGTCCCGCCTGCATCGCCACGTCGCGAGCGGCGATCAGCGTCTCATGCGGCGTGCGCGGGCGATCGAGCATTCGGAAGTCGGGATGAAACGCCGAGAAGTGCAGCGGCACTTCGTCGCCAACCGCGTCGAGCAACCAATCGCTCATCTGTTTGATCTCGTCGAGCGAGTCGTTCGCCTGTGGGATGACAAGATTCGTGATCTCGAACCAGACATCAGTCTCGTGCTTGAGCCATCGCAGCGTGTCGAGCACCGGCTGCAAATGGGACAGCGTCGTGCGGTAGTAGAACTCTTCGGTGAACGCTTTCAGATCGACGTTTGCCGCGTCCATGAATTGATAGAACGGCCCGCGCGCTTCGGGCGTAATGTATCCAGCCGTAACCGCGACCGACTTGATGCCGAGTTCCTTGCAAGCCAGCGCCGTGTCGATTGCGTACTCGGCCCAGATGACCGGGTCGTTGTAGGTGAAGGCCACGCTGGCGCAGCCCATCTCCAGCGCGGCGCGAGCAATTTCATCGGGCAACGCGCGTTGGCTGAGCCGTTCGGTCTCGCGCGATTTCGAGATGTCCCAGTTCTGACAGAACTTGCAGCCGAGATTGCAGCCAGCCGTCCCGAAGCTCAACACGCTGGTGCCGGGAAGAAAATGATTCAACGGTTTTTTTTCGATCGGGTCGATGCAGAATCCGGTGCTGCGTCCGTAAGTCGTCAGCATCATCTGCCCGCCGACATTCTGCCGCACAAAGCAGAAACCGCGATCCCCCTCTTTCATCACGCAGCGGCGCGGGCACAGGTCACACTCGATGCGATCCCCCTCGCGATGCCACCAGCCGCCGGGGACAATGCCATCGGCGTGCAGCGCCGCGAGGTTACTCAACCCAGCCACATGCGAGGCTTGTTCCTGTTCGATGTCATCGGTCTGCAGGATCGGCAGGGTGTTCGGCATCAGTCACTCCTTTGCCGCGGAGTGTACCCTGGATAACGACGTCCGGGCAGCCGTTCGGACGTCGGCCAGCAGTGAAGACCACTTCACACTGCGTCAATCCAGGCACCGATAATCGTCAGCGCGTTGTTGATCTCGGACACGGCTCCAACCATGGTATCGTCGATCTGCACCAAAGAGCTGTCGCCTGCTCCACCAGTCGCAGAGTCATCACCCGCTTCGCCATCCACGCTGTCGGCTCCCAGTCCGCCGATCAAGGAGTCTTTGTCAGCTCCGCCGAGCAACGTGTCGTTGCCGTCGCCACCGACGAGCGAATCGAGTCCTGCTCCTCCGAGCAACTGGTCGTTACCAAGCCAGCCGGACAAAGCGTCGTTGCCGAATCCACCGTCGAGCGTATCGTTGCCGTCGCCCCCGTTGAGCGTGTCGTTGCCGGCATCGCCAGACAACAGGTCGTTACCCAGACCACCCTTGAGGGTGTCGTTACCGTTTTCGCCGCGAAGTGTGTCGTGACCGTCGTTCCCCAGCACGGAGTCATTGCCGACGCCACCATCCAGCGAGTCGTTCTGATCCGTGCCGATCAGGGTATCGTTGCCCGTCGATCCGACGAGCGTGACCGATCCTGTGAACAACGCCAGATCGAATCTGTTCGCGGCGGAGCCACCGGTGAGCTGAATGCCTTCGATGCCGGAATAAGTATCGGTGCCAAAAACGCTGTCACCGACCAGTTGCGTCCCCGTTGCATTGATGACAGCGGTGATGCTGCCGTTGCCGGTCTGGATGATGCGATCGTCGTCGTCTCCGCCGGTCAAAACGTCATTCGCCTTACCTCCGGCGAGCGTGTCGTTGCCGGTTCCTCCATCGATGGTCGAAGCTCCCGCGCCTCCCGACAGCGAATCGTTGCCCGCTCCGCCGTTCAGAATCGTCGAGCCGGCAAACGTGCCGGCGTTGATGGTGTTGTTGCCATCGCCACCGGAGAGAACCGCGATCTCGATGCCCAGTACGATGTCCGCACCAATGCCGCTCAGTGTCTTAGCCGTCAGCGTGATGAGAGATACATCGGCCGATTCCGTGAGCCGATCACCGACACCGGCTCCACCGTTGAGCGTATCATTGCCGGCACCCCCTACGAGTGAGTCACCGTCGCCCGCGCCACCATTAAGGCTGTCATTGTCGAGTCCACCGTCGAGCGAATCACTGCCGGCAGCACCCAGCAACGTATCGTTCCCGACGTTTCCAATGAGGACGTCGTTTCCAATTCCGCCATCGAGCACGTCATTTCCCGTGTTGCCCACGAGCGAATCATCGCCGGAATTGCCCAGCAACGAGTTGACGCCAGTACCACCCAGAATCGTGTCGGCACCGGTGCCGCCATCAAGCGTGGTGTTGCCGGTGAATGCGGTCGCGTCAATTGTGTTGTCGCCCGATCCACCGATCAACGAGGCTCCCTCGAAAGAGTTCAGCGTGTCATTGCTCAGGCCAGACAGTGTGCTGTCGGTCAGAATCCAATCTGCGTTGGCCGCTTCCGTCAGAAGATCAACGCCGTCCGCGCCGTCGAGGCTGTCGGCTCCCGCGCCCCCAGAAAGGACATCGTTTCCTCTCTGGCCGGACAAGCTGTCATCTCCACCGCCGGCGAGCAGCGTGTCGTTGCCGTCGCCGCCCAGCAGTGTGACCGGGCCGGTGAATTGCTTCGTGTCGAACTTGTTCGCGCCCGTGCCGCCGGTGAGCTGAATCGCTTCGATGCTGGCAAAATTGTCGGTGCCAAGCGGTGAGCCGCCTTGGACCTGATTGGCGGTGACCGTGACGCTGCCGTTCGTTGCTTCCGCGAGCACGTCGATGCCAAGTCCACCATCGATGGAGTCCTTTCCCACGCCGCCGCTGATCGTGTCGTTTCCGTCACCCGCAAGAATCGTGTCATTGCCGTTTCCACCGCTGATGACATCCGCGCCGCCAGTCCCCACCAGTGAATCACCGGCAGAACTTCCCATCAGTGTGACCACGCCCGTGAACGTACTCGCGTCAATCTTTACCGCCGCACCGCCAATTAGATGGGCTTGTTCGATTCCGCTGATGCTGTCGAGCCCGAGCCCATTCAACAGAGTATCGTTGAGCGTCACGATGCCTCTCAGATTCTCAGCAACGATTCGGTCGGTCCCTCCGTTTCCGACGATCGTGTCATTGCCGGCGTCTATCGGGATGGATTCGTCACTGCTGTTGCCGGTGATGGCATCGTTACCGTCACCGCCGAACATCAAAAAGGCCCGGCTGGCCGACGAGGTGTCGATCGCATCGTTCCCTTGCTCTCCTTGCAGGAAGAGGTTCGCATCGGCCGGAAATGTGGAATCGAGACCGACCGCCGACAGCGAGTCATCTCCTCGGCCGCCGTTGATGGTCAGTGAGCCGGGCACGGCGTCGGCAGTCTCAGTGGCGGGGATCTCCATCGAATTGGCGAAGAAGAACTCGCGCGTGCCATAGGTCAGTTTCGACCGGCCGTTGGCGTCGATACCATCGTCCGACAACGTGACGGCGTCCGCTGCATCGGGAAACTGAAAGCCACGGCTATTCACGGTCAGCTCGTCTTCGAGCGATTCCAGACCGGTGTATCCAATGAGCGTGGCTCCGTTGATCGACACAAACCCGTTCGACCCGTTCGTGACCGAGTGCAACGCACTGTTCGCCGTGCCGCCAGAGATGGTCAACGTGTCGCGTCCACCCTGGGGTTGCGTGCCCGCCTGAAAGATGACTCCGCCGAGCGGAATCGGACTGCCGTGGGTGAAGTCCACTTCCAGTGAATCAGTGCCATCTTCGCCATTGACCGTCAACGCCGCGCTGGGGGCGGTCATGCTGAAGATCAAATCTGTGCCGAACGCCAGCTTTATTTTGTTGGTGAACGCGGGATCGACCGTCAAGACCGCGTTGCCGCCCGCTTCGGCATATTGAATGGTCCGATTCACGCTGACGAGGTCATCGCGAATTGCCTCCAGGCCGGTGAAGGTGATCAACGTCACGCCGTTCGCCTGGAGACTACCGTCGTGCGTGTCGGTGAGCGTGTAGCCCAGCGTGTTGCCGCTGGCTCCTTTGACGATCAACTGATCCTTGCCATTAACCGCTTGAGTATCACCGTTGAACTCAATGCCCCCGGCGGGGATCGGATTGCCGTTGGAGAAATCGACGGTCAGCGTGTCGGTGTCAGTCGAACCGTTGATGATGAGCGTCTGCACGCTGGCCAATGTCGCCAGTTGAGCGACCTTGCCGTTGATCGACACTTCCAGCAATCCGCCGCTGGTGAGCCGAACTTGAAATGTATCGGAGATGTCGTCGTCGGCCGCATCGTGACGGACGTCGTCGCTGGCCGATATCGCGAGATCGGTCGCCGTGCTGACGACTTCGATTGGTGTCACTTGATAGTCGATCGCAATGGTGGTGATGCCCGTGGCAACGGTGATGAACTCGATGCCGGAAAAACTGGCGTTCGGTGCGACATTCACCACACCAGTGTTGAACCCAACCGTGTAGGTCAACCGATTGGAATTCGCGGTGTAAGGGACGCTGAGGTTGTTCGCCGCCAGTGTGGACTGACTGAGATAGGTGATGGACTGCCCCACCGGGTTAGGATCCACATCAAGAGCTTGTACGTTGAACGAGATCGGTGTTCCTGACGTCGTGCGGATCAGCGGAATGTCCTCTAAAAACGGGTTCGAGTTGATAGTGTCAGCCTGCACGTTGACGTGAAATGTCTGCTCATAAAAGTGACCGTTCGGATCGGTGGCACGCACGGTGACGTCCGCCGCGCCGGTCGCGCCATTGGCCGACTTCAACATCAGCACGGCATTCTCGTTGTCTTCGACGACCGTCACGGACTGAATGACGATATCCACGAGCGGCTTGTCTGATCCGTTGACGAGCGCGTTGCTGATCGCGTCCCGGACCGATTCTCCTTCAACGATCAGCCCGAAAATAGAGTGATTGAAATCGAGGTGCCGCTGTGCTCCTTCCGTGATGAAAAATTGCGAATCATTCGTGTCGTCGAGGGACTTGGCCATCGAAATCAATCCCGTGCGATTGTGCTGCAAATCGACATGGAACTGATCGTCGAAGTCTCCGAGCGTGGACCCGCCGGTTCCGTCCCCTTCCGGATCGCCTCCTTGGATCACGAAATTGTTGATCACTCGATGGAACGTCAGGCCATCGTAAAATCCTTCGCTGGCCAGTCGCTTGATTCGCTCGGTCACGCGTGGCGCGAGATCATCAAACGTGTCGATCAAAATGTCCCCGTAGCTCGACACGCTGATCTTTAATGCGCCGTGACGAGGCTGCAGGGTTGCGGAGAGTCCGGCGGTGTTGCCGGAGACGGTCACGGTGTAGGTCAGGTTGTCTCCGTTGGGATCAGAGCCGTCGATTGGCAACATCAACGGCGAGCCGCTCAGAAGGGTTTGTGTGGGGATGCTCACAAAACTGGGATCGTTCAACGGATCACCCGCGAGAACCACTCGCGGTTCGAACGTCTCAACCGGCATGGGAGCCGGCGCGGCGAGGCGCCTGGCGGCTCCACTTCGACGATTGACCGAGCGACGAATGAGAGCAGATCCACAACGTCCCGTGAGCCAAATCCAATTCGGCAACCACGATGAAAATTTCATTTGAACCAATCCTTCCCAAGTGGCCCGATCTCACAATTTCGGAGAAGCGACGGGCTTGTAGTCCACTTGGGAAGGCGCAGGAAACGGCAATCCTCACCGCTCGCGAGAGGAAAAGCCCGTCGTCTGCGGAGATCCGCACGCCGACCGGATAAAAACTGCCGGTCGCCGGAGGTGCTCAGTCCGCCTTGCGAGTGAACTCGTGGAAGAGTTCGAGCAGCCGACGGGTGATCGGGCCGGGTTTGCCGTCACCGATCTTGCGGCCGTCGAGGCTTACGACCGGCACTACCTCGGCGGCGGTTCCTGTCAAAAACATCTCGTCGGCGACGTACAGATCGTGACGAATCAACGTCGTCTCCTGAGTCGGGATGCCCGCCTCACGAGCCAGCTTCAGGACAGCGTTGCGCGTAATCCCTTCGAGAATGCCGGCGTCCGCCGAGGGCGTTTTCAAGACGCCGTTCTTCAAAATGAAGATGTTATCGCCGGTGCATTCCGCGACTTCACCTTTGTGGTTGAGCATTAATGCTTCAACGGTCCCGGCGTCGGTCCCCTCGATCTTGGCCAGAATGTTGTTGAGGTAATTCAACGACTTGATCCGAGCCGGGCAGGCGGCCGGATGATTGCGAATCGTGCTGGCGGTAACCAGGTTCATTCCATTCGCGTAAATCTCGGCTGGGTACAGCGTGATTGTGTCGGCGATGATGATGATTTGGGGATTGCTCGTGCGGCGAATATCCAACCCAAGCGATCCAGCTCCTCGCGTCACAACCAGCCGAACGTAACCGTCGCCAATGCCATTCGCCGCGACTGTGTCTTTGGTCGCTTGAATCATCGCTGCGGGCGAGATCGGAATCTCCAGTCGGATCGCCTTCGCGCTCTCGTACAGCCGGTCGATGTGGTCTTTCAGCAGGAATACCTTTCCCCCGTAGACCCGAATCCCCTCGAAAACACCGTCGCCGTACAACAAACCGTGATCGAACACGCTGACCACTGCTTGCTCTTTGCTGACAAGCTGGCCATTCAAATAAATCTTCATCGTCCTGCACCTGTCCAAATTAAGTATTCGCCATGAGATTGTGGGCTTCGAAGTTAGAAACCGGCAGAAAGAAATGAAAGTCCGCACGTCATCTGCACCGCGACACATGGCTCGCGGCAACCGCTTGATGCTGGCCGCCACACGGCACTACGCTTGCCTGCGTTGCCAACAAAATCATTTGGTCAAGTTGAATCTCTGGAGCCATTCCGATGCCCGACGTGCTCATCAATCTTTACAGCGACACAGTGACTAAGCCCACAGCCGCCATGCGAGAAGCGATTGCTCGCGCGGAAGTCGGCGATGACATGTCTGGCGAGGATCCTACGGTGAACCGGCTCGAAGCGTTGATGGCCAAAACGCTGGGTAAAGAGGCCGCCGTCTTCGCATGTTCGGGAACGCAGTCCAATCAGATGGGAGTGAAGACGCACTGCCTACCCGGCGATGAACTGCTGATCGAAACGACCGGTCACATCGCCTGCTTCGAGGCGGGCGGCCCCGCAGTACTCAGCGGAGTCACCTGCCGAACGATTCCCGGCACGCTGGGAATGTTGGATGTCGCGGACCTGGAAGGCAAAGTGCGAGCAGACAATCAGCATCTTTGTGTCACACGGTTGCTGTGTTTGGAAAACACCACCAACGTCGGCGGTGGCCGAGCCTGGCCGCTCGACCAACTCGCGCGCGTCTGCGGCTGGGCGCACAACAACGGATTGAAAACGCATCTCGACGGAGCCCGGCTGTTCAATGCATGCTTCGCGAAAGGCTACTCGGCAGCGGAGGTCGGGCAGCACTTCGATACGATCTCGATCTGCTTCTCGAAGGGGCTAGGCTGTCCGATGGGCTCGGTCCTTGTCGGCAGCACCAACGATATTCGCAAGGCACGTCGTGCTCGCAAGTTGTTCGGCGGTGCGTTGCGTCAAGCGGGAATCGTTGCGGCAGCGGCAGTCTACGCGATGGAAAACCACATCGAGAGACTCGCGGTTGACCACGACAATGCGAAGACGTTGGCTCGCGAAATCGCCAAGATCGACGGCTTATCGATCCAAGTGGACGAGGTCGAAACGAACCTCGTGTTTTTCGAGGTCGATCCGAAACTCGGCAACGCCTCGCAACTCGCGGCCGCATTACTGGAGCGAGGCGTGAAAATCGGAGCCTCCGGAGCGCAGCGACTACGCGCCTGCACTCACCTCGACGTCGACCGCGACGACCTATTGAAAACGGCTGAAGTCCTGCGACAGACCGTCCAAGCGGGATTCCGTCAGCACAAAGGCTCGGCCACCGGCCCGTACTCGCGAGCATGACATTCCGCTGCCCACTTTTGGGAATGCTGTGAAACTTGGATGCGAGACGCATCCACCACCCATGAAATTCACAGACTGACATTGACGGTTGGCGAAACCTTGACAACCCGCTGGCGTTCGATCGGGGCGAAAGCGACGACAACACTGATTCGCAATTCCCTCCGATTCCGACACGAAAGAGCAGATCCAAGCAATCGCTCTCTTCTCACCAGGCTCCCAATGTGTTCGAGAACATTCTGCGGATGAATTGGCAATTTCGTTGTTTCTCCGTGGTGGCGTTGTCTGCGGCGACATGGTTCATTCCGCGGGCTGTTCCTGCTGAAGAGGCTCTCGTGCCACCAGTTCAACCGGCAGAGACTGCTGCTTCCGAGGCGTCAGTGCTTCGGAGTCTTGAAGACGCTCCCGCTCAAGAGGCTCCGCTGATCGTGGCGTTTCGCGAGCACCTGAACACTCCGCAATCGGGGCCGTGCGGACAGCCCAATTGTCCGATTTGCAATCCCGCTGCCGCCGCGAAACCGGCCGCACCGGTCCTGCCCTGGAAGCCGCTCTATTTCGACAACGATTTTTCCTACAAGGGAAAGCCGAACGCTCCGCACTTCCTTGGCGAAGAGTTGAAGAACATGCCACTCTTCGGTGACGACTGCGAGCCAAGCGGTCTGACGCTCTCTGCGGGTGGCGAGATTCGGCACCGCTACATCAACGAAGACAACCGTATTCGTCCCGGCGGTCCGGGACACAGCGACTACAACTTGTGGCGCTGGCGTCAGTACGTTGATCTGAAGTGGGGGCAAGATTTCCGAGTCTATGTCGAGGGCATCGACGCTTCGATCTTCAACAATGAACTCGCCGTTACCGCCATCGATAAGAATCGCTGGGACATCCATAACGCCTTCTTCGATTTGAAGATTGCGGAACGCGATGGTCAGCCAGTTTACTTCCGTGCGGGCCGTCAGGAGTTGCTTTACGGAACTCCGAGTGCCGTCAGTCCTGGTCAGCAGGTGATCTCGACGCTCGACTGGGGGAACACGCGCCGGAATTTCGAGGGCTTCAAGCTGTTCAGCAAAGGGGACGCCTGGGACATCGACTTGTTCGCCGTCCGTCCGGTTAATTCAGCGAATGTCACGGGGACAGGTGGTGGACGCCCGGCCGCTGGGCCGACCGCTGCTGTCAATTTCTTTGGTACGCACCACGACATAGCCGATTACTCCCGTTGGTACAGCGGTGTCTACTCGGTTTACAAAGGGATCAAAGACAACACGATCGAACCGTACTACGTCTGGCTGCAAACGGATTCCACTCAGCATGTCCTTGGTTGGGCCGATGGAAATCGGCACACGCTGGGTCTGCGTTGGACGATGACGAAGCCAATCAAGGACGAGTGCGATCAACCATGGATTCTGTTCGCCACTGACACCGAAGGGGCATACCAGTTCGGCAAAGACAACGGTGCCGACGTGCAGGCCGGCTTTTTCACAACCAAACTGGGAACAACGTTCTCGCAGGTAGCTTGGACACCGCAATTCTCATTCATCTACTACTGGGGATCGGGCGATTCCGATCCCACTGACGGCACGAACTCAACCTACGACATCTTAGTGCCGTTGAATCACGCTTACTGGGGTATCATCGACAACTTCTCGGGCCAGAATCTCAATGACTTCGCGCTGCAAACGACGATTAAGCCTCACGCAAAACTGACGGGCTTGGCAGCATTCCACTGGTTCACTTTGGCAAACGCCGGTGACCGCATCTACAACGTCACCGGAGTTCCAGTCGGGGCGACGCCCGACACAGGGATCGGTACCGACCTCGGCCAAGAACTCGATCTGATTGCCACCTACACCTACAACCCGAACTTCGATATTCAGGCGGGATATAGTTGGTCTTGGTATGGCCAACGAGTCACCTCGACCACGGGAGCGCCTACCCAAGACGCCACGCAGTTCTACATTCAAACAACGCTGCGGTACTAGCCGGAGTTATTCATAGGCAGTCACTAGAACGACGCGCAAGCAAGTGGTACGCATCGAGATCACTCGCTTGCGCGTCGTGCCAGTTGCATCGCACACGGTGACGAATTTCTTCCGACTCCTGAATCATCTCACGGCAAACTGGCTGGCTTCGGATTGTCAATACTCACTCTTCACAACGGCTTCGGCCGACTCGACCGGAGCGTTTGTGTTTTGAGGAGGTCGGCACATTGCAGCCGATCACAACCAGCCGAACCACTGGTCGTCTCCGACCTGAAGAAAAACTGAATTCTCAAAATTTTCTGTTTTTGAATTGCCAATCGCGACGCTACTCTCTGCGGCCATGTCGCCCGTCGGGAACTACATACTGCGCAGCGTCAGCCGTTTTGCACTCGTTGTAATCGTGCTTGGATTCTGGTTTGGCAGCGAACAGTCGTGCCAAGCGAGCTGTGGTGACTACTTGCAGCATCAAGGTGACCAGGCCCAATCGCTGTTATCGACAGACGGTCCCGAGACCTCGCGCCGTATGCCGAGAACCCCGTGCCGTGGAGCCAACTGCTCCCGCCGTTCCGATGCTCCGCCCCTCCCAACTCGGCCGACGGTCGAGTCGGCTTCTTCCGTGGAGTGGCTCTGCCTAATGGAACAGATTCGCGGCCAGGACGATGCTTCCCATCGCCGGTCGCTGGAGTCTGCACCGCTCAAGGCTCGACACACGAGCCAGCTTATGGACCGCCCTCCGCGAGGGTAAGGCCTATTCCTCCGGAGTCCCGCGCCGATGCTGGGTTCGACCCTGCGCGCCCTCGTCCAAGCGCCGAGAGCGTATTGCGGCGCGATCGCTGACTCGCGTTTGAGACGAATCAATGTCACGCGTCTGCTCAGCACTCGCGCGAAACGCATTGCTTATTTGAGTTGTGATCTTCTCGCAGCTCAAAAGGGGCGAGTGCGACCGTGATCCAACTTCCGTGCGGACATTCCGCTGGAATTTCGTCTCTGTAATTCTCTTAGCTAGTCTTCATTTGGGGAGAATCTTGATGTCTCGAACTCTTCGTTTCTCATCCGCTCGCCGCGGTTTCACGCTCATCGAATTGTTGGTCGTCATTGCCATCATCGCCGTCTTGATTGCTCTATTGTTGCCGGCTGTGCAACAAGCTCGCGAGGCAGCTCGCCGATCGCAGTGCCGAAACAATCTCAAGCAGATTGGACTGGCTCTGCATAACTATCTGGAAACCGCCAAGTGCTTTCCGTTCGCGTTAGGAGGAACCGGAAACAAGTACTCGGCGCTGAGCCAGCTCTTGCCGAACCTCGACCAAGGGGCGGTCTATAAGAAGATTGACTTCAAGAAGGTCATCACGGACGCCGCCAACGTGGCTGTGGGCATGGTCGAACTGCCAGGGTTCCGTTGCCCGTCCGACTATGCGAATCCTCTCGCGGCAGTCGGCGGCGCGATCAATTACATCCCCAACAAGGGAACCAACGTCATTTGGAACGACACGGCTGGTAATGGAGTGATTTTCTTTCAAAGTTCTACGAAGTTCGCGGACCTCAAAGACGGCAGTAGTCAGACAGCGGCATTCAGCGAACGGAATGTGACGGACGGTTCGCTCGGCATTTCGACCCCTGATGCGGACACCTACCTGAGTTCCGCGAACCCAGCCGACCCCGATCAGGCCGTGCAGATGTGCTTGGCGGTGGATGTCAAGAATCTGGCCAATCAATTCCCCAATCACATGGGCGCGCCGTGGATGGATGGGAAGAACGGCTATCAACACATTGGCCCGCCCAATGGTCGCTCGTGCGGTTTTCAACCGGCGGCCAAGGCCGCGATGACCTCCAGCAGTCGGCACACCGGTGGCGTGCATACGTTGATGTGTGACGGAGCCGTGCGGTTCGTCGACAACAGCATCAACATCACCACTTGGCGAGCGATCGGAACTCGCAACGGCCGAGAGACCGTTGGTGAATTCTAAATGACCGTGCGCGAGGCGATTGGTCCGACCAACGGCTTCATACGGAAGAGAAATCGAGGTTGCTGATGTCTTCAAGAGTTCGCCATTTTCGAATGTTGAGTTGGTGTATTGCGTTGTGTTGCGTGTTGCCGGGATGTGGTGGTCCAGCGCGAGCCAAGCCGGTTAAAGTCGATTTGGCTCGAAAGACGTTGGCGCAGGTGCTGGATCACTGGAAGAGTGGTGGCAACATCGACGAGCTTCGCAAGCGAAAACCAGAGGTCGTGGCTCAGGACTTCTTTTGGATCAAGGGGATGAAGTTGCAGGAGTATCGCATTCTCGACGACGGTCATCCGGAGAATGCGAGCCTACGATGCGAGGTGGAACTGACGCTGCTGCCGGAAGATGGCGGAGCGCCGGTCAAGAAGACGGTCAATTACCTGGTCGGCACCGATCCGGTGCTGACGGTGTTTCGAGAAATGGGTGGGTGAGCCGAACGCGCTAGCGTCGGGCGAATCGCGGTCAATCGTCACATACCGAGGCCCGTTGCTAGCGCCATCGTCTCCGTCAACAAGGAACTCGTCATGCGAATCGCCTGTCAGTTGCTGGTGTCGTTGATGCTGATTGTGATGTCGTCGCCAGTGCAGGCTCAGCGAAACAAGCAGAAGGTGAACGAGGAGGATTTCCTCACAGAGGCACCGGTCGTCGGCGACACGTTACCCGATGTGAGCGTGTATTCGCCGAACGGGACAGCGTTCAAAACGTCCGATCTGCGGGGGCATTACACGGTGCTCACGTTCGGCTGCCTGACCTGACCGCCATTCTTGTGGAACGTCTCCGGTCTGGAGGCGGTGCATCGGGACTACAAGTCCAAAGGGGTGAAGTTCTTTTTCATCTACAAAGCGCTGGCTCATCCCGAGCTGGCCGGGGATTACGTGCAACCGTTTACGCAAGAGGAGCGATTGGCTCACGCGCGGCAGGCGGAGAAACAACTGGGGGCGACGATTCCCTGGATTGTCGATGCGATGGATAACCGACTCAAACATGCTCTGGGGAACCGGCCGAATTCCGAATTCCTCATCGACCCGGAAGGACGCATCGTGCGCAAGCGGGCGTGGAGTCACCCGGCCGAGGTTCGTAAAGACTTGGAAGAGCTGGTCGGGCCGGTCGAGCGAATCACTCGTGAGGAAGACGTGAAACTCAACATCGAGCCGCCGCTGAAGGCTCCGGCCGCGCGTGGCGCCGTGCCGCGACTGCAACGACCGCGAACCGTGGCGATCGTCATGGAACCCAAGAGCGAGGAGCGCGGCTTGCCGTTCTTCGCCAAGCTGCGAGCCGAAGCGACCGACGAACTCGTGAGCAACGGCGCAGGCAAGTTGTATCTCGGCTTTCACCTCGACCCGTTCCACAACGCGCATTGGAACAACCTCACGCGGCCGCTGTCGTTCAAGCTGGATGTTCCCGAAGGGGCGAAGTTCGAGCAGACGAGCGGCGTTGCTCCGAAAGTCCAAGCGATCAGCGACACCGACCCGCGTGAGTTTTTGCTGGACGTCAAAGCGTGGCCGAAGGACCAACCGCTGCGTCTCACCGTAAACTACGCTGCGTGCGTCGGCGAAGAGACTTGCCATCAAGTCAAACAAGAGTACGTCCTGCATCGCCGCCGCGATCCCGACGCCGGCGCCGCGCGTGGCGAGGGAGCCGGCTTCTGGGACCGCGACGAGTTCGCGAAGCAGCAACTCGCCGGCGACAGGGACAAAGACGGCAAGCTCAGCCGCGCGGAGGTTCGCGGCCTCGTGCTGCCGCACTTCGATGCCTTCGACACGAATAAGGATGGACTATTGGAGTTCGAGGAACTCAAAGCCGTTTCAGATTGGTTGAATCATCATCACCAACCCGGTGCGATGCGAACGGATTCAACCACCAATCCGCCTATCGGATTGAAAGTCAGACCATGAAGCGATCGACTTGCAGGGCTCTGCCTGTCGTCACCGCGTCGATTGGCTTGCTCAGTTGGGCGAGGGCGGACAAGCCGTCCGGCGACAAAGCCAGCCTGTCGAAGCGCGTCTGCGTCGGCGAGGCCCATCCCTCGGATCAACAGAAGCCGACCGAAACGAACGCGAAGGCCAACATCCTCGTGAAGCAATCGACGACGTTGACTGAGCGTTGCACGGTGGCGGGGCAATGCTCGGCCACGTTGAAAATCAAAGGCACGCTGGTCGTGGAATCGCGTGGCCAGAACTGAATTCGGTGAGTGGAGCTTCGTCTGCCCCGCTCGTCAGGACGTTTTCGGAGCATCGACATGGCACACATCAATCTGCCCGACGGTGAGCCAGGCATCTCTGGCCTGCTGGTCGCTTATCGCAACACGGAACAGCACATCAACGGTCTCACTCAAGCCGCGATGCGTGGCCCGTCGTCACTGACAGACGCGGAGCGTGAATTGATCTCGGCCAACACCTCCTGTGCCGAGATCGGCGAAGGATTGTCCTTCTCGCTGTTGTAGGGTGCGGGGAAGTCGTCGCCCGCCAACAACACCCCGCTCAATAACAGGCCGATCAAGACTAAGCACGTTCGATTCACGAGGTTCAACTCCTGAGCGGCTACGCACCCTTCGGCTTGGCCCAGTGGTCGCGATACGGTCGGCGGACAAGCGCGTTGGCTTCTTCGTCGCCGACGATTTGTTCCGTCTGCGGATCGAACGTCAGCGATCGGCTCAGCCGTGTCGCGATGTTGCCGAGGTGGCACAGCGACGTCGAGAGGTGTCCGGTGAGCGCATCGGCATTGAGCTTCGTGCCGAGGCGGATGGCATCGCAGAAGTTCTGCACATGAGCGACGTCGTTCTGTGCTTCCAGTTTGACCGCGACGGGGACCGGTTGATTGCGGTCGGACAAGACTTCGAGCTTGCCTCGGCGACTAAGGTACATCTGCCCTTTGGTGCCGTAGAACTCGGCCCCGCTGTCGGTATTGTGCGGATAGTTCGAAGACCACAACCGCTGCTCGTAGATGAACAGCTTGCGGTTGCCCGGCTTCCCATCACCAGGGTACTCGAACGTGACCTGTTGCGTATCGGGAAACTCTTGGTCGTCGTCGTGCAGGAATTTTCCGCCAAGCGCCGAGACCTTCGTGGGATGCGTGTCGACTCCGAGGCCCCAGCGGGTGTAGTCGATGTCGTGCACTCCGTCGTTTCCCATGTCGCCGGTGCCGAAGTGATACCACCAGGTCCAACGGTTGTGGACGCGGTTCGTGCGATACGGAATCATCGTGGCTGGGCCAACCCAGTTGTCGTAGTCGAAGCCGGCCGGAGGTGCGGTGTCCTGTCCCCGTCCGATCGAGCCGCGTCGCTGGATGTTCCAGCACTTGGCGACCATGACGTTGCCAATGATCCCGTCGCGGAGCAGCTTCACCGCTTCGATCATCATCGATGTGCTGCGGCTTTGAGTGCCGTGCTGTACCAGAGTCTTGTTGCGAGCCGACGCGTCGACCAGCAGTCGCCCTTCGCGGATGTTGTGCGAGATCGGCTTTTCGACGTAGACGTGCTTGCCCGCTTCACACGCCAGAATCGCGGCGATTGAGTGCCAGTGATCCGGCGTGGCGATAACGACCGCGTCCACCGACTTGTCGTCCAGCATCCGCCGCAAATCGGCGACCGCTCGGTTCGACGGGAGTTCGAAGGACTTGGCGGCAGCGGCCCGTCGGTTGTCGTCGACGTCGCTGACATAGGCGACTTCGACATTCGCGGTCTTGCGAAACAAGCCCGCATCATGATTGCCACGCCCGCCGCAACCGATCAGGCCGACGACCAGCTTTTCGTTAGCGCCTTTCGGGGCAGCTTGTGTGGTCCCGATGGCCGACGCAGCCAGCAGGCTAGCGGTTGTCAGTTCCAAGAACTCACGGCGATTGGATGGCTGATTCATAGTTGGTCTCCGAGTAGGATGGGTGCTCTTGCTCGTCATGCGTCACGGTTTGCGAACATCGAGGCAAAGGATTTCCTTGTCGTCGCGCAGAAACAACAGTCCGTTGGACAGGGCTGGAGCTTGGCGAGTTGAACCGAGAACTGTCGCGCGGCCGATTTCGTCGTAACGATCCGGTTTCGCGCGGGCAATGATCAGTTCGCCCGCCATTGTGGTGATGAACAGCTTGCCGTCAGCGGCGATCAGGTTTCCTTTTCCGAAACGAGCTTCCTGCCATTTGCGTTCGCCCGTCGCCGCGTCGATGCAGGTCAGATGCGTGATCGGACCGGCTCCACCGACGTTGTCCAGACCGTACAAGTGGCCGTCCAAGAGCATTGAGGTTTGCCATTCATTACGCAGGACGCTCTTGGGGCCAAAGGAATCCCAGACTTCATTGAAGGTGAATTTGTCCCCGTCTGGCTTCAGCGCAAGCAGCACGCTGCCGTGATTTTCTCCGGACGAGAGGAACACTTGTCCTTTAATCTCCAACGGAGTCGCGATGTTGCATTCGTAGTTTGTTTTGAACGGATACCGCCACAGCAGGGAGCCTTTTGCGGGATCGACTCCGAGTGCCGAGTTGCCGGTAAATGCGACAACCTGTGAGCGGCCTCCGACCTTCAACAGCGCCGGTGACGAGTAACCTGCCGGATCGCTGCCGGTGGTCCAGAGTTGCTTGCCGGACTTCGCATCGAACGCCACGAGCGTTCCCTTCAGAGCGCCGGCCGTGATGATCACTTGTTCGCCGACGACCAGCGGCGAACAGGCCATGCCATACTCCGCTTCTTTGCCAGAGAGTTCTTTGACGACGTGATGTGACCAGAGTGATTTGCCGTTCTCAAAACTGTGCGCTGACAAGATCCCTTCGCCGGTAAAGACGAAGACCAGATCGCCAGAGATGGCTGGTGTCGCACGCGGTCCGTTTCCCATTGGATTGGAATATGCGGGAGCCAGCGGCGTTTGCCAGACAGACTCGCCCGACTTCGCTTCGAGTGCGATCAACCACTGTTTCCCGTCGCGTTGCACGAGCGTCAGCACTCGGCCGCGGCTGATCGCCAGCCCCGACATGCCAACTCCGCCGGGAACACGCCAGACTTCCTTAGGTCCGTCGGTGGGCCAGCGATCGAGCAAGCCGGTCTCGGCAGATCGCCCATTGCGTGTTGGGCCGAGGAACTGCGGCCACTCGCCCTTGGCATCCCCTTGAGCCACAGCACGCTCAACCAGCAGCGACAAGACGATCGCCACGAGAGCCAACGGGATCCACATTCGCCGCACGCATCGTTGAACCGTGACAATCATCGTCACTCCTTGTTGGACGCTTGGAATCGGGCTTTGGTCGCTCGTCGTACACGCACGCGATATTCTATCGACTGCCATTGAAACCGTCGCGGGAATCGTTGCCTCCAGGGAGTCAGCCATGCCAGGAATCACTGTTGCAGTGCTCACGAATACTGCCGGAGCGCACCTCGATGCGTATCTGGCCGGGCTGGCCACCACCGAAGAGGTGGACGCAGTCGTCGTCGCCGATCCCAGCGGAGGAAGCGAGGCCTCCGCCAAGAAAACTCTCGGAGCCAAGCTGAAGAGCTTTGAGCGCGATCACGCCAACGCTTTGGCCGAGCACAAGCCAACGATGGCGCTCGTGACGATGGAAGCGGTGCAGTCGCCGCCAGTGATCCAAGCGGCGCTGGAAGCCAACTGTCATGTGCTCGCCGAGAAACCTTCCTGCGTGCGTGCCGAAGATTTTGAGCCGCTCGCTCGGCTGGCGGACATGAAGCATCGGCACCTGTCGTTGGCATTGGCGAACCGATTGCTCGGAACCGTGCAAGCGGCGAGGAAACTGATTCATTCGGGACAGATCGGAAAACTCTTCGGCTGCGAACTGCACATCGTCGCCGATCAAACGCGGCTGAAGAGTCCGACTTATCATCAATCGTGGTTCGCCGACAAAGCTCGCTCCGGCGGAGGCCATCTGATTTGGCTCGGCATTCATTGGCTCGATTTAGCGATGTACATGACCGGGTCGAAGGTTGTCGAAGTGGCGGGTTTCACCGGCATCGTCGGAGGGCAGCCGCTAAAGGCGGAGGACTCGGCGGCGATGGCGTTGCGGTTCGACAACGGCAGCTTCGGTACGATGACCAGTGGCTACTACCTCGATAAGGGCTATCACTCGCACATCAAAATTTGGGGATCGCAGGGCTGGGTGCAGCTCGATCCGCACGGTGGCGAGCCGCTGCAGTGGTACAGCACGAAGGACTCACCGCCGCAGATCAAGAAATACGAAGGCCCGGCCGACCAAGGGAGCTACACGCCGCTGGTGAAGGAATGCGTGCGAGCCGCGATGGGACTCACTCCGCCGCCGCTGACCGCAGCCGAAAGTCTGCATGTCTTGAAGACGGTCTTCGCCTGCTACCGTGCGGCCGAAACTGGTCACTCGCAGCGCGTGGTGTGACGAGTGCGGCCGTGTCTGATCCAATCGGCTCGCCGGTCATGTTGGGAGATTCACAATGCTTCGCTTCTTCATCGTCCTGTTGGTTGCCGCCACGTTCGAACAAATACCGTCTGCTCAGGCCGAGACGCCTGCATCGGGTTGGACTCCGGAATTGATGCTCAAGGTGCGGCGAGTCGCACACGTCCGCCCGTCGCCGGATGCGAAGCGGGTTGTGTACTCCGTGGCCGAAGCAGTCATGACCGAGGATCGCAGTGAGTTCGTGTCGCAAATCTGGATCTCGAACTCGGACGGCAGTAACGCGACACAGATGACGTTCGCGGCGAAGTCGTCCACGAATCCGATGTGGTCTCCAGATGGAAAGTGGATCGCGTTCACGTCGGAGCGTTCCGGAAAATCGAATCTATTTCGCCTGCGCGTTGCCGGAGGCGATGCGGAGCAACTGACGGACGTGAAGTCTGGAGTCGGGTTGTTCGCGTGGAGTCCCGAGGGCCGGCAGCTGGCGTTCGTGATGCCCGATCCGCCGACTGACACCGACGACAAAGCCGCGAAGGCGAAGGATGATTTCCGCTGGATCGATCGCGATTTCAAAATGGACCGGCTGCATCTCGTCTCGGCGGAGAAAGACCAGAACGGCCAGCGCGTGCCGCGAGTGCTGACCACCGGTAATTTCTCGATCAGCGTCGCCGCCCGACCGGGTGGCGGCAGTTTCGATTGGTCGCCGGACGGGAAGTCGATCGTGTTCGCTCACCGCAAGTCGCCGGGGGCGGATGATTGGACGACTTCGGATGTCTCGATCATCGACGTTACGACTGGCAACATGACGCCGCTGGCCACAACTGGCCGCTCAGAGTTTGCTCCGCTGTACTCACCTGACGGCAAGTCGGTTGCGCTGATCGCCAGCGATGACCCGCCGCGTTGGGCTGGCGACTATTCGTTGCAGGTCGCCTCGATTTCCGATCGAAAAGTGAAAACGTTGCCAGCGACTCCGGATCACCAACCGACGCTGATTGGCTGGTCGAACGACGGACGAAGCCTGTACTTCGTGGAAACTCGTGGCACGTTGAACCGCTTATCGGAGATCAACGTCGAGTCCGAAAAGATCGCCGAACTCGTCTCCGGCGGCGAGTTGCTGCGGATGTTTGAAATGAACGCGAAAGGTTCAGCGTTCGGGTTCGTGCGTGAGGCTCCGCAGAAAGCTCCCGAGGCATGCGTTTCACTGATCGGCAAGTTTGCTCCAATACAGGTCAGCCAAGCGAACTCGCATTTGCCGAAGGCTCCGTTCGGCAAAGTCGAACTGCTGCGGTGGAAGAGCACCGACGGACAAGAGATCGAAGGACTGCTGACGTATCCCGTCGATTACAAGCCAGGAACGCGCGTGCCGCTGCTGTTGCAGATTCATGGTGGTCCGATGGGAGTGTTCGTGCAATCGTTCGCCGGCACCGCAGGGAATTATCCGAACGCCGCATTCGCCGCGCGCGGCTTCGCGCTGTTGCAGCCGAACCCGCGCGGATCGGCGGGCTACGGCAAGGAATTTCGCTATGCAAACTATCAAGACTGGGGAGGCGGCGACTTCCGAGACATCATGGCTGGCGTTGATCGCGTCCTGGAAATGGGCGTGGCCGATCCAGAACGGATGGGGGTGATGGGCTGGAGCTACGGCGGCTACATGACCTCGTGGACGATCACGCAGACGAAGCGTTTCCGGGCGGCGTCGGTCGGGGCGGCGGTGACGAACCTCGTCAGCTTCACCGGCACGGCAGACATCCCGGGTTTCCTGCCAGACTACTTTGGAGGTCAGCCGTGGGACGATGCGAAGTTGTACGCCGCCCGATCGCCGGTGTTCCAGGCGAGAGGGGTGACTACCCCGACACTGGTGCAGCACGGCGAGGCTGATGTCCGTGTCCCGGTCTCGCAGGGCTACGAATTCTACAACGCGGTCAAGCAACAAGGGACGCCGGCCGAGATGCTTGTCCTGCCGCGTCAACCGCACGGTCCGACCGAGCCGCGCATGATTCTCAAGATCATGCAGACGAACCTCGATTGGTTCGAGAAACATTTGAAATCCGGTTCGTAGGTCGACCGTATTCACACTATCCAACCACCGCCCATGACTCGGTCGCCCTCGTAAAAGACGACGGCTTGGCCGGGAGCAACACCGAATTGCGGCTCGGTGAAATAGACCCGCACGCGATCCTCGTCGAGCAACTGTACTTCCGCCTCGGCACACTGATGCTGCGAACGAATTTGAGCCTGACAAGTGAACCGGTCGGGCACTTCGTCGATCAGCCAGTTGAGTCGATTGGCCTCCAGCGTCGGCTCCATGAGGTCTTCACGCTTGCCGATGACGACGCGCCGAGTTGTCGGCTGCACGGCGACGACGTACCGCGGACTGCCGAACGTGATGCCGAGCCGCTTCCGCTGGCCGATTGTGTACTGCTGATAACCCTCGTGACGGCCGAGAACATTTCCTTGCGTATCCACCAGTTCGCCAGCCGTGTCGTGGTGACCGCGATAGCGTTCCAGAAAGCCGACATAGTCGTTGTCGGGAATGAAGCAAATCTCTTGGCTATCCGGTTTGTCAGCGACTCGCAGTCCGGTCTGCCGCGCGAGTTCGCGGATCTCCGGCTTCGTGAAGCCGCCGACCGGGAAGATCACTCGATCGAGGATCTCCTTGCGGATGCCGAACAAGACGTACGACTGGTCCTTCGAACGGTCGAGGCCGCGAGTGAGGGCCGGCACCGACGTGGGTGAATCTTCCTGACTGCCGACCTCTGACCTCTGAATTCTCTCGATCCGGGCATAATGCCCGGACGCAATGTGATCCGCGCCGACCGACTGCGCGAACTCCCAGAGTTTGCCGAACTTCAGCCAGTTGTTGCACATCACGCAGGGATTCGGCGTGCGGCCCGCGAGGTACTCGTCGGCGAAGTAGTCCTTGATCCGAGTGAAAGCGTCTTGAAAGTTCAACGCGTGAAACGGGATGTCGAGCGAATCGGCGACTCGCCGAGCATCGGCCGCATCCGATGCGCTGCAACAGCCCTGCTTGTGGGCCTTCGGCTGAACGATCGGCAGGTCATGGCTGAGCGACGTCTTGCAGACCTGTGGCTCCTCGGTCGCGCCCGAGCGCATGAAAAGACCGATCACCTCGTAGCCCTGCTTCTGCAACAAGACGGCGGCGGCGGAGCTATCAACGCCGCCACTCATGGCTAAGACGACACGTTTCGACATTTCAGGCAGCCGCAACCTTTCCGGGGCTGATCAAACTTTGCTCCATGAAGTGTAACGCCAGCCGCAGGTTTGCTTGAGTCCACAGTAGTGGAGTGATGTCGTTCGGGCCCCACACACCATTCTCGCGGTAATAGGACTCTGGGCAGCGCAGCGGCGGGAACGACGTGCGGTCACCGGTCAGTTGTCGCAGGCTGCGGTTGAGATGCTGCGTTTGCAGTTCGAGTTGTCCGGTGTCGCCGGTCTGCTGATACCGCCGTTGATAAATGACCGAAAGGATTGGGTCGAAGATGCACCACTGTGCCTCGCCTCCTGGTTGCAGCAGTCGGTCACGAGCAGACATGTCTTCGCTGACATCGACCGTGCGGCTGGCCGGATCGAGCAGCTTCTTGTAGTCGGCACACCAGTACGAATCCCCGAGATACCGCCGCACTCCGTACGGGCCGAGCAACTGCGTGACCACATCGGTGACGATCGTCTCGGACAGTTCGCCATCGACGATTTGCAGCGGGTAGATCAAGAACAGCAACGCCGAGTCGTAGCGCCGCCGCTTGGCGGGATCGTCTTGCACGCATTCGCTGGGCAGGATCGTCTTGAGAGCCGACTGCCCTCGCTCGATCAGCCCTTCCGCGCGGCGGCAGGTTTGATCGATGAACGACTTCGTCCCCCCCTGCAGCATTTGGGCGGAGGCCATCGTCAGAAAGTAGTCCCGTAGCGCGATCAGCCCGGCGGTCGCCGCGCCGATGCTGGAGGCTTCGACTTTGCGAGCCTCTTCCCAATGGCCGCTGTCCTCGTCCTCCCAAAAGCGGATTGCCTCCAGATACTGGACGAAGTTGGAGAGCAACTTGATGTCGTCGCCGGTTGGCTGCCAGTGACCTTCGCCAGCCAGCTTGCTCGCTAGCCATAACCAGTAGCCGATCGCGTCGTTCTGCGCGTGTGCCCAGGTTTCCGACACTTCACAGAGCTTGTCACCGTCAAACCGAATGTGCGGCCGGAGCATCACGTTTTGCGGGCTGGCCTTGCCGACGATGATGTCTCGCAGTTTGCCGCGCTGCGTGTGCTGGAACTGCGTAATCGCCGACACCGCTCGTGCCGCGCGAGCATGCTCACCTAGCACATAAAAATGGTGAGCGATGTGGATGTTGTCCCGCACCCAGACGTTCTGATAGCCGGTATATTCGAGGTCTTCGCTGTGCGCTAGAGCCGCCGAGAACAACCCGCTCGACAGCGTCGGAAACTGAAACGTACCGCGCTCGGTCAGGTGCCGCGTGATCGCTCGTACGTCATCGGCGCTGTAATCGTCGCGGATCAAACCCTCCATGGGATGCGTCATGTCTGTTTCTCGGTCGGATGCTCAAGGTGGTCGTCCGTGGTCAGCGGTTGATCGGGGATGTCAGTCGGTGTTTCCGTCGCGTCGACGATGACAGGGTCTGTCTTCGAGACCGGAAAGATTCGCTGACGCCGACGTCCCTTCTGCCAGAACAAGCGGTCATCGGTCAGCTGGCCGTTGCGGAACGCGCAGTTGAGGCAGACCTTCTGTTCGCCGAATTGCAGGAACAGTTCGCCGTCGAGCAACAGATGAAACCAGTCCTCGCCGGGATTGCGGTGCGAGCAGTACTCGCGTGCTCCCGACTTCACTCCGAACTTCCACCCTTCGGAGTCCGGAAAATACAGCCGTCGGTCGATGAGTTCACTGGCTGCAGAAACTGACGGTTCAAGTTCACCATCATCAGATACGGCGGACTCGTCCGTGTCCTGTTTCGTGACGAGAAATTCGTTGATGGCCGCTTGCAGTCGCTGAGCGATCCCCTGCACCTCTTCCGGCAATTCATCAAGCGGAAGTTCATCGATCGGCAGTGGATTCGACGGGATAGTCACAGCAATCTCCGAACATCATCGAGTGGTTGATTCATCATAGGGACTTCTCCGCCACTGTTGAGTCATGCGGCCAAACTACTGCCGATGCGGCAAAAGTCGAACTTCGGTGACAATCGGACTTGGCAAGCCGATCTTTGCCAAGGTGTTCCAGAATCGACAAGATTTGACTGCTTGTCATACGATACATTGACGAGCCGCGGGATGACCAATTCCCGATGGTTTTCGGTGACTGCTGGCGGAGGCAACCATGTTCATCTTGCGAACTTCAGGAGTTCAACTGTGCGACCGATTGCCGCGGCGTGAAATGCTGCGCATCGGCGGCCTGGGAGCGTGCGGACTCTCGCTGCCGCAGTTGCTGGCCCCGCAAACGGCGTCGGCGAACGACGTCTCTCCGAAGAACCTTCGCCCTGCGAAATCGTGCATCGTGTTGTTCCTGATGGGCGGGCCTCCGCAGCAATCGACGTGGGATCCGAAGCCGGATGCACCGAAGGAAGTTCGTGGTGAGATCGGGCCGATCGCTACCAAGATTCCAGGAGTGCAATTCGGCGAACTGATGCCTCGGTTGGCGGGACACGCCGACAAGCTGGCGGTGCTGCGGGCGGTCTCGACGAACGATAACGCGCACTCGTCGAGTGGCTACTACATGCTGACCGGCCGGCCGCATGTGCCGATGAACTCCGAGAATGCGAACCCCGGCCCGCCGAACGATTGGCCGAATTGGGGCAGTGTCGTGCAACGACTCGCTGGACCCCGCGGACATCTGCCGGCTTCGGTGCGTCTCCCGAATCACATTTTCAACACCGACGGCTCGACCTGGCCCGGACAGGACGGAGGTCTGCTCGGTCGTAGTCAAGACCCGTGGCTGTTCCGCTGTCAGCCGCACGCAGCCGATTACCGCATCAGTGAGTTCCAGTTGCCGGAGAGCATGTCGCTGGATCGGCTCTCGGCTCGGCGCGATCTCGTGCGTTTATTTGATCAGCAATCTGCCGCGGCCGAGCGTTTGGATCGCTCTCGCCCGTTTGGCGAACAGCAACAGAGAGCATACGGGCTGCTGGCTTCGGCGGCGTCGCGCGGAGCGTTCGATTTGTCGGCCGAAGACGAGAAGACTCGCGCGCGATACAGTCACACACCGTTCGGCCAGAGTTGCTTGCTCGCTCGGCGATTGATCGAGGCGAACGTGCGGCTCGTCCAAGTGAACTGGTTTCGTGGTCCCGACGAGCCTGCTGCGAATCCCTGTTGGGACTCGCACACCGACGAGACGAATCGACTCCGCAAGGTGCTCGTCCCGCCCGCCGATCACGGGTTCGCGTCGCTGCTTGAAGACTTGTCGGAGCGCGGAATGCTCGACGACACGTTGATCGTCTGCCTGTCTGAATTTGGTCGCTCGCCGAAGATCAACGGGGCCGCCGGCCGCGATCATTGGGGACCGGTCTTTTCAATCGCGATGGCCGGTGGCGGCATTCGTGGCGGTGTGGTGCATGGAGCCTCCGATGCACTCGGAGGCTATCCGCGCAACGGACTGGTCCGCCCGGAAGACATCACAGCGACGATGTTCCACTGCTTGGGCTACTCGCCCGACACCGAATTCTTCGACAACCAGAATCGCCCGTACGCGATCAGTCGTGGCCAAGTGATTCAGCCGATCCTGACGTGACCCTTGGAATGCTGCGGCTTGATCCAGTTGTTCATCCAATTGAAATCGACGATGTTGATCGTAAAGTCGACAACTACTGATCAGGCGGTTCTGCTGGCGGCGTTTCTTGGACTTTGAGGGTCGCTGTTTCAATTGAATGGGGGCTGGGTCGAGCCACCGCACCCTACGGGCTACTTGAACGCGAAGTCTTCGGCGACGGGCAAGTCATTCAAGCTACCGAGTCCGAACAGCGACAAGAACCGAGGCGTGGTCGTGTACGGCGGATCGTTCTTGTTCTTTGAGTTCTGCGGTGCATGTGCGCGGTCGATCCGAATCAATTCGCGTTGCACCAGTTGCCGCAGGATCGGACCGGCGTTTGATTTACCAAGTGCCTCCATTTGCGACTTCGTGATCGGCTGCTTGTAGGCCACCAGCGACAAGACTTCGAGGGCGTCTTGCGTCATCTTCACGTCTTTGGGGCCGTAGCCGAAAACCTTGTTGCGTACCGACTCAAACTCCGGCAGCAGCGACAGCCGGTAGCCACCCTCGCCGAGCGTGATCGAATACGGCCGCCCTTCGTCGGCGTACTGTCGATTGAGTTCGTCAAGTATGCACTCGACAAATCCGAAGCCATGATCGGTGTGAAACAGCGAGCTAAGTTTCTTGGCGGTCAGCGGCAACCCGCCGACAAACAACGCGGCTTCGACAACCTGTTTCTCGGAAACGCGAGGTGTCGCCGAGTCGACTAGGGCGTGCGGCGTCGATCTTGCCTGCGCGGAACTGATCGCCGCAGCGTTCGATTTGTCGTCGCTCGATGATTCCGCCTCGATCTCGAAAGTCTCAGCGGTGATATTCGCGCTGGAATCGCCTGTGAGTTCCACTCGAAGCGGCAACGTCGGGGCATTCGCTTCCGCATCGATCTCGCGTTCGATCGCCTCCGTAGCTTGGAGCGCTCGCAGATACGCCGCCTCCAGGTCATCGGCGAGCAACGGCTGATCCCATGCGACTGCGTCGTCGGCTGTCAGCTTGTCGAGGTCTTCGTCCGGAAACGGTTCGTCCATGAACGTTCTCTCCCACCGTAGGCGTCCCAAGCGGGCAGGTTTATAGTCCCGCTCGCCGCGAAGCGACAAGAGGCCGTTTCACAGCACGAAGGAGCCCCTCTGTGAATCAAAAGGTGACGATCAACCGCAGTCTCGTCGGCTGGCTGGCATTGGCGTTTCTGACCGGATTCGTGATCTCGCTGGTGACGGGACCGAAGGACTCGGCCGATGTCTGGCAGGGCATCTGCTCAAGAGTCGGAGTGGTTCTGGGAGCGTTGTGGCTGGCATTGCCAAAGGACGGGACGTTGGGCAAATGGGCCGAAGTGTCAATACTCAAACTGGTGGTGATCGTCTTGCTAATCGTGACCGTTGTTCGAGCACCTCGCAAATATCTGCCGATCCTGTTGGCTATCGCCGCCGCCGGCCGTTTTCTGAGACCACCCGACAAAGTTCGCCCGCCACGTGATTTTGCGTAGCACATTTCGTCCAAATTCAGGACGGGCAAGAGTGAACGTCTGACATCCGCTCAAAGCACCGACTTTACCTTGTCCAAGAACTCGGCGTTGGAAGGAAAGCGGTCGAGAGTACGAGTGAGCATCTCCATCGCTTCGACCGGACTGAGCGAGATCAGGCTGCGGCGGAGCATGATGATGCTCTCGAATTGGTGTGGGTCGTACAGCTTTTCTTCATGCCGCGTGCCGGATTTCGTGATGTCGATGGCAGGCCAGATACGGCGGTCGGCGAGGTCCCGGCTGAGAACCAGTTCCATATTGCCGGTCCCTTTGAACTCTTGAAAGATCGCTTCGTCGGCGCGGCTGCCAGTGTCGATCAGGGCCGTCGCCACGATCGTCAGCGAGCCACCTTCCTCGAACTGCCGCGCGGAGCCAAACATCTTTTTCGGGATGTCGAGCGCTCGCACGTCCAGTCCGCCGGTCGCGGTGCGGCCGGTGTTCGTCCATTTGTTGAAGGCGCGGGCCGTGCGGGTAATCGAGTCCAACAGGATGAAGACGTTCTTGCCTTCTTCGGCCAGACGCTTCGCTCGTTCCATAATCAGCTGGCTGATGCGGACATGATTTTCGGTCTCGCTGTCGAGCGATGACGCGACAACTTCGCCGCGCACATGTCGCCGCATCTCGGTGACTTCTTCGGGTCGCTCGTCGATGAGCAACACGATCAGGTGCATGTCGGGATGATTGCGGCTGACCGACTCGGCGATCTCTTGCAGCAGCATCGTCTTGCCGGTTCGCGGCGGAGCGACGATCAGCGCACGCTGTCCTCGGCCGATCGGAGTCAGCAGGTCCATCACGCGCATCGTGATTGGTTTTGATCCAACTTCCATGCGGATGCGCGAGTTCGGTGTGATCGCCGTAAGGTCGTCAAACTTCTTGATGTTCGCGTAATCTTCGACCGACATGCCGTCGATGTTCTCGACCGCTTTCAGTCGCGGACCCTGTCCACGAGCCCCAGTACCAACCTTGCCGAGAATTCGCACCCCTTCGCGCAGCGCGCACTTCTCGATCAACGAGCTTGAGACGAACGGATCTGACTCTTGCGAACAGTAGCTTTTCTTCGCATCGCGGAGAAATCCGTAGCCCTTCGGATGCAATTCAAGGACGCCATCGTAGTCGATGACTTGTTCATCGGGAGCGATCTCGTCGCCACGCGAACGGAAGCCTCCATCGCGCTGACCGAACTCGCCACGCTGTTGGAAACCACGCTGTTGGAAACCACGCTGTTGGCCATAGCCGCGCTGTTGGCCTCCACCGTATCCGCGCTGACCATTGCCACGCTGGCCGTAACCGCGTTGTTGTCCGCCGCGTTGCTGCTGTGGGCCACCGCTGAAATCGCGCTGACCTTGCGGCATGTTGTTCATATCTCCGTTGTTGCCGCCACGCCCGCGACGGCGACGGCGGCGGCGGCGGTACGGGCCACCTTCGTCTTGCTGGCCGGGTTGGCCTCCACCTTCCAGAGGCGCGCCAACTTCTGTGTTCTGATTGGAATAGCCACCCGCATCTTGCGAGTAGTAGCCCTGTTGGTGGTCGTCGTAGCGCACCGGGCTGGCGTCACTTTGTTGAGCCTGTGGTGGCCGGGGTGCAGGAGCATTGTTGTCTTCGGGAAAAACGATGTCGTCGTCCACGTTGGCTCCAGAGCGGCCGTCGTCGTGACGTGAGCGTCCACGGCGTTCCGGCGGCGGATCGAGAAAGGCGGGAGGCGAAATCACCTCGATTGAATCGACGTGCGAGTCGTCAGAGCGAGCTTCCAAAGCGGCACCATCGGAGGCGTCAGCGTCTTTGGGTTTGCGAGTGGTGCGTCGTCGAACGGTGGGCTTTGCAGTGGAGCGACTCGACGCACGAGTCGACCTTTTCTTCGGTGCCGGCATAAAGAGACCTATCAAGAGAAACAAACTCCGCCGGGCGAGAGATTCCTCGCACCGGCTTCGCATCGGACAAGTTCAGCACCCGCATCGTGCGACGCCACCTTCCGACGAAGGAGAGCCACCCGAACGGGGCCAAACTTCCGACGCGACCTATTACCCAGCCGAACACGATCGGCTAGCTTTTCGCGTTGAACTGCGGATGCGGCAAAGCATCCCAGACGCTGAAAACGCACAGAAAACCTCATTAACGGTTTGAGGCACCGCGGTCGGAGGCCACATGACCTCGCGGAACCGATCTTGGGGCGGCATTGTGCTGATGGGCACTGCGGCCGAGAACCAGGGAATTGCCTGAATTTGCGGGGAGAACAATCTCTCCAAACGAATGCACCCAGGACTCAGACTTCACAAACTCCCGTTGGGCTGGGGAGCTACGGCACCGAGTCGTCTCTTCCCGTGACTTTTTCACGAATCAGCTAGCAGATCACTGGCTCGCAGCCACCGGAGTGGCATGATCGTCTGCCTCAACTCGCGAGGCCAAACGCAGCGGAAACCACGAGCAAACCCAGAGAGCTAGCTGGTCGAGACCCCAGGAAGAAGCGGGCGTCTCATGCTCAAGCGACGGGAGTAATATAGTCCGGACTATCAGTGTGTCAATTGTTCTCCCAGAGTTTCCCGCAACTTGTCCGAACTGCTTTCAGAGCCAATCAGGTTGTTCCGAAAGTCGGAAATTCCGCCCGATTACCCGCCAATCAACGGCAGCGAAACCGCCTCCCCTTGGCGAGCCGAGATCAAGCAGGCTTCACAAATCTCGACCGCCGCGCGTCCCTCGGCCCCGCCGACCGTCGGAGCACGATTCTCCCGAACGCTGTCGACGAACTCCTGAATCACACCGATGTGCGGAAACAATCGAATCGGTGACTTTGGCTCCTTGAGATAGTCGAATCGCTCCGGCGTGTAGATCCGCTCCCACTTGTCCCCTTGGCCGAGATCGAGGAATTCAAAATTCTCCAAGTCGAACATCGCATCGCGACCAAAAACTTGGAAGCGGACTTCGCTGCTGGGGAGGCTCGGCGACGGTAACTCCGAGGTGATCCACATGTGAGCCATAATGCCACCTTCAAATTCGATCTGCGCCATCACCGACTGCGCCGGCGCCGCGATGTCGCTGAACGTCGTCGCCTGAGCGAACACCTTCACGGCGTTGCGTCCCGTCAGCCAACGCAAGAAGTCGGCGTTGTGCGAAGCCATCCCCATGAACAAACCACCGCCGCGCGGGTCGGCCATCCACGGTCGTTCGGCGAAGAGCTGCTTCGTCAAAGGCAACGGAAAGGCCGAGACCGTGCGCATCATGCGAATCGGCCCGATCGTGCCGTCGTCGATCAGTTGCTTCGCTCGGTTCGTGATCTTGCGAAACCGTTCCGTCTTCACGACAGCGAGATTCACTCCGGCTGCCGAGCAATCAGCGATCATCTGATCGCATTCGGCGACCGTTGGAGCCATCGGTTTCTCTGCGAGCACATGCTTCCCGGCCGCTGCCGCCAGCCGAGTCAACCCAGGCCGATCCTGATCGGGAGTCGCCAGCACGACCGCATTCACGTCGGCGCGAGCCAGCAGTGACTCGACCGTCGATTCGCACGGCACGCTGTAATCAGCCGACAATTTCTCAGCACGTTTGCCACCAGTGATCGCGACCAAACGGCAACCCTTCGCGTGATTGGCAACGACCTCGCTATAGGTCAGCCCCATGAACCCGCTGCCAATCATCCCAATGCCGATGGTTTCCATGCGTGTCTCCTTTGAGATTATTTCTTCTTGAACTTTTGGAATCGCTTGCCTTCAACCTCGGCCACAAACAGATTGCCGGCCGTGTCGAATGTCAGCATGTGCGGCAGCTCAAACTCACCGGGAGCCTGACCCTTCTGGCCAATGCGTTGAACGACTTTCCCCTCCGCATCGAGCCGCAGCACTTGATGCGCGACGGCGTCCGCCACAAAGACGTGGCCGTCGCCATTGATCGCCAAGCCATACGGCGCGAAGCCAGTCCACTGACCCAACGCTTTCCCTTCCGCATCGAACCGTTGAATCCGCTCGTTCTCTCGATCACCGACGAGCAGGCTTCCTTTCGAGTCCATGATGATCGCGTGCGGCAGATGGAAATCACCGAGTTCCTTCCCACGCGTCCCCCAGGTCTTCAGCAAGCGTCCCGCCGACGAGAACTTAAGCACTCGGCTGTTGCCGTAGCCGTCGCTGACGAACACATCACCGTTGGCCCCGAACGCGATGTCCGTCGGTCGATCGAATTCGTCCGTTCCTGTTCCCGCCTTGCCGGTCCCAAGCGACAGGAGCAGCTTTCCCGAGGGATCGAATTTCATGACTCGGTGATTCCCGATATCGGTGATCCAGACATTGTCCTGCCGATCGATTCGCAGCCCATGCGCCTTGTCGATGAGATCATCGCCCCACGACCGCAGCAGTTTCCCGTCGGAATCCATGCAGAGAATCGGATGCTTGCCCCGGTGAAACAGGAAAATTTCTCCCTTGCTGTTCGTTGCCACGGCCGAGCATGGGCCGAGCACCTGATCCGCCGGCAATTTCGGAAACTCATTGACCGGCTCGAACGAATCGGCGTCACTCATGCTGGCGATGCAGTACAGATGCCCGTGCGTGCGCAGAAAGAGCTCGCCGTGCGCCGGCGCGAGCGCGGAGTAGGTCGCCTCGCCCACGCTGTTCGTGGCGAGCAGTTCAAACTTCGGAGCCGCACGCACAACGTAGGTGTCCCCTTCCAGATTGCTGACGTAAAGCTTTCCGTCGGCGAGCAGAATCGAACCCCACAAGTTGCCACCGAGTCGCTCCTGATAAACCGGCTCGCCGGTCTCGACCTTGAGACATTGCAGCACTCCCGTCGCGTCGGCCAAGAAGAGATGGCCGTCATGGATGATTCCGCTTCCCACTCGCTGCGGGTTCTTCGTTTCGGTGCGCCACAAACGGTGCGAAGCAGTGACGTTCCCTGAACCTCCCGCGCGAATAGCCACGGTGGGGCCATTGTGACCGGAGACTCCAACGATCACTCGGCCGCCGACTCCAAGAATCGGCATCGCGTAGACCTCGTTGCCCAGGCCATCGATCTGCCAGAGCGATTTCCCATTCGTCGGGTCGTACCCTTTAAAGAAGCCCACGCCACCGATCTTTTCCCCCGGCAACGGCATCACCAACTCATCGTGATTGTCGGCTCGCACGACAACCGGAGTGCTCCACGAACCAAAGACCGGGCTGTTGATCGCCGTCTCTTCCGAAGACCACGCCGTCTTTCCCGTGTCGCGATCGAGAGCGTAAAGAATCGACGGCGTCCCCGGCCCGTGAAACACGATCACCAGATTGCCGTACAAAATCGGACTGCCCCCATTGCCCCAGCGGCTGAGCACCGGGCCAAGATCGCGATGCCACAATCGTTTGCCATCCAACGAGCAAGCAAGCACTCCCCCCGATGCGAAGTTCGCGAACACTGTCTTGCCATCAGTCACCGGAGACGCACTGCACGGCGGGTTCTGTCCGTGCGACGTCTCTTCGATATCGCAGGTGACTTCCTGCTGCCACAGCGATTTGCCGGTTTTGCGATCCAGAGCGATCAGCGCTCGCCGCTTCCCCTTGTCCAACCCCTGAGTCAGAAAGACTTGTTCCCCCCAAACGATCGGAGTCGAATTGCACGGCTCCGCGAGCAACACTTTCCAGCGGATGTTCTCCGTCGCGCTCCACTTCACGGGCAATCCGGTTTCACGGCTGATCCCCGTCCCATCCGCACCACGCCATGCCGGCCAGTTGTCCGCGTTCGCCAAGTCACCGATCAGACAGAATCCAACGAGCACCAGAAGTCGCCGTGTGAGGTTCATCGTGTCCGTCCTCTGGAAAAAGAAATGGGCGTTGCAATCCGATCATCGCGAGGGACTAATTCGCCCGCCAGTCAGTGAGCGGGTCGAGCGGATAGGTCGGTCGCGGGATACGTTTCCAATCGAAGGCCGTCAGGTCTGATTGCGTCGTGCCGGGCGAGTCAACTCGGATCAGGCCGCTGCGCCAGCGACTGAAGAACTGAAAGTTGCTGGCGGTCTTCACGACGACCATCTTCGCATCGGCGATGTCCAACCCCAGATGCGTGTAGAGCACCGGATGATTGATCGCGAAGCTCCGATGACCGAGCAGCGCGATGTGGATCGAGCCGACCGCCAGCAGCGCCGTCCGTTGCAGATCGCAGATACCGCGATCAAGCAGATCGACCACCAAGCCCTGCGACACGGCGGCGACTTTGCCGGTGATGCGCACCGGCTGACTGAAAACGTGATCGAGCTTGCCGCCGAGATCGACGGTGATTTCTGCTCCAACTCCAGCGGTGATCGCGAGGCTCAATGCTTCGAGATCGACCATCGGGACGAGAGCCAGCGATGAGACCCCCTGTTCGAGCATCGCCTTCAGAATGCAGGTACTGTCGCCGGGTGCTCCGCCGTAGACCGAGTCGCCCGTGTCCGAAAGAATCACCAACCCGCGCTCCGCCGCGTCTGCCTGACGAACCGCCTCAGCCGGCGCGACACGCTCTGAGCGCCAGAATTCTTCGCGCAGACTCCAAGCCTTGTCGGCGATCTCGGCCGCGAGGGAGTCCGCCAGTGCCGCATCGTTGTCCGTGTGGACGATGACCGACCAACCTCCTTCGGCGACGTCCAGCCACGGCTGCATCGGATACGGCGAGACGTCGAGCACTCCACGACGAGTCTCCATCTGACGAGCCAAATCGAACCACTCTTTCATCGGCCCCGCAGAGGTCAGGAACTGATCCTGCGGCGTAATCATCGGAATCTTCCGCCAGCGCACGGCCGGACGAATCTCGCCGCGCAGCATCCGAAACAGCAGCCGAGCCACCTTGCGTCCCGTCGCCGGCGGATCATGCGGCTGAGTCTCATGGCCAACGAGCAGGTCAGCACACTCCACCATGCGTCGCGTGATGTTGGCGTGATGATCGAATGCAACGACGACCGGGACTTCTCGACCGACAACCTCGCGCACCGCCTGCAAGACGTGACCTTCGACATCGTCCTCTTTCGCAGACGCAGCCGCTCCGTGCAACGACAGAAACACGGCATCCAGCGGCAACGACTGCCTCAATCCCGTGACCAATCGCTCGGTGAGGAAGTCGAGGGTCTCCGCCGTGATCGTGCCGCCGGCACTGCCCCAGGCTCGAACGATCGGCAGCAACGTGGCTGGCTCCGGCTGCTCGGCCGCGACTTCGAGGAAGCCCCCGATCGGCCCGACGCCGCGCATTCGTTCCAGAATCTCTTCGCCGAAGTACAAGCCGTAGGCTTCAAAGTCGGAGCAATCCGCGATGAGCGGACTGAACGAGTCGGTTTCTTGTGCCACTTCAGCGAGCGCAATCCGCATGTCGAGTCCTCGGTCCGGGCTATGATTTGAATGTCGCATCTCCAAGCTACAATCTGCAACCGCGTAGCCCAAGCATCAGCACCTCGCAGGAGTTTTCCAAAATGACTCGGACCACCACTCGTCGGCAGTTTCTTCAGGCCTACGCGTCGGCCCTCGCGCTCGCAGCAGCGTTCGGCGACGTACATGTGTTCTCGCAAGAGAAGTCCGCTTGGAAAGCCGGCATCGCGAAGGCGGTCATCACGCCGGAGAAATCGGTCTGGCTGGCCGGCTACGGATCGAAGCGTGCGCCGGACGGCAAGCTGCACGACCTGTGGATGAAGGCGTTGGCCCTCGAAGACAACGCCGGACACCGAGCCGTCTTGATCACCAGTGACTTTCAGGGCGTGCCGAAAATCATGAGCGACCGCGTGTTCGAGCAACTTCAAAAGCAGTTCAAGCTGGAGCGGACGCAGGTGATGTTCACGTTCTCGCACAACCATTGCGGGCCGAGGCTGGGCGATGATCTCATCGACTACTACCCGGTTGAGGCCGAGCAAGAGGCGCTCGTCGAGGAATACACAACGCAGATGGTGACGAAGACCGTCGAGATGGTGGGCGCGTCGTTGAAGAACTTGTCTCCCGCATCGCTGGCGATCGGCGAAGGCAAGGCGACTTTTGGCGTCAATCGTCGGAACAACCGCGAGGCGGATGTCCCCGATTTGATCGCGAAAGGGACGCCGCTCGTCGGCCCGGTCGATCATGCGGTCCCGGTGATGACGGTGACTCGGCCGGATGGAAAGCTCGAAGCGGTGCTGTTCGGCTACGCCTGTCATCCGACAACGCTCAGCTTCCTGACGTGGTGCGGCGACTATCCCGGCTTCGCGCAGCTTGAGATCGAAAAGGCTCATCCCGGCACGACAGCCATGTTCGTTAACACCTGCGGCGGCGATCAAAACCCGCTGCCGCGCCGCAAAGTCGAGCTCTGCGAAAAGTACGGCCACATGCTGGCGGTCGGTGTCGAGGAAGCGTTGAAGCAACCGCTCAAGCCAGTCTCATCGGGACTACGCACCGCGTTCGAGATCATTGACCTGCCGTACTTGAAGAACGTCTCGCGCGAAGAGTTACTCGAACTCTCGAAAGACGAAACCGGCATCAAAGGCCGCTGGTCGCGACGTCTGCTGAAAAGACTCGACGCCGGACACAAGTTCGAGTCAGCGTATCCGTACCCGATCCACGCCTGGCGGCTCGGCAAAGAGATGCTGGTCGTCGGCATGGGTGCCGAGACCGTCGTCGATTACGCCCTCCGTTTCAAACGGGAGTTCGGCGAAGGGACGTGGGTGATGGGCTATGCCGACGACATGATCTCGTACATTCCCTCGCGCCGAGTCTGGGAAGAAGGTGGCTACGAAGGAGGCTACAACCTCTTTGAATACGGCCGCCCGGCGTATCGCTGGGACGGCGGAATCGAAGACCGCATCTCCGCGTCGGTTCACAAGCTAGTGAAGCAGGTGCGCGAGTAGCACGACGCGTAAGCGAGCGGTGTGACCTGCACTGTGAACGATCACTCGCTTGTGCGTCGTGCTGGTTTCGTCCTACGACTCCACCGCTGCCAACATTCCGCACGCGCCGTGAATGTCTTGACCGCCGCTGTAGCGGCGCTGAACTGGCATTTTCAATTCTTCTCGCAGCGCATCGCGAAAGGCATTGGCCTCCGCGGTGGAGGGGCGACGGAACTGTCCCGTCGGATCGTTGACGTCGATCAGGTCCAACAGGATCGGCAAGCCTTCAGTCAGCTCAGCGAGTGCCCGCGCGTCGTCGCGGCTGGTGTTGATCCCGGCCAGCACCGTCCAGGCGAACGTCACACGCTTGCGAGTCACCGCATGATACTCGCGCACCGCGTCGAGCAGTTCCGGTAGCGGATACGTCCGCTCGATCGGAAGCAAGCTTTGACGTTGTTCGGATCGAGCCGACGTCAGCGACACGATCAGCCGATACGGATGCCGCTCGGCCGTGAACCGCCGAATGCCGGGCACGACCCCGACGGTCGAAATTGTGATCGCCTTCGCGTTGATCGCCATGCCGCACGGTTCCGAGAAGATGCGTGCCGCTCGGATCACGCGATCGTAGTTCAGCATCGGCTCGCCCATGCCCATGAAGACGACGCCCCGCACCGGGTATTCGGAGTCCGCTTGGATCTGCGAGACTTGATCGACGATCTCCCACGTCGCAAGGTTCCGTTGAAAACCCATGCGACCTGTCGCACAGAACGCACACGCGAGCGCACAGCCGACCTGAGAACTGACGCAGACGATGTATTTCAAATCGTCTGGCCGATGCAGCAGCGGAATACGCACCGCCTCAAAGCGCCCCTCACCGTCTCCTGCAAACAGATACTTCGCGAAACCGTCCTGCGGCGAAACGATTTTATCGAGCAGCTTGAGCTGCGGAATCGCGACTCGCTCGCGCACGCGCTGAAGTACTCGCGGCGAGACGGTCGGTAATTCGATGGGAATCTCCGTCGCCGCCCGCCTCACGGCCGCCGCATGCAGCTGGCGAACAAGCCGCTCTGGCAGCGCGAGATCGGCCAGTGCTTGGGCGAGTTCGGTCGAGGTTTGGTCTTTGAGGAGGATCATGGATTTCATTTGAGGCGAATCGCCAACTCGGCGACGTGGTCGGGTAAGCCTAAGCCGATGATGGCGGAACTGACTGCCGAATGCGACAGCACGAATCGCAGAGCAAACTCTGTCATGCTCTCCCCCTCGCGAAGTTCGGATCGCATTTGTTCGGCTCGCACGGCGTCGCGCTGATACAGATCGAGCGGAAAGTACGGCGTCTTGAGCGTATGAGCGCTCGGAGCTTGGCCGAGCAACGCGCCAGCCGCGAAAACGCGAATCGCGAAGACACCCATCCGTTGCTCAGCGCAGTCAGCAAAGATGTTGCCGTAATCAGTCTCTCCGGCAGAAACGTCTATCGAACCCGCGCTGCGATTCAGTGCGTTGTACGGAGCCTGCACCGTGTCGAATCGCCCGGAGCGGATGACCTCTTTCATCGCGGCGGGCTGGCCGGTGCCGGTCAGCCCGGAATGCCGAATGAGTCCCTCGTCGCGCAACCGATCGAACGTGTCGGCGACTCCGCCACGCGACAGAACGTCGGTCGGAGTGATCGCTGCCGGCTCATCACCGCGCGATGCCGTGATCCCGTTGTGCAATTGCAACAACGTGACCGACGGCACTCGCAGCCGCTGCAAACTCTCGTCGACTGAGCGGCGAATGACGTCGCTAATTGGCTCCGTCGAATCCAACGGGATGCGGACCTTGGTCGCGATGTGAACTGTCGGAGCCGTCGCGATCTGGGACAAGACGCGACCGAGATTGGCTTCCGATGATCCCGCCCCGTAACCCGGCGCGGTGTCGAACCAGTTGATCCCCGCCGCAATCGCCGCTCGCACGACCGCGTGCTGAACATCGGTGTCCGAACCGGTCATCAGACCGGATACCGGCCCCGCTCCGAAAGAGGTGGCGGAAACAGAAATCCCGGTGCGGCCCAACGTCCGGTACTGCATGACGCTCCTCGAAAGATTCACCAAAGTTCGTAGCTGAATGCGCCAGAATTCAGAGATCCCTCTTGGCCTCTGAACTTTGGCGAGTTCAGCGACAAGACGTCACTGATGCCACTCACCCACGAACGGTTTGTAAAAGTCGCGTTACTCGCGATTGAACCAGACCGGCGACGATAGGAACCCTTCTTGGCCGAGCGCATCGACGGCAAGGATGTAATTCCGGCGCGATAACTTCCGGGCGTTTTCATCGGCGAAGGTCGCGGCCATGATCGGATCGGCCGTCAGATGCGAGACCAGCTCTTTGTCGAATCGGCCATCCCTCCGATAGACACGATAGCCGGTGATCCCCTTCTCTGGATTTGCTCCCCACTTGAGTCGGCAGGTCAGCCCCTCCTCCTTGCTGAAGACTTGCTGAGGCGATGAGGACATTGTGAACCATGCCGATGACGGGCCGCTTTCCTTGCCAGACTCATCAACCGAGCGGACAAAGTAGGCGAAGACTGCTTTGCGATACTCACGACCGGTCTGGTCGCGATGCTCTTTATGCAACGGCCGGTCGTAGGTCAACACGGACGAGTCCTTCAAATACAGCTCGCGAGCCCACTGCCATCCGTGACGGCCGATGATGTCACATGACCCGAACCGACGAGACCACGCAAATGCGGTTCGCCACCGAGTCGGATTAGAAAAAACGGTCTCCAGTGTCGATGTCGCGACGCTTTCCGCAACTCCAGTGATCGTCGGCATATCCTTGCGTCGCAACTTGCGAAATCGACTGATCGAGATAATCCCAACGCATCGGATTCCAAGTGAAAGGAATCGTGCGCAAAGTGTTCATCTGCTGACGGATTCTGACACAGCTTCAATACGATTGCTCCGCGGATTATTCTCGCTGTTCGTAAAAGTCAATCAGCGGCTGGCGGTCGTTCAGTAGCGGCTGAAACCGTCTATCGCTTTTGGTTTCGGCGAGCCAACGGAAACAGCGAACAGCGGACCATCGCCGCCGCGGTAGTCCCGCCAGAAATGCTCGACAATAGCCCAGCAATTCATCACTTAGTGAACTCCCGTGTGTGAAGTTCTGGCACAGACGAAAGAATGCATCGCGATTTTCGCTAATTATTCTTTCGCCCCTGATGGTGTTTTGGTCTGTGTCGTCAAAGGCGTGTTGATCTCTTGACTGATTGAACGGTGGCAAAGTGACTACCAACATTTATGAATCGGCGAGACCGCTGTCGTACAGGTTATGGGTGGCCGGGGTTTGGTTATGGATCCTACCCGGCGTTTTGGAATACGGACTTTGGTTTATTCTGGTTTTCGGCTTGTTTGTTTGTCCTCGTGTGGAGTCGGTGCCGGATTGGCGAAGTGCCATCCTAATGATGGCTGGCGCGTCGTTCGCGGCGGGACTGACGGCAATTCGCCAACGGCTACACCCAGTAGTCGGTCGCTGTTTTCGTGGTCTTGTGATCGTTACTGGCGTTGACGCAGCGTGCATGGCTGGCGATGCCGTTCTTACACCTCGCGGCATTCGCATTCGAGGTTCATGGACTGAGACTCTTTACAACGTACTTCTATTATCTATGTCGGGCCTCGCAAATGTAGCGATCATGCCTAGCGCGTTTTTCAGTGGTTTCCGAAAAAGAAACCGCGCTGTCCCGCGCCTGATTCTGGCTTTGACATCAGGTGACAACACTGCCAGGCGGAAAGCGATCGTTGTTCTCGGCGAAATTGAGCAATGGGACCAAGGCGCCGCCCGCAAGGGAGCTATGACCTGGCGGCGACGACCGCAGCGCAGGGTTTGTGCGAGCGAGAGTCCTTCAACGTTGGCTGATGCCGTTCCTGCAATCCAAGTCGCATTGCAAGACGACGATCTTTTCGCTCGCACACAGGCGGCCAAAGTGCGGCAACGAATGGGCGTAGAGGTTGGGCGAGGGAAAGGGGACGCGACCAACGCTGCTCGGCACGACGATTGATGGGGGTGATTGGGAAGCGGAACGGGGTCTGGTCTCGAATCACGGCAGCCTCATTGGGTCGGACTTTCGGGAATCACAACCGTGATTCGAGACCAGACCCCTTTCTTTCTCCAACAAAAATGGCGAGCACTGGAGCATGCAACCGAGCCAGCATGCGCGACTTGGCCAGATAAATCACTTTGACGGGAACGTGCAGTTCACCCCGCCGTGTCGGCCGCAGCCTGTCCCTGCGCCACATACCGCCAAAACGCCTGCTATGCCTGCTCGTTGAACTCAGTCCGCATCAACTCCCCCGCGCGAGTCACGATCATGTTGCGATAATCCGATTCCTCCACCGGATCGCCGTTGTCCGGAGCCACCAATCGCTCCAGATCGGGATCAGCCAGCATCAGCAACGATTTTTGTGACGAAGGTTCCGTCACGGATTCACGAGCGCCGTGCGCAGCCAACCGCGAAAACTCTGACCCGAGTCGTAGGTGAACTCCGGTAGTTTCTGGTACAGCGGCAAAAAGGCGTCCTGCACGAGATCGCACGCATCGTCTTGTCATCCAAGAGGCCAACCCCAGTGACGCAACAGCGGTGTGTACTGCCGGACGAAATGCTCCCAAGCTTACCGCTCGTCAGGACGACGGAATCATTCGAGCAAGCTTGGTGGTCTGATCAACATGGCAGCGCTTATGGGCCGGCGATCGTGCTTTGGCTTAGAGAGTCGTTTGAAAAGTCAGACCTTCGATGGTGCATCGCCGCGTCAGTCGCGACGACGCACACCTCTTGTCGATTGAACGCCAGTTGCCGAGCACGCACGCGGCGATAGCCCCAGGAGCGGATGCGTTTGTGAAACAGCGGCAGTTCGGCGGCCAGTGCGAGGTCGGTCAGTTTGAGTGTCAGTAGCAAGCCTTCAATGTGGACGCTGGGCTGAGTCACAATCGCCTCGACTGTGTCGAGCGTGTACTTCGGAGCGACATTCGCATCCATCGCCAGCCAGCGGAACGATTGAAAATCGTTTCGTTCGACTTTCTTGGCTCGTGATCGCAGATGGGTGAAGTTCGGATTGGCCAGCAGCAGCGGATCCATCTCAGCGGGATCGATGCCCGTCACCAGACAACCACGATCCAGCAACGCCTGGCATGAGCCGCCCGGAGAACTGCCGACCTCGACAAACCGATCACCCGCTTGAACGGGGAGTTCGGACCACCGCAGGGCTTCTTCGATCTTGAGATACGCTCGCGAGATCATGTTGTCCGGCGAGTCGATCACCGGCACGCCACCCGGCCAGCGAGTCTCGACGGCGTTCGCTCGATGCCAACCGAACCACCATTCGTTTGGCTCGACGATGACGCAATCCAAAATTCGGTCGTCGACGTTTGCGTCTTCATTCAACGCCAGCGACCAAGTGATGCTGTTGCCTGTGAGCCTGAGGGTGCTCGTCCCCGGTTTCTGAGGCACATCCAACCGAGGGCTAGCGTCCACCGGTTCATGGACTTGGTGGTCGGCGATGCTCACATCCGGTTGCTGTTCCAGGATCAACTCGCCAATTCCCTCGGCCAGCGGAGTGATCCCAGGTTCAAAATCGGAATCTCCCGGAACAAAACGATCACGCTGCCAGACATGCAGATGTCGGAACTGCGACAACACATCCACTGGATACCGCTCGACGAACGGCTTCCAAAATTCGCGAGCCAACTGCCGCCCGTCGGTCCCGATCGCTTTCCCGAATGAAAAACCCCAGGTCCGAGCAAACACGCAGTTCAACTCAAACTTGCGATCGCGAGCGACCTCGTCGGGAATGCGAAACGTCAGAAACCCACGACGCGAAAACGCGAACCGAAAACTCGGATGCTTTCGGGCGATTTCGTTTTTGACCGTGGCTTCAGAACCAACTTGGCAGACGACAAACAAAAAATGAACTGACATCGACGCAGTGTATCGCCAGCGGTTCCTCGCCCCCAACGCTGATAAGCCCATGCAGTGGCGAAGTCCAATTCCGCTTCCGACGGGGCATGATCGACGAACAACCTAAACACGGAGTCGATAATCAACATCGACTTGGCTCGAGGATCGACTCACGCCCGTATCACCACCGGGGGAGATTCGTGAGTTTCCAGTGTTCGATCATCATGCTCGGAGCTGCCAGGCCGTCTCCCATTTGTGATCGGTTCCTGAAAGCGAGCGGTCAGGCTTTGCCAGTCGATGATCAGCGAGCCGCCGGTCGCGGCGTGTTGTTTTTCCCAGTTCATCAGCAGGTCCAGACAGGCGTGATCGATGTAGGTCAGCTCGTCAAAGTGGACGTGCAGGTCGAGGCTTTGCGGAACGGTGTCCAGAAACGCGGCCAATTTCGGGAGGCTCAGGAACGTCGCCGTTCCTTGGAGGTACAGGTCGATGCGACGGCCGGAGGTGTCACGCTCGTCTCGAATCGCCAGGTGGCCGAGGGTGTAGAGCAGTTTCGCGATCGCAAGGCCGAGTCCCAAAAGCACGCCGGGGAGCACGCCCCAAAAGACCGTGGTTGCGGCCGTCACCGCGTAGATCGCAATCTCGCGGCGGTCTTGGTCCCAAAGTTCTCGTAGAGCTTTCACGTTGACCAGTTTGAAGACCGCGACCACTAGCACGGCGGCGAGACTGGCGGTCGGGATCAACTTCAACAGTCCGGGCAAGAACGCGACGAAGACGAGCAGCCAGAGTCCGTGCAGGATGCTCGACAGTCGCGTCCGCGCGCCGGCCGAGACGTTCGCCGCACTGCGAATGATCACGCCGGTCAGCGGGATCGCTCCCAAGATGCCGCACGCCATGTTGCCCACGCCTTGCGCGATCAGTTCGCGGTCGTAGTTCGTGCGCGGACCTTGATGCAGACGATCCACGGCGGTCGCGCTCAGCAAGGTTTCCGTGCTGGCCAGGAAGGCCATGACCAACGCCATTTGCAGCGTCGGCCATTCGAGCAACCTCGGCAGCAGGCTCAGGTCGAGCAGTTGAATCGAGCCGAGCAGATTCTCCGGCAGCTCCACCTTCGCGACAGGCAAGTGCGTGACCACGGTCACGATCGTGGCGATTCCGACCGCCACCAGCGACGCGGGCGTGTTAGCGATCGCGCGCGGAGCCAGCGGCTTCCAGAGCATCAGCAGCAGAATCGTCAGGGCTCCGATCACCGCCGCGCGGTGCGAGCCGTCTCGATCGACGACCGCGTCCCAGATTGCCGCCGGCATCTCCAACAGATTCTTGAGCGCGGTCCCGCGAACCGGGTCGTCCAGCATGACGTGAAACTGCGTGGCGAAGATGATGACCGCGAAACCGGTCATCAGACCATGAATGATCGCGGGAGGCATCGCTCGGAAAATCTGACCGAGACGACAGCGCCCCGCCACAAATTGCAGCACGCCCGCCGCCAGCACGACGAGTCCCAGAAACTCCAAACCGTGTTGCTGCGTGATGAGCAGCACCAGCACGATCAAGCTGTTGGCCGGTCCGCTGACTTGCATCGGGCAGCCACCCAGCGACGCGACGACCAATCCGCCGATGATGCCGCTGAGCACTCCGGCAATCGGCGGTGCGCCCGATGCAATCGCAATTCCCATGCACAGCGGCAGTGCCACCAAAAATACGACAATCGACGCGGCCACGTCTCCACGGCAGGTCGCGGCGCAGTTCCATCGACTCGGCTTGCCATTCGCCGGATTGTTGATGATCGGTGGATTCATGATGTTCGTTCCTTCTCGGATTGTTGGTCGTCGCGATTGATTGAGTGACAAATGGATGTCGTCGTGTCGTCGGCGAGCGGTACGGAACTACTCGAACACGTTGTGGCCGCGCGGCGTGAACAGCTTTTCGCACAGCGCCGAGCGCGCGGTCAGCGGCGTGTCGGTGGGCTTGAGCACCAGCAGCGGGACTCGGCTGTCGCGAGCGAAGCGCGCCCACGGTCATTTAGGACTTTCGCGCCTTCTTCGCTTTGGCTGGAGGTGCCGCCGGTCTCAACGAAGAATGATGTTCGACGATGACCCAGTCGGTCTTAGCCCACTGGTACACGAAGGTGTATCGCGCTTCGACGGTCTCGCGGCCCCCCTCCTTATTGTCGATCTCAAATTTGTAGATGCCGGAGTTCACGGCGACTCCGCCCAACAAACGGGTGTGCGGTTCCACGACGGAGCCGACCGGATGTTTCGGCAAAAAGTCCTTCTCGAAGTAGCCACGAATCTTTGGATGCCCCTGTTTGACGTCCCCTTTCAAGGTCGAAAGCAGGATGGCATCTGGCGAGTACAATCGCGTGACGCTATCGGCATCTCCTGTCTTCAATGCCTTAAACCAACGGTCGAGTTGTTTTTCAACGTCTTTGACAATATCGGACATTTGGCCTCCCGAATGAGTTGAAGAGATCACAATGAATGAAGTCGGAAATTCCGTTCGCCTCAGCCACGCGATCCTCTAGGTCTTGCTCACCGCGACCATCGAAGTTGCGTAACCGACCGGCTCAAGGGCTTCCGCCGAATCGTGCCGCAGCAGCGACATTTCCCCTTCCAGTTCGGCTTCCGACTGGGCAAGTTCGCCGAACGGTTTGAGCCTGCTGATCTGCGTGAGGCGATGACATACCGAGGCTCGCCGGAATGTCCCTCAGACGCGATCAGAAGAATGCTGGAAATGCCGTGACAGAGCGCGGCTCAACAGCGCAGGGGGCAACACCAAGCCGGGTTGCCGGCAGCGGCCGTGCATTGCCGCTCGAAGGACGCGACCACGAGGGTTCGCGGAGAGACTCGGCACCCGAAGGGGCGAGCATGGAGCGGATCGGTTTCTCGAGATCGGTGACGCAAGCGACTCGTCAGTTGCACGGGGCAATCGACTTCTTCCGTCTCGCAACGGCCTTCCGATTCACTTTCTTGTGCCGCGCCCGACCAGCAGATAATCATCGGTTGGACCAGCGCCGCTTGAAACAACCACAGCGTGAGGCTCAGGAACGTGACCAGTGCCGGTCCCTGCCGCAATGAGAATCGCGATTGGAATTGATCCCACGCTCGCATGACGAAAATCTCAACAGCACCCACAAAAAAAGCTAAAAAGCCACACGTCGTTCACGCAACTCCTCAGCCATATTCTCGCGGGCCGCAACACCCCTCCCGCCGAACGTCAGTCTGATTCCTGCAACTTAAATCACGGCCAATGACGACCCGAGATTCATGTCGAGCAGCAAACTATCGCGAGTCCGAAAGCCTGTCTAGGGGAAACCCAGTGCGTTCATTTCGTTGGCGCGTTCGGCATCGGCAGAAACATCTGCCTGTCTTTCTCGCCGAGGTTTGTCCTGAGCGTGCAAGACCAAGTTGGCTCGCCGCAGCGCATCTTCAATCACGACCTGGCGAGGGTACTTCGCGCACGACACACCGATGCAAAGTCGTCACGATGCCGCCAAGTTCGAGCCATGTTGGCTCGACGTTTGAATAAACTCCTCGCATCGTGGGCATCGACATGACAAATCGACGTGATTGGCTGACTTCGTTGGGCGTGTTGGCGACAGGAGGCCTCGCGGTCGGCAGTTTCGGACCGCGGTTCAACGAGGCGTTCGGCGTTGACGACTCGAACAACCCAGCCGCAAACGTCGGCGACCGGACTTCGACGATCAAGATCACGAAGCTCACCGCCACGCCGATGCAACGGAAAGTGTTCCTTAAGCTGGAGACGAATCACGGCATCACCGGCTGGGGAGAGATCGATCAGCTTGAACCGTATGTCGCCACGGCACTCGCGAGGTCGCTGTTTGAATTGCTCGACGGCGAGAACCCGACGCGGATCGAGCATCTCTGGCAGAAGATTTATCGCTCACACCGCGACATGCGCGGCGGGCCGTTCATGACGCATACGCTGGCCGGAATCGACATGGCCTTGTGGGACATCACCGGCAAGCTGTGGGGCGTACCGGTTTATCGGCTGCTCGGCGGGCCGACGCGCGACAAGTTGCGGTTCTATCCAACACCGAACGCCACGAAAGTCGGCGCGGGGCCGCAGCCGTTCTCCGGGACTCCACAGCAGATCGAAGGTTTCGTGAAGTCGGTCGAGAACGCTCGCAAGCAAGTCGGACCGGACGGGATTGTGATGTTCGACGCACACTGCGCGATGCCGCCGCCATTCCTGATGCAGTTCGCGGCGGCGGTCAAACCGTATGACCTGCTCTATATCGAAGAGCCAGCCGTTCCCGGCAACATCGAAGTCTTCAAGCGCCTGAAGCAGCACATCCACATCCCGCTGGCGGTCGGCGAACAGGCTCGCACGATCTGGGACGTCATCACGTATTTGCATGAAGGCTGTGCTGACATCTTGCAGGTCGATTGCGCTCACACCGGCGGCATCACGCAGCTCCGCAAGATCGCGATTCTCGGCGAGGCGTATCACGTCCCGATCGCTCCGCACTGCGTGACGACCGATCTCGGAGCGACGGCCAGCCTGCATTGCAGCGCGGCGGTCCCGTTCTATTTGATCCACGAGTACTACCCCAGCATTTCGCCGCCGGGCCTCGTGACGAAGAACTGGTCGATCGACAAAGAGGGCTATGCCTCGCTGCCTCAAGGAGTCGGCCTGTGCTGCGAAATCGACGAAGCCAAGCTCGCCGAGATCGCCAAGACTCCGAGCAAACCCGAATGGCCCACGCGCGGCCGGAACCCGGACGGATCCATCGCGGACTATTGAGCCGAATCGTGTGGCCATCGCCAGGCTTGCGAAGGGCGCAGACAACTTGGTCCGGAATCTGAGGCCCACGTTCTTGGCACGCGTGGCTGCACAAGCATTACCCGGGGGAATTCCCGACAATCTGATCGTCGGCCGTAAGCTCAGTTCGCGCCGATCGTCGCCGCACGGCCCAGAGCCAGTGCAAACACAGCATCACCCTCTTCATAGTCGGCCGTCGCTTTGATGCTCGACGACTTCATGGGAACAAAGAGTACACTCATCAATTGACCGGCGACTGTCGCGCATCCGCTGAAAAAGTCGACTCTGATCGGGGAGCATGAAGTGGAAAATCGCGTCAATGAAAAGGCCGTGGTCGAAGAGTCGACCACGGCCATTGGTTTTCAGTCAGACACTTTTCAATCGACTAGAACTTGAGGATCGCGTCGATGCCGAAGACGTCGTTGTTCCAAGGCGCTACATCGTTGCCGGGGGCAAAATTGTGCCGCATTTCTGGCCGCACAATCACATTCGGCGTCGCTTGGTAGTTCACCCCATAAGTGAAGGTGTTGTACGAAGTGCCGTCCGCCTTGTACCACTCGTAACGAACTCCGGCCTTAGCCTTATCGGTCAACTGATAGAAGGCGTAGTTGATGAAGCCGGTTGAGTTATCGGCTTGTGCATCGGCCGCAAGAGTAGTGTTGCTGTTGGTGCTCAGAACATCGAATTGGTGCACCGTCATCAGTTTCTCGCCCCATTTCTGAGACAGAATGAAACTGTTGACCGAGCCGTCGCCACGCCGGCCAAAGTCTCCAATAGCGGCGGAGTAGACCAACGTCGTGTTCTCGCTGACCGCGTACGTCGCGCCCATGATCGCGTTACTGCCACCCCCAAATTGGTCGAAACCAGTGTCCCAACCGAGCGTCCAGCCGGCGATCACACTCAACTTGTCGCTGACCTTGTAAGTACCCAAGGCTCCGGTGTGTGTGAACGGCTCGCTGTTATAGAAGGTGAGCTGCTTGCTGAAGAAGAAGTTGTCTGGAGTCGTGACAACTTCGTATCCCACCGGCGTATAGAAGTGACCAAGCTTGACGGACAGATTGCCCATCGCCACTTCGCCGTACAACTGCGGCATCGCCCATTCGTAGATGCCGTGATTCCAGCCGTTGTTGAAATCGAATTCTCCGTTATTGTTGCCGAACGCTTGGGTGTCGTTTCCGTCCACACCGTAGATGATGTCAGCGCGATAGCCGAAGCCGACGCCATTGCTGCCGTCTGCCACCTTGGCCGCATACAGATACAGTTGATTGACGTGGAACTTGCCAGCTTCCCCAGCTTGCGTGAAGGCCCCATCCGCTTTGTTCTGGTATCCCATTGCCAACCAGCCGGCGACGGTGACGCCCTTGTCCTTGAGGCAGTTGTTGCCACATTCGTCATCGAAGATGGACATCAGCGCCCAAGGGTCTTTCTTCTCTTCCGCACAGCCGTCGTTATGAGAGAACAGGCCACCGAAGAGGCAACTGTCTTTCGCACAACCGTCGCTGAGACATCC
>Ga0194121_10000778_pt1 | contig 55479 bp, 42 predicted proteins | sample TA2MahCa50mmetaG_FD_148609 | JGI IMG/M metagenome (GOLD analysis project Ga0194121, IMG submission 148609) | Freshwater microbial communities from Lake Tanganyika, Tanzania - TA2015020 Mahale Deep Cast 50m | ecosystem: Environmental > Aquatic > Freshwater > Lake | place: Tanzania: Lake...
ACTTCTATGTCGAGCACGGCCAGCCCAAAGAACTTTACCTGCGGGAACTGGAGAAAGGGGCGGGGAGCTATCAGGCCTTTGAAGATGAGTGCAGCAAGCTGACCCAGCGGCAGCTCAAAGCCCTGGGCTGCCGGTATCATGAAAACAAGCAGGCCTACCTGCCCCCGAGCGACAGCACCTTCTTGCGCGTGCTCGATCAAGTCCAGGCCAGCGCGTTTGATCTGGCGGTGGGACGGTGGATGATCGAGCAGGAGATTTCCGTGCTGGATTGCCGGGCTGGCAGCGCAAGATGACGGGCACCCAGGGGCTGAAACTGCTGCGCGCCAAAACCATTTAATCGCAGCAGCGACTTGTTCTTTGTTTGTGAGGTAAAGCCGGCGATGGCTTAAGGCAACCACGCGGCCATCGCTGGCGGCTCCCAAGCTAAACTGCCGGCGCCAGACCCGACTCAAAACTCTCTGGCGCGCCGGTGTCGCCTTCGGAGCTCACGCTAAGCATTGCCAAATGCTTCGGGGCATTGTCAGAACTCCAGCTGAAATGGCCATATGGGACGGACGCGCTGGCACAATTAGTATTGACTTTCGCGGCAGTTCTAACGATCAATACAGCACCTCCTTGTTTTCCGGTATGACCGAATTGGCGTGCCGACAAACTTCGAGCTCGACAAAGCCCAGTCCCTTGGACTCCGCTTAGTAAAGATGTTAACGGCCCAGATTGGTGGCACCTTAGGCTTTCACGGAACCCAGGGCACCGAATTGAGGATTACCTTCAAAGAGCAAAAATAGAACAACAGGATACCATCATGTCTGGCACACAAGTTCTCGTAGATGAATACGAAGGCATCATCGCAGCCGATATTCAAGATCGTCTGGAAAGTTTGGGTTATGATGTCCCGGCGACGGTTTCAAGCGGTGAGGAAGCGCTCGAAAAGATTCCCGTTCTTACGCCAGACCTGGTGTTGATGGATATCGTGCTGCAAGGCCAAATGGATGGCGTCGAAGCCGCCGCAAAAATCCGGCAAAAATTCGAAATCCCCGTCGTCTTCCTGACCGCTCACGCCGACGAAAGCACATTGAAAAGAGCCAAGATTACCGAACCGTTCGCGTATATCATCAAGCCCTTTGAATAACGAGAACTGCAAACTGCTTTGGAAATCGCGCTCCACAAACACAAGATGCAACGCGAATGCGCCAAACTGCTCACCGAAGAGCAGGATCGATTCGAAAAAACCATCGAAGCTATCGTCAAAGTCTTGGGCAAGATTCTGTCCGTTTCGGATCCGCTCTCGTATGAGTTCGGACAAAAACTCAAGGAGTACACCCACGCCTGCATTGAAGCGCTCAAATTGGAGCACGGTTGGGATTTGGAAACCGCAGCGGCGCTCGCACGGATCGGCTATGTCACAATGCCAGCCATCCTCATTCAGAAAGTTCGCGCTGGCATGGTCCTGACCACCTCCGAGCGCGATATGGTCACGCACCTTCCGGAAGCCGGGCGCAATATCCTCAATAACTTCGCGCGTTTGGAAAACGTCGGCAAAATCGTCTACTACCAAAACAAAAACTTTGATGGCGCCGGTTTTCCGGTCGATTCGATAGGTGGCGTCAATATTCCGATGGGATCGCGTTTGCTCAGAATCCTCGCAGACATTATCCAATCGGAAGCAGACGGGACTTCAAAAGGCAAGGCAATCGACAAATTAAAAGCGACGTCCGGCCTATACGATTTGAAGTTGCTTCAAGACGTTACTGTTGCCTTATCCAGCGGACCAAAGAAAGGCCGGCCAATTCACCTCAAACACCTCTGCGTCGGACAAACCCTGGTCGAAGCTATCGAGACGGCGGACGGCACACTGATTTTGAACGCCGGAAACCGCATTACGCCATGGATGCTCAAGAAGCTTAATAATTTCGTTGAAATGAGCGGCGTCAAAGAACCGATTTACGTCGAAGATTAGCTTTTGTTCGAATCCGCAACCGCATCCTGCCATTTGTGCGGTAGATTCAGGAGTGATCGAACCTGGTCCCAACTAATGTAACGAAGCCATGCATTCGGGACTTCCCATCTTGCTCGATCAAACCGTCCCTTGTCTGGCTTGGGAACGGGCCACCATTTGATTTGGTAAAGACGTACGGAAAAGGAGATTCGATCAAACGCATTGAACACCTAAAGCCGCTCGTAACAAAATATCTCACACAGAACACCTCGCGTTTTAAACATCCGAAGCTCACCTCAATGCCTCGCTTCGAGGAGTCAATACGGCGGCTCGTCAACTGTTGAACTATATAGAAGCCGCTAAGCCGCTGTCTTTCGTGGTTTGAACCGCCGCTTTTCGAGTTAATTTGATTGATTGATTGATTCGGTAGAAGAAAAAAACTTGCGTCGCGCGCCGTTTCTTCGCCTAGTTTGGCGCATGATCCCGTTCTTCGTTTCGACCAATCATCACCGCGCCCCTCTCCCCAGCCCTCTCGATGAACCTGGCGTTAGGAGCGCGGCGTTTACGCCGCTTCAACATCCAATGTCGCAGGAACTTCGAACACAGAAGCGGCGTAAACGCCGCGCTCCGGTTCATGGGTGCAATGCGTGTCAAAAAGAAATGGAAAGACGCAGGTTGCTCGGGGGCTCCACTGCAGCAACGTGCGTTGTGTTCGCCGCGCTGCTGACCGTTTCACTGCGAGCGCAAGTGGCCATGCGTGTCGATACGCCCATGGCTGCGCCGAAGTGGGCCGTTCTCGAACGCCAGCTGTTGGCCGAGCATGTTCCCGCGTGCCGAGAGTTTTTCGAGCGCTACTTCGACGACCGCGGCTACATTCAATGTTTCCTGCGTTGGGGCGCCAACGATGGACCCGATGATGCCTTCGAGAATTTCAATCACTGGCCCGAATTGCACGCGCTTGGCGCCGGCGACGAAATTCTCCAAATGTTTCTCAAAGCTCACGACGGCTTGATCAAACAATACTCCGAAGCAAAAACGGTCGAAGTGCCGGCGGGTCGCGACGGAATGTACTACAAGGAATTCTCAGCCCAATCGGACTGGATGCATCATGGCGAGGGGCTCCAACTTTTCAATCGGATGGGCTTGTCCGTTCCGACAGACCCAACCTATCAGAGACGCGCCCGCCGATTCGCGGGATTCTATATGAACGAGGACCCCGAGGCGCCGAACTACGATCCACAGCGCAAGATCATCAAAAGCATGATCAACGGCAGCAAAGGCCCGCTACTGCGGAAAGCTACCGCTACGGATTGGGTCGGCGACCGCTTCGATCTGACCGGTTTTGTCGCCGCACACGGCGAACGGAACTTCGAAGAGTTTCTGGCGCATTATGAGGAATACACAGACGTGGTCGGTGACAATTGCCTGAATCTCGGCGCGACGACAATGGCGATGAACGCCTTCATGTTGTCGCACGAGGCAAAGTACAAGCGGTGGCTGCTCGAATACATGGACGCCTGGCTCGACCGAATGAACCAGAACAAGGGTATCATCCCGAGTTACGTTGATCTCGATGGAAAGATTGGCGGGCCCGAAGGCAAATGGTGGGGCAATGCTTACGGTTGGGGTTTTAGTCCGGTCAACCCGGTTACGGGCCGGCGCGAAAATCGCCATCGCATTCCTCGCGCCCTGACAGGCTTCAATAATGCGCTCCTGATTTCAGGCGACCGAAAGTACATCGACGCCTGGCGCAACATGATCGATGCCGTCAATGCCAACGGCCGAATGGTCAACGGTCAAATCCAATATCCGACCATGCACAACGAACAAGGCTGGTACGGCTGGCAAAACAAACCATGGGACATCGGCGCGTTGGAAGTTTGGTGCTGGTCAATGAAACCCGAAGACCGCAAACGCCTGGCGCGCGATGGTTGGCTGACTTATCTGGAGGGAGAAAACTCAGCGTATCCGGAAGCCGCGCTAGAGCGAGATCTTCAAAGCATTCAACGACGAATCAACGCGATGCGACGCGATAAGCTCCCGCCCGAAAAACGGCTCGCGGACAATATGCTCGACTTCAATCCGGCGGCCACGGAATCGCTCATTCAATTGATGCTCGGCGGTCTTCAACCGGGACGCGACGGCGGACTGTTGAACGCGCGCCTGCGTTACTTCGATCCCGTGCGCAAACGCGCCGGCGTGCCGGAAGATGTCGCCGCGCTAATCTCTGAACTCGGAGATACGCGCACAACCGTGACATTGGTCAACCTCAATAAGACGGAAGCGAAGGAGGTCATCGTCCAAGGCGGGGCCTACGGCGAACATCAACTGGAGAGCGTCATAAAAGGCGACGAAACAACCCCTGTGAATTCCTCGTTGCTCGCGGTGCGGCTCGGACCAGGTTGCGGAGCGAAACTCGCCTTGCCAATGAAACGTTACGCCAATCCGCCCACGGTCCTTCACCCTTGGCATCGAGCCAAGTAAACGAGCGCGTCTCGCGTCCCAAATAAGCGACGCCTGCCGTCCTGTTGGTTGCCTGCCGGTATCTCAACTCAACGGTCAGACCTTGCGGACTGGGATACGCCGATCGATTTGGGCGGCGGTTGACGAGCTTTCAGCACAGAGACTGGTTGCTGGGTTTTTGAACGTCGGCTGTCGAGTTCATCCTTCGCCTCCCTCAGAATCGTTGGATTGGTCAGCAATTCGAGCGCAGCCGAAGCCAAGGTTTTTGCCGCTACCATCATTCCTTTTGCTCGTGCCACTCGCCGCGTTTCCAGGCGCGTCTCAAACCAAACAACATCTTCACGACTTCAATTCGGGGCCACACCCTCCAATGGATTAAGTGTGAGATCAAGTGCAGGACTAAGTCCAGCCCGCAAAATGTCCAGGAAGGCGCATCCTCCGGTCGTACTGTCGTGAAGCGCGCCAGTGCCCCCCGGCGCCCTGGCGCGCTTCACTGCGCTTGACGGGAGCACACGAAATTTGCAAAGTCCGCTTGGTTATCCAAGTGCGGCAGGCAGGTCTATGAAAACGCTTCTTTCTAATTCTTCAAAGTTAAGTTCCGAACGTCGATGGGCTGGTTTCACATTGATCGAGTTGCTGGTCGTGATCGCGATCATCGCGATTCTCGCTGGCATGCTGTTGCCGGCATTGAGCAAATCAAAAGCAAAAGCGCAAACGGCCAAGTGCGCATCGAACATGAAACAGTGGGGCTTGGCCACCGTGATGTACATGGGGGACTACGACGATCATATCCCCCTGTTCGGCGATCTTTCGACGGATTATACAAAGGCCTTCTGGCACGCGAAGCTTGCGCCCTACGTGGCCAAGCAATTGCACGATGGAAAACTTTTCACGCAAACCGAGGTTTACAATTACGAACTGCGCAAGTGCCCGGGCGGCAGCTTCGGCACATTCCCATTTTCTAAAGCGCCGTCATCGCCAACGACGTGGAATTGCTGGATCGGCGCCAACTTCGGCGCCTATGGCAAACCGCTCAGCGGCCCGTTTTATTATGGCGATTCAACTCCCCCCTTAAAGGGGGCGCGTATTGCGAAACCAGCCGATGCGATGATGTACATGGACACCATCACGCATTACGTTTATTCACCCGCAGAAGCAAATTACCACTTCACACTGGATATGGATAAGGACGGCGTCGTGGATACAATGCCGCAATATCCCGACACACCGTATAATTCAGCGCGCCCGCGAGTCCACAACGACGGTTCGAATCTGACGATGCTGGACGGGCACGTCGAGCGAGTCGCTTTCAAGAAGCTCTGGCAAATCGACTCTGCCAAAAAGGTCGTGCATTCGTATTGGTACATGGAGGATTGAAACTGCCCGGGCGGCTTGCTTGAATTAGAAGGCTGGAATGCCCTTTCGCTCCTACGCCCCGCGCTTAAACAAAAACGGCATCTCCAGTTGCCGGCTATCTTTCTCACCTGTGTTCACAGTGAATCTCTCTCCACTCCAGAGCGCGCCAGCGCCGAACTGGCCGCGCTTATTGATCGCGTAAAAAACCACGTCAAATTTGGGACGGCCCTGTTCGTCGAGAAGCCGCTTCATTTTGGTCTGGTCCACAATGCGTTGGCAGGCCTGCAAACAAGCTTCCTCAGGTGACTTTCCCTGGCGCATGAACTCAACCACCATCACGCTGCTGCACGCCAATAGATTCGCTTCGCCTCGTCCCGTGGAGCCCGCCGCGCCCACTTCATTATCGACATAGAGTCCGGCGCCGAGAATTGGCGAATCACCCACGCGTCCGGGGATTTTATACGAAAGGCCGCTGGTTGAGGTGCAACCGGAAATCCCGCCGCGCAAATCAACCGCGTTGCAATTGATGGTGCCGTGGTTGCGATAGGCCGGACCGCGATTCATCCCGATGCCCTTCGTCTCGATATCATGCGGCGGCAGCCAATCGTCCGTCGTGCTCAGATTCTCTTTCCAACGCAGCCAAGCTTGGCGTGATTCTTCAGTCAAAAGATTCTCTTCCTTGAAACCGTGCGCGCGTGCGAAGCGAAGCGCCCCTTCGCCGACGATCAGGACGTGATCGGTTCGCTCCATCAAAACCTTCGCCACCTTCGAAGGGTTTTTGATGTTCCTAAGCGAAGCAACACAACCGCCGCGTCCTGTTGGGCCGTGCATGACTGACGCATCCAGCTCGACGATGCCTTCCTCGTTCGGGAGCCCACCGAGCCCAACGCTGTTCTCGTTCGGATCGTCTTCGACGAGATTGACACCCGCGATTACCGCGTCCAGCGCGTCGGCTCCTTCTTGAATCAGAGTCATGGCCTTCGCCGTGGCTTGGAGACCATTTTTGCTGGCGATGACGACCGGTTTCGATGCGCCGTCCGCTTGGGCCATCAATTGGGACGGACTGGATACTTCGTGCCCGATCAAGGCGCCGGCGCCTATCGCGGAAGCCGATTTGAAAAAATTGCGGCGAGTGATAGAACCATGCATATTCATTGGGGTTTAATTGGTTCGTTTAATAGTACCATTCAATCTGACGAACTGTGGACAGGCTCGTAGAAAAACATATGAACCCGAGGCCAAGCAAGAGAATCTCGTGCGAATCGGGAAGGCGGGAGAGTATGTCGGCGCCAGTAACAATCGGGACGCGCGGTCATCATACCGGAGAGTTTCACTTTGCTGTGTCGCAGATTTTGAATCTGCAGAGCTCCGGCAAGCTTGAACGCGCCAGACCACGCGCAAACGCTGCCGACTGCAAGCCGGCGATACAGCAGACTGCAAGTCTGCGTTACGACAATTGCTTTCCCGTTGGAAAGCAATGGGGGCATCGAACTTCATGGCAGGATTGGATTTTCTTTGGTGTCACCCGGTTTGTGCTCGCGTTCTCAGCCGTCGTTTCGCTTTATGCGCAGCCGGCGGCGCCAACTTCAGATTCAGCTCCCCCCAAGCCAGCTTCGCAAGCGGGGGCGAGCACGCTTGTGCAGGCGAAAGCCGATGCCGAAAAAGGCGATGCCGCCGCGCAATTCAAGCTGGCTTTTCTGTACTTCGACGGCAAAGAAGTGGATCGGGACATGGCCCAAGCTGCTCTTTGGTTTCGCAAAGCGGCCGAGCAAGGCCATGTCGGCGCGCAATTCAATCTCGGCATTTTAAATGCCCAAGGCTCCGGTGTTCGGCACGATTACTCCGAAGCGGCCAAATGGTTTCGCCTGGCTGCGGAACAGAAAGATTCGAAGTCTCAACTGATCCTCGGTGATTTTTATGCCAATGGACTGGGTGTGACAGCAGACGCGGCGGAAGCAGGACGCTGGTATCGCGCGGCGGCCGAAGCTGGCGAAGCGCAGGCTCAAGTTAAATTCGCGCTTGCGGTTGCGACCGGGCAAGGCGCAACGCAGGATTATGCCGAAGCCTACCTTTGGTTTAGTACCGCAGCCGTCCAGGGCAATAAAGAGGCGGAATCCTATCGCGCAGAACTCTTGAGCGAAATGACGCCCGAGCAAGTCGTCGAGGGGCAGCGCCGGCACGCCGCAAAAGGAAACTTGGAGGATCAATTCAATCTGGCCGCTGCATATGCTAGCGGGCGAGGAATCAACCAGGATTTCACTGAGGCGGCCAAGTGGTTTCAACGCGCAGCAGAACGTGGCCATCCGGAAGCGCAATACAAGCTCGCGCTCGCGTACGCGGAAGGGCATGGGGTGGGAAAAGATATGAGCGCAGCCGCCGAATGGTTTCGCAAAACAGCCGAACAAGGCCACATCAAGGCTCAGTTCGAACTTGGCCTCGCGCTGGCCGACGGCAAGGGCGTGCCAAAGAACGATCAGGAAGCTGCCAAATGGTATCAGAAGGCCGCCATGCAGGGGGTTGTTCCAGCCCAATTACACTTGGGCATTGCTTACACGCTGGGACACGGCGTGCCCAGGCATTTCACGAAAGCCGTGGAATGGTTTCGCCGTGCGGCGGATCGTGGAAATGCCGAAGCCCAATTCAATTTAGGTGTGATGTTTGAAAATGGCCGAGGCGTCCCGCGTGATGACAAAGAGGCTGCGAAGTGGTTTGGGGCCGCCGCGGAGCAGGGCGATGCGGATGCGCAACTTCGATTGGGTTTGGCCTACGCGGCGGGACGCGGTGTCGAATTAAATCTAACGGAGGCGCTCAAGTGGTATCGGAAAAGCGCCGAGCAAGGTAACCTTAAGGCGCAAGTCAATCTTGGGTTCGCTTACTTCGACGGTCGCGGAATCAGCAGGAATTATTCGGAGGCGGCCAAGTGGTTTCGAAGAGCAGCCGAACGCGGTGATGCCCGTGGGCAATTTAATCTCGGCGGCCTTTATGAACGCGGGGAGGGAGTCGGGCGCAATCTCGCGGATGCGTTGAAATGGTATCGCCAGGCTGCAGAACAAGGGTTAGTGGCGGCTCAAGTTAAAATCGCCTCCGCGTATGCAGAGGGGCGGGGTGCCGATAAAGATCACGCGGCGGCGGCGCAATGGTTTCGCAAGGCCGCTGAGCGTGGCGACAAAGCGGCGCAGTACAATCTGGCCGGTCTCTATTGGCGAGGAGAGGGGGTTGCGGTGGACAAATCGAAGGCGGTCCAGTGGTTTCGCAAAGCCGCCGAGGGTGGCCATTCTAAAGCTGAACTAGCGTTGGGAATACTGTACGGCAGCGGCGAGGGCGTTTCGGCAGATGCATTGGAGGCGTCCAAATGGTTTCGGCTAGCCATGGCCCATGGTGAAACCAACGCCTTTCATCTCAATGAAACGCTCACTGCTGAGTGGACTTCCGAACAAAAGAAAATTGCTCAGCAACTCGCCGACACGATTTTGAAGGAAAATGGTTTAGGGCAACGCCAGTATCCGTAGCTTGTCGTCAGTCTATGCGGACTGTCTTGAGCAATCGCAATGCAACTTCTTCCTCTTCATGAACCTCCCGGTATGTAGTCCCGCCTTTAGGCGTCTTTAGGCGGCAGCATTTGCTGGCAGCTAAACAGCCTTTGCGGACTGCAATTGCTCCGGCTAAAGCCGGGACTACATGCCGCAACGTCAGGTTTATGGGCGCAATGCGCGAAAACGTGTTTGGGAGACGTCTGTCTCTCTCTGCTTGCAAAGAGCTTTCTCTTGATTGCCACGCCGTGCCACGAATCTCGCTGACCTTAGAAGGCAACGAGCTTGCGCAATGTTTTTACGCGTTCCTCGATCGCTTGACGAGAGATGCGTGTGGTGCGTTTGAGGCCGAATCCTTCGCAGCAAAACGAAGCGACGGCGGTGCCATAGACAATTGCGTTTCGCAAATGGGCATCGACCGAACCGCCGCGGCTGGCTAAATATCCCAATAGACCGCCCACAAACGAGTCTCCTGCACCCGTAGGATCGACCACTTTTTGCAGCGGAAAAGCGGGCGCCAGGAAAAACCCTCGCGGCGACGACAGGAATGACCCGTGTTCACCTTTTTTGATGATCACATATTTGGGGCCGAGCCGATGGATTTTGCGAACGGTGGAAACTAAATTTTCGTCCTTCGTCAGAAGGCGGGCTTCGCTGTCGTTGAGCACGAACGCATCGATCCGCCGGAGCAGTTTAAGGAGGTCGGCGAGCGCGATGTTCAACCAGAGGTCCATCGTATCCGCAATGACGAACTTCGGCTGCCGCATTTGATCCAAGACATGATGCTGCAGCGCAGGAGCAATATTGGCCAGCAGGACGTAAGGAGTTTCTTCGAGCGGCTTGGGAAGTTTCGGACTGAACGTTTCAAAAACGCCGAGTTCTGTGGTCAACGTCCGGCGATTGTTCATGTTCACTTCATACTCGCCCGCCCAATGAAACGTTTTACCCGGAACGGTCTGGAGCGCTTCGAGGTTTATGCCGTGCCGTTTGTAAAGCCCAATATAACGTTTGGGGAAATCATCACCCACAATGCCCACCAAATGCACCGGGGAAAAGAAGCTTGCGGCTACGCTCGCATGGCTGGCAGAGCCGCCAAGGAGCCGCGGGTTTTCCGCTTTCGGCGTCTTTATCGAATCCAAGGCCGTTGAACCGACAACCAGAACACTCATGGGTATTTGATACGATTACAAGTCTTACGCGATCATTTGGCTTCAGCAACCGGGTCCGAAGTTAGGAGGCTTTTGAATTTCTGGCAAGCCGCGGCCACGTCAGGGGCATTCAAGATCGCCGATACGACGCATACCCGTCTCGCGCCTGCCGCGATGACATCGGTCACGTTACCGAGATTGATACCGCCAATGGCAAACCACGGAACTGTCAAGTGACTTGCAGCCCATCGCACGTAATCGAGTGTCACAGGTTTTGCCGACGGCTTCGTTCCGGTTCGAAAAACGGGCCCGATTGCGACGTAATCGACGCCAGCAGCTAGAGCGCGATTGGCTTGATCAGGAGCGTGCGAACTCAGGCCAATCAAGAGATGAGTCTTGTTGGTTGGGAGACCGGAGACATGCTTAAACCCGCGATCGAAAAAATCTTCCTGACCGAGATGACAAACGGGCGCTCCGACAGCCACCGCAACGCCGATGTGATCGTTGATAACCAGCCCGACTCCCGCTCGTTCGGTAATGGGCAGGATTTTGTCGGCCATACGTTGCACTTCCTCCACCGTTTCGCCCTTGGCACGAAGTTGAATAAGATCCGAACCGCCGTCACAAAGCTGCTGAGCAACCAAGGCTGGTGGACGGCCCTGGAGGTAAGCCGTATCGACGAACGTGTAAAGTCGGCATTGGCAAATGGGTTTCATGGGGAAGCCTTCAGGCCCTTTTGGTTTTGGGCGTATTGGGACGATGAACCGGCTCGTGTGGTATGCAGTCCCGGCTTCAGCCAGAGCGTTTGCCATCCGTGAAAACTGTTTCGCTGCTTGCAACTGCTGCCGCCTAAAGGCGGGACTACATACCAAACGTTCATGAGGAGAACTGTCAATCAGAGCGCCGGTCTTCGGCCCGGTGAGACGCGCGCTGAAATATGCCGGACTGGAGGCCCTCGCTCCAGTTCATGGACAGAACGGTGACTAAGCTTTTTCCTCGATCAACTCACGTCGGGCGCCGCCAAGGAGTTGCTCGATAAAGTTCGTCGAATAAACCCCGCGCCGGAAATTAGGGTCCTGAAGAATAGCCTGTTCGAACGGAACGGTTGTCTTAACCCCGGTAACCATGTATTCAGCCAGAGCCCGACTCATCTTATCCATCGACTCCCGCCGGTCCTTTCCGTAAGTGATCAGCTTGCTGATTAATGAATCGTAGTGAGGCGGGATGGTATAGCCGGCGTAAGCGTGACTGTCGACACGGACACCACGGCCTCCGGGCGAATAGTACATATCAATGCGGCCCGGACATGGACGAAAGTCGTCAAATGGATCCTCGGCATTGATCCGGCATTCGATCGCGTGGCCTTTGATGTTCACATCGCCTTGTGAAATGCGAAGCGGCTCACCCATTGCCATAAGAATCTGCTGCTTAACAAGATCAATCCCGGTTACTTCCTCGGTGATAGGATGCTCCACCTGAATCCGCTTGTTAACTTCGAGGAAATAAAAGTTCCCGTGGTCATCGACGATGAATTCGACGGTTCCGGCATTCGTGTAGCGCGCTGTTCGGGCAATATTGACGGCAGCTTTGCCCATTTTCTTGCGTAAGTCTTTGTGTTTGTTCTCGATAAGCGGCGAAGGCGTCTCCTCGACAATCTTCTGGTTTCGACGCTGGATCGAACAATCGCGTTCTCCCAAGTGAATAACGTTGCCGCGGTTATCAGCAAGGATTTGAAATTCAATGTGGTGCGGATTTTCAATGAGTTTCTCGATGTAAACGCCCGAATTCCCAAAGGCTTTCTCGGCTTCAGTCCGCGCTGTGTGATAGCCCTTGACTAATGAGATGTCGTTATGGGCTGCCCGCATGCCTCTTCCACCGCCGCCAGCGATGGCCTTAATCATGACCGGGTAACCGATACGCTTGGCAGTTGCTAGAGCCTCTTGTTCATTTTCGACCAATCCGTCCGAACCCGGAGCTACGGGAACGCCCGCCTTCTTCGCCAATGCGCGACTAATAGCCTTATTCTCAAGGGCATTCATGGCATGAGAACTCGGCCCAATGAAACGGATGTTGCAGTTCTCGCAAACATCAGCGAAATGGGCGTTCTCGGACAGAAACCCGTATCCCGGATGGATTGCGTCGACGTCGGCGATCTCAGCGCCACTGATAATTCGATCAATCCGCAGGTAACTGTCTGCGCTGGGTGCTTTGCCAATACAAATGGCTTCATCAGCCAGTTGCACGTGCATTGAATTGATGTCGGCTTCCGAATAGACGGCAACGGTCCGGATATTTAGCTCCTTGCAAGCACGTATGATGCGAACGGCAATTTCTCCGCGGTTGGCAACCAATATTTTCTCAAACATGCTTAAAAGGCGGGGCTGGCGAGGTCAGAATGGCGTGATCCAAGGCTGGGTACTATATAGCCCGGAGTTTAAACAACGGCTGGCCGAATTCTACCGGTTTGGCATTGTCCACTAGAACTTGAGTCACAACGCCTCGGACTTCGGCCTTTATTTCGTTCATAACCTTCATCGCCTCGATAATGCAAACCACGGAATCCGGGTTTACCTCAGAACCAATTTCAACGTAATTACCCGATTCCGGCGAAGGCGCTTGATAGAAGGTTCCGACCATCGGCGATTTAATCTCCAAATCAGTGGCGGTACTCGCGGGTGCGGACGGAACAGCCGCCGGGAGCAATGGGGCGGAGCTTGGAACATGATGAACGGGGTATGAAGGCAAAGTCGATTCATCGGCTGAAACCGGTTGCTGGGTTCCATTAGACGAGCGCTTAAGCTTGATCTTGAAGTCCTGTTTTTCCAGCTCGAATTCCGAAATGGAATTCTTCTTCATCAGGTCAATGATCGCCTTAATATCTTTTAAATCCACAGACTTCTCGCCGCGTTACCGGAATTAAGGTGCGTTTGGCTTGAGCACATTAAGCAAAAAAGCAGTAGCCGAGTTTTCGACACTGCTCATCCTGTTGTTTCACGAATCCGGGCGATAGTAGATTCCGAAGTTATCACCGTCAAGCAGAGATTACCCGGCTTCACACCACACGAAAAAACGCGATCCGAAGGCCAAAAAATGGAGAATTGGACCTAGATTCGCTAACCGTTAATGTTAACGGCAGCTTCTAACGCCACAATGTAAGAATTCGGCCCGAACCCGCAAATTTGCCCGACGCAGACGGGGGCAATGAACGACTTGTGGCGGAATTCTTCCCGAGCATGCACGTTGGAAAGATGGACTTCGATGGTTGGAACTTTCGTGGCTGAAATCGCGTCGCGGAGGGCGATACTCGTATGCGTGTAGGCGCCGGCATTGAGGACGACGACGTCAAATCCTTCTCGGGCTTGTTGTATCCAATCGACCAGTTCCCCTTCCCAATTGGACTGCCGAAATTCGATCTCGACCTTCAACTTCTTCGCCCGGTCACGAACCTTTTTTTCGATATCGGCGAGAGTGGCTGAACCGTAGATGCCAGGTTCCCGCTGGCCAAGAAGATTAAGGTTGGGCCCGTTCAGAAAGAGAATCTTCATTCGCAGGCGAGACGGTATCCAACGCGCCAAGTCCTGTCGATTTCATTTCGGCAAGTCTCCCGGTCATCCATCCGAAAAGCATGAATCCGCACCAGGCCATCGCCGGAATGTACAGAGAGAATTCGACAAACCCCTGTAACAACCAACCAAATAAACCCAACGATACCGCAAACGAGAGGCCCGTCTCATCCCAGTTCATTCGGCGGAACGTAAAACTGAGCGTTCCAAACATAAACGCAACGTAGGCAAGAAACCCAACGACTCCTGAATCCGAGGCTTGCTCGAGGTAATCGTTGTGAACGAGGCGGGCCATCTCGGCTTCGGGAGGCTTTATCTTCCGAAAGGAAACTGAAAATGTGCCCGGACCCGTCCCAAAGACCGGATTGGTTTTTGCAATGGCAAAAGCTGCCTTCCAGTATTCGAATCGTGCGCCGACGCTTGTTGCGCCTTTTTTGAAGTAAGGCGCAAACCTGATCAGAAAACCGGTCAGTCCCAGCGCGCAAATGCCCACGACGACCGCGACCTTGATCTTTCTTTGCATTGGAAGATAAGCGAATGCCACCATCCCCATGGCCAACGCGATCAACCACCCTGCCTTGGACCCCGACCAAAACAAACAAGCCAGGCCGCCGTAAGCCAGGAAGGCGACCAGCGAAAGCCGTAGGATTTGACGCCAAGAAGTCGTGAGATTCCAGGCTGCCCAGAGCAGCGCCGGTAATAACAAGATCACGCTGCCAGCTAAGGCGTTGGGATAAACTAATGTAGAGAAAATCCGGTTGCTCGCGATCTTTCTAAGATATTCGGGAGGATAACTGCGCCAATCGGGTTGAGAGTAAATGAACTGACGTGTTGCTTCGAGGCCGCCATAGTGTTGTTCGAAACCGGTCCAGACCACAACTGCGAAGCCAATCGTCAATCCCACCCAAAGCAAGCCAGGCCGCCGTACCCGGCTCATGCCAAACAAGCCGAGGTAAAAGAAAATGAGGCAAGTCGCAAAATGAATCACCGTCGCTCGGGTCAGGTGGGGCTCAATCGTCTTGACCGAGGCCAATATTTGCCATGCAAACCAGATTAAAGGCAACAGAATGATCCAGCGCGGCACTGCTCTCGAAAAACGCACGGTCGTCAAACTGAGCAGCACTAGACCGGCGAGCAGCCAGTAACCCCAAACGACTGGCCATGGTTGGAACAAGAATTCCCATGGATTCGTCGGCCGTTCAACCAAACGATCCAGGATAATGGGATTGCCAAATTTGAGGAGGGACAGCCCCAGGAAACCGCCCAAACAAACCGCAAAGGCATGTTGCCAAAAATCCACAGCTGGCCGTGGTTCCGCTTCGCCGCGCAATGCCCGGTTCTTCTTGTTGGGCGGAATCATGGGGAGATTTCTCCGAAACATTGAGACCATGAAACCCGATCGGAGTGGGGACGGCCCGTCCCCTGTGCGGCATCGTCGGAATACGGGGACAGGTTGTCCCCGCCCCTATGACGTTTATGGAAAGACTTCTCCGAAGCAAAATTTCGCGCATTGCGTCCATGGGGAGCGTCCATGTCTTCATGACACGCATTGGGATCAAGAACAGTACGGAGCGCGGACAGCCTTGTCCGCGCGGTTCGAGCAGATGGACAGGGGCACGCGGACAAGGCTGTCCGCGCTCCGTACTGTTCTTGGCAAGAGATTGCTCCCAGACAAGGTTTCATCCGCTCACCCTTATTCGCGGCCTTTCCAAATAGAGTTTTGTTATAACTTCAGTTTTAGAAGTCCTACTTCCAGAGCAAGCGCCTCCTGAACATTCGACGCCAGGAAACGCTGCGTCTGTTCGAGAAGGTTTACGTTTTCCATGGCCTCATCGCTCGAAATACGGCCGGCGACGGCTTGAGCCGCCTCGGCAAGACTGGGGAAGGCCAGCAAATCCGCTCCTAATGAAAGGGAGAGCAGCCAGACATCGCGAAGCCACCATTGCAGGCGAAGCAACACGTCGGTCCGTTGACGCCGGTATTCCGCTTCAATAGCCGCGGTTAATTCTTCTTCCCACTTCTCACGCAGTTTTGGCTCGACCTCCTTATGGCCTTCGAGGGGCGACCTTGCAGTTAACATTTTGTCCGTCTCGGATTTTAGATTCGTTAAGTGCGCCAACAACACACTCAAAAGCCGGTATCGGCCCAAGAGGCTCTGTTTGCCGTCTGCAGCCGTTTCGCTGAACGCCGTCAACCATCCATCCCGCGTTTGTTCCAGGCGAAGGTTTCCTTCTCCGGCAAAGTTCAGTCGCAGGCAACGAGAGAAAAGTGTCTCGAGAATTCGTTGCGGCTCGGTCGAGAGCAGAATAACGATGGAGCCCATGGGTGGTTCCTCCAGCGTCTTCAAGAAAGCATTCCCCGCCTGCACGCTCAAACGATCGGCGGCGACGATAATAGCTACCTTATGCTGTGCCTCGGAGGCTTTCAGATTGATGATCTGCATTAAGTCGCGCATTTGATCGATTGTAATGATCCGCATCTTTGATTCCGGCCGCACCCATTGAACGTCGGGATGAACGTTCTCATCAATCTTTCGGCAGCTCGAACACTGGTCGCAACTGTCAATAGGAAGGCCCGAGGCCCCGCGCCGGGATGGGTTTTGGCAGTTTACCGTTTTGGCCAAAGTTCGAGCTGCGGCTTCGAGTTCCGAAAGAGCGGCGCCGGTCAGCAAGTAAGCGTGTCCGAGGCGTCCCCGTTCGAGACTGCGCTGGAGAATTTGCACAACTTGGCCTTCCTCAAGGAAATCAGCAAATGACATGCGAGGGGTTTACCATCAAGAAAGGCTCGGAACCAAGCAGCAATTCTCAAATACCTTTCGTAGCACTCTGTTTCCCATTAGCATGCCGCCATGCGAATTTTATCGGGTATTCAACCTTCCGGAGCGCTTCATCTTGGAAACTATTTCGGGATGATGAAGCCGGCGATTGAACTGCAACATCAAGGCGAAGCGTACTATTTCATCGCGAATTATCATTCGATGACATCGTTGTTTGACGCCGCGGAACGCCGCAAGAACACGCTCGACGTTGCGCTCGATTTCCTGGCCTGCGGCCTCGATCCCGCGAAGTCCGTGTTTTTTCGACAATCCGACGTCCCTGAAGTCGCAGAATTAACTTGGCTGTTGACGACAGTGACGCCGATGGGTTTGCTGGAGCGCTGCCACAGTTACAAAGACAAGGTCGCCAAAGGCATCGCGCCGAGCCATGGATTGTTCGCCTATCCTGTCCTCATGGCGGCCGACATTTTGATCTATGATTCGAACATCGTGCCAGTTGGCCGCGACCAGAAACAGCACGTCGAGGTGACGCGCGACATCGCGATCAAGTTCAACGAGCTGTACGGACAGACGTTCGTTATTCCCGAACCGCAGATTCGGGATGAGGTTGCCCTCGTTCCGGGCGCCGACGGTCAAAAGATGAGCAAGAGCTACGGGAACACTATCGAGATTTTCGGTGAAGAAAAGGCCACCAGGAAAAAGATTATGAGTTTGGTGATGGACAGTCGATCCCCCGCTGAACCGAAACCCGACGCGGCAAACAATCTTGCGATCCAACTGCTGAAGCTCGTCGCTCCTGCCGAAGTCGCTCAGGACTTCGAGAATCGTCTCGCCGCGGGTGGACTCGGTTACGGAGATTTGAAGAAAGCCTTGTTCGAGCAATACTGGGACAGCTTTGCGTCGGCTCGCGCCCGGCGCGCCGAACTTCTAGCCAACCTCGATTATGTCCAGCAGGTCCTGCGTGAGGGCGCGGCGAAAGCGAAACTGGTGGCGCGAAAGGTTTTGGATCGTGCGAAGCTTGCGTCGGGTCTGGATTAGGTTCCAACCGTTGAATTGAATCAATCAATGGGATCGGGACGCGGGGGCGGCAGACGGCCCTTTCGCGCCTGGTCAAGGTCTTCTCTCAATTGAGGATCATCGAATTCGTTCAGCGCATCAGTGGCAATCCGATCCGCGTCAGTCTGACGACCATTGAGAGCCAGAATGGCCACCAAAACAACGCTGTCATTGCAAAATTGAACGCGGCTCAGTTCCTGCAACTGCTGCTTCATTACGGCATTGAACATCGGCGGCACATCCAACGCCTGCGCCTCTCGAGAACCGGCCGTTTCGCCAAGACCCTCCATCCCTCGATACAACTCAGCTATCCGTTGAAAGGCTGCCGCCGGGTCAATATATGGCCCGCAAAGGTGATACTCCTTGGCCTCGACGAGCGCAGGTTGTGCTAAGTCGAAAAGCGCATTGGCAGAGCTGGGCCTATTGTCGTGAAGCCAAACAAAAAGGTCTCGTGTAATTGCGGGATTGCCGAAAGCTCGGTTGATGGCCGCGAAAACGTGAAACGCTTCGCGACAATCCTGATCGTCACGAACCTTCTGGGCGGCGTCATCCCCAATGCGATGGAGTTGATCGAGAGCCGCAGGATAAAGCGAGCCGAGCTTTATCCAGTCGGCTAGCGCATGCGAGAGACGCACGCCGTACAAACTTGGCTGATATTTGAGAGCGTTCTCATGAAACCAGAGATGCTTTGCCAATGCCTTAGCGTAGCGTCCAGCCGCCGTGTCCAACCGCGCTTCATTAAGAATGTGAAGCGGCGCCGAAATCGGTTGACCCGTCTGCGTGTCCCATAGCCGAGCAGTTTTGTCGGCGGATACTGTCACCACGCACTGCCCGTCCGGACTGAACTCTGCGGAACTGACAGCACCCTGGTGTTGAAGCGGCGGGCTGGTTGGCCGGCCCGTTTCCGCGTCCCAGAGGCGCGCCGTCTTATCGTCAGAAGCGGTCAACACCCACCGGCCATCCGGACTGAATTCAACCGACTTGACTCAGCCTTCGTGTTTTAGTGGGGCGGTGATGGGTTGGCCATCTTTGGCATGCCAGACTCGAGCATAGCCTTCAGACGTTTGCGGATTTCCCGCAGCCCGTAACGATCCGCTGGCCGGCGGGACTGAAGCGAGCAGCCCAGACAGATAAGTTTTCATGGGAGAGAGGTGGTCCGATTGGGGCGCCGGTTTGCGCATCCCACAGCTGCGCAGTGAAGTCCCAAGACGCCATTAGAACGCCCCGGCCGTCGGGACTAAATACTGCCGAGGAGAGCCCGCCCAAATGCTTGAGTGGAGGCGTAATAGGCTGGCCCGATTTGACATCCCAAACCCGTGCATGGCCCGATGGGAAAAACGCGGTTCGGGCCACCACGACACGCTCGCTGTCAGGGCTAAACAGGACAGACACCGGATACTCTTCGTCGTGAAAAGGTCCCGAGACGAGTCGGCCAGTTCTTGCTTCGTAAATTCGAACCGTCTTGTCGGTCGAGGCCGTCGCGATGCACCTGCCGTCTGGACTGAACTGAGCAAACCCGCCTCCTTCCTGATGCCTCAGCAAAAGAATCTTCGGTTCAGCCATTCGGGCGTCCCAGACCCGCGCAGTCCGATCGCCGGAAGCCGTGACAATGCTCTGGCCGTCAGGACTGAATTCCGCGGAGTGGACTTGGTCTTTATGCTGGAGTGGCGGGGTAATAGGGAACGCAATCTCCCTCAAGCCCAAGTCCGACAACAATCGCGCCGCCGCTACTCGGTTATTTGGGTCTTTGCGCAGGAGTCGGGCTAAGTAAGCAAGCGCGGTATCGGAATCTCCGGCAGCGAACAACTCTTCGGCTCGCTGAAGTTGGAGTCGCGTGACGGTCTCTGAAACCTTTGCGTAAGCGGCTTCGAGCTGGCGATTGTGTTCTTCCACCATCTGTCGCTGGCGGGCTTCTTCCTCCGCGCGCCTTAGGGCTTCTTGAAGTGCGCGTTCGGTCTGGCGCTTTTCGAGGGCGCGCAGGTTGTTGGCCAGTTCGCTCGCGCTTGCGAATCGTTCGTTCGGATTGCGTGCCGTGCAACGAGCCAAATCTTCCCGCAGCCCCGAGTTGTCCAGATCCTTGCTCCAATCGGTTGTGATGGGCCGTAATAAGTCACCGACGATCAATTGATACAGCAAGACTCCCAACGAATAGACATCAGACTGGATGGAAGCCGGTTTCCGGGCAATGAGCTCCGGCGCCATGTAAAGATGCGTTCCCGCCGTGGCCGGACCCCCGGGGAAAAGCGCCGTTTCGGTAAAGCCAAGGCGCGTGACGCCGGCAAGCAATTCGTTCGAAACAACCTGTCCTATGCCAAAAGTCGGTCAACTTCGCGAGCGGTGAGGCGTTTGATTTGGCGTCTGTAGAAATCAGAATGTTCGATGGCTTTACGTCACGATGGATGATGCCCGCAGCGTGAGCGGCTTGAAGAGCATCCGCCACCTGCGCCACGATCTCCAATCGGATGGAAAGTGGAACTCGATCAAATCCACCTTCTGTTTGAATCCACGTCGCAAGATCGCGGCCCTCCGCATATTCGGACGTCAGATAGTAAGGCGGTTCGTTGAGATAAACATCCTGGACGGCTGCGATGTTGGGATGCCGGCCCACGCGCTCCTTCAACAATCGAAACAGCGTCACCTCTCGTTTCAAGGAACGCACCCGATCCGCTCGAAAGCAAAACTTGAAAACGCTTTTCTCCTTTAATCGCCGATGTGTTCCGAGCCAGACTTCGCCAAATCCACCTTCGCCCAACTTTTCGATCAACACCCAATCTGTGCCCGGCACGACTTGATCCACAGAGGGTCGCCAGCCCAAGACCGGTTCTGCATCCGGCGAGACATAGCGATGCACCTTCTCCGAATCCGGTGGTGGCTGCAAAAGCGCCGCGCCAGCTTCGCCGACCTCGCAAATCTCCAACGGTTCCTCGACTCCTTTAAGGAGATAAAGCCCATGATTCAACCAGTGTAACTCGTTGGCTTCATTTAACCCTTGGAGGTCCCGTCCCTTGAGAACTTGCCGGGCGTTGTCAAAAGCCGAGCGCCTGAGCAAGATTTGATCACCCTGCGCCAGCGACATCACTCGCGCACACATATCCACTTGGAGGCTGTGCAAATCCTGGGCTTTCCCTCCGGGCGCGTGCTCTTCAATGAAAAGCTCACCGACATGAATCCCAATTCGATCGCGCACCGCCCGTCCAATTTTCCTGATCGGCGCGGCGCAAATGCGATTGAACCAGCAGCGCAAAGTGAATTGCTTCGGAAGGTTTGGCGAAAACGATGAAGAACGAATCTCCCGCCGTTTCGATTTCGGCGGCTTCCTTGAAGCGCCGGAGAATGTCCCGAATTGTCTGCCGGTGTCGTTGCAGGAGCGCGATGGCATCAGCTTCGCCCAGTTCCTGCTTGAGCCGCGTCGCACCGACCACGTCGGTAAACAACAACGTCAACAGGCCAATCCGGTGCCCGCGAGTGAACTCCTCGACCTTGCTGCGTTGCTCCGGAGCCACTGGGAGATTCATAGTCGTCGAGAGCGCAACAGAGCGCGTTCACTTTGGAAGCAGGATAGCTAGGCGCGTTCCGTTGCGGCCGTTGCGGTGCATCCCGAAATTGTCGGCGCCATCGCAACCATAGCGGCGGGCAGGATGCCCGCCGCTACCGGCAACTTAGGGATGCACTGGTTCCGTTGTAGCGCAGCGCAACCACAACCAAAACGGCAGGGTGAGGCTGCCGACGTGAAGAAATGAGCGGTCATTGGATCGCAAATGTCCCCAAACGTCCGGGATCTCGGGAAGTTCAAGCTTGTTTCAAGGATGTCGTGAGCTATCCTGCGCAAGCGCCGTTGCTTGATGAGTAGCAACAGCGCAAATCAAAGAATGAAAGCCTATCTCTATTGCTCACTTCTGGCCTCTCTCGCCATCGCCGTGGAATCTTCCGCCCAGGAATGGACCCGCTTTCGCGGACCCAACGGAACCGGAATTAGCGAGGCCAAGACCATTCCAACCAAATGGACTGAGAAGGACATTAATTGGAAGGTCGCCCTTCCCGGAGAAGGCCATTCCTCTTCTGTCCTTTGGGGCAACAAGATTTTCCTGACCAGCGCCGACGAAAACGCCGGAAAGATTTTTGTTTTTTGTGTCAACGCCGAGGGCGGTGCGACTCTTTGGAAAAAGGAGTTCGCATTCACGCCCTTCAAGAAACACAAGTTCAACAGCTTTGCCTCATCGACACCGGCCGTCGATGCGCACCGTGTCTACGTCACCTGGTCCACACCGGACCGCAACACCATCATGGCGTTTGATCACGCGGGAAATGCGCTGTGGGATCGCAACCTCGGAGCTTACAAAGGCCAGCATGGGACCGGCACATCGCCGATTGTCTATAATGACAAAGTCATCCTCGCGAACGATCAGGAAGGAGAAAGCTTTTTGATCGCCCTCGATGCTAAGACTGGTGAGGTTAAATGGAAAACGCCTCGAAAGAGCACGAACGCGTGCCATGCGACACCGAGTCTTCACGAAGTCAAAGGGCAGAAACCGTCGCTCCTGTTCAACAGCCATGCCCACGGCATCTCAGCGATTGACCCCGACAATGGAACGTTGGTTTGGGAGTATCCGACGGCTTTCGACAAACGGACGGTTGCCTCGCCAATCGTCGCTTCCGGTTTGATTATTGGTTCGTGTGGGCAAGGCGGCGGCACGGCCGATTATCTGGTGGCGGTGCGTCCGGGCGATCCTGTTGCGGGAAAACAAGCGCAACTCGCTTGGGAATTACGGCGGTCAGCTCCCTATGTCCCCTGCCCGCTGGCGTATGAAGACCTTTTATTCTTGTTCGACGATGCCGGGATTGTGACCTGCGTCCACGCTCCAACCGGAGCCATCCGCTGGCAGGAACGGGCCGGAGGCGATTTTTTTGGCTCACCGGTATGCGTGGACGGGCGCCTGTTCTGCGCCAATGCCGCGGGCGACGTCGTCGTGATTGCTGCATCCGACAAGTATCAGGAACTCGCGAGGAATCCGCTTCGCGAAACGTGTCACACGACGCCGGCTGTGGCTGGAGGCCGTATGTACATTCGCACCATGGGTCACTTGTTCAGCATCGGCGGCAAGGCCAAGGAAGTGGCCAAAAACTGACCTCCTCACGCATTGCGCCCATGAAACTTGGCAGGACAGCGCGTCCCGCCTGTCCTGCTCTTGGTGTCGGCAAATGCTTGGCAAATGCTGGACAGGCGAGACGCCTGTCCTACGATTGGGTTCATGGAGAGATTTCTCCGAAACGCGATTTCGTGCATTGAACCCATGAACCTGACGTTGCGGCATGCAGTCCCGGCTTTAGCCGGAGCGATTGCAATCCGCAACAACTGTTTCGCTACCAGCAAATGCTGCCGCCTAAAGGCGGGACTACAGACCGGGAGGTTCATGGGCAGGGCAGGCGTTCGCGACTGCTGACCGCGCTGTTGTCAGGAGGATTGACCTAAAGTGATCGTGGTGTTCTCGTAAATGCCGGGGGTCAGCGGTCGAGCACCTTTCGTCGAGTTGACCAATTCAACTTTCCCTTTGAAGGTCACGCCGCCTGGAAACGCGATTGGCCCACGCACTCGCAACTCTTGACAGTGCTTCAACGAAGGCACGCTCAACAACCGGGAGTCTAACTGCTCGACCAGCTTGTAATAGTCGGGGTCCAGTTCGATCACCGGCGGCTGGCCGTCAAATTCCGGCGCCAAGACCAAGCGCCAATCGGACGTCACTTGGTAGGCGTCGGACCGAATGGCAAGCAGATCGGACGTCGTTTTCACAGGCGCGAAACGTCGGCGCGGAACTTTGATTGCTCCTGCATTATCGAAACATTCGATTGCAGCGCCCATGGCTGTTTCCAGCTGAAAGACCGGCGTCGATTGCTTGTCGCGTGGATCCACCGTTTTGGAGTTTTTGATGAGCGGCAACGGCACCGCGCCGCCGTTCTTCGCAAGCGTCTCCTTCAGCCGATCCAGTCGCACCCAAATATTGTTCGTGTTAAAGAACCGATGACGCCCAATATTCTGGAATTTCTCGAGGTCTGCTTCCGGGCATTGAGCGGATTCTCGCAACAAAAAACCGCCATCCAGCCCGCGCGCTAAATGCCCGCCCTTCTTGTCGGCAGCCGTGCGCTCGGCGACTTCCATCAAAAATGATTGATTGGATTCCGCGAAGTAATTCAGCAAGCCGAGGTCTAAACTGGCGCCCAAGTTGTCGGCGTTTGAAACAAAGAGATACCGAACGCCTTCGGCGAGCAGCCGGTCCAGCCATCCCGAGCCAAGTAATGAGGGATAAAGATCGCCATGTCCGGGCGGGCACCATTCCAATTGCGGTTGAGCGGGCCGCTCGACTGGGCGCAACGTATTCGCGTCCACTTTGGGAACCTGGCCTTGCATCAATTCGAGTTCCTCTAGGCGACCGAGTTCCGGATAACGCTTCAAGTAAGCAAGTGTTTCGCGCGACGTGCTAAAGCTGTTCATTAACAAGAACCGCAGGTCTTGCTTATGTCCGCGCCGAGCGTGCAGAACTTGCCGCGCGATGAAATCGAGGAAGGTCAGGTTATCTTTGATTGGCAGCAATGATTTCGGACCTTCGAGACCCATCCCAGTTCCCAGACCGCCGTTCAATTTCACAATGACGGTTTGTGCTAGCAACGATTCATCGGCCCGCGCCGGCACTTCTTCCAAACTGGGCAACTGCGAAACTGGTTGGATACTCTCCTCTGGAATCAAACCGTTCTGGCCGGCGACGAGATTGTTGTAACTATGTCGGAAGGCGTGAATCGCGGCATCCTTGATTCCCGCTCCCTTCATCTTGCTGGCGAACTCCGCAAAATGGTCGCTTCGGCTCATTGAACAGCATCCTTACGGTTTACTCGGTTGAACTCCCGCTATTGCCTTGACTCCAGTCCTGTCGGCACGAAACAACTCCCTGCAGGTCATGGCTGGCAACGTCGCCATTAGCTTTAGGAATGCGCGCCGATTAAGATTGGACGCCAACTCATTCATTTCCTGATTCTTGCCATGCCGCCTGAGCTTGCGCTCAAGGTGAAGGAGACGATACCGGGCTGCAATGCGATGGAACCTGTCACCAGTAGCGTTAAAAGCAAGCCACACCGGAGTTTCGCGGACATTTATGTCCAAAGCCTGCTATGAATCAAGGCCGAAACTGCCTTCGGTGCATCCCGAGCATCCCGAGGTTGTCGGCACATCGTAGCGGCTGGCATCCTGCCCGGCGGCTTGCGCGCACGCACTAAATCAAAGCAACCGACCTATCGCAGCGCGGATGCCCACATCCGCGACATACCTGATCGCAAGTAAATTGCGCGGATGAGGGCATCCGCGCTCCGATTACGGCGCCGGAGGCTGTCCCGGCTGTCCCAATCTGACTTGTCTCGATTTAAAACGCAGCCTAGCCTCCTCGTTTCAGGCGTTGCTCCGGGCGGCAAGATGCACGCCTACTACGGCAGGCAGGATGCCCGTCGCTACCGACAATTTCGGGATGCATTGAACTGTTCTGAGCCGGAGACATTTTAGAAGAATTTGCTAAAGCGAAGAATTTGCGTAACTGGCATGCTGCCGATGATGTCCTTAATTCTTTCTCGATGGCCCCGAGCTGGCGCGGGATGCCGCGCTGCATTCACGCTGATCGAATTGCTCGTGGTGATCGCGATCATTGCGATTCTCGCTTCGATGCTGTTGCCCGCGTTGAGCCGCGCTCGTGAATCAGCGCGGAAGACGAAGTGCGCAAATAACGAACGACAATTGGCGCTCGCGGTCGCGCTTTACGCCCAAGACTACAATGATTCGTTTCCAAACCTGTGGGACGGCTCCGTCGGCGGAGGCAAGGATTCCGGCACGAACGGCTGGATCTTTTTCATGAACTTTGGAAGGCCGACCCGCTTTGACTCCTCGCGGGGAACGTTGTTCGGCTACCTGGCGACAACAAACGTTTTCGAGTGTCCTTCCGATCGGGCACGATCCGGCGGTAGTTACGCAATGAACGCCCTTTTGAGTCAATCGACTGAGACCGCCGGTTTTCATGCAGGCATTTCCAGCGCGGCGATTACCGCCCCATCCGCTGTTTTTCTTTTTCTCGAAGAAGCGGCGCCCGGCGCGGCTGACTCGACCAACGATGGTTATTTCGACCCACGCAACGACCGCTCCAGTGGGCGGCATGGCGGTGGTGCAAACTTTGCATTCTGCGATGGACACGTCGCCTGGCTAAGGACGAACACGGTGAAGTATCCTAATCCCGAGGCAAGCGCTCGTTTTGAACGATAGAAGCGCAGCGTTCACGCTGCAGAGGCATCTGGCCAGCGAGCAGGACCGGACCTTCCTGAGAGTTTGATCATTTCAGCTCTCTGCAGCGTAAACACGCGTAAACACTGCGGTCCGAAATGGAATCCCTCCCGGTGAGCGTTGACTTTTGTGACCGACCCTCCTTCGCTTTCATCGAAATCCAAAGGCCTGCATGAGAAAACAGATACTTCTCAGTCTGATTACCTTCACAAGTCTCCTCGACGGCCAATGCCAAACCAAGCTGGACAAAGCGTTCCAGCTCTTGCGCGGCGCCGTGGACACGGGTGAGGTCCCTGGGTACCTCGCATTGGTCGCTCGGCGGAACGAGGTGCTCGGTCACGAAGCGCGCGGTTTGTGCGACATTGAGAACAACATTCTTTTCACGACGAACACGCTCTGATGGATCGCTTCCATTACCAAACCAGTGACCGCGGCGGCGGCCATGACATTAGCCGATGCCGGCAAGCTTGGACTCGACGATCCAGTGGAGAAGTGCCTGCCGGAGTTCCGCGACCAGAAGGACACGAACGGCACACATCACGTCTTCACCATTCGACATTTGATGTCGCACACGTCCGGTTTGGTTTCGAATCCACCGACACGCCGCTCGGCCTGGCCAATTGGCGGTCCATTGGATGATTTTTGGTTGGAGCAAGAGTTGCCCGGCATCATTCAAACGATTGCGCGGAGCCAATTGCGTTTTAAGCCGGGCAGCAAGTTTGAATATTCGAATTCCGCCTTCTTCATTTTGGGCCGCGTGATCGAAGTGATTTCCGGCAAATCGTACTCAGCCTATGTGAAGGAGAAGATTCTTGACCCGCTCGGAATGAACGATACCAACTACGCACCGCCAGCCGCCGATGCCAGACGGATCGCCGTTATCTATGGCAAACGCGAAGGCAAGCGTGAAACGATTTTTAGATTCAACCCGGCTGTTAGGATCAGCAATGCCGCGCCCGACGGCGGCTTGTTCTCCTATCCGCGCGCTTTTCAAGTCCGTTCGGAATTGCCATGGATAGCAAGGCGAATCTGTACGTCGCCGATTCCGGAAATAATGCCATCCGCAAGGGATCGCCTGTTGTCATCAGTCAAGCGGCTTTCCAGCACACCTGCGGTGGTTGGCCAGACGTACTCCCTCAAGATACCGATGTCCTCGGGGCACACGTTCTATCGGCTCCGCGGCAGGTAGAAAGAAGGAAATCGATCTATTTCGAGACGGCATCCGCGTTCATTCCTTCGGCCAGCGCTTTGGCTGCGGCACGAATCACCGCCTCGGAAGTGATGGTGGCTCCGCTGATGGCATCCACGCCGTTGACGGTTTGTCGCGCGAGAATCCGTCGGATCGTTTCCTCGACGGCGTGGAAGTACTGCCGATCGGGATTGTGTGTAACTTCAAGCGATTCGGTGCGGCCACCTTTGACAATGGCTTCGACTTCAAGATTTCCCGAATAACCCAAGCTTTTCCCGGGATATTTGCCATCGGCAATTCGACTCACGTCGAGTGCATCGAACAACCGAATCACCTCCAAAGTCGCGCGCGCCCGATCGTGGTCTCTCTTGATCTGCTCGACTTGAGTTGTGTTCCCAGTGGCCGGAACCTCCTGGGCCCTCTGATAGAACTCGGCGGCTTTGGTGAAATTTCGAGCGGCCCGACAAACATCGCCGGCGAGTAAATACGTTTGGCTTGGCAAGAAACCGCGTTTGAGGCCTTCGTCGCAAAGTGCTAGCGCTTTCTCCGTTTCCTTCAAGTCTCCCCACACTTTGACGACGGCTGGCGTCAAGGGCAGCCGCGTCAGCAAATCCACCGCCATCGAGCGGGTGCCCAAGCGCCAGTAACATTCAGCCAGTTGGGCGGGGCTGGTCGATTCCGCAAACTTGGCGTTTTGGTCCACTTTGGCCTGACGCCACCAAAACGCGGCGCGGGCATAATCTCGAAAATATTCGAAATACATTCGGCCCAATTCGTTCATCGCTCGAACGCGCGTCCCTTCGTGTTGCTGGTTCACCGCGAGCAGATGATGCATCAGCCGAACGCCACTTTGATAACGTTTCGGATTCGAACTGATAATGTCCCAAATGTAATGGTCGACGTTGCGCGTGTAATTCCAGATGACGGGCGCAGGGTCGGGCCAGGAAAGATCGAGAGTTTGAGGATAATCGAGTGGGGCTGCTTCAAACCACGTCGGCGGCGTTCGGCCAGCCTGTTCGATCAGAGCTTCAACATCGGCCGGCGCGCGCTGCACGAGTTCAGATCCGCTGACCGGCTCCGTGGAGGGCGGTTTCGATGAATCGATGCCGCCCGTGTTAATTACCCGGCGCTGTCCGTTCTCTGTCACGGCCCGCACGCGACTAAGTGGAAAACTGCGCGTCAGTTGGCGGCCGTCGGCTGTCACCTGAATTTTGACCGATTGTTCCGTGCGTTCGAGAATCTTTCCCTGGATGCGAGTGCCACTGAGAAGCTCGACTTCATCCTGCCCCCAGACTGCCGGCAGCAGGACAATCAGCCCCCAAGTCCAAAATGAACGTCGCACCAAACGCATTGGGACTGCTTTATAGTGTCCTGAGGAAGGTTTTCAACGATGAATCGACGTTGAACCAAGAGCGATCCTCACTACGGCTTCTCATCTATTAACAACATTTCGATGCGGCTGCGGAAGCCTGCCCGCTGAGCAACGCCGATCACGCCATTGACAGAATGGAAGGTGTCAGACAGTTTGTCAGGCATGAAAGTTACGTCACGGGAATTTCAGCGAGATTTCACTCGCATTCGCGAAGCCGCCGCCGCGGGAGAACTTGTCTATGTAACCTCTGGAAACCAGGAATTCCTTTTCCAACGTGTCCAGCCGAAGACTTGGCAAGGCGCGCTGAGGGGCAAAGCCAAGATCGTTGGTGATCTCTACAGCACGGGTCTGGATTGGGAGTCAGTCAAGTGACGCATTTGCTGGACACACATGCCTGGATTCAACGCGCCTGCGGCGAACCGCTGCCGCCCTTGGTTGAACGCACGATGTCCGCCCAGGCAGATTCGCTGGCGCTGGCCGACATTTCGTTATGGGAAGCGGCCAAGCTTGTCGAGTTAGGGCGGCTGCAGCTCTCCGTGCCACTGACGGAGTTCTTTCGGCTGGCGATCACTGCAGAGTTGATCGTGTTGCCCGTCACAGCCGCTATCGCCGAACGCGTGACTTCGTTGGAGCGCTCAGGGTTCCACAAAGACCCGGCCGATCAACTCATTGTCGCGACGGCGTTGGTGCACGGACTGCGTCTCATCAGCAATGATACGCGCATTCATCAGTGGCGAGGCGTGCCTACACTCTGGCGAATGAGCCGAGGATAATCAGCTTTCGTCGGAGTATCATTGACGATCGTCGACGTGACCTTGCCCTCCCTTGCCCTAAACCGTGCCACCGTGCCAACCGATTCTTGACACGGAATTGCTCGCCAGTAGAGTGGCGCGGAATTAACTGCGAGTTCAGGCTAATATGCTCGTCTCTCCCAACGCCGAGGCTGACAATTCCAAGGTTGCATTTGCTTTGGCCGCACTTCTCGTGGTTATTGCGATTATCGCAGTGCTGGCTGGTCTCCTATTGCCGGCCGTCGCCAAAGCCAAAGCCAAGGCCCATGGCATCCAATGTCTCAACAACGGACGCAACTTGACGTTGGCCTGGCTGATGTATGCCGACGATCACGATGGCCGTCTGAGCCCGAACCGAAGCAATGAGGTTGGAGGAACTTGGGTCGTTGATTTGGAGAATCGGCGAGAGTCGGCCCAGATCATTTCCTTTCCGGCCAATTACCACAATGGGGCCGCCAGCGTTAATTTTGCGGACGGCCATTCTGAAGCGCACAAATGGTTGGATGAACATACGAAATGCCCGAACTTGCACTGCGGCTGCCTCTCGGAGTACGCGAGCAAAGGGCTTTTTAAGCCAACGCCTCATAACCCCGATCTGGCATGGTTGCCGGAGCGGACATCCAGCCGTGTTCGATAAGATTTTGAAGGCGCCCGCAGAATTTGCCCGCGCGCAGCGATACCTTTGAGCAAAGTTGATGGAATGGCTTCTCTTTTCCGTGCTCGTCACAGCTGGATTCGTCCCGCTGCTTCGTAAGCTTCGCTCCTTTCAGTCCTGGACCTGGGCGGTCGTCTTCGCCACGGTGCTGCTGGCGTTTGCCGGAGCGAAAACCTGGCAGAGTCGTAGCATGCAAAAAACGCAGGCCCAGGAACAACTGCTCAAGGTGCTCCCCAGCGAAGGCGGACCCACCGGTTACATTTCATCCGACAAATGCCAGTCATGTCACCCTGACCAATACAACAGTTGGTACAAGTCGTTCCATCGAACGATGACGCAGGTGGCAGCTCCCGGAGCTGTCCAAGGCAACTTTGAGGGGGTCTCTCTGGAATTGAATGGAGAGAAATTTCGATTGGAACGGCGCGGCGACGAATATTGGGCTGAAATGGTCGATCCCGATTGGCATCACGATTGGACGCGGGCGCACCGTGATTTTCTGACTGGCGCCTCCCAAGCTCCGCCTCCTGTGGCGCCGAATCCACCGCGCACGTGGAAGCGGGTTGGCATGATGACGGGCTCGCATCATTTTCAGGCCTACTGGGTCCCAAGCGAGAAATACGGCAACGTGCAATTCGCGTTTCCCTTTGCCTGGTTGATCGAGGATCAGCGGTGGGTTCCTCGCAAAGACACTTTCATTCGTGACCCGAACGCGGCGTCGATGGTCCAGATTTGGAATTTGAACTGCATCATGTGTCACGTGACGGCTGGCCAACCACGCAAGAATGTACATGATGGCCGTTTTGCGAGCCGTGTGGCCGAGATGGGGATTTCGTGCGAATCATGTCACGGCCCGGCCGAACAGCATGTTCGCGAAAATCTTGATCCGCGCCGCCGCTACGCCATTCATCGCACCGATAAGCCCGACTCCACCATCATCAACCCAGCGCGCCAATCTGCCAGAACCTCCTCGCATATCTGCGGGCAATGTCACGGCATGAAATGGACGCTCGATCACCAAACTTGGCTGACCGATGGATTCAGTTACCGGCCCGGTGACGACCTGATGAAGACGGCGCCGCTAATCCGTCCAACGCAGTTTGATTCACAGACATGGTTGCCGGATCAGATGAAGCAGGATCGCGAATTCTTGAACACGATCTTTTGGCCGGACGGCGTGATCCGAGTCACGGGACGCGAATATAATGGCATTATCGAAGCGGCCTGTCATACCAAAGGCGAGCTTTCGTGCCTCTCCTGTCACTCGATGCACAAGAGTCATCCCAACGATCAGTTGGCCGCCAGGATGGATGGCAATCAGGCGTGCTTGCAATGCCACGGCTCATTTAAGAACAGAATTGAACAACACACGCACCACCGCGCGGATTCGAGCGGAAGCCAATGTTACAACTGCCACATGCCGCATAACACTTACGGCTTGCTCAAAGCCGTCCGCAGTCATCACATCGAGAATCCCAACGTGAAAAGCAGTCTGGATGCTGGGCGGCCCAACGCGTGCAACTTGTGTCATCTCGATCAAACATTGGAATGGACTGGCCAATACCTTTCCGAGTGGTATGGCCAGCCGGCGCCAAAGTTGACGGCCGATCAACAGTCAGTCTCAGCAGCGTTGCTGTGGCTCCTGCGCGGAGATGCCGCGCAACGCGCGTTACTTGCATGGAACATGGGCTGGCAACCCGCTCAAGAAGCTTCAGGACAAGAATGGCTGGCGCCATTTCTGACCCAACTACTCGACGATCCGTATTCCGCCGTCCGTTATATGGGCTACCGTTCGTTGCGCAATCTTCCGGGTTATTCTGGCTTCAAGTACGATTACGTTGGATCACCCGGAGACCGAGCGATTGCCTTGACGGAAGCCCGCCAGATTTGGCGGCAAACCCCTGTCGCCATCCCTGAGGAAAAATGTTCGCGGGTTCTTATGGACAAAACCGGAAGGCCGGAGCAAGAGACAATTGACCGACTCATCAAGCAGCGAGATAATCGGCCGGTAGAGTTGATTGAATGAATGACTCCCCCCATGAACCGATCGTAGGACAGGCGTCTCGCCTGTCCAGCATCTGCATACACCAACACCAGGACAGGCGAGACGCCCTGTCCTGCCGAGTTCATGTGTCCAATACTCTTAAATGGAAATGAAGGCACGTAAACGTCCGCGCTCAGCCAAGCTCAGTTTGGCGGTTTGCCTTTTCGGTTTTGCCGTGGCTGCTGGCTTGCTTGTGCGCAAAAGTTCGGAGCCAAAGAATCCGTCGGGTCAATATCTCCCCCGCCCTAAGGGGACATTGACCTTCAACAAGGACATTGCCCCAATCATTTTTAAGCAATGTTCGGGCTGCCATCGGCCCGGCCAATCAGCTCCCTTTAGCCTGTTAACTTACGCTGATGCCAAAAAGCGCTCCCAAGAAATTGCCGAAGTAACCGCCAAACGGATCATGCCACCTTGGCTGCCGGAACCGGGCTACGGAGAATTTGCCGAGGCGCGGATTTTAAGTGCCGAGGAGCTAGGCCAGGTTGGCCAATGGATCAGTGAAGGAGCCATTGAAGGAGAAGGGCCTGCGCCGCCTTTGCCCAAGTGGAGTGAAGGCTGGCAATTGGGTGAGCCAGACCTGGCGGTCAAGATGGCTGAGCCGTACACGCTGGCCGCTGAAGGGCAGGATGTGTATCGAAACTTTGTGATCGGAGTGCCGGTGAGCGAGACACGTTATGTGCGAGCGATCGAGTTTCAGCCGGGCAATCCAAAGATCGTGCACCATGCGTTCATGCGCTTCGACCGAACGTCGCAGTCACGTCAGAAAGATGAACAAGACCCGCTGCCGGGCTTCGATGGACTGCACAGTCCACGGACTGCGCTTGCGCCCGACGGGCATTTTCTGAGCTGGCAGCCGGGGAAGGTGCCGTCGAGGGGCGTGGAAAAACTGGCGTGGAGATTGGACAAAGGGACCGACCTTGTCTTGCAGGTCCACATGCAACCGAGTGGAAAACCGGAGACACTCCAATCCGCAGTCGGTTTTCATTTTGCCGAGAAACCGGCGGCGAGTTCGCTGTTCAAGATTGGCTTGAGCTCGTACGCCATCGACATCCCGCCTGGCCAGAAAGATTACGTCATTGAGGATTCTTACGTCTTGCCAATCGATGTGGAGGTCCTGGCGGCGCTGCCGCATGCTCATTATCTCGGCAAGGAATTACGCGGCTACGCAACGCTCCCGGATGGCACAAAAAAATGGCTGCTCTTGATCAAACAGTGGAATTTCGATTGGCAAGGCGATTACCGTTATGCCAATCCGGTCGCTTTGCCCAAAGGCGCGACCATCACAATGCAATTCATTTACGACAATTCAGCCGACAATCCGCGCAACCCAAACCAGCCTCCCAAGCGGGTTCAGTACGGTCTGCAATCGACGGACGAAATGGGTGAGCTATGGTTCCAACTGCAACTTCACCACCCAAAGGATGAGGAAACGTTGTCCCAGAATTATCAATACAAAGTGGCGCGGGACGTGATTGCCTATAACGAGTACCTGCTGCGCCTGAATCCTGACGACACCAGGGCGCGGAACGAACTTGCCAAAGGATTCCTGACCCTTGGAAGGCAGGCTGATGCTGTCCGGCAGCTGCAGATTGCCGCGCAACAGGACGCCACCTATGCAGAACCGCATTACTTCCTGGGCATTCTTTATCGTCAGCAGAAAAAACTCACGGAGGCTCGCGTCTCCTTCGAGACGGCAGTTCGCCTCGATCCGGCGAACTTCAAAGCGCATGGAAATCTTGGCCTGATCTATCTCGAACGCGGAGATATCGACAGGGCGGAGACGCATTTTCGTGAAGCGCTTCGATTGAACCTGGATGATGACGTCGCAAGAGAGAGCTTGAATGACATTGCTACGGCACGACGCCAAATTGGGAGGGGAAACAAATAACTTTCGTTGACTTTCGTTCCCCTCCCCATGAACCTGATTCAACCACGGATTACGCGGATCACACGGATAAAATCACTGCTCGATCCGTGAAATCCGTGAAATCCGTGGTCAAGAAATCGGCTCAGAGGTTCAGGCCTCCTCTTCTTCCTCCCCACGAACCTCCCGGTACGTAGTCCCGCCTTTAGGCGGCAGCATAGGCTGGTAGCGAAACAGTGGTTGCGGATTGCAATCGCTCCGGCTAAAGCCGGGACTACATGCCGCAACGTCAGGTTCATGGGCGCAACGCGCGAAATTTTGTTTCGGAGAAATCTCTCCCCATCCGGTGGGGAGAGGGAAAAGACCGCCATCCACGCCGCCTCCCAGTTGCATTCGCAATAGGCCGAGGTCGTGCTCTCCCGTCTCTGGCAAGACCTGGAACTGCTGGTCCGTTTTGCTAAATCGAAAGGTGGCCTTTCGCAGAGTCGTTCGGACTGAATCGACCGATTCTCCACCGGTCAGTTTTCGTGCGATGTGCGACACCATTGCCGATGGACTGTCCGCTTCTCGACGCGTTGCGCGGCATCGCAAGCGCAACACACAATCAGGCCGAGGTTCTGAAAAAGCTGTAGCGCAGCGTTTACGCCCCAGAATGCTGAGATTGGCGAGCAACTTTCGACCTTCGGAAATGGCCCAACATGCGAAGCTTTCTCCAGCGTAAAACGCTGCGCTCCTCCACTAATGGAAGTCCGCGAGTTGCAAATTTTGCGTTTGCTTTAGAACGGGACTCGGTGGCAATCATTGCCCTCGCAATAGTGAGTGAGTTAGTTAGCGCTTTAGAAACCCAGGCTTTCCCTCCAAGGCATGCGCAGTCAGCGGAAGCGCGATGAAGTGAGGCAAGAGCATGACGGGAAAGCCGCCACGCAAATAGGCCGTTATGCAAAATCAACTAATCCAGGCAGGCATCGCTGTTTTCCTTCTCTTCGGTCACTTCTCCGCGAAGCTCCAGGCCCAACCCAAGTTCACCCCCACGGACATTGGCCAAACGGTGAACGGTTACCAGGACGACTTCACAGGCACGACTCGCAATTCGAACTGGATCCCTGTGCCTCCCGAACTGGACATGTACGAGCAGGCCAATGGCGTGCTCAAAGTCACCGTGGTGGGCGAAGCGCTGGACACGCACCTTCTTTACCAAGCCCAAGGTTACGGCAACACCGTTCAGGAAGTTCTGGCCCGTATTCGCGTCACGGCGTTCGGGACTGGTGATGGGCCGCGCTGCGGTGTTGCCGTGGCGGTGGATCCCGTGACGAGTCAGGGAATCAATTTGCATTTCCGCGACCATAACCAAGACGGTGTGTTGGGACGGCAATTCAAACTTTTGGATGACCGGCGCGCTTGGGGTCCGCGCGGCTTGGACATCGATTGGGAGGACAACGTTTGGTATTGGCTACGGTTGCGGCAAACCGGACCGGGCACGGCGCCGACCAACAATATCAATGGGAAAGTCTGGCTGGCCGACGGCAGCGTTCCCGAGCCGAGCGGATGGCAAATGAACTGGCGGCGCAGCGGCCGCACTGGGTTTGCCGGCTTGGTTGGTGCGAGCATCGGCGGACTGTCCGAATATGAAGTGGACTATATCCTCATTAAGGCCGAGGGCCTGCCCAGCATTAAAGTGACGGCCGAGGCATTTCCAACTCCGCTTTTCCTCATCATTACGCAGCAGCCGCAAAACGCCACTGTTGATGCAGGAAGAACGGCTACGTTTGCCGTCGAAGCCAGCAGCTCCGCGACTCCCGCGTATCAATGGCAAAAGGCGAACGCCGGGAGCACCAATTTCGCCGATATTCCCGGAGCCACTTCAAAGACATACACAACAGCGCCGCTCGTGGCATCCGACAATGGAACGAAGTTTCGAAGCATCGTGACTTTAGGCGGCGCGACCGTTACGAGCCAGGCGGGAACGCTGACCATCGAGAGTCCGCCTGCTTTGGTGAGCGCATCCGCGGGCGTCGATCGGGCTTTAAACAGCATCACGCTAGTTTTTTCCGAACCGGTCAGCGCCAGCACCGCTACGAATACCGCTAACTACGCGATCCCAGGAGTGACGATCAGCGCAGCCAGCTTGGCCGCGGGCGGAACTAAGGTTGTCCTGAGAACCGGAGTTCTCAATGCGAGCGCGAGCTATCAGCTTTCCGTGAGCGGCGTGCAAGACTTGGCCGGAAATACGATTTCTGCGAACTCGCAGATGGGAGTCAGCTTGGCGCTGCATTTGCCCAGCGATTTTGGCCAGACGGTGAGTGGGTTCCAAGATGACTTCGCCGCCGCAACACGCGATCCGAATTGGGCGCCCGTTCCCCCAGAGAAGGATAATTACGAACAAGCCAATGGCCTGTTGCGCGTGACTGTGCTAGGCGACAATCCAGGATTGGACACCCACCTGCTTTATGAAGCGCCCGATTACAGTTTCGAGACGCAGGAGGTTTTGGCGCGAATCCGCATCACGGCATTTGGCGCAGGTGACGCGCCTCGCTGCGGCGTGGCCGTAGGCGTCGATGGACAAACGAGCCAGGGCATTAACCTTCATTTCCGAGACAACGACCAGGATGGCATTTCGGGCCGCCAATTCAAGTTGCTCGACGATCGCCGCGCGTGGGGGCCGCCGGGCTTGGACATCGATTGGGAAAACAATACGTGGTATTGGCTCCGGCTTCGCCAGACGACCAGTGCGCCGGTCGATACGCCCAATATTCAAGCGAAGGTTTGGCCAGCGGATGGAACAGTGATTGAACCAACCGATTGGCAGTTGAGCTGGATGAGATCCGATCGCATTGGATTCGCCGGCCTTGTCGGTTCAAGCATCGGCGGGCTTTCCGAGTACGAAGTGGATTACGTTTTAATTAAGGCAGGCGGGTTGCCGAGCATCAAAGTCGGTTCAAGCACCTACCCCGCTGCCGCGCCACCGCTGCCGGCCATCCGCGCGTTGCGAGCAGGCAATGTCGTGACGTTGACCTGGACCGGAAGCGCCACGCTCGAAGCGGCGGATCGTGTGAATGGGCCTTGGACGGCGGTGGGCGGCGCTTCGAGTCCGCATTCGGTCGCTCTGGCCGGCGCTGGAAAGTTTTATCGCCTCCGACAGTAAGTGAATAAGTGAACTGAAGACCGTGCTTCGTTAAGCGCAAAGACCCCGGCGCAGTCAACCGCGGCTGAACGACCGCGGATTATATGGCGAAATCAAAGCACACAATATTGGCACAGTCGGCGATTGGCAGGTTCGCCCTGCCTTAAACTGCCTTGTTCAATCTAAAGGCGAAATGTACCAATGTCGTATGTCTTGATTTAGAGTGCTTTTTCCAGCGTGAGAGAAGTGCGGTTTCAGTCAGTCAATGCCGGAATGCCTTTGTCAATCGCTGCCACTTCTGTTGAAAGCTTGGTTTGTCGAATACTTCTGAATTCACGACGCCGATCGGTTTCCGGCCGAGGGAAAGATCGAGCATCCCTTGGCAAGCCATGCGACCGATGTCACGGAACAATTCTTCGGTCCAACAGATCGAATGCGGGGCAAGCAACACGTTGTCAAGTTCGCCCAAACGGTGTGGCGAAGTGATTGGCTCGCCCACGAAACAATCGACGGCCGCGCCAGCGATGCGGCGGCGCTTCAACGCATCGTAAAGCGCGTCTTCGTCAACGATCCCGCCACGAGCCGTGTTGATCAGATAAGCATTCTTCTTCATCAAGCCCAGCTCGCGCACTCCGATCAAGTTCCTCGTTTCATCGTTGAGCAGGCAATGCACAGAGACGAAATCAGCTTGGGTGAGGAGTTCATCGAGGCTGACCAACCTGACGCCGAGTGCGCCCGCCATGTCCGCCTTGGCATAGGGGTCATAAGCAATTGGGGGCCGCATTCCAAAACCTCGTAAGAGTTCGACAAGCGCCTGCCCAATCCGGCCGAAGCCGACGATCCCAAGTGTCCGGTCTCGCAGTTCGCATCCAAGATATTGGTTGCGGCCGTCCCAGCGTCCGGTGCGGACCAAGTTGTCTTTGGCGCGGACGTGATGAGTCAAAGCGAGCATCCAGCAGACGGTAGCTTCGACTATGGGACGATTGACGGCGCCGGGCGTAATATAAAGCACAACGTCGGCATCGGTGCACGCAGCCACGTCCACTGTGTCATAACCAACGCCAAATCTGCCTAAGGCCAGCAGATCGTCTGATCGTTGAAGTGACTCACCCGTGACTCGCGGCGTTAGAACAATAATGCCGTTCGCGCCGCCGGTCTGGTCGGGGCCCAGGACGTTTCGGTGTTCTGCGAGATGCTGGACTTCCATGTGTCTCGCCCCGTCGAGGACACTCAGCCCAAGGTCGGGGTATCGAGATGAACCGTCTGGATGAAAGAAATCTCTCGTTAGGGCCAGATGAAATCTTCTAGTCAAGGATTGACTCATGGTTTGGGCATTCAAAACGGAAAGCTTCAGCCACAGGGGAACACCATGTTTCCTGGGCGAAACGTTCTCACGCGCGACACGTTCAACAAAGAAGCTGCGGAAAACTTCATGGTTCTGCGCCGGAAACGCTGGCTCGAACACGCCTAGCTCTTTGTTCAGCCGAACGTCACTTCCACGGATTCCCTTCGGCTGTCGCGCAAAATTCAGGGACAACGATCCGTTCCGGCAGCGGTCCGGCATAGACCCAGATCATCGCCATCGAATCATTTGATTCGTTCGTGAAGTAATGGACGCGTCCGCGCGGCTGCAACGCGGTCGCGCCATCGGACATCACGTACCGTCTTCCTTCAACGACGCAAGTAGCAGTTCCATCAATGATGCAGATCGATTCGTCAAAATCATGGACGTGCGCTGGCAGCCTTCCCATCGGATGGAAGAGGGCGTAACCGCCGCTCATTTCCAATCCCGGCATTAGATCGCCGTTAAAGAAATCGATCACTTCAGTCTTGGGCCCTGCGGCGTAACGCTTGGCGGTCGCGCAACGTGTCACTCGTTCAGCTCCTGTGTGGCCAGCGCAATCGTGAGCCATGACAATCTTGCGAAAATTATCGGGAACCATCGCGCGACTTGGATCGTCCGTGGCCAGCGCCATATGCAATACGGCCGGTTCGGTCTCCGAAAGATTCTCCAGGCAATGCGCCGTCTCGCGCGGAATCGTAATATTTTCCAAAGGTCCCAACTGATAACACCGTCCTTCCACGCCGGCCATGACATGCCCTCGCAAGAGAGTAATCGATTCGGCACAAAGGTGAATGTGATAGGGCGATTCGGCATTGGGTGCGAAGGTCGTAATGCCTGTGGTCAAGCTGCGAGCGCGGTTGTGTGCGCCGATCAAGCATTCAAAGACGACTCCTTCAGCCATCTCGACGCGCTTGCCGGCGCCAAGCGGATTAATCACCTCCGGCCGATCCGGTCGCTTTGCCTCGGAAGGCCAATGCAACGGCCTAGCTGGCAGAAGAGGGTTGTCGGGCGCGAGCGTGGTGGACATTTGACGGTCACAGCCAATGAAGGCCAATGAGGCCCGCAGCGAACGCAACAAAAAGCCGCAGTCGCTCCCCAGTCCCACCATTTGAAATCCCTGCGTCACTCGCTCGATCACATTCCGATCGCTCGTCGCCATGACGCCACAATGTTTGCCTGCGAGTCGAAGGGCGTCTTTCACCGAAAGGATTTGCTCCGCGACGCCTGGGCCTTCCCATTGGCCGCGATGCCCCGCGGAAGAGGAATAATCGGCCGGCCCGAAAAAGAAAATATCCACTCCCGGAACCTGGCTGAGCTCGCCTACATTGCGACCGGCCGTGACCGTTTCGATGATTGGGATGACGAGAACGTGCTCGTTGGCCTCCTGCGCGTGCTGCAGTAAACATTGCCCCCAAGCAGTCGCTCGCTCCGCGCCAATGCCGCGGCGTCCCTCGGGCGGATATTGCGCGAACACCATGGCTTGGCGGAGTTCCTCGGCAGATTCCACCCAGGGAATGATCACCCCGTCAGCGCCGATATCCAACGCTCGTTTAATGAGGCCGCCGTTCAATTCGGCAAGCCGCACCAACGCCACCGTGTCGCTACGCACCGTCACGCGCAGATGATCGACGATCTCCTTCCAATCGAGGTGACCGTGCTCGGCATCGATGACGACCCAGTCGAAACCGAGTGCTGCCGCCATCTCGGTGATGCTGACCGATTCCAGGGTGACCCAGAGGCCATAAACGGGGCTGTCGGAACGAAGTTTGGTGCGGAACTTCCGAATCGCTGCTGTTTTCATTGTGGATTGTTCCCGCGTGTTTAGCGCAGGCGCTTTGGACTGGAAAGACAATTCCATAGGACAAAAGTTTCGGATAGTTTCGGAGCACGTCGTAGCTATTGACTGTCGCTTTCCGCCGACTGAAGATTACTGACATGGAAAGCACACCTTGCCTTGACCGAATGCTCGAACCCCTAAGCCGATGTTTTACTTTGGATGTCGCCGACAGGCTGGTGCATCTCAAAGTAGATCCTCAGCTTCAAACGCGTATTGACGAGTTAGCAGACAAATGCACAGAAGGTCAGTTAACCGAGGAAGAACGCTCCGAATATGAGACATATGCGCGAGCCGGAAACCTTATCGCGATTCTTCAGGCGAAGGCGCGCAGGTTGCTCGCGGCATCACGCTAAGGCGTAATGGATGCCGCGAAGCGAGATCTAGTTCGGCGGCGCGCTAATAATCGCTGTAACTATTGTAATCTCCATAAGTCGAGTAACCTTACCGGTATTGATCCGCAGACAGGTCAAATTGCTCGTTTGTTTCACCCACGGACTGACCGGTGGGAACAGCATTTTGCTTTCGACGGGGGCGCACATCGTTGGCCTCACTGCGATTGGCCGAGCTGCCGTCCGCGTGCTGAACATGAATGATAAAGAACGTATCGATCTGCGGGCGGAACTGATCGAGCTAAATTTATTAGGTTGAGTGGTTAAACAAGGATTTCCTTCACCACACGTCCATGGACATCGGTCAGCCGAAAATCGCGCCCGGCATGCCGATGAGTCAGTCGTTCGTGATCGAGCCCGAGCAAGTGCAGGATGGTCGCGTGGAAATCGTGGACGTGAACCTCGTTCTCAGCCACCGCCGTTCCGGTATCATCTGAAGAGCCGTAAACCATGCCTGCCTTCACGCCGCCGCCCGCGAGCCACGACGAGAAGACCTGATGATGATGCTCGCGGCCTTTGGCATTTTTGTCTTCATGGTATGGGGTCCGTCCAAATTCCGTCGTCCAGACCACGAGGGTGTCATCGAGCATGCCGCGCTGCTTGAGATCTGTGATCAGAGCGGCGATGGGTTGGTCAACGTTTTTGGCCAAGGGCGCGTGAGCCTGCATATCGCCGTGCGAATCCCAATTGTTCGAAGAACCGGTATCGATCAATTCGATAAAACGAACGCCACGTTCGGCCAGACGACGGGCAGCGAGACATTGCCAGCCAAAACCGGTCGTTTGACCGCGACGCAAACCGTAGAGGTTTAGCGTCGCATCCGATTCTCGTGAGAAGTCCAAGGCTTCCGGCGCGACGCTCTGCATTCCGAATGCCGTCTCAAAGGACCGAATCCGCGCTTCCAAAACGGCATCTTCGGGGCGAGCCGTGAGATGTTGTCGATTTGCGCGTGCGGCGAACTCTAGCTCGAGGCGTTGCAATTCCGACGTTGGCGTGCGCGGCTTGATGTTCGCGATAGGCATTGGTCCGGGCTGAATGTGTGTGCCTTGATGGCTCCCTGGCAAAAAATCCGCCGCCCAAGTCTGTGCGCCGGCGTAAGGGTGTTGCGGTGCGACAACAACGAACGATGGCAAGTTGTGATTCTCCGTGCCGAGGCCATAACTGACCCACGCGCCAAGGCTCGGACGCGCAAAATTAAACGAACCGGTATGCATGCCGAGCGTGCTTTCGTAGTGATTGGTGTGATCGGTGCGCATCGAACGAATGACGCAGAGATCATCGACGATGGTGCGCATGCGCGGAAAAAGATCGCTCACTTCGGTTCCGCATTTGCCGCCTGGTTTGAACGTCCAGTCCGGCCTTTTCAGGTGGAAGGTGTAGTCGCCGCGGCGCCCTTGCCAATTGTCCACCGCCATCGTTGCGCCATGGCCGGAAAACAGTTTCGGCTTCGGGTCGAACGAATCGATGTGGGAGACGCCCCCGCTCATGTAAAGGAAGATCACGCGTTTGGCGCGCGCGGGATGATGAGGTTTCTTTGGAGTCAACGGATCGTTTGGCGCCTGGCGGTCGCCCGCTTGCAACTCTGCAAGCAACCCAGCCAATGCGATCGCGCCGAAACCGCCGGCCGCGCGACGCAGCATTTCGCGGCGCGTGAGCAGCGAACGCTGAAAGGCAATTAAGTTTGGTGCTTTCAAAGTCGCGATTTCTGAAGTTCTAATCCACATAAATGAATTCATTGCGCGCAAATAGCGTTCGCGCGAACGCGGCCCAAACCTCTTTTTCGCGCTCGCCTTCGGCGCCGGCGGTCATGGATAGCTCCCTTCGGTAACGCTGCAGGAATTCAATCCCATCCCGCTCTTCTTCCGAATTCGGCCCACGAGCGAACGCGATTTCGAACGCTCGCCTCACGCGGCCGCTGTCGTTCAACGCATGCGCCAGAAGTTGTTGGCCAAGCGCTGCTGCTTGCGCATGAACGAACGGATCGTTCATCATGAACAACGCCTGAGTCGGGACCGTCGTTTCAGATCGTTCCGCCGTGCTGGCATTCGGATCTGCGCCGTCAAACAACGCCAGGAACGGATGACGTCGGAGTCGTTGCGTCATCAGATAAACGCTGCGCCGGTTGGTTTCGTACACCGCGCGAAAAGGACTATGCTGCGTAAAAGCCAGCTTCTGCGTTTTGGGAAAGGGATGAGGGCCGCTCGGGCCTGTTTCCAGATTGCCGCCTGCGGCAAGCAGCGCGTCGCGAATCGATTCAGCGTCCAGACGGCGTCTCGGATAGCGGGAGAGCAAAGCATTTGCCGGATCGACCATGGCAGCTTGCGAGCTGACGGTGCTCGTTTGTTGATAGGTTGCCGACAGCACGATCATTCTGTGCAACGCTTTGATCGACCAACCTTGGTCCATGAATTGCCAAGCGAGGCCATCCAAAAACTCTGGATGCGTCGGAGGCTGCCCGCGCAAGCCAAAATCATTTTCTGTGTTCGCCAAGCCATTTCCAAAATGATGCTGCCAAACGCGATTGACTAGGACCCGGGCGGTCAGTGGATTTTCAGGACGCGCGAGCCAGTTGGCCAATTCGAGCCGTCCGCTGCCTTCGACATCCTGCGGCAACGTGCCGCCTCCAAGAATCGCGGGAAACCGGCGCCGCGCCATATCACCGGGTTGGTCTGGTTCACCGCGCTTTTGGATGGCTGCGTCATGCGGCGTTCCTTCCCAAGCCGCGTAGGCCATGGGAAATGGTCCGCGCTCCACGAGTTCCGCGAGGTTTGTCTGAGCCGCGTCAATGCGTTTTCTCAATTGACTAAGCTCTGTTGCTGATGCGTTCGCCGGCGCCACGCCGTTGTTGTTGGGAGCTTGAGCCAACGTCTCCGTTAACGGTGCGAAAGGCGTTTCGGAAATCGCGACGTTGTCGATGTGCAACCCAGGTCGAGGTCCGGGCACATTGCCGCGCCCATCGATCTGGAAATAATCAATCTTGCCATCCCAACCTGGCGCCAATGTCTTGTCGGCAAAACGCGTCAACTCTCCGCGAGCGCCGACGCTGCCTTGATAGGTCCGTTCGCGAAGGTTGATTTCCAATTGGACATGATGCCAAGCGCCCGGCTTCAATTCGCGAATCAATTCGACGCGTCCGCCATTTCGCGCATAGAAGCGATTGCCACTGATGAATAATTCAACAGCCGGGGCCTGATCGATCCCATGACCGAGATAAACGCGAAATGATCCCGGAGAGGATGAATTCGCTTTTGGCAGCGCACGAAAATCAATGCTGAAAAAGAGACGCTCAGCGGTGTTGCTAGTTTTGGAAGGAACCAGGCCTTGGCCCAATAACGCATCGCCCAACCCATCCGGGAAGCTTGCGCCGCTGGCGCCCGAAGGACACAAATGGACGAACGGACTTTGCGCGGATTTGTCGATCCGAACACCGCCGGAGAATCGCCACGGATTCGCCGGCAATCCCAAGCTTCCTCCCGAAGGCGGAGCCTGCAATTCGAAGTCGCCGTCCAGATCAGTCAGCGGACGGATCGTAACCTTTTCCAACGGCGGAAACTTGGCTTTGTTCGTAACGCCGGCCTTGTTTTCCAGATCGGTGTAGCGCGTTCGGAGTTGGGTTGTTTCGGCTTCCAAATCGTTGACTTGCCGCTCCCATTGCGACCAGCGCCGCGAAGCTTCCTTCGGCGCAATCAACGGGACTCCCGAACGGACCTTTTGCAATCGTTCCGATCCCGCAAATGCATAGCGCGTGCTCGCGAAAAAACCGTAGAGCCCGTAGTAGTCCTCCATCGAAACCGGATCGTATTTGTGATCGTGGCAACGAGCGCATCCGAACGACAATCCCTGAAAAGCTTGCCCAACCGTGTCGATCGTATCCTGAATGGTTAGATGCTCGTACTTCTCCGTGTCGAAGCCGAATCGACGCGAGATCGCGAGGAAGCCAGTGGCCGTAATCAGTTCGGCATAACGGCGAGAATCGATTGCGCCACGCTCAGATGCGTGGCGGGCCAGGATATCGCCGGCGATCTGTTCGCGAATGAATTGGTCGTAAGGTTTGTCGTGGTTGAACGCGTCGATGACATAGTTGCGATAGCGATAGGCTTCCGGGGCGGGGTAATCGGCCGTTTCGCCCGCGGTATCCGCATAACGAACCACATCCAGCCAATGCCGGCCCCAACGCTCGCCGTAATGTGGCGAAGCGAGCAATCTCTCGATGACTTTGGCAAAAGCGCCGGCGGAATGGTCATTCTCGAAAGACTCGACTTCTTCGGGAGTTGGCGGCAAGCCGATTAGATCGAACGTGGCGCGGCGAATGAGCGTTCGTTTGTCCGCTGGCGAACCTGGTTGAAGGCCGGCGTTTTCGAGATGCGACAGAATGAATTTATCCACAGCTGTCTTCGGCCAAGTCTGGTTCCGCACCGTTGGTTCGGGCGGTTTGCGAACGGGCTGAAAAGACCAAAACTTCCTGGCTTGTTCGACACTCATTCCTGACGGCTTATCTGCGGCGAAGAGCGGCCAAGCCGAGCCAAGCGACACGCCCACGAGGAAACGTGCGAGAGAAGCCAGTCGCATGAGCATATCTTTTCGCATGTGAGGTTAGAACACTTGCGATCGCTACTGAGTAAACCACAAGGCGCTTCAAAGTCCAGTGGGCTCTTGCGGAAAGGTGAACCAAACCAGAACCGAGCCTTTACTTCGCTGCTGAGTTGAAAAAGTTTTCAAACGGAGAGAGATTACCTCCGAAATGGGAGAGGCGCCGTCATCCACTGCGATGGCTCCCGGGAGAGCGAACAAGCCACCGGCGAGAGCGCTAACCTATCCATTAACCCCGGTTTCAGGCTGGGCACGGAAGCTTCGATTCCCATTACCAACCGCCCTCCATGTCTGCGCTAAACTTTAACCCTAGAGTGCCGAGGTATATCTATGAGTAACAGAACATCCGAAGTGAAGGACTACTACGACTTATTGGGCATCTCTCGCCAAGCGAGCGGGGATGAGATTCGGAAAGCCTTTCGCAGGCTGGCGCGGCAATTTCATCCAGACCTCGCGACCGACAAATCGCTCGCGGAGGAGAAGTTCAAGCAGATCAATGAAGCTTACGAAGTCCTCGGCGATCCGGATAATCGCCGGAAATATGATCTCGGCGCCGGACGACGTGATCGGTTTGCCGGTTTTGGTTCCCGTAATGTCCGGCCACGCAACGGACGAAGCCGCCGAGAAGGGCGCGGGGACAACTTCCGTCCTTACACGGAACGGCCCGAGTTCCGTAGTTTCTATGACAGCTTTTTTGGCGGACCCCGTGATGGCGCCAACGACGATTGGGAAGGCGATGGCGAACAAAGTTCGACAAGTTCTGATCGCTCGGCTCGACAGGAAGCGCGCGAGCAACGTGGCAAGGATATCGAAGGCGAAATCCTAGTCACCTTGGAAGAAGTGCTGCGCGGTTCGGTCCATATGGTAAGCGTATTGCGACATAACCCGCTGGTTGATGAACCCGAGATTCGCCCGTTGCATGTCCGAGTGCCACGTGGTGTCAAGGATGGCCAGGTTCTTCGATTGCAGGGAAAAGGCGATTACGGACTAAACGGTGGTGAACCCGGCGACCTTCATCTTCGCATTAAGATTGCCGAGCATGCCCAGTTCCGCGTCAAGGGAACTGACTTGTATTGCGATTTGAAATTGAGCGCTTGGGATGCTGTTTGGGGCAGCAAGAAAACAATCACAACCCTCGATGGTCCTGTCGCCGTTAAAATTCCGGTGGGAACACTGGCTGGATATCGGCTGCGGTTGCGCGGAAAAGGTCTGCCGAACGCCGAAGGGGTTCGTGGTGATTTGTACGCGGTGGTTTCAGTCCAGCTTCGTTTCGTTCAATTCGCCAAAAAAGTCTTCCGCCGGCGCTAACCATCCGGAGCGGAAAAAGATGCAAAAGACGGTCGCATTGACCTTTTGCAACCTTTTGTCTCATATGGAACAAAAGGTTGTACGATAACGACAGGAGGCTTAGGGAGGCTCAGGAGTCTGCGTTGACGTTGCAAGCTCGATCCCTTTACCCTCCCGGCCATGCGAAATATTTTGGTGACCGGCGGTGCGGGCTTTATCGGTTCGAACTTAACTTTGGCTTTGCAAGAAAAGCATCCGGACGCGCGGATCGTCGTGATCGATGATTTTCGCTCGGGTGATTTCAAAAATCTTCAGGGTTATCGGGGCGACTTTGTCGCAGCGGACGTTTCCCGGCTGGATTGGCAGGCGCAGTTTAAGGATTTGATTTTCGACGCTATCTTTCATGAAGCGTCGATTACCGACACCACCGTGCATGACCAACTCCTTCAAGTGCACGACAACGTGGAAGGCTTTCGTCGGCTGCTGGAGTTTGCCGTTCCTCATCACACGCCTGTTGTGTATGCCTCTTCCGCCGCAACCTACGGCATTGGGACGGGGCGCATGAAAGAAGATCAACCAGCCGCGCCCGCCAACGTTTATGCCTTCTCAAAGACCCAGCTCGACAACCTTGCTCGAAGCTACGCTCGGCGTCATCCGTCGTGGAAGATTGCGGGCGTCCGCTACTTCAACGTGTATGGCCCGCACGAGGCGCACAAGAAAGCGGCCGCCAGCATGATTTACCAACTTTACCTCCAGATGAAAGCCGGCAAACGGCCCCGGGTCTTTCGGGCCGGGGAGCAGAAACGTGACTTTGTCTATGTCAAAGACGCCGTGAAAATGACTATGAGCGCTTTGTCAGCGCCGCAAAGCACGGTTTATAATTGCGGTTCCGGCCACGCTTTTTCGTTTAACGAAGTGATCGCCGAACTGAACAAGAGTCTTGGGACAAAGCTTGAACCTGATTATTTCGAAAACCCTTACCCATTCTACCAGCCTCATACCGAAGCCGACCTGACATTGGCCAAGAGTGAGCTAAAGTATAATTCGGAGTATTTGCCCGCAACGGGAATCGCCCATTATGTGGCGCATCTCGAAGGCCGGAACCAATAACGGACAAAAGAAGCTGGCCATTGAAAAGGACCGCCATCGACAGGACCGCCGCGTTTACGCCGCAGAAATGTCATTTTCTCCGCAGTGTCCCGAACTTCTGACGCCTTTAAATGCGCGAACGTTTCTGCAGCGTGACGCTGCGCCTTTTCGACCGGGCAATACTAGTTCCCTAAACCATGAATTGATTTATGCCTGAAACAACAAACACCCCTCCTCGTCGCAAGCGTTCGTCGTGGCTCCGAAAGCTGATGGTCTTCGCCGCCTGTCTGGTGGTTTTGCTCGTGGTTGCTTATTTCACCGTGACGAGTTCAGCGTTCATTCGCCGCGTGGCGCTACCGAGAGTGGGGAAAGCCATCAATGCCGAGCTGGCCGTGCAGGACGTGGCGCTAAGCCCCTTTTCTGGAATGACCTTGCGCAAACTCGTCGTAAAGACGACCGGACCTGATCCCTTGATTGCCGCAGATGAAGTGCGCGTCCGATACAACCTGCGATCGATCCTCCGCGGCAATATCGAAGTGCATGAGGCGTCGCTCATTGCGCCCACGGTCCACATCGTTCAAGAGCCTGATGGTAAGACCAATTTGGATCCGCTCCTAAAAAAGCAGGAGCCAGACAAGCCATCCGATCAGCCGCTGCAATTGGACGTACGAAATGTCGCTCTGAAAAATGCGAATGTTCGCCTGGCCAAAAAGGAAAAGGACGGCGCGAGTCAAACTACTGAACTCAGCAACGTGGACCTCACGCTCGACCAACTTAAGAATGGACAATCAGGGAAACTCACGCTGAGCGCTGGTTTGAATTTGATGAACAACACGCCACCGTCAGCGAAAGGGACGAACGATCTGCTCGAAGGAAAGATGACCGGCGCTTTCACTTTTGCCGTAGATGCCGCGCTGTTGCCGCAAAGCATCAATGGCAACGCGCGTCTCGAAGTCTCCCGTGGTGAGGGAACCTTCAGGGATTTGACCGGGTTAAGCGGAACTTTGCAGGCGGACATGACGCCTGCGGAAATCAAGCAAGTTGCTCTTCGATTCGAGCGCAGCGGCCAAGGCTTGGCCCAATTGGCCCTGAGCGGGCCTCTGAACCTGAACACAACGGAAGGGAGATTGAAATTGGAAGTTCAATCGATCGACCGGAACGTGTTGAACCTTTTGGGCGCGACTCAAGGCTGGGATTTTGGCAATTCGCAGTTGAATTCGACCAATCTAATCGAGATCAGCCAGAAAGGTTCTATGCTCGGCGCGACCGGCCAGTTGATCGGGCGGCAAATTTCGATTCGCCAGAATAATCAGGCGATTCCGACGTTGGACTTGAATGCCGAATACCAAATCAATGTCAACCTTGAGCGGAAGACTGCTTCCGTGCAGACCTTCAATCTTTTGGGGAAACAAAATCAAAGAGATTTGCTGCGCGCATCACTCGATCGTCCCATGAATGTTAACTGGGGCAGCGCCGCTTCTGGCCTGCCGGATTCGACCTTTCAACTCACTCTCCAGGAATTCAACGTAAGCGAGTGGCAAGCGGTGCTTGGGACGAACTTGCCGTCGGGCAAAGTCGATCTGCAATTGAAGTTGCAGTCGCAGAAGGACGGCAAGCAGTTGACCACTCAGCTTGCCGGACAGGTTCGGGAACTCGCGGCGCAGTTCGGCGCCAATGCAATCAAGGATGCGGAAGCAAAATTTGATCTGGCCGGCACAATCGAGGATTTGAAAGTGGTGGACGTGGAAAAGTACAACCTGGAACTGCTGCAACGCAATCAACCGCTCATCAAGGGAAATGGCTCGGCTCGGTATGACCTCTCCAAAAATGAAATCACGTCGCAATCAGTTTCGGAAGCGGCCTTGCCCGCGATTTTATCTCAACTTGCGTTGCCCGACGTGACCGCTTCCAACGGCCATGTCAAGAACACGGTAACCTTCACACAAAAGGCAGACACGCAGTCGGCCATCGGAAACCTCGTGCTGAGCGACTTTACGGGACGATGCGGGGAGTATGGTTTGCAGAACTTTCAGTCGTCGGTCGATTACGACGTGGAGATCGCGCAGCAAGGCGTGGAGATTCGTCGAGGGAATATGACGTTCAGTCAGGCGGGACGATCCGGAGGCGGGCTTGAACTGACGGGGCAATATCATCTCACCAACCAGTCCGGCAAAATCACATTCAAACTGCTCGATCTCAATCAGAACGTCCTGGGGATCGCGCTGGCTCCGTCACTGGGCCAAATGAAATTGATTTCCGCTTCGTTAAATGGCACAGGCTCGGCCACGCACGATCCCAAAGGGGAATCGGCGGTGAAAGCAGCCGTCACTCTGGCCAATTGCGTGATTGACGATCCGCAACGGAATGTTCCTCGCACGCCGCTGCACGCAGAATTGAAATTGGACGGATCGCTTCGTCAGCAACTGGCCGAGCTGCGCCAATGTGTTGTCGCATTGCGTCAGGGGAATGAAAGCGCCGGGAACTTGGACATCACCGGTCGCTACAACCTCACGAACCAAGTCGGACAAGCTTCCTTCAAAGCCGTGAATCTGAATCAGAACGCGCTGCGGCCGGTGCTGGCTTCGGCCCTAGGTGACAACAAATTGGTTTCGATCAACGTGAATGGGAACGGTTCGGCGAGCTGCGATCCGAAAGGCGATTCGGCGATCAACGCAGACGTTGCGATTGCGAATTGGGTGGTCGAAGATCCACAAAAGAAGTTTCCGCGCACTCCGCTGAGCGCGCAATTGAAGATCGACAGTTCGTTGCGCCAGCAGATTCTTGACCTTCGGCAGTTCGCGATCACGCTCTCCCCAACCCAGCGCGCGCAAAACCAGCTTCAAGCCAAGGGCCGCGTGGACATGAATAAAACAAATGCCACGCCCAGCCAGCTCACCATCCAAGCGGAATCACTGGATGTAACGCCGTATTACAATATGTTCGCCGGCAGCGGACAAACGAACACTCCAGCGGCGCCTCAGCCCCCGGCAAACACCAAGCCCGGCGAACCAGAGCCCGTGGAGTTGCCGATTCAGCAGTTGACCGCCGACCTCAAGGTGGATCGCTTTTATTTGCGCGAACTCGCGATCACGAACTTGCGGACGACAGCCAAGATCAACCGCGGAGAAATCACGGTTAAGCCGCTGCAAATGTCCCTGAACGGGGCGCCAGTTAATGCCAGCGCTGTAATGAATTTGTCCGTTCCAGGCTGCAAATACGAACTTGCGCTGGACGCTGACAAGATTCCGCTTGAGCCTCTGGCGAACACCTTTTCGACAAATTCAACTGGACAGTATCGCGGTGAATTAGTGGCTCGAGCTCAGCTCCGAGGAGCTGGAATGACAGGCGCCAATCTTCAGAAATCACTTGCCGGACAACTCTCGTTAAGCCTGACGAACTTGAGTCTCGAAATTGTCGGCAAGAAAACGAAGCGGCTGCTCGAACCGATTGCACTCGTGCTGCGCGTGCCGGAGTTGACGCAAACGCCGTTGAATTGGGTCAACGCTCAAGCAGACATTGGTCAGGGCAAAATTGGCGTCAACCAGTTTGCGGTTTTGAGCCATGCCTTTTTCGCGGAAGGCAAAGGCACGGTGAGCCTTGCCGAAGCGCTAACCAACTCGCCGATCGACATGCCAGTGAACCTGGCCTTGCGCCGTTCGCTGGCTGAGAAGGCCAAGCTTGTTCCTCCAAATGCGCCGACCAACACCGCCTACGTTTCGTTGCCGACGTTTGTGAAATTGGAAGGAACATTGGGCGAGCCGAAAACAGAAATTAACAAGCTCGTCATTTCCGGTCTGCTTTTGCAGTCGGCCGGCAACATCCCGAAAATCGGCGATAAAGCCGGAAGCCTGCTTCAAGGCATCGGTGGAATCTTGAGCGGACAAAAGCCTGCGCCGGCGCCAGGGAATACAAACCGAATCACTCCAACTAATTCACCCGCCCCACCGAAGACGAACCGGTTGAATCCACTCGATTTGCTAGAACTGATTCCGAAAAAGAAGTGAGCGGGACAACTCGCGAACGGCGTTGATGCAGGTCGCGCAAATCTTCAACCGTCGGCTCGCGTGGCACTTTTTTCGACGGGGAACGGTTTCTTCTCATTAACACCCTGCTTGAGCCGGGTGCTTGCACCGTAGCATGGATCACCACCGTTTTGAACGGTTTCGAACAGACCGTCGAAACCGTTCAAAACGGTTCTTATTGCTAACCGAGCTCTAACACCCAGCTAAAGCAGGGTGTTAATGAGAACCGCAAAGGGTGTGAAAGATGCGGGCCAGTTCGTTCTCGGCCGGGAGATCATTCGCCATAACCATTCGTCGGCTTCCTCGTGAGTGCTGAAGCGATGCACTCCGCGCGGCACACGAATGCCCCCAAATGCCTTGCGCTAGGCGATGGCATTGGCTTTGTTGCTCGTGGAGGTCGAAAGCGCATCCGGCGCCTTCGTCCGTCATCCGACGACGCGGTCGATCTTTTCCTCAACATTGACGAACGATTCTTGCACCGTCCTTCGGCCCATGTCCGGCGTCATCGGTCTTATTTGCTGGCGCGCGCTCCGCCCTGAGGCTTGTCTTCGGGGGCGCCGATCACCATGACATCTTCCGTGCCTGTGTCATCTTCTGGGATGCGCATTCCGTAGAACGAACGATACACGAACAAGAGGGCGACAATCAGGAAGAAGATGCCAATGCCTGTCTTCAGACCTTGGTTGGTCATTGTCACGGCAATTTCCACGGCAAGCAGACCGAACAACGTAGTGAACTTGATGACTGGGTTCAGCGCGACCGAGGAAGTGTCTTTAAATGGATCGCCGACTGTATCGCCAACGACGGTAGCGGCATGAAGTTCCGTCCCCTTTTGGCGGAGATCAACTTCGACGATTTTCTTGGCGTTGTCCCAGGCGCCGCCGGCGTTGGCCATAAAAATGGCCTGGAACAAACCGAAGAAGGCGATGCCAATCAGGTAGCCAATGAAGAAGTAAGGGTTAAAGAATGGCAGCGCGAGCGCCAAGCAGAAGACGACAATGAAGATGTTCCACATTCCCTTCTGGGCATAAACCGTGCAGATGCGGACGACCTCCTTGCTGTCTTTCTCGGACGCGGTCTTAGCGTCTAATCTCATATTCTCTTTGATATAGACGACCGCCCGGTAAGCACCGGTCACCACGGCCTGGCAGGAAGCTCCAGTGAACCAATAAATCACGGCGCCGCCTGCGATCAAACCAAGGATGATCTCCGGTTGCACAATGCTCAACTTAGGAATCACGGCGCCAAACAAATTCTCCAACAGAATAATGATGCCGAACACCATTGTGGTTGCCCCAACGACAGCCGTGCCAATCAACACCGGCTTGGCTGTGGCCTTAAATGTATTTCCGGAACCATCGCCCTTCTCGAGCTGATGCTTGGCATTTTCGAAGTCCGGAGTGAAACCGAAGGCGCGCTTTAGCTCGTCACCGACGCCTTTGCGCGATTCGATCTGGCTGAGTTCATAAACCGATTGCGCGTTGTCGGTCACCGGGCCATAGCTATCGACCGCGATGGTCACGGGTCCCATGCCAAGAAACCCGAACGCTACGAGTCCGAACGCGAAAATCGGCGCGGCGAAAAGAAATTTCTGCGGCATCAGCGCGAGCAGCGCCGCGTTCTGGGAAAAGTAATACGCGATGGCCATGAGGAACAGAATGCAAAGTCCCATCCAAAACGCCGAGAAGTTGCCCGCTACAAATCCAGAAAGAATGTTCAACGACGCTCCACCGTGTTTCGAACAGTTCGTCACTTCGCGGACATGACGCGACGTGGTGCTGACGAAAACCTTAGTAAATTCGGGAATTAAGGCCCCCGCGATCGTGCCGCAACTGATAATCACCGACAACACCCACCAAAGGGCCGGCTGTGCCACACCTGCGGCATCCTTGAAATCGCCCAGCAGCAATTTGCTCGCGATGAACGTAATGCCGATCGAGACTGCCGATGTAATCCAAACCAAGTGCGTGAGCGGCGCTTCGAAATCGAAGTCCTTCTTCCCGCCGAACATCGCTTTGCTGATCCCCTCATTTACGAAATAAGAAACCAGCGAAGTCACGATCATCAGCGCACGCATAACGAAGAGCCAGATGATGAGCGTTGCCACAATGGCCGGAGTTGCCGCCAAAGCGAGCGCCAGAAATGCGATCAACGCCACGCCCGTCACGCCGTACGTTTCAAATCCGTCTGCTGTCGGACCGACCGAGTCGCCTGCGTTGTCGCCGGTGCAATCGGCAATCACACCCGGATTCTTCGGATCGTCCTCGGGTAGTTTGAAGACAATCTTCATCAAGTCCGAACCGATGTCCGCGATCTTCGTGAAGATGCCGCCGCAGATACGCAGCACCGAGGCGCCAAGCGACTCGCCGATGGCAAATCCGATGAAACAAGGGCCGACCAGATCGCGCGGCAAAAAAACCAAAATGCAAATCATGAAAAAAAGTTCGACGGCGACTAGCAGAAGGCCGACGCTCATTCCCGAACGGAGCGGAATACTCAACGTTGCCAACGCATTACCCCTCAACGCCGAAAAAGCCGTTCGCGAATTGGCAACGGTGTTGATCCGAATGCCAAACCAAGCCACTCCGTAAGAACCGAGAATGCCAACGATCGACGACAACAGAATGACGATGACATTGAAGGCCACCGTGCCGGATGGAATCGGTTGGTTGTTAGCATCCTTGTGTTCGGTCAGAAAGCCGAAGTAATAGACCATGCAGGCCGCAATCAACGCCCAGAGAATCGCGAGGAACTTGCCTTGAGTGAACAGATAAGTTTTGCATGTCTCCCATATGATGTTGGAGACGTTCCGCATGGATTCGTGGACCGGGAGATTTTTGGTTTGCGTGTATTGGACCAACCCAAAGATTGCGCCGACAACGCAAATCGCGATTCCCAAATACATGAGCGCGAGACCGCTAACTCCTCCTAAACCCTCAAATTTGACCTGACCCAGATCGGGGATACGGATATCGGCTTCCCCGGCGAAAACCGGGTTAAGCAGTTGAAACGCTAAGAGAACGAACCCGTACCACCACAGCTTGCGTTTAAGCATACGTTTGATGACAGTAACTTTTAAATGTTAAATGATTACGATTAATTGACCAATGAGCGTCCAGCTCCGATTGAGCGCCTCAGCCAGTATTGAATGGCATTGAAGGTGTCAAGCCGATTCCTGACAGAGCCAGTTATCTAACATACATCCCGCAGATTCAAAAATTATTTTCGCGCTAATTATTTAACTTCGGTTGCTCTTCAATCTTTCGAACAAGCTAAAGATTGGGGCAAGCTTCCCAATAGGCTTTGCTATAGGCTACAATGACGGCGCCGTCCCAAGGCCTAATCTCCCAGTGCACGAACCTTCGAGAAAAACCTTGCGGCTTAAATACCTTACAGCCAGAGGATTTCGCGGATTTCGGCATCGCCATTTAATTTAATTTAACGCAAGGACGCAAGGACCCAAAGACGCGAGGATTCTATTTGGAGCGTGAGCGGCTTCGGCTTGGTGACTTTGCGCCTTTGCGTCTCCGCGTCTTCGCGTTAAGTCCGTTCATTCATCGGACTCGCGTGACCGTTCCGTCGTGAGCGACTTCGATTTCTTTTGCTCCGGTTGGAATGGGTGCTTTGACCAGTTTGCCTCCGGGCCAGTTGACCCAAATAGATCGTGACGTTTCGGTCATGCTCATGACTTGGACGGCGCTGTCCTGCGACCAATAACCGCTACCTGCGTGGATTTCCCGGACCGCGC
>Ga0194121_10000780_pt1 | contig 55418 bp, 42 predicted proteins | sample TA2MahCa50mmetaG_FD_148609 | JGI IMG/M metagenome (GOLD analysis project Ga0194121, IMG submission 148609) | Freshwater microbial communities from Lake Tanganyika, Tanzania - TA2015020 Mahale Deep Cast 50m | ecosystem: Environmental > Aquatic > Freshwater > Lake | place: Tanzania: Lake...
CACGCCGGGCCCAGCGCCGGGTGATCTTGTTCTTCTGGCCAACCCGGGCTTCGTCGGCGAACCAGATCTCTATGCGCTTGCCTGCCGCCGCGCCGCGCGCGATCTCCGCCAGACGGGCCGGGAAGTCTTTTTAAAAATCTCCAGCGCCGCTGGGTTCTGCGCATGATGACGGGGCCGTGCCGACAGTTTGCGATAGCCCATCGCCTTCAGCACACGGCCCAATGTCGTCTCCGAGACCGTGATCCGGAACTCGTCCCAGACCCATTGCACGAGATCGACCAGCCGCCAGCGCACCACGCCATGCACCGCCGGGATCGGGCCGGCCTCGATCATCCGGGCCAGCGCGGCGCGGTGCGCGGCCTTGAGCAGCGGCGGCTGACCAGGCGCCTTGCGATCGAGCAGACCTTTCGGCCCCTCGGCGTTGAAGCGCTCCACCCAATCGCGCACGATCTGACGGCCGACACCGCCGACCGCCGCCGCTTCCGTGCGGCTGCCCCCGGCGTAGATCGTCGCCAGCGCCAGAAGACGGCGCGCCTGGTTGGCATCGTCGCTTGTCCGCGCCAGGCGGCGAAGTTTATCGGCATCGAAGTCGCGACGCAGCGGCAAAGCAGTCGACATGGCGAACCTCCTGGGTTCGCCCCATTGATTCAGACTTTCGCCTTCTTGGGAATCCCCCGCGTGACGCTCAGCGAGTCGCGATCATTGCCGGTTGGTATGAGTCCGCGGACGCGGCCTTGCCGGGGCTGACGGCCCGGGGGCCGTCCAGCAGGGGTCAACCAATCGTTAATCGTCAGTGGATAGACTGCGGCCGCGACCTCGTTCTGCCGGTGTCCACGCATGCTCTACGACTTGCTCAACAAACAAAGGTTCCGAGGCCCCGGAAGCCAGTCGACTCCCGGAGACTATCACCGCCGGGTCAGGCTCTTCATGGAGCAGCAGCGCGCCGATGCGGCGGCGCTGGTGGCGGGCAGCGTCGAACTGATCGACCTGGGCGCCGCGGTCGGTGGGCTTGGCGGCGCCCGCGAGCAGGCCGTGAAGCTGTCGGCCAGCATGATTCGGCGCGCACTCCGGCCGCAGGACCTTCTGGTTCCGAACGATGACGGGTCGTTCATCGTATTGTTTCATGGCCGTCCGGCCGCGGAGGCACATGCGCTGGCCGAGCGTATCGCGTCGGACGTCTCCAACGTGCTGAGCCAGACCCCGGCAACGCGCTCCTTTGTCGCCCAGGGCATGGCCCTCGAGATCGAGGAAGAGCTGGCGCTCACCCCCGTCGCCTCGATCGACGACCTGGTCCAGGTGTTCAGGCGCGCACGCGAGGCGCACAAAATCAAAGAGCGCGCGCGCGTGCGCGCCGCCAGCGCCGGCGATGGTCTGAGCTTTCTGCCCGTGCTCAACATCCAGTCGCGCGCGATTGCGCTTTACGAGGCGCGCCTGACGGAGGCGGCCACCGAAGGCAAGACACGCGACATCTCGTATGCGGGCGAGAGTCCGGCGCTGTCAGCCGAGGTCAGCGTGCGCGCCGTCGAAGGTCTCGGCGCGCTGTGGCGTGAAGCCGATGCAGCGCCCGCCCTGCCCCTGGTGCTCCTGCCGGCGCGCTCGACCACGCTGATCAATCCCCTGTACCGCGCCAACTTGGCCGACGCTCTCACCGCGCTCGGCGAGAGGCGCAGGAGGCGCGTCGTGCTGGCGCTGTTCGGATTCGCAGCCGGCGCCGCAGGGCGCGAGCTCGCCCAGCTCGTGAACGTGCTGAGCGGCCTCGACGTCAGGATTGCCGTGCGCGTTGGCACGGACGAATCCGAAATGTCCGCCGCCGCCGCGGCACACGCCCTGTTCGTGACGCCTGTCGGTCTCCTCGCCCGGCCGGCCGCCGCGGCCGGATTGGACCGGTTCGCGCAGTCCGCCCGCGCGCGCAATCTGCGCTCGCTGTATTCCGGTGCGGCAACCGTGAACGAGGCCGCCTGCGCGCGCACCGCTGGTTTCGGCTACGTCAGCGGACCAGGCGTCATGCGCGGCTTCCCGCAGCCGGGTCCGCGCTACTGCCTGGGACGCCTGCTGGGCGCCTAAGTCTATTCGATCGTCGCCGCGCGCCGCACGCTGTCGATCATCGAGGTGCGCATCAGGAACTTCTTGGCTGCGACCGGGTCGGCCGCCGTGCGCCGAACCTCGTCGAGACGCTGACTGCGCACGGCCGGATCGCGCTCTTCGAGCATTTGCTTGTTGCGGATCGATTGCGCCTGGACGTGCTCGATATTGGTCTGCCGCCGCTGGCGCACATAGCGGTCGAGCAGGGCGATCGGGGCCTCGCCGCGCAGCACCTGCCCGAGCTTGTCGGCGAGATTGACTGCGTCGTGGATGCCGCTGTTCAGCCCCATGCCGCCCAGCGGATTGTTGATGTGCGCCGCGTCGCCGGCGAGCAGCACGCGGCCGCGGCGGAAATCGGCGGCGACGCGCTGATGCACACGATAGATGCTCTTGTAGGGCACGTCGAAGGTGCCGGGCTTCGGATGAAATCCCTGCAGCCGCGCCTCGACGAACTCGGCGGACAAGATCGTGTCCTCCGGAACCGAGGCGTCGACGGGAAAGGCCATGCGCCAGATACCGGGCGGTCCCAGATGCGGCATGATGAAGATGGCGACCCATTCGACCGGATCGGCGATGTAGGCATTGCCCGTGTAGCCGTGCCGGCCGAGATCCTCGGTCGTGCTCGCGACCAGGAAGATCTCGGGCCAGGTGAAGCCCTCGAACGCCATGTCGATCGCCTTGCGCACCTGGCTTCTTCCGCCATCGGCGCCGACGAGGAAGGCCGCCTGCAATCGTTCGCGGCCGTGCGGTCCGACGACCTCGATACCGACGCCGTCATCGTCCTGCGTCATGGACTCGAAGCGCGTCGAAAAGCGTACCTCGCCACCCGCGGCAAGCACGGCCTCGAGCAGGATCGGCGTCAGCTTGTGCTGCTCGCAATGCAGCCGAAACGGATAGGGGGTCTCGCCCTTGAGCAACCCCAGATCGAATTGCGCGACGACGCCGAGGCGGCGGTCGCGGATCTGCCATTGCGGCACAGGAATGCCGATCGCGCGCAGCTTGTCGCCGACACCGAGACCGTCGAGCATCTCGACCGTCGGCGGATGGTAGGTGCCGGCGCGCAAGTCGACGGTCAACGCCGCCTCGGCCTCGACGACGAGCGCCGGTATCCCCCGACGCACCAAGCCCAGCGCGGTTGCGAGACCGGTCGGACCGGCTCCAGCCACCACGACCCGATCGGCTTGCCCCATGAAAGCTCCGGATATGTCCGCGACGCGCAACGCGCGCCGGTTTGACAGTGCACTGACGGTTTCCGTACCATCCGGCCGATTCAAGACGGGTGTCAAGATGGATGGGCGCCGAGCCAATGGGCGCGATGACGGCGGTCGACATGCCGATCTGTCGCGGCAGATGAACCTTGCGTCGCTCGACCAGGGCGCGCTGCTCGGCGGCGATGCCGCGTTGCTCTACCGCCGGCCCGGCTTCCTGTTGCGCCATTGCCATCAGATCGCGGTCGCGATCTTCGTCGAGTCGTGCCGACGCGAAAAGCTGACGCCCGGGCAGTTCGGCAGCCTGTTCCTGATCGCATGCTATCCCGGCATCGACCAGCGCACGCTGGCCGACCGCATCGGCCTCGACCGGTCGACCACGGGGGCGATCGTCAATCGTCTGGCGCAACGCCGTCTGATCCGGCGGCACGTCAGGCGCGGCGATCGGCGCAGCCGCGCCTTGGCATTGAGCGCCCTCGGCCGCCGGCTGTTGGCGGACGCACGGCGCTCGGCCGGCGAAGCGCAGCGCCGGCTTCTGTCTCCGCTCGCGCTGGCCGAGCAGACGATCCTCCTGCAATTGCTGACGCGCCTGGTCGTCGGCCATGCCGCGGTCAGCCGCGCGCCGTTCAGGCCATTGCTCGACGCGGGCCTTCGGCCAGCTAGAAAGCGCCGGCCCGACATGAGGGCGCAACCCGCTCTGGCCGGCGGCACATCGTGAACCCGCCAAGCTTCGAGCCGGATCGCGTCTTCGCCGAGGCCTACCAGAGATTCGAGGCCGGCGACTTCGCAACGGCCGAGCAACGCTGTCGCGACCTGCTGCGTCAGCAGCCGCGTCATGCGCTCGGCCTTTACCTGTTGGGCACGCTGGGTCTGCAGGCGGGGCGGCTGGACGATGCCGAGCGGCTGCTGCGCGAGTCGATCCGGATCGACGCGCAGATCGGCGCCACGCACAACAACCTCGGGCTCGTGCTCGACCGTGCCGGCCGGTATGGCGAGGCAATCGATGCCTTCCGCCGCGCGATCGAACGTGAAGCCGACGTCGCCGGCTTCCATTCGAACCTGGGCATGGCGCTCGCGCATTTCGGGAGTCTGGAGGACGCCGCCATGGCGTTCCGCTCGGCGCTGCGGCTGCAACCCGGCGATGCCACGGCAGCGATCAATCTCGCCAATGCGCTCGCCGAGCTCGGCGACGACGGAGCCGTCGCCGCCGCGCGGCGCGCGCTCGAACTGGCGCCGCAAAGCGCCAAGGCCATGGGTGCGCTGGGTGCGGCGCTCATGCGCCGCGGCGAGCTGGACGAGGCAGCCGCGGTGCTCGATCGGGCCGTGGCGCAGAATCCCAATCTCATCGAGGCGCGCCTCAACCGCGCGACGATTCCACGCCTGCAGGGACGGCTGGCCGAAGCCGAACGCGCCATCCGCGAAGTGCTGGGCGTGCGCGAGGACCTGGTTGCAGGTCACCACAACCTCGCCGCCATCCTCGAGGAGGCCGGCAGGCTGAGCGAGGCAGAGCAGGAGTATCGCCGCGTCCTCGAGCTGCAGCCGGACCATGTCGACGCGCTGCTCAACCTGATGCTGCTGTGTCAGCGCCAGGGACGCGGCGAGGAACGGGACCACCTGCTGGACGAGCTGATCAGGGTGAACCCCCAGCAGCCGATCGCACGCGCGCGCATCCGACACGCCATGATGCAGGTCGTACCGGCCTGGCACGTGCCGATGATGAACGACGAGCTGCGCAATGCGGCCTACGAGCAGGCGATCCGGCGCGCCGTGCCGGGCCGGCACGTGCTCGACATCGAAACCGGCGGCGGACTGCTCGCTCTCATGGCCGCGCGGGCCGGCGCAACGCAGGTGACCGCCTGCGAGGCGGTGCGCGCGGTTGCCGCCCGCGCCGCGCAGATCGTCAAGCACAACGGCCTCGATCGTCAGGTCCGCGTCATCGCTCGACGCTCGACCGACCTCGAGATCGGAGTTCACATGGCAGAAAGAGCCGACGTGCTGGTGTCCGAGATCCTGTCGAGCGATGCCATCGCCGAGGGTGCGCTGCCGACGATCGAGGATGCCAAGGCGCGCCTGCTCAAGCCCGGCGCCGTGATCATCCCCGCCAGGATCGCCATCCGCGCCGTTCTGGTCGGCGGCGGCGAGATCGAGGCCTTGACCCATGTCGGCACGGTGGCAGGTTTCGACATGCGTCCGTTCAATGAGCTGGGCCAGGCCGTCGTCGCCGGGCAGTTTCACAAGTTCAGCTTCGACGAGCTGAGCGGCCGTTTCGACGTGTTTCGCTTCGATTTCATGGCGGCCGAGCGGTTCCCCCACGAACGGCGCCACATCGATCTGAAGACGACGCGCGCGGGACGCGCCGTCGGCGTGCTGCAATGGCTTCATCTCGACCTCGACGGCGAGGCCACGCTGGAGAACCATCCCGGGCTCAACGTTCCGGCGTGGCAGCAGGTGCTGCATTGCTTTGCCGAACCCGTCGCCTTGGCCGCCGGCGCGACGATCCGGGTCTATGCCGAGCACACGCGCACGCGCTTCCTGATCTGCATGGTTGGCCACGGTTGACTGCATAGTCCGTTTGGCCGATTTGCCCCCATGCTCTCAGCGGTATAGGCTCTGCCGCTCCCGTTCCGCCCCTGAAAGGCCCGCAATGAACACGTTTACCACGCGTCCGGAGATCCTCGGCACCTTCGGCGTCGTTGCGTCCACCCACTGGCTCGGCACTGCGACCGGCATGGCCATCCTGGAAAAGGGCGGCAACGCCTTTGACGCCGGCGCCGCCATCGCCTTCGTGCTGCAGATCGTCGAGCCTCATCTGTGCGGGCCGGGCGGCGATGCGCCGATGATCGTGCGCGATGCCAGGCGTCAGAAGATCGAGGTCATCTGCGGCCAGGGCACGGCACCCGCGGCTGCCACGATCGGCAAGTTCCACGAGCTCGGCCTCGATCTGGTTCCGGGCACGGGCTTCCTGCCAGCCGTGGTGCCCGGCGCGTTCGGCGCCTGGATGCTGCTATTGCGCGACTACGGCACGATGAAGCCGGCCGACGTGCTGATGCCCGCTATCGAGTTCGCGCGGAAGGGCTATCCGCTGGTCGCGCGCATCCCCGAGGGCATTGCCGGCGTGCGCGAGCTGTTCGAGCAGGAGTGGCCGAGTTCCGCCGCCGTTTATCTCAAGGACGGCAAGATCCCCGCGCCCGGCACGCTGTTCCGCAACCCCGACGCGGCGGCGACCTATGAGCGCATCGTCAAGGAAGCCGAAGCCGCCGGCGGCAGCCGCGAGGCCCAGATCGAGGCGGCGCGGCGCGCCTGGTACGAGGGCTTCGTCGCCGAGGCGATCGACAAGTTCTGCCGCAGCTTCGAGGCCATGGACGTGTCGGGCCGGCGCCATCGCGGCCTTCTGACCGGCGACGACATGGCGCGCTGGCGCGCCACGGTCGAGGCGCCGGTGACCTACGACTACGGGCGCTACACCATGTGCAAGTGCGGGCCGTGGAGCCAGGGCCCGGCGCTGCTGCAGCAGCTCGCCCTCCTCAAGCGCATCGGCCTCGACGGTAGCGACCCGGTCGGCCCGGACTTCGTGCATGCCGTCGTCGAAACGTCGAAGCTCGCCTTTGCCGACCGCGAGGCGTTCTACGGCGATCCTGATTTCGTCAAAGTGCCGATCGAGACATTGCTGTCCAATGCCTACAACGACCAGCGCGCCAAGCTGATCGGCAAGGACGCCTCGATGGCGCTCCGGCCCGGCGAGATCGCCGGCTATGGCGGACCGGTCGACCAGCGCGCCGCCGAGCGCCTGAAGCTCAAGGACGGCGTGCCGGGCGTGCTCGGCGGGCCGACCGCGCGGGCTGGCGCCGGCGAGCCGACCATGGCACCGACGCGGCCGCTGCCCGGCGTCGGCGAGCCGACGACAGCACAGCAGCGCGCCGTCGCCGGCGACACCGTGCATTTCGACGTGGTCGACAGGGACGGCAACATGATCTCGGCGACACCGAGCGGCGGCTGGTTCCAGAGCTCGCCGGTCGTGCCCGGCCTCGGCTTCCCGCTCGGCACGCGCGGCCAGATGTTCTGGCTGTTCGACGGCCATCCGACGTCGCTCGCGCCGCGCAAGCGGCCGCGCACGACGCTGACCCCGTCACTCGCGCTGCGCGACGGCGAACCCTACGTCGCTTTCGGCACGCCGGGCGGCGACCAGCAGGAGCAGTGGAGCTCGCTGTTCTTCCTGCACCACGCGCATCACGGCATGAACCTGCAGCAGGCGATCGACTGCCCCGCCTTCCACACCGAGCACTTCCCGAGCTCGTTCTGGCCGCGCGCCGCGCGTCCCGGCGTCGTCGTCGTCGAGGGCCGCATGCCGGACAAGACTGTCAAGGAACTGCGCCGCCGCGGCCACGAGGTCGAGATCGGCGGCGATTGGAGCGAAGGCCGCATCAGCGCCGCGGCGCGCGACGGCGAGGTGCTCAAAGCCGGCGCCAACCCGCGCGGCATGCAGGGCTACGCGATCGGGCGGTAGCCCGTCGGTTCTCAAGGGCGGTCCCCCTAAGGGGCTCAGCATGCTGAGCCCCTAGGGCACGATCGAAGCTACCGACGCCCTTTGCGCTTGGCCTTGCCCTTGGTCTTCGATGCGCTCTTCCGCGCCGCCGCCCTGCGCGCGGGAGCAGCCTTCGCAGCAGGTGCGGCCTTTGCCGCGATCGCCTCGATCTCGACGAGCCAGGCAGGATTGGCGAGACCGGCGACCAGCACCAGCGTCGAGGCCGGCGCCGCGTCGCCCATCAGGCGCGTGCGGATCTCGCGCGCCCGCACGATGGCGGAGCCGTCCATCATGAAGGTTGTCAGCTTGACGATGTCGCTCGTCTTCATGCCGGCCGCCTCGACCACGCCGATGACGTTGCGCAGCGCCATTTCGTATTGAGCCTCGAAGCCCTCGACCAGCGTGCCGTCCGCGCGGACGCCGACCTGCCCCGACACCGTGAGCCAGCGCGCGCCGGGCGCGGTCACGATGCCCTGGCTGTAACGTGAAAACGGCGCCGGTACGGTGCTCGGATTGAGCCGCTTGTTCATGAAGTCCTCCCTCCCGCGACGATGACGAAACGGCCAATGGTAGCGGCCTCGCGGTCGGACGTCATCCGACGAGACGCATCGCCGGGCCGGGCGCTGCTTGATCTTGATCAAGGCCGGTCGGCATGCATCGTGCCAGCAATAAAGCATGGCTGGCCTCCCGCTCAGGATGGATTGGCTGTCGGCGGCAATATTCGCCGGAGTCCTTGTCGCTATCGGTTTTGGCTGGGGCCTGTTCTACTGGCATATTTCGACCATGCGCGAGGCGACTTTGAGCCGCGCCGGCGCCGTCGCGGCCGCACAAAGCCGGACATTGCGCGAGCATGCCGAACAGGCCTTCACGTCCGCCGCCTATGCATTCCGCTCGCTCGATCGTCAGCCCGAGCGGGCGGGAATCCAGTTCGGCGACGACGGTCTGGTCACTCATGCCCTTCTGCGCCGGCTCAGAGACAGCTCGCCGTTGTTCGAAGGCATCGGCGTCGTCGATGTCCAGGGCAGGGTTTCGGTCAGCGCCGACAGCGACCCTCCATCGGCCGTGGATCTGACCGACCGCGACTATTTCCGGGCCCATCGCGACAATCCTCAACTCGATATGCTGATCGGAACCCCTGTGGTCACGCGACCAAGCGGCACGACGGCAATTCCGGTCTCGCGCCGGCTTGACGATGAACTCGGCAGGTTCAGAGGCATCGTCGCGGCGCGCCTGCGACCGTCATACTTCGAGCAGCTCTACCGATCGGTCGGCGCCGATCATGTGTCGCTGCTACTCGCCGACGGCACGCCGCTGGTCAGCCTGGCGGTATGGCAGCCGGACGACGAGGTGGCTCGCCTGGCGATGACCCGATGGGCGAGCGGTCTACCCGGGCCGGACGAGGGCGTTCTCGAAACCACGATTCCCCTCGCCGGCGGCCCGCAGCTGGTCGGCTATTCGCGATCCCGGCAATACCCCATTGCCGTTGCGGTCGGCTTCGGCATGGACACGCTGCTGTCGGGCTGGCGACGAGAGCGCGACATCCTGGCCGCGATGGCACTCGCCTCGACCGCGGCCATACTGCTGCTGACAGTGTTGCTGCTATGGCGCATTCGTCGGCAGTGGCTCTTGACGGCCGCCCTCGCCCAGGCGCGCGACAGCGCAAACGAAGCACGCGTCGCTGCCGAGACAGCAAACCGATCCAAGTCGGACTTCCTCGCACACATGTCCCATGAGCTAAGGACGCCGTTGAACGCCATCATCGGCTTCAGCGACATGATGGCCCGTCAGATGTTTGGTCCGCTGGGTGCGCCGCGCTACATTGAATACGCTCGAATCATCGGCAAGAGCGGTCTCCATCTCCTGTCCATCATCAACAGCATTCTCGACTTGACCAAAGTCGACGCCGGCAAATGGGAAATCGAACCCGTTCCGACTGACTTGTCCGAGTTGGCGATAGATCTGCGCACGCTGACGGCTGGACGTGCCGAGGCGCACGACGTCAAAGTTATCATCGACATGCCGCCGAGCGCAGCCAAAGTTACGACGGATCGGCGCCTTCTGCTCCAAGTCCTGGTCAACATCGTGACCAACGGGATCAAGTTCACGCCCGCCGGCGGTTCCGTGACTGTCTCCGCCCACATCGCGCCTGACACAGTTTCCATTGTCATCGCGGACACCGGCGTAGGCATGACGCCGGAGGACATCACAAAGGCGCTGCAGCCGTTCGGCCGGGCCAGCGGCATCCTCGCGCGGAAATATCACGACACCGGTCTGGGCCTGCCCCTGTCCAAGCGATTCGTCGACCTCCTCGGCGGGCGACTGGAAATCGACAGCGCGCCGGGACGGGGCACGCGCGTGACGGTCCACCTGCCGTTGGTAGCGCCGCAGCCCCCGGTCACGTCGCGCTGATTTCTGGCTCGCGAACGTGCGCCGGAGCCGACGCGACCTCGGCCGTGCGCGTCCATCCCGGCCGCATCTTCCAGCGCTTCCGCAGCCGGCCACGATCAGCCATGATGGCGGCAAGAACGGGGGCAACGAGAATTCGGCCATGCCCGACACGGGCGCGCTAGCGATCGTCGCGGGACTGCTCTGCTGGACCGGCCCGGTCTCGCCGGAGCCGCTTGGCGGCGGTCTCAGCAACACGAACTACACGGTGCGCGACCGCGGCCGCCGCTTCGTCGTGCGCATCGGCACCGACATGCCCATGCACGGCGTCATGCGCTTCAATGAGCTGAACGCCTCGCGGGCGGCCTACCGCGCGGGCCTGGGGCCCGAGGTCGTGCACTGGCAGGCCGGCGTGCTGGTGATCGCCTATGTCGAGGGCCGCACGCTCACGGCCGACGAGGCGCGTGCGCCGGCGATGGTGCCGCGCGTCGCCGACATCATCCGCCGCTGCCACCGCGACGTTACCCAGCACATCAGCGGCCCCGTGCTGATGTTCTGGCCGTTCCACCTCGCGCGCCATTACGCCAGTCTGCTGCGTGCGGGCGGCAGCCGCCATGCGTCCGACATGCCGAACCTGCTCGACGCCGCCGAGCGGCTGGAGCGCGCGGTCGGCCCGATCGCGCCCGTGTTCGGTCACAACGACCTGCTCGCCGCGAACTTCATCGACGACGGTCGCCGGCTCTGGTTGATCGACTGGGAGCACAGCGGATTCTCGAGCCCGCTGTTCGATCTCGCCAATTTCGCGTCCAACAACGAGCTCGCGCCGGACGCGGAGACTGCGCTGCTCGACGCCTATCTTGGCGCCGCGCCCGACCGCGACTTCCGCCGCCGCTACGCCGCCATGACCTGCGCCTCGCTGCTGCGCGAGGCGATGTGGGGCATGACCTCGGAGATCCATTCGCCGATCGAGCACGATTTCGCCCGGTACGCCGACGACTACCTGGCGCGGTTCGAATGGGCCTGGTCGCGCTTCCGCGACGAGTGGTCGGCATGACGGCGCTGCCGCGCCACGCCCGCGCCGTCATCATCGGTGGCGGCATCATCGGCTGTTCGACCGCCTATCATCTCGCGCGCTGCGGCTGGCGCGACATCGTCCTGCTCGAGCGCAAGAAGCTGACCAGCGGCTCGACCTTTCACGCGGCCGGCCTGGTCGGCCAGCTGCGCACCTCGGCGAACATCACCAAGCTCCTGACCTACTCCGTCGAGCTCTACGGCCGGCTCGAGGCGGAAACGGGCCAGGCCACGGGCTGGAAGCAGTCGGGCGGCCTGCGCCTGGCGTGCACCGAGGCGCGCATGATCGAGCTCAAGCGCCAGGCGACCACGGCACACAGCTTCGGTCTCGCGGTCGAGGTGCTGACGCCGCGTCAGGCGCTCGACCTGTGGCCGGCGATGACGATCGACGACGTGATCGGCGCCGTCTTCCTGCCGACCGACGGCCAGGCCAATCCCTCGGACATCACGGCGGCCCTCGCCAAAGGTGCGCGCACTGCCGGCGTCAGGATCATCGAAGACTGCCCCGTCACCGCAATCCGCGGCAGCGCCATTGGCAGCGCCGGCCGGCGCGGGACCGGCGTGTCGACGCCGCTTGGCGATGTCGACTGCGAGGTCGTGGTCAACTGCGGCGGACAATGGGCGAAGGAGATCGGCAAGCTGGCCGGCGTCGCAGTGCCGCTTCAGTCGGTCCAGCACCAGTACCTGGTGACCGAGCCGATTGCCGGACTGCCGCGCAACCTCGCGACGATGCGCGACCCCGATCGCCTGATCTATTTCAAGGAAGAGGTCGGCGGCCTGGTGATGGGCGGCTACGAGCTCAACCCGATCCCCTGGGCGCTCGATGGCATTCCCGCCGGCTTCCACTTCACGTTGCTGGACAGCAACTGGGATCACTTCGAGCCGCTGATGAGCCAGGCGCTCGCGCGCGTGCCCGCGCTCGAGACGGCCGGCGTCAAGCAGCTGATCAACGGCCCGGAATCCTTCACGCCCGACGGCAATTTCATCCTCGGCGAGGCACCCGAGCTGCGCAATTTCTACGTCGGCGCGGGCTTCAATGCGTTCGGCATCGCGTCGGCCGGCGGCGCCGGCAAGGCGCTCGCCGAATGGATCGCGGGCGGCGAACCGCCGATGGATTTGTGGCCGGTCGACATCCGCCGCTTCGGCCAGCCGCACCGCGACGACGCCTATGTGCGCACGCGCACGCTAGAGGCCTATGGCAAGCACTACACGGTGGCCTGGCCGCACGAGGAGTACGACAGCGCGCGGCCGCGCAGCGTGTCGCCGCTCTACCGGCAGCTCAAGGATGCCGGCGCCGTATTCGGCTCCAAGTTCGGCTGGGAGCGGCCGAACTGGTTCGCGGGAGCGGGCGAGACTGCAGTCGATCAGCCGAGCTTCGACCGCGCCAACTGGTTCGACGCGGTCGGACGCGAGCACCGGGCCGCGCGCGAGCGCGTGGCGCTGTTCGACCAGAGCAGCTTTGCCAAGTTCGACGTGACCGGCCGCGACGCCGAGCGGGCACTCGGCTGGATCTGCGCCGGCAACGTCGCGCGGCCGCCCGGCACGCTGGTCTATACCCAGATGCTCAATGCGCGCGGCGGCATCGAATGCGACCTGACCGTGTCGCGCCTGGCCGACGACCATTACTATATCGTCACCGGCACGGCCTTCGCGACGCATGACCGCTCATGGATCGAGCGCAACATCCCGGCCGGTCTCGACGCCAGCATCCGCGACGTGACCTTGGACTATGCGACCCTGGTGCTGATGGGGCCCCGGGCGCGCGCCGTGCTGGCGCAGGTCACGCAGGACGACGTGTCGGGCGAGGCGTTCCCGTTCGGCCGCGTTCGGGAGCTTGCGATCGCCGATGCGCGCGCGCGCGCGCTGCGCGTCACCTATGTCGGCGAGCTCGGCTGGGAACTGCATGTGCCGGTCGCCAAGGCAGCGGCCGTCTATGCGGCGCTGATGGCGGCAGGCGCGGCGCATGGCATCACCAACGCCGGCTACCGCGCCATCGAATCCCTGCGCCTGGAAAAAGGCTATCGCGCCTGGGGCGCCGACATCGGGCCCGACTACACGCCGCTCGAGGCCGGCCTCGGCTGGGCGGTCAAGTTCAAGTCGAATCTGCCCTTTCTCGGCCGCGAGGCGCTCGAGCGCCAGCGCGCCACGCCGCTGACGCGGCGGCTTGCCTGCTTCACGGTCGAGGATCCCGCGGTCACGCTGCTCGGCCGCGAGACGATCTACCGCGACGGCGAGCGGGTCGGCTGGCTCAGCAGCGCCGGCTGGGGCTACACGGTCGGCGTCAACGTCGGCTACGGCTATGTCCGCGCAGCGGACGGCGTCAGCGATGACTATCTCGCGAGCGGACGCTACGAGCTCGAGGTCGCAACCAGGCGCGTGCCGACGCGTCTGCACATGACGGCGCTCTACGATCCCACGGGCGCACGGATCAAGAGCTAGCGGTCGAAAGCAAAAAAACCCTTCCCCGCCGCAGCGGGGAAGGGTTTTCCGAAAACCGAACTGTGGGTTGTCAGCTCGTCTGCTGGATCGCCGACAAGAGCCACGTGCCGCCGCGGTGACGCATGAAGGTCCAGATCTCCGTGCGCTCGACGCGATCGGTCTTGCTGCCGTCGACGACGCGGCCGGAGGCCGTCTCGACCGTGTAGTCGATCGCGCTGAAGCGGATCGCCACGGACGCGTACTCGGTATTGCCTTCGGCCCAGGCCTCGGCAATCGAGCCCTGCTCGAGCTTGACGTCCTCGGCCATGCTCTTGATGCCCTGGCTCGCCTCCTCGGAGAGCTGCTCGGAGAAGTAGGAGAGCATCTCGGGCGTGATGTGCTGACGCAGCGCGCCGAGGTCGGCCTTCGACCAAGCGGCCTGGACCGCGACCAGCATCTGCTCGAAGCGGCCGAGATCCGCGTCATTCACGCCGATCTCGTCAGCACCGCCATCGCGGCCGGCCGGCGCGGCTGCGCCACCCGTTCCGGTCGAGGCTGTCGGGTTGAGATCGAGCGCGCCCCGCTGCATCGGCCCGCCGGCGCCGGCAAATGCCGGCTGGCCTTCCTGCTGCGCCTGCTGGCGCCGCCGGAAGAAGCTGATGATCAGGTAGGCCACGCCCGCGATGAGCGCGATCTGGAGCAGCATGCCGAGGAAACCCGCGCCGCCTTCGGGGAAGAAGCTGCCGAAGCCGCCGCCGAACAGCAGGGCGCCGATGCCGGCGCCGAGCAGGCCGCCCATCATGCCGGCCATGAACGGATTGCGCTGGAACCAGGATTGCTGCGCGGCCGCCGGGGCCGTGGCCTGACCCGGCCGCGCGGCTTGAGTCTGAGCGGCCTGCGGTTGCGTCGTGCTGCGCTCCATCGGCCGCGCCTGATTGGGCGCGGTCTGGGTCTGCGGCACCGATTGCTCCGTGCGCGAGCCGCGGCTGCCCTGGCTCGACGACCTGCCGGCCGCGGCTTCCGCCAGCGCCGGCGCCAAGGCCAGCAACAGCGCGCCGACCAGCAACAGGCCGGTTCTGAATTTGTTGGTCATGTGTGGCTCCTTCCCAGGAGTTTAAGACGAACAATAGATAGGGGATTATACGGGGTTTGTGAAGCCCCTCCGATTCGCCCCTGATGAGAAAGCTCGGCGAATCGCAAGCGGTTGACAGACCCGTGACCAAGTCCAGCTGCACCGCTCGTTGTTCGGCGTCAGTCGCGCGCGCACGCCTTGAACAGATCGAGCACGCTGCCGCGGACGTCCTGGTCGCCAATCCGGTAGAAGGCGCGCACGAGCTTGAGGGTCTCGGGCCTCCTCAGCAGGTCGGCGTAGCCACCGCCGGCCGGCTTCGCCGTCTTGCCGCGCCGGCGCGACGCCTTGGGCTCGGCCGGTGCGCCACCCGCCGCGTAGGTGTCATAGAAGTCCGAAATGGGCACGCTCAGCACCCGGGCAAGCTGATAGAGCTTGCCGGCAGAGACCCGGTTGGTGCCGCGCTCGTATTTCTGGACCTGCTGGAAGGTCAGGCCCAGCGCGCGGCCCAGGCGCTGTTGGCTCATGCCGAGCAGGGTTCGACGCATGCGGATTCGATTGCCGACATGAATATCGATCGGATTGGGTCCGTCGACCCCGACCCGCCCGCGCTTGCCGGCCATACCACCCTCCCCCGGGGTTACGGGAGGGATTCAATCACACCGAATGATGGCTCTCAAGCCGAGGCAAGCGGTCGTGTTGCGTGCTCCAGCCAACCGCGCGCGTCCTCGCCGACGAGCGGTCCCAGATGGGTGCGCACGCGCGCGTGATAGTCGTCGAGCCAGCGGATCTCCTCGGCGGTCATCAATGCCGGCTCGACGAGGTTGAGGTCGATCGGCACGAGCGTCAGCGTGTCGAAACCGAGCATCGGACGCTCGGCGCCAGCGGTCTCAGCAAGCTCGATGACGGTCACGAGGTTCTCGATGCGGATGCCATAGGCGCCGGTCTTGTAGTAGCCCGGCTCGTTCGACACGATCATGCCCGGCCGCAGCGCCACCGTGTTCGGGATTTTGGAGATGCGGTGCGGCCCTTCGTGCACGCTCAGATAGCTGCCGACGCCGTGGCCGGTGCCGTGATCGAAGTCGAGTCCGGCCTGCCACAGCGGCAGGCGCGCCAGCGTGTCGAGCTGCGAGCCGGACGTGCCCTTGGGAAAGCGCGCCGTCGCGATGGCGACATGGCCCTTGAGCACCCGCGTGAACCGGTCGCGCTCCTCCGCACCCGGCGTGCCGATCGCGATCGTGCGCGTCACGTCGGTCGTGCCGTCGGGGTATTGGCCGCCCGAATCGACGAGGAAGAGCTCGCCCGACTTGATCGGCCGGTTGGTCTCGGGCGTGGCGCGATAGTGCACGATGGCGCCGTTCGGTCCGGCGCCCGTGATGCTGTCGAAGCTGAGGTCGCGCAGCTCCGGGTTCTCGGCGCGCAATGCGGCGAGCCGCTCGCCGGCCTCGAGCTCGGTCAGCCGTCCCGCCGGCGCCTCGCGCGCCAGCCAGGCGAGAAACCGGGTCAGGGCCGCGCCATCGCGCAGATGGGCTGCGCGCGAGCCCTTCAGCTCGACGGGGTTCTTGCACGCCTTGGGCAGCTGCACCGGATCCTCGCCGCGCACGACCGTCGCCTTGGCAGCGGCCAGCCGGTCGAAGACCCAGGAGGGTGCCGCCGCCGGATCGACGCGCACGCGCCGGCCGCTGCGACCGAGCTGGTCGAGCGCGTGGCCGAATTCGGCGACCGGCCGCACGACGACGCCGTTGCCGAGGTGCTCGTTCAGGCCAGGCATCAGCTTGCGCCGATCGATGAACAGGTCGACCGCGCCCTCCGTGTCGAGCAGCGCGAAGGACAGCGGCAGCGGCGTGCGCGGCACGTCGCCGCCGCGAATGTTCAGCAGCCAGGCGATCGAGTCGGGTGCATTCAGCACCACGACGTCGGCGCCGTCGGCGGCGAGGCCGGCGCCGATGGCGCGCCGCTTGTCGGCGGCGCTGACGCCGGCATAGGCCAGATCGTGGGCGCGCACCGGCGCCAAGGGCGCGGGCGGCTGGGCCGACCAGATCGCATCGACCGGATTGCGCTCTTGTGCGACGAGCACGGCGCCCGCCCGCTCGCAAGCCTGGCGCAGGCGTCCGACGCCATCGATCGTGTGCAGCCACGGATCGTAGCCAATGCGGTCGCCCGACCCGGCGTTGGCCTGGAGCCAGCGGTCGGGCGGTTCCTCGATCAGGTGGTGGGGCGCATAAAGCGCCGTGTCGACCTGCGCGCGCACCTGAAGCGTGTAGCGCCCATCGACGAAAATGGCCGCTTTGTCCTCCAACACGATGACGGTGCCCGCCGAGCCGGTAAACCCGCTCAGCCACGCCATGCGCTGCGCGCGCTTGGGCACGTATTCCCCCTGGTGCTCATCGGTGCGCGGCACGATGAAGCCGGTCAGGCAGCGCTGGCGCAGCTCGGCGCGCAGGCGCGCGAGCCGGTCGGCCGGCGCGCCGTCGGATTTGGCCGTCTCGGGATCAGCGGTCGCCCCTGCCAGCTCCTGCATCAGCGCCCGCAGCTGCGCGACAAGCGCCGGGCTCGGATCGGCGGCCACCAGCCCGAGCCAATCCTCGTTGCGTCCGGCGGGTGCGGCGGCCACTCCCGCCAGCAAGGCACGCACCTCGGCGGCATCCATGGTTGCACCCGATTTTTTCAGCAGGCGTTCGAGCGCGTCATCGCCCTGATAGGCGGAGCGGCACTGGGAATCGGACATCGGCAAACCTGTGTTGCTGCAAGCTTCGCCTTGAAACCTAGGCGGCGCGTGTCAGCCTGACAAGGCGTGCCACCCGACTCTACGAAACCGCCGTCTCCGGCGTGGTCAGCACGCCCGCGCCGACCAGGCGCTCGATCGCGCCCTCGTCATAGCCGAGCTCACGCGCAATCGCCCGGCTGTCGGCACCGAGCAGCGGCGGCTCGCGGCGCAGCGTGGTGCGCCGTCCGCCCATGTCGAGCGGCAGGCCGGGCACCTTGGTGCGCCGCCCCGACGGCAGACCGATGTCGAGCAATCCGCCCGAGGCGTTGAGGTGGGCATCGTCGAACAACTCCTCTGGGCGCGTGATCGGCGCAAAGGGCAGGCCGGCCGCCTCGCACTTCGCAGCGAGTTGGCCCTTGGTGAAGCGGCGCAGGACGCTGCTCACCTCCGGCAGGAGCCGTTCGCGCGCGGCCACGCGCCTGGTGTTGTCGGCGAGCGTTTCATCGGCCAGCAGATGGGGCAGCGCGAAGGTCTCGCAGAACACGCGCCATTGCGAGTCCGTCGCCACGGCGACGAACAGCCGGTCGTTGTCCGCGGTCTCGAAGATGTCGTAGATGCCCCAGGCGGCCGTGCGGATCGACATGGGCGGCAACGGCGTGCCAGTGACGGCTGCGTACATCATGTGCTGGGCCATCAGCAGCACGTTGTTCTCGAACAAGGCGCTCTTGATGTGCTGGCCGCGTCCCGTGCTGCGCCGTTCGACGATGGCAGCGAGAATGCCGATCGCGCCGAACATGCCGCCCATGATGTCGTTGACGCTCGCGCCAGCGCGCAGCGGCCGGTCGGGCAGGCCGGTCATGTAGGCGAGCCCGCCCATCATCTGCACGACCTCGTCGAGCGCCGTGCGATCTTCATAGGGGCCTTCGAGGAAGCCCTTCAGCGAGCAATAGATCAAGGCGGGATGGGCGGCGGCCAGCGTCTCGTAGCCCAGACCCAGGGCATCCATCGCGCCGGGACGAAAATTCTCGGTCACGACATCGGCGCCGGCGAGCAGCTTGCGCACGAGCGCCATTCCCTCCGGCTGCTTCAAGTCGACCGCGAGGCTGCGCTTGTTGCGGTTATAGGTGGTGAAGAAGCCGATGCCTGCGCCGACCAGCCGGCGGGTGTTGTCGCCGCGCGGCGCCGGCTCGACCTTGATCACCTCGGCGCCGAGATCGGCCAGCACCAGGCCGCACGACGGCCCCATGATCATGTGAACGAACTCGACGACACGGATCCCGGCGAGCGGCAGCGCCGCGGAGCCTGGCCGGTCGGCACCCGCCTCGGCGCGTCTCTCAGACATGCATCCTCCCTGACCATCATTCACGACCACACGCGGGCCCGCGCCGCCAGCGGCATCGCGTCGCAGCTCTCATCCTCGCATGGCGCCCAGGAGGTGATCCACGCAGTCGCCGCGATCGCGCCAGGCGATCTTGCCGCCAGATCGCCGTCCGCTGGCGGCTCGCCGGCGCCGCGCGCGCACCCTGGCCCCCCCCCCGCAGTGACCACGCTCACAGGAAGCTATGCAAAATTCTCATTGCTGCGATGCGGCAAGACCACTAACCAACGGGGAAAAAAGGATTATTTTGATGTCCAACACAGCGACGCAAGCGTCGTTCTACCCTCTCAGAAGGATTTCAACCATGTGGCCCTACGACACCTATAAGACCTCGTGGCTGGGCGCCTCGGCCGAAGCAGGTCGGGCCTATTCCGGTCACCGGCTGTCCCCCACCGAGTACGCGATGATGGCGCGCGGGGAGAGCCTGGCTACCGCCCTGATCACCGTGTCGCGCTTCATCGGCGAGGCGCTGGATCGCTTCGTCGCCAAGCCGTTCACGGCGTGGCGCCGCAAGCGGGTAACCTACGACGAGCTGATGGCGCTCGACGATCACATGCTGCGCGATCTCGGCATCACGCGCGGCCAGGTTGCCTCGGTTGCGCTCATCGCCGCCGGCGACGACGTGCGCGTGCGCAACATGACGATCAGCCAGCTCGCCAATGGCAACGAGCCGAGCAAGGTCGCCTGACCACCCTTTCGGTCTCCACAGCGTCCGGTCCCCTCCTCCCCTGGATCGCCGGACGAAAGCAGAGCGGCGGTCCTTTGGACCGCCGCTTTCTTTTTCGGTTTCCCTCAGGATCGGCGCAGCACGAGCGTGTGCCAGCCGTCGACAGCGATGCGCCGCACCAGGCGCAGGCCCTGCATCCGATAGGCGGCGCGCACGGCCTGCTCCTGTTCGGCGAGCAGGCCCGACAGCACGGCCGTGCCGGCGCGCGCGAGGGCGCGCGCGAGGCCAGGCGCCATGGCGATGAGCGGTCGCGCCAGGATGTTGGCAGCGATGAGATCATAGGGCCCGCCGGCGCGCACGCATCGGCCGGCGAAGCCGTCGCCGGCGCACGTCCGCACGCGCGAGGCGAGGCCATTGAGGCGCGCATTCTCCGCGGCGACGCGCACCGATTCGGGATCGAGATCGACGGCCAGCACACGCGCCGGCCACAGCCGCGCGATGGTCAGCGCGAGGACGCCCGAGCCGCAGCCCATGTCGAGCGCCCTGGCCACCCCATGGCCGGCGCGCTGCCGGCGCGCCAGGCCATCGAGCGCGGTCAGGCAGCCACGCGTCGAACCGTGCTCGCCCGAACCGAACGCCGTCGCAGCGTCGATCTTGAGCGCCAGCACGCCGGCAAGCGTCGGAGCGGGCAGATGGGAGCCATGGATGAGCAGCCGGCCCAACCTGATGGGTTTGAAGCTGTGGCGGTTCTGCGCCAGCCAATCGACCGCGGCGAGCTCGACCACTTCGGTTGCAGGGGCCGGAATGGCCGCCGCGAGGGCCGCCAGCGCCGCCGCCGCGGCGACGGCGCCCCGGTCGGGCTCGCGCGCGGCATAGCCCTGTATGTGCCAGACGAGCCCCCCTGCGGGCCCCGGCGCTTCGCTGATGGATACCGCCTGCGCAAACGGATCGAGGACGTCGACGAAGGCGCCGAATGCGTGATGCGGCACCTGCAGGTCGATGCGCCAGGTCTGCCGTGGTGAAGGGGGCTTCACGCGCGAAATGCCGAGGCCGGGGCGCTCAGGCCGGAACGACGAAGCTGTCGATCACCTTTTTTGGTCCCGCCTTGTCGAAACTGATCTCGAGCTTGTCGCCGTCGACCGCGTCGACCGTGCCATAGCCGAACTTCTGGTGAAACACGCGCGCGCCGGGCGCGAAGCCGCCCGACCGCGCATTGCGCGCGCCGAGACCCGACACCTCGCGCGCGATGCCGTTGATGACGCGGCCGCGGCCGAACGAGGCTCCGGGCGCAAAGCTGCGCGCACGTCCCGAATACCAGTCCGCATCGGCTTCGGTGAAGCCGGACGCGGTGCCGAGGCCTGCGGGCGCGACATGCTCGGTGCTCTCGGCCGGCAGCTCACCGATGAAGCGTGACGGCAGCGAGCTCTGCCACAGATTGTGGATGCGCCGGCTCGAGGCATGACTGATCTCGGCGTGGCGCCGCGCCCGCGTCAATCCGACATAGGCGAGCCGCCGCTCCTCTTCGAGGCCGGCAGCGCCATTCTCCTCGAGCGTGCGCGGATGAGGGAAGAGCCCCTCCTCCCAGCCCGGCAGGAACACGGTATCGAACTCCAGGCCCTTGGCGGCATGCAGCGTCATCAGGCTGACCTGCTCGGCGCTGGTGTCCTCAGCCTGCTCCATGACGAGGCTGACGTGCTCGAGGAAGGCGGGCAGCGTTTCGAACTCCTCGATGGCGCTGACCAGCTCCTTGAGGTTCTCGAGCCGGCCGGGCGCCTCGGGCGACTTGTCGGCTTGCCACATCGTCGTGTAGCCCGACTCATCGAGCACCGTCTCGACAACCTCGGCGTGAGGCATGCCATCGAGCAGCGAGCGCCAGCGGTCGAAATCGCCGACGAGCGTTGCCAGCGCCTTGCGCGCGGCCGGCTTGAGCTCGTCGGTCGCGGTCAGCCGGCGCACGGCCTCGACGAGCGGAATGCCCGCGCCGCGCGCGGCACGATGCACGGTCTGCAGGGTCGCCGCGCCCAAGCCGCGCTTCGGCGTGTTGACGATGCGTTCGAAGGCGAGATCGTCGTCCGGTTGGACGACCACGCGCAGATAGGCGATGGCATCGCGAATCTCCAGGCGCTCGTAGAAGCGCGGGCCCCCGATCACGCGATACGGCAGCCCCATCGTGAGGAAGCGCTCCTCGAACTCGCGGGTCTGGAAGCCGGCGCGCACGAGAATGGCGATGCCGGCGAGCGATTCGCCGCGGCGCTGCAGCGCCTCGATCTCCTCGCCGACGGTACGCGCTTCGTCTTCGCCGTCCCACACGCTGCGCACGATGACCTTGTCGCCCTCCGCGATCTCGGTCCACAGCGTCTTCCCGAGCCGCCCGGCGTTGCGCGCGATCAGCCCGGATGCGGCCGCCAGGATGTGCGGCGTCGAGCGATAGTTGCGCTCGAGACGAATCACCTGCGCGCCGGGAAAATCCTTCTCGAACCGCAGGATGTTGCCGACCTCGGCGCCGCGCCAGCCGTAGATCGACTGATCGTCGTCGCCGACGCAGCAGATGTTGCGGTGCTTCTGGGCGAGCAGGCGCAGCCACAGATATTGCGACACGTTGGTGTCCTGGTACTCGTCGACCAGCAGATAGCGGAATTGCTCCTGGTAGGTCGCAAGAACCTCCGGGTGCTTCTCGAACAGCTCGAGCGCGTGGAGCAGCAGATCGCCGAAATCGACGGCGTTCAAGGTGCGCAAGCGGTCCTGGTAGATGTGATAGAGCTGCACGACCCGGCCGCCGGCGACGTCGCCGGCCTCGGCCGCCGTGACGCGCGAGGGCGCCAGACCGCGGTCCTTCCAGCGCTGGATGACGCCGAGCACGATGCGCGCCGGCCATTTCTCGCCGTCGATCCGCTCAGCCTCGAAGATCTGCTTGAGCAGGCGCAGCTGGTCGTCGGTGTCGAGAATGGTGAAGTTGGTCTTGAGGCCGACAAGTTCGGCGTGGCGGCGCAGGATGCGCGCGCCGAGCGCGTGAAACGTGCCGAGCCAGACCTGTTCGACCGCCGGACCGATGAAGCGGGCGATGCGCTCCTTCATTTCGCGCGCCGCCTTGTTGGTGAAGGTGACGGCCAGAATGTTCCACGGCCGCGCGCGGCGCATCACCAGGAGATGAGCGAGCCGCGTGGTGAGCACGCGCGTCTTACCCGTGCCGGCGCCGGCGAGCACCAGCACCGGCCCGTCGAGCGCCTCGACCGCGCGAAGCTGGTCCGGGTTGAGGCCGGCGAGATGATCGGACGGCGCCGCTGCCGGCGCGCGCGCGGGCGCGGCGTCGGCATCGTCGAACGCTGGCAGATCATCATTGCCGGCCGCGTCGGGGACGGCCGAGCCGGAGGGGCGCGATGGATCGATCATGGCGGCAACGGCATGAATATAGCATGCCGGCGCACGGAACCCGCAAAGCCTAGAGTGGGAGCCGCGTCACATGGAAGCACCGCTTCAACGTGAACCGCGGAGTCAGATGGTGATGCCGTCGTAGTTGAGGAACAGCTTGATGAACGCCGCGGCGTGCGGGCTGGGATACTCGAGCTGCCAGGTTCCGGCGACCCGGCCGGCAGCGTCGGGGTCGCGCCGCACCACGCAGCCGCGGCCCTTGACCTCGACCTCACCGCGTTCGCTGCGCACGATGAGCGTCAGCGCGAACTCCTGGCCGGTCACGAGCGGCCCGTCATAGCCCTCGGCGAGGAATCCTTCCAGGCTCCAGTTCACCAGACGATAGGCCGATTCGCCGATTACCAGGGTGCCGTCGGCGACTGCCACCCGCGGGTGTCTGCGCTGATCGATGCCGGGCGCCGCCATGCCGCTCTCCGATGTCACCGATTGGTCAGGGCCCACTGGCCGCTCCGCGTGAAGTTCCGCGCAGCGAACCGGTAGGTCTGCCTGATCGCCTGCTCGACCTCGGAGGACACGCGCGGCTCGATGTCGTGCCAGAGCTCGAGCGTGTCCTGCCACAGCAGCTCGACCGTACGCAGTTCGTCGCGTGCACGGCGAATCTGCGCCGCGCGCCGCGGGAAGTCGCGCAGGATCGGCAGGATGCGCGCGATACCACCGTCGATTTCGTCGAAGCGACCGGCAAGCTCCTTGGACGGCAAGTTGAGCAAGGCGCGCGCACGCTCGATATCGTCGAGCACGCCGCGGTCACGACGATAGACGCTCTCCAGTGAGTGGAGCGTGGCGAGCAGGCGCCGGATCGGAAAGAGCAGGCGGTCGCGCAACGCCTCGATGTAGGAGAGCTCGACAGCGAGTTGCTCGACGAGTGCCAGCACGTCGGCACGTCGCTCTGCGGCATAGCCGAGCTTCTCCGCGATCGCGCCGAGCGCCTCGCGCACCCGGACCTTGGTCGTCTCGTCGTTGGCGATGTCGAGCAGATGCTGGCCGCGACGCGGATCGAACTGCTCGCCGCGCAACCATGCGAGCAGCGCGGCGGTCACCCTTGCGTTGGCAAGCGTCAGGAATTTTTTCTCGACCGTCCACGAAGGCTGGCCATCGATGACCTCGCGCGGAATGGTGTCGCCGGGCCGGATCTGCCGGACAAAGCGCAATGCGCTCGGTATCAGGGACAGCAGCCGTCCGTCCTCGGATGCCGGTTCGATGCCGAATGCCTGGTGCAGCGAGCGGATCGAGATCGCCGCGCGCATGCCGTCAAGCGTCAGATGCATGAGCGCGCCGGAGCCGTCGCTGTCGCGCGTGAAATGCACATCGCCCAGCGCGAAAGCCTTGTGGGAGAAAATGAAGCTGCGGACATGCTGCCCATCTGCGCTCATGGCCGCCGCCCCGTTCCGGACCGGCCACCGACGCCGCCGCCAAATCTGGACCCCGACCCAGCTCGCATACCGAAGCCGCCCCCAGTCGCGGCCGCCCATCATGGGGGCAGGCTGGTAAAGACATGGTTAAGCGCCGTGGCGAGCCGATCGGGCCGGGAATTCAGGCCTGCTCGACCGTGACCAGGGGGCCGTCGACCGCGACGATGGTGACTGTCGCACCGATCGGCAAGTCGGGGCCGGTCGCGGGCCAGACCGAATCGCCGAGGCTGACCTCCCCACGTCCATTGACGATGGCGGTCGCGACGGTCGCACGCTGGCCAACCAGACGCTGTGCGCCCTGGTTGACCGGCGTGACCTGATCCGGTTGATGGCGGCGCAGCCTCAGCGCGAGCACGACGGCCAGCGCGCTGATGCCGGCGAAGATCACGATCTGGATGCGCCAGTCGAGCTCCGGCATCGCCACGCCGATCACGCCGACGATGCCGGCTGCGATACCGAACCACACCATGAAGGCGCCGGGCATGAGCGCTTCGAGCACGGCGAGCACCACGCCGACCGTGAACCAAAGGGCGGGCGAGATCGACATGGCGGACTAGCTCTGCGGCCGCCAGGGCGGAGAGCCCGCGCCGGCCTCGCTTGCGGGGCTGGCCGGAGACGCTCCGCCGCCCTTGTGCACATCGCGAGCAATCTCGGCGATGCCGGCGATCGACGAGATGACGGCCGAGGTCTCCATCGGCATCAGGATCAGCTTCTGATTGTGGCTGCGCGCCAGGGCATGGAACGCCTCGATGTACTTTTGGCCAAGGAAATAGTTGAGCGACCTCGCATCGCCGGCGGAGATCGCCTCCGACACCATGCGGGTTGCGTTTGCCTCGGCCTCGGCCGCGCGCTCGCGCGCTTCGGCGTCGCGAAACGCCGCCTCGCGCCGGCCCTCGGCGGCGCGGATCAGGGCCTCCTTCTCGCCCTCCGCCTTGAGGATGGCGGCCTGTTTCTGGCCTTCCGCCTCGAGCACGGCTGCGCGCTTGTCGCGCTCGGCCTTCATCTGGCGCGCCATCGCTTCGAGCATGTCGGCGGGCGGCGTGATGTTGCGCAGCTCGATGCGCGTCGCCTTGACGCCCCATGGGGTGGTCGCCTGATCGATGACCGAAAGCAGGCGACGGTTGATCTCGTCGCGCCGCGACAGCACTTCGTCGAGGTCCATCGAGCCGATGACCGAACGGATGTTGGTCATGGCGAGGTTGATGAGCGCGATCTGCAGGTTCTGGACCTCGTAGGCCGCCCTGGCGATGTCGAGGATCTGGTAGAACACGATGCCGTCGGCGCGCACCGTGGCGTTGTCCTTGGTGATGACTTCCTGCTCGGGGATCTCGAGCACGGTCTCCATGACCGAGAGCCGGCGTCCGATCAGGTCGATATAGGGAATGATCAGGTTGAGGCCGGGCTTGAGCGTGCGCGTATAGCGCCCGAAACGCTCGACGGTCCACTCCGACCCTTGCGGCACGGTCTTGACGCCGAGCGCGATGGTCAGGCCGACCACCACCACGACGACGATGGCGCCGACTGCAAACGAGTCGATGAACAGATCCATGTCGGGTCCCCCCGCGGAGCGTCTCCACACCCTGAAACGGCCATGCTAGCGCGGAATTCCCGCACTGTCGCGCAGCGCCGCGTCGAGGGTGCAATCCGCACGACGGACCGCAGCGATGCTTGACCGCAGTCGCGCTTCCCGGGCCTACTCGTGACCCCGATGGCCGAATTCATCCTCATCGTCTTCGTCCTGACATATGTCGGCATGGCGCTCGGACGCGTCCCCGGTCTGAAGATCGACCGCACGGGCATCGCGTTGATGGCGGTGGTTGCCCTGCTCGCGGCCGGTGCAGTGGGCGGACGCGAGCTCGGCCGGTTCATCGACATGCCGACGCTGCTGCTGCTGTTCGCGCTGATGATCGTGTCGGCCCAATTCGCTGCCGCCGGCTTCTATGATGCTTGCGCGCAACGCATCACCGCCGCGGAAGGCAGCCCCGCCGTGCTCCTGGCGGTCACCGTGGCGGTCGCCGGCGCGCTCTCCACGGTGCTCGCCAACGACATCGTCGTCTATGCCATGACGCCCGTGCTGTGCGCCGGCGTTCGGGCCCGCGGACTCGATCCGCGGCCGTTCCTCGCGGGCCTGGCCGGCGCGAGCAACGCCGGCTCCGCCATCACGGTGATCGGCAATCCCCAGAACATCCTGATCGGCCAGGTCAGCGGCCTCGACTTCTGGACTTTCTTCATCGCCTGCGGCGTGCCGGGCGTGTTTGCGCTGATTGCCGTCTTTGGCGCGGTCTGGCTGGTCTGGCGGCCCGCGCTGCGCAAGGCGGCTCCGCCGACTGGCCTGTTCGCCAAGGTCTATCCAAACCGCTGGCAGACGGGAAAGGGCGCGATCGCCACAGTCGCGCTGCTCACCCTGTTCGCCACGCCGCTGCCGCGCGAGATCGGCGCGCTGGTGATCGCCGCATGCCTGCTGGCGAGCCGGCGGCTCGCCAGCCGCGCGATGATCGGCGCCGTCGATTGGCACCTGCTGCTGTTGTTTGCCTGTCTGTTCTCGGTGACCGGCGCGCTCGCCACCACCGAATACGGCTCGGGCGCGATCGCGTGGCTTGGCGCGCGCGATCTCCTGCCGAACAGCCTCGCGGTCATGGCGCCTCTGGCGCTGGTCGGCAGCAATACGATCGGTAACGTGCCGGCCGTCATGCTGCTGCTCAGCCTGTGGCCGGACCCGCCGACCGGCGCGCTCTACGGTCTGGCGCTGCTGACGACGCTGGCCGGAAATCTGTTCCTGGTCGGCAGCCTGGCCAACCTCATCGTTGCCGAACGCGCACAACAGGCCGGCGTCTCCTGGGGCTTTCGCGATCACGCGCGCGCCGGCGTACCCATGACGGTGTTGTCCATGGCAATCGCGGTGATCTGGCTGGGTGTCATGGAGTGGATGCCGTGGCAATGATGGCAGGATCAGGGACGGAAGCCATGACCGACGTGACCATCCGCACCGCAACGGCTGCCGATGCCGGAATTCTCCTTCAGCTCATCCGCGAACTGGCGATCTACGAGAAGGAACCCGACAAGGTCAAGGCGTCGGAAGCTGATCTGCTGCGCGACGGATTCGGCGTCTCGCCGCGCTTCGAGGCGATCATCGCGGAGAGCTCGGGACGACCGGCCGGCTTCGCGCTCTACTTCCCCAATTATTCGACCTGGGAAGGCCGACCCGGACTATTCGTCGAGGATCTGTTCGTCGCCGATTGGGCACGCCGCCGCGGCATCGGCCGCCGTCTGCTGGCGCGGCTCGCAGCGATCGCGATCGAGCGCGGCTGGAACCGGCTCGATCTCATGGTGCTCGACTGGAATCCGGCGCGCGACTTCTACCATCGCATCGGAATGGAGCACCGCACGACGTGGCTGCCGTACCGTCTGGCCGGCGGCGATCTCCAACGTCTCGCTCGGGCGGCAACCTGAAGGACGCCGGCGGCGTGTCGTCTAGACCCGCGCTGGGGCCCCGACCTTCACGACCTCGCCCATGACCCGGTTCCGGCCCGACCGCTTGGCCAGGTAAAGGGCCTCGTCCGCCCGCTCGATCAACGCCTCGATGTTCTCGCCGGCGCGGAAGCGCGCAATGCCCAGGGACAGGGTGATGCTGCCCAGGACTTCGTTCTGGTTGCGACGCGTGATCGACTTCGAAGCGACCGCCGTTCGCACCCGTTCGGCGATCTTGAATGCTGCGTCGAGGTCGGTGCCGGGCAGCACGATGGCGAACTCCTCGCCGCCGTAGCGCGCAGCAGTGTCATCGGGCCGCACGCATTCGACGATCGTGCGCGCGACGAGGCGCAGCACCTGGTCGCCCATCTGGTGACCGTAGGTGTCGTTGAATTTCTTGAAGTGATCGATGTCGAGCATGATCAGGCACATCGGCTTCGTTGTCCGCGCCGCGTCGGCGACCGTGCTGCGCACGACAGAGTCGAAGCGGAGCCGGTTCGGAATTCCGGTCAGAACGTCGGTGATGGCCTCGCGTGAAACCGTGTCGAGCCGGGTGCGCAGCTCCGATATCTCGTTCGCCGAGTCGCCGAGCTTCTTTTCCAGGATCCGCTTGCGCGCCAGCATCTGGCGCGTCTCGGCCACCAGCCGATTGACCACTTCGGCAAGATTGGGTCCGCCGCGCGCGATGTCGTCGCTTGCGGCCTCCAGCGTCCGGCCGTAGTTCTCGGCATCATTCCCTTGGGATTGCACCAGGGCGACGGCCTGACCTAACACGGCTTCGATTTCGCGCGTGACCAAAGAAACCGCCTCTTGATCGGCACCATGGTCGAAAAAGCGCCGGTACAGCGCCTGGTTCACCGCTTCGGTGAAGGTCTGGTTCTCGGCAATCAGTGATTCGATGGCACGCGAGAGCTCCGGTCGGCGCCCGGAGACATGGGCGTGCCATACCGCATAGTTCTCGGGACTCGGCAGGATATTGCGCTCGGCCATGGCGGCCATGGCGAGTCGTGCAAACTGGACCGTCTGCGCTGGCGGCATTGTGTAGCTTGTTGCGTGGTTTGGCACGCGCCACCCCCATGGCCCGCTGACCGCGGCAGGACGCTCTACGGTTGGTCCCACCATAGAACGTGGCTCGTTAACGCTGGGTTAAAAAAATGCGCGTTATCGGATGTTGCTATGCTACGAGCCGGCTCGGCGAGCCAGGCTCACCGAGCGACCCGATTGCGGCGGGCGCGGCAGGCATGCGTGCTCGCGCGCCGTCTCGGCGAGTGCCGCGGCGACGTCGGCGGGAAAAGGCGCGCTGCGGCGAGTCGCCAGATCGACGTGGAGGATCATGACGTCGTTGGTCGCGGCCAGATAGCCGTCGCTGCCGTGATACATCCGATGAAACAGATGCAGGCGCTTGGCGTCGGCGCCGATGATGAGGCTCGTGACGCTCAGCGGGTCCCCGGCACTGAGCTCGCGCTCATAGGTGACGTGGGTTTCGAGCGCGAAAATCGAGGCGTTGGCGCGGCGCCGGTAGGCCTCACCGATGCCGTAGCGATCGAGCACCGCGTCGGTCGCGTGATCAAAGGCGAGCAGGTAATAGGCCATATTCATGTGGCCGTTGTAGTCGATCCACTCCGGGCGGACGTGCTCGCGATGAAGGGCGAGCGGCGCGGGTTCGGGCGTTTTCATGGCGCGGGCCGTGCTCACCTTAGCGGCCGGAACGGCTTGTGGAAAGCCAAGCTTCTGGTCGCGAACCCTTTGAAAATCAAATCGGTTTCCCCCCCCCGGCCGGACTATGCTATAATAGAATTGGGTCGTGGGACGGTAGTCAGGGATTGCGTGGGCACCGGGGGGGGTGGAGCCCGCGCGGTCGGGTGGGCTTGGCGCTGGTGAGCCCGTGCCAGCCGCGAGCGTTTGAGCGGCGACAAGGGGATGATGAGACGGCGGTGCCGGACCCGGGCACCGCCCGACCAGGAGTAGCGGGTTGGCGTCAATCATCCAGAGTGCGCTGCGCAGCCGCCAGCAGACCGGCAACCGGCGCCGCATCATCGTCTTCATGGGCTTCGTTCTCGCGGCCGCGGCGAGCTATGCCTTCACCTTCGACAAGCCCCAGAGCTTCCAGTACTCGATCGGCGGCACGGTGCTGGTGCTCGGCATGATCACCATGCTCACCGACTTCATGATCGCACGCTCGATGCGCCGGCGGCGCATGAGCAAGCCGGCGACGCGCGGCGGCGCGACCGGGCCGAAGGCCGAGGGCGGCCGCATGTGGGTGCATGCCGAAGCGCTGCGCCTGTCCGGTCAGCTCGACGACGCGCGCAAGGTCTACGACGAGGCGATCCAGCTGCTCAAGAAGGGCGAAGACCTGCGCGGCCAGGGTGCGGTCATGCAGTCGATCGGGGAGCTCGAGCGCACGCGCGAGCGCTGGGATGCCTGCCGCGGCGCGCTGCAGAAAGCGCGGGAATTCTTCAAGGAGGCCAAGGAGACCAGCGACGAAGGCCACGCCCTGCTGTCGATGGCCGAAGTCGACGGGCTGCAGGGCAATCATGGCGGGGCACGCGGCATCTACGAGGAAGCGCGGCCGCTTTTCTCCGAGGTCGGCGACCGGCTTGGCGAAGGCAACGCGCTGCTCGGCTGGGCCGAGGCGGCCGAAGCGATGAACAACGCGGAGGACGCGAGCGGAGCCTACGAGCATGCACGGTTCCTGTTCAGCCAGGCCGGCGAGCGATTGGGTGAAGCGCACGCCCTGTGCGGGCGCGCCAATATCGAGCTGGCGCTCAAGCAATCGGGAGTGGCGCAGAGTCGCTTCGAGCGTGCGCTCACTCTGTACAAGACCTGCAGCGACCGGCTGGGCCAGGGCGTGGTGCGCTTCGCCTTTGCCGACCTGCAGCGCCAGGTCGAGCAGCAGGGCGAAGCGCGCGAAAGCGCGCTCGGCGCCGCCGACCAGTTCAAGCTCGCGGGCCGGCGCATCGGCGAGAGCGAATTGCTGGGCGGCCGCGGCGATTTGCGCCGGGCGCGCAACCGTTTCGAAGCGACCAAGGACAGCGGCGCCCAGGCGCGCGCGATTTTCCAGGGTATCGGCGACAAGTCGGGCGAGGCGCGCATCCTGATCGGGTTGGCCGAGATGGAGCGCATGACCGGCAAGCTCAAGGATGCGCGCGACTACTACGACAAGGCGCGCATGCTCTACAAGACCGTCGGCGAGGCGGCCGGCGAGGCCGATGCGCTCAAAGGTCTGGGCCACCTCGAGCGGCTGCAGAACAACAGCGCCGGCGCCAAGAACCTGCTCAAGGAAGCGCAGAAGATGTACTCCGCTGCCGGCGGCGCGCGCGACCAGGCGCAGGCCATGCTCGACCTGGGCCACCTCGACTTCCTGCTCGAAAAACTCGACGGTGCGCGCGTCACCTATACGCAAGCGCGCATGCTTTATCAGAAGCTCGGCGACCGCGCGGGCGAAGCCGTGGCGCTGCGCGCGATCGGCGACCTCGACGCCGCACTGGGGCGCGCCGAGGCGGCGCAGGTCTCCTACGCCGAGTCGCGCACGCTCTATCAGCAGGTCGGCGACCGGCTGGGCGAGGCAGACGCCATGTTCTCCCTCGGCCTGCTGAGCGTCGGACCGGACAATGCGATGGCCGCGGCCATGCTGGTCCATGCCGGGCGCATCTATCGGGCCTGCGGCATTCGCGATTGGCAGCGCACCGCCATGATGCTGGCCAGCCGGCTCATGTAGGTGGCCACGCCGCCGCTGCGCCATCTGCGACAAGCTCTAGCCCACGCCGCGCCGGCGGCGGCGCCGTTCGGCTTCATCTTCCTGTGGAGCATGGCCTTCGTTGCCGTGCGCGCCGGGCTGCCCGATGTGTCGCCCCTCTACTTCCTGGGCGTCCGCTTCGCGATCGCGACCGCGATTCTCGTCGCCATCGCCCTCGTGTTCAGCCAGAACTGGAGCACGCTGGCCGGCCGCTGGCACCACTTCGTCGTGGCCGGCGTGCTGATCAACGCGCTCTACCTCTCCGCCGGCTATCTCGCGATGACGACGATCACCGGCGCAACGCTGGCGCTTCTCGGTGCCCTGCATCCGCTCGTCACGGCCTTGCTCGCCGGTCCGCTTCTCGGCGAGCGGTTTCGCACCGTGCAATGGCTCGGCGTCGCCCTCGGCATGACCGGCGTGCTGCTTGTCGTCGGCCTCAAGCTCGACGATTTCGACCAACGCGTCGGCATCGCCTGGGGCGTGGCCGCCGCGGCGTGTCTCACGGCGGGCACGCTCTACTACAGCCGGAAGTGCCGCGATGTCGGTCTGGTGCTCGCCAACGCCGTGCAGCTCGGCTCAGCTGCCGTCGTGACCCTGGGACTGGCCTTTGCCTTCGAGGACATCCGCGCGAATTGGACGCCGACCGCGCTGACCACACTCGGCTTTCTCACCGTCGGCGTGTCGCTCGGCGGAATGGCCTTGCTGCTCTACATGCTGAAGACCGGCACCGCCGGCCGCGTCTCGGCCAATTTCTATCTGACGCCGGGCACGACCGCGCTGCTCGGCTGGCTGATCCTCGGCGAGACGCTGGCGCCGGGCGCGATCGCCGGCCTGGCCATCGCTTCCGCCGGCGTCTGGCTGGTCAATCGCGCGGCCTGACCCGGTCCCGCGGGAAAATCAGGCTCGCCTCGGTGCCGACGCCGAGCCGGCTCGCGAGATCGAGCCGTCCGCCGTGCAGCTCCATGAGCGCCCGGGTCAGCGGCAGGCCGAGCCCGGTGCCCTGGTGGCGGCGCGCGAGGGTGCTGTCGACCTGGCCGAAGGGCGCCATCGCCTTTGACATGTTCTCGGCGGCGATACCGATTCACGTATCGGAGGCGACGATCGCCAGTTCCCCTGTCACGAGCGGCTGCGCCGACACCGTGACGCGCCCCCGTTCGGTGAACTTGATCGCGTTGGACAGCAGGTTGATCAGCATCTGCTTGACCTTGCGCGGATCGGCGAGCAGCAGGGGGACGTCGGCCGGGACCTCGCGCACGAGATCAAGCCCCTTCATTTGCGCCGATACGCCGACCATCGATACGGCCGAGCGAACAATCGAGGCGGGATCGAAGCGTTCATCCTGCAGACGCGCCTGACCGGCCTCGATGCGCGTCATGTCGAGAATGTCGTTGATGACCGCCAGCAGGTGACTGCCGGCGGAATGGATGTTGGTGGCGTAGTCGCGGTAGTTGGGTGGCTTGACCGGGCCGAACATCTGCTCCGCGATGATCTCGGCGAAGCCGATGATCGCGTTGAGCGGCGTGCGGAGCTCATGGCTCATGTTGGCGAGAAATTCGGATTTTGACCGGTTGGCCGATTCGGCCTCGTCTTTCATCGCAATCAGACTGCGCTCGGCACGCTTCTGTTCGGTGACGTCGATCGCGACCGTAACGACGTGCGCGACATTGCCGGCGGCGTCGAATGCCGGCGTCTTGCGCGTGACGAAGGTGTGCAGTTCGCCGGTGGCGACCGGGTACTCCTCTTCGAAAAACGGAACGGCCTGACCGGTTTCCACCACTTTGCGGTCGATCGCCCCGGTGTAGTCACCATAGCTCCGGCCGAGAAAATCGGCGGCGGTTCGGCCTACGGCGTCTTCGGATTTCACGCCGTAAAGGCGGGCCTGGTAGGCATTCATGAAGACGTAGCGCGACTCTCTGTCCTTCACGTTGACCAGGCCAGGCACAGTGTCGAGAGCGGCGCGCAGCAGCCGGTTGCTGTTGGCCCGCTCGGTCTCCGCCCGGATTCGCCGGCTGATATTGACGACGGTGACCGCGGTGTACTCCTTGCCACCGACCGTCACCGGTCGGCCGTCCGAAACATTGACGTCGACGATGGCGCCATCCGCGGCGCGAATGCGGCGATCGGTCGAGCGCTGCCGCGCGCCATGCTCGCTGCCGACTTGGCGGCGCGGCGACTCATCGATCCCGCTATCGACCAGCAGCTGGGCCAAGGGTTGCCCGGCCACCTCGCGCTCGGGCCGGCCGATGATGCGGCAGAACCCGGCATTCGCCACGGCGACCCGCCCATCGGCGTCGACCAGGCACAGGCCGACGTCAGCGGCGGCGAAGGCCGCGGCCATCAGCGCGTCGGCCCGTTGGTTGACCGGGTCGGCCACCAATGCATCGGACGATTGGCTCACGCCAGCATTCCCCACGGCCGGTCTTGCGCCCCGCTTTGGCAGCAATGGCTACCGGTCGAACCTGACGATACCGCGAAAGGGCTACACTCGAAAGTATTTGGCTTGGGCATGGTGGACGACGATTGCCGATGTCGACTGCTCAGGCTCCAGCTGGTCCTCCTCGGTGAGCGCCAGCCCGATGCGCTCGGCGCCCAGCAGGCGCAGGAGATGGCGCTGGTCGGCCAGATTGGGACAGGCCGGGTAGCCGAAGGAATAGCGGCTGCCGCGGTATCCCTGCTTCAGCATCCGGTCGATGTCGCGATCGTCCTCGGCGGCGAATCCCAATTCGGCGCGCATGCGCTTGTGCATGTATTCGGCAAGCGCCTCTGCCATCTCGACCGATAAGCCGTGCAGATAGAGATAGTCGCGATAGCGGTTGTCGCCGAACCACTGGCGCGCCACATCGGAGGCCTTCGCTCCCATGGTGACCGCCTGGAGGCCGACGACATCGCGCTCGCCATCGCCGACGTCGCGAAAGAAGTCGGCGATGCACAGTCCGGATTCGCCGGCCTGGCGCGGCAGCGAAAAGCGGCAGAGCTCGGTCTCGCCGTCCAGATCGTAGACAATAAGGTCGTTGGCCTCCGCCGCGCAGGGCCAGTAGCCATAGACGGCCTGGGGCACCAGGATGTCGCTTTCGATGCACGTCTCGATCAGACGATGCAGGATCGGTCTGACCTCGCGATCGGCCCACTCCCGATACTCCGCCCGGGTCTTGCCGGATTTGCGGAAACCCCACTGGAATTGGAAGAGCATGGTCTCATTCACATACGGCACGAGCGCCTCGACGGGCACGCGCTCCACCACGCGCGCGCCCCAAAAGGGCGGCTTCGGCACGGTCACGCCGCGCGCAAGCTCGCTGCGCCTCAGGCGGATCTCGTCCAGATCGATCGGCCGGCGCTCGGCCTCTGCGGAAGCCTGTCCCAGCTTGCGGCGGTTGCCGGCGGGCCGCGCGGCGCGCTTGGCCTCGAGCGCGCCGACATGGTCGTCGAAGGCGCCGGCCATGACCTTGTCCATAAGCTCGAGGCCGCCGAAGGCGTCGTTGGCATAGGCAACGCGCCCGGCGCCGTAGGCGCGCCGGCAGTCTTCCTCGACGTAACGTCGCGTCAGCGCAGCGCCGCCGAGCATGACCGGGATGTCGACGCCCGCTCTGGTCATCTCCTCGAGATTTTCGCGCATCACCACTGTCGACTTGACGAGGAGACCGGACATGCCGATCGCGTCGGCCTTGTGCTCACGGGCGGCGGCCAGGATGGCGCTCAGCGGCTGCTTGATGCCGAGATTGACCACGCGGTACCCGTTATTGGTGAGGATGATGTCGACGAGGTTCTTGCCGATATCGTGCACGTCGCCCTTGACGGTGGCGAGCACAACCGTGCCCTTGTGCTGACCCTCGACGCGCTCCATGTGCGGCTCGAGATAGGACACCGCCGCCTTCATCGCTTCGGCAGACTGCAGCACGAAGGGGAGCTGCATCTTGCCCTGGCCGAACAGCTCGCCGACCGTCTTCATGCCGTCGAGCAGGAAGCGGTTGATGATGTCGAGCGGCGGGTGCTTCACCAGAGCTTCGTCGAGATCGGCTTCGAGTCCATTGCGATCGCCGTCGACGATGCGTTCGGCCAACCTCCGCTCGACGCTTTCGGCGCGCCGCCGCGCGGCCTTGCGCTCGCCGGTGCGCCCGGCAAACAGCGCAATGAATGCCTGCAGCGGATCGTAGCCGGGCGCACGCCGGTCGAAAATCAAATCCTCGGCCACGCGCACTTCGTCTGCCGGAATGGCATGCATGGGTAGGATCTTGCTGACGTGGACGATGGCGCCGGTCATGCCGCGCCGCAGCGCGTGATCGAGGAACACCGAATTCAGCACGTGGCGCGCGGCCGGATTGAGGCCGAACGAGATGTTCGACAGGCCGAGCACGATCTGGCACTGAGGCAGCGCGCGCGCGATGGCCTCGATCGCCTCCAGGGTCCACAGCCCGAGCTTGCGATCGTCCTCGTTGCCGGTGCAGATCGTAAAGGTGAGCGGATCGATCAGCAGGTCGCTCGGGGCCAGCCCATGCCGCGCGCAAGCGACGTCGTAGAGACGGCGCGCGAGCGCGACCTTGCGCTCAGGCTCCTTGGCCATGCCGTGCTCGTCGATGGTCAGCGCGATGACGGCCGCGCCGAAACGGCGCGCCAGAACCAAGCGCTGATCGGCCGCGTGCTCGCCGTCCTCGAAATTGATCGAGTTGATGATTGCCTTGCCGCCATAGAGCTTGAGCGCCACCTCGAGCACGGGGAGCTCGGTCGAATCGATCACCAGCGGTGCGGTCACGGCGCCACGCATGCGCCCGACCACCTCCGACATTTCGGCCACTTCATCCCGGCCGACGAATGCCGTGCAGACGTCGAGCGCGTGGCTGCCCTCGCGCACCTGCTCGCGCGCCATGTCGACGCAACCTGGCCAATCGCCCGCCTCCTGGAGCTGGCGGAATTTGCGGCTGCCGTTGGCGTTGCAGCGCTCGCCGATCGAGAAATAGGCATTCTCCTGGCGCAACGGCACCTGGCCGTAGAGCGACGCCACAGCGGCCGTCATGCGCACCGTTCGGCGCCGCGGCGCGGGCCGGGCCCCATGGGGCGCGCGGCGGCGCAGCATCTGGTCGAGCGCACGGATGTGCGCGTCGCTGGTGCCGCAGCAGCCGCCGATCAGGCAGACGCCGTCCTCGGCGACGAAGCGTTCGAGCCATTGAGCCAACTCGTCGGGCAGCAGCGGATAGCAGGTACGCCCGTCGACCAGCTCGGGCAGGCCGGCATTGGGCTGAACCAGGATCGGGCCCGGCCAGTTGTCGCCCAGCCAGCGCACGTGCTCGGCCATCTCCTGCGGGCCCGTGGCGCAGTTCAGGCCGATGCCGTCGACCCGCAGCGCGTCGATGATGGTCGCGGCGGCCGCGATGTCGGTCCCGACCAGAAGCGTACCGGTCGTCTCGACCGTCACCAAGGTAAAGACCGGCACGTTCCGTCCGAGCTCGTGCTGCGCACGGCGGGCACCGTTGACCGCGGCCTTGAGCTGAAGCGGATCCTGGCAGGTCTCGATCAGGATGGCGTCGACGCCGCCGTCGATCAGACCGCGGCTCTGCACGGTGAGCGCGTCCTCGATGGTTTGGTAGTCGCAGTGGCCCAGCGTGGGCAGGCGCGTGCCCGGCCCGATCGAGCCGAACACGAAGCGGTCACGGCCGTCGGCCGCGACGTCGGCAACGGCCTCGGATGCGAGTTCCGCGGCGCGCCGGTTGAGCGATTCAGCCTCGCCCGCCAGATCGAACTCCGCGAGCGTCAAGGGCGAGCCACCGAAGCTGTTGGTCAGGACCACATCGGCGCCGGCCTCGAGATAGCCGCGATGCAGCTCGCGGACAATGTCCGGCCGTGAGCGGTTGAGGACCTCGGTGCAGTTTTCCGCGCCGAGAAAGTCGCGGCCGACATCGAGATCGAGCGACTGAATGCGAGCGCCGGTCGAGCCGTCGCACAGCAGCACGCGCTCCTTCAGGACGTCGAGAATGTGCACCATGACCGGCTTGTCCTGTCAGGCCGCGCCGGCGACCAGAGCCGAGGCGGAGCCCGTCTGCGGCCGCGGGCGCACGCCCAGCATGTGGCAGATGGCGAAGGTCAGTTCGGCGCGATTGAGGGTGTAGAAATGGAACTCGGTGACGCCTTCCGCCTGGAGCCGTTGGCACTGGCCGGCAGCCACCGTTGCGGCGACCAGCTTGCGCGTCTCCGGATCGGCATCGAGACCATCGAACATGCCGGCCAGCCAATTCGGCACGCTCGCGCCGCACAGGGCGCTGAATTTGACGACCTGGGCGAAGTTGGTGACGGGCAGGATGCCGGGCACGAGCTCGACATCGATGCCGGCCGCGCGGACGCGGTCGCGAAAGCGCAGAAAGACCTCGGCATCGAAGAAGTACTGGGTGATCGCACGGCTGGCGCCGGCAGCGATCTTGCGCCGGAGATTGTCGAGATCGGCCGCCGGGCTCGACGCCTCGGGATGGCTTTCCGGGTAGGCGGCAACGCTGATTTCGAACGGCGCTACCCGCCTCAATCCCGCGACCAGATCGGCAGCATAGCCATAGCCCTTGGGATGCGGCGCGTAGCGCTGGGCGCCGGCGGGCGGATCGCCACGCAGCGCGACGACGTGGCGAATGCCGGCCTGCCAATAAGAAGCCGCCACCTCGTCGATGTCGGCGCTTGCCGCGCCGACGCAGGTCAGATGCGCGGCCGGCTCGAGCATGGTCTCCTGGCGCAGCCGTTTGACGGTCTGATGCGTTCGCTCGCGCGTCGAGCCGCCGGCGCCATAGGTGACCGAGACGAAGCGCGGGTTGAGCGGCGCCAGCCGGTGGATCGCCGCCCACAGCGCCGTCTCCATCTCCGCGGTCTTGGGCGGAAAGAATTCGAAGGACACGGCCGGCGCCTTCAGCCGGTAGCGCTCGGCGGCCGGCAGATCGGCGGCGACCGGTATCACGAAACCGCTCGCGGTGCGGTCGCGACCACTGGCGCGCGCGGCGCCCGGCCGGCGGCATCGCCCTTGCGTGCCTGCCAGATGCTGACCGTCAATGGATCGCCCGGCATGTGAATCACGGGATCGACCGTCAAGCCGGCGGCCGTGGCGAAATCCGCCATCTCCTGATCGGCGAAGCCGAGCCGACGATGGGCGTGACGGTCGCGCAGCTCGTCGAGGTCGTGCGGCGCAAAGTCGACGACGATCAACCGGCCGCCCGGCCGCAGGACGCGCGCCGCCTCGATGATCGCGTGCGCGGGTTCCTCGGCATAATGCAGCACCTGATGAATGGTGACGAGGTCGAAGGCAGCCGCCGGCGCCGGCAGCTTGTACATGTCGCCCAGGCGCAGGGAGCAATGGCGCAGGCGGCCGTCGTGGAGATTGGCGCGCTCCAGATTGGCGCGCGCCACGGCGAGCATTTCGCGCGACTGATCGAGACCGGTCGCGCTCCCGACACGCGGCCCGAGGACCTCGAGCATGCGACCCGTGCCCGTACCGATGTCGAGCAGTTCGTCGGCCGAGCCCGGCGGCACGAGGTCGAGCAGCACGCGCTCGACTTCCCGCTCATCGATGTGCAGCGAACGGATGCGATGCCAATTTTCGGCATTCCGGTCGAAATAGGCTGCCGCGGCCGCGGCGCGCTGCTGCTTGATTTGCCCGAGTCGCTCGCGATCGAGCACCAGTTGCGCGTCGGTCGAGGGAACCAGGCCCATGATCCGGCCGGCGAGCTCGGCCTCCACGCCGGCGCGACTGAGCCGATAGAAAACCCAGCTTCCTTCGCGCACCCGGTCGAGCAATCCGGCATCGCAGAGCAGCTTGAGATGACGCGAAACCCGCGGCTGGCTTTGCCCGAGGATGCGCGTGAGATCGGTCACCGTGAGTTCGGTTTCAGCGCACAACATCAGCATGCGCATGCGGGTTGGCTCAGCGGCAGCTCGCAAAGCCGAGAGCAGGGCTTCCATGAAATCCCTCAAAACCGCATTTGAAAAAATAAGAACTAGGCATATAAATATATCCTTATATGATTTTGTCAATCGGCAACTGCACGAGGCTGGGCCGGGATTTGGGGTCTAAACTGTTGCGTCGACTCGCGTCATTTTTGCCACAGGCGTGGCTTGTTCCTCGGCTATCCAAGGGCTCGCCTAGCCAGGGCCAAACACCTATGGTACCTCAACAAGTGCGGGGGAGCCGGAGCCACCGGCCAACGTGCCGGTCCTGGTGGCGTGTGACCGGCGCCTGCGGTCGTTACTGGCGCGTGCCTGTTGTGCGCGGCGTCACAGACGATTTGCCCGCTCGGGGCTAACCTGCCCGACAAAGACGTAATGGTTGTGCGAGCGGGTGGACGAAATGATCAGCAATCAAAAAAGCAATCGCGCATCCGGTGCCCTGGCTGCGGTTCTGGGGGCTGTTCTGGTTCTGGCGGGCTGTGCCGGCGGAGAGACCGCGGGCGACGACATCAATGACCCGCTGGAAGTTCCCAATCGTCTCATCTTCTCGGTCAACGACGCGCTCGACAACCTGGTGATGAAGCCTGTCGCGCACGTCTACAAGGAATCGTTGCCCGATCCCGTCCAGACCTCGGTGCGCAGCTTCCTCAACTATCTGCGCACGCCGGTGATCTTTGCCAATGACCTGATGCAAGGCGAATGGGGCCGTGCGATCGAGACACTGCAGCGGTTCGCGCAGAACTCGATGGTCGTCGGTCTGTGGGATCTCGCTGCCGAGAACGGCCAGCACTTCCACAACGAGGATTTCGGCCAGACGCTGGGCGTGTGGGGCGTGGGCGAGATGTTCTATCTCGTGCTGCCGATTTTCGGTCCGTCCAATCCGCGCGACGGCGTCGGCCTGCTGGTCGACCATTTCCTCGACCCGCTCGACCTCTACCTGACCAACACGCACCGGACCGGTTTGCAGCTTGGGCGCATGGCTCTCGACGGCGTCGACACCAGGGCGCGCTTCCTCAAGCCGCTCGACGAAATCGAGAAGACCTCGCTCGACTACTACGCGACCATCCGCAGCCTCTACCGCCAGAAGCGCGCCGACGAGATCAGCAACGGCAAGCCCGGCGGCGTCAAGATGGTGCCCGGCTTGACGTTGGATGACGATCAGCCGACCACCCAGACAAGCGAGAACGAAGAGTAGGACGGCCGTCATGTTCGCCCGTCGGTTTCTTCTCGCGGTGGCCAGCGCGCTGATGGTCGCCAATTCCGCTCTCCCGTCTCGCGCTTCGGCCCAATCGCCGATGCAGGACGGCTCGCGCACCTTCGTCGAGAAGCTCGCCGACCGCGCGGTCGCCACGCTGACCATCAAGGACATCACCGAGCAGGAGCGAGCCCGGCGCTTCCGGGCGCTGCTGACAGAGGCCTTCGACGTGCCGGCGATCGCGCGCTTCGCGCTCGGCCGCTACTGGCGCGAGGCGACCGAACAGCAGCGCGCCGAGTACCTGAGGCTGTTCGAAACCATGATCGTCGCGACCTATGCGTCGCGCTTCGGCGAGTATTCCGGCGAAACCATCAGGCTGCTCGACGCCCGGATCGACGATCCAAAGCTGGTGACCGTGATGAGCGAGGTCTTCAAGCCGGGACAGGCGCCCGCGCGCGTCGATTGGCGGGTCATGACCGACAGCGGCAGCTACCGCGTCGTCGACGTCGTCGTCGAGGGCATCAGCATGAGCCTGACGCAGCGCAACGACTTCGCTGCGGTCATTCAGCGTACCGGCGGCGCCGTCGAGGGGCTGCTCGTTGCACTGCGCGACAAGACCAAACAGTTCGAATAACGCCACGCCGCACGGCCACGGCTCCGCGACCGCTCCGATCAGCGGGTGAGCGGCTTGTACTTGATCCGATGCGGCTGATCGGCCTCGGCGCCCAGCCGCTTCCTGCGATCCTCTTCATAGGCCTGGTAGTTGCCCTCGAACCAGGCGACATGGCTGTCGCCTTCGAAAGCCAGGATGTGGGTCGCGACACGGTCGAGAAACCAGCGGTCGTGGCTGATCACCACGGCGCAGCCGGGAAACTCCAGCAACCCGTCTTCCAGCGCACGCAAGGTGTCGACGTCGAGATCGTTGGTCGGCTCGTCGAGCAAGATCAGATTGGCGCCCTGCTTCAGCATCTTGGCGATGTGAACGCGGTTGCGCTCGCCGCCTGATAGCTGACCCACCTTCTTCTGCTGATCGGCGCCACGGAAGTTGAACAGCGCGCAATAGGCGCGGCTCGGCATCTTGCGGCGGCCAAGGTCAATCTCCTCGGCACCGCCGGAGATCTCCTCCCACACCGTCTTGTTCGCCGCCAGGCTGTCGCGCGACTGGTCGACATAGCCGAGCGTGACCGTGTCGCCGACGCGGATCGAGCCGCCGTCCGGCTTCTCCTGGCCGGTGATCATGCGAAACAAGGTCGTCTTGCCCGCGCCATTCGGACCGATCACGCCGACGATCCCGCCGCGCGGCAGGCGGAAATCGAGATTCTCGATGAGCAGCCGGTCGCCGTAGCCCTTGGACAGCTTCTCGGCCTCGATCACCAGATCACCAAGGCGAGGCCCGGGCGGAATGACGATCTGCGCGGTCTCCGCGGCCTTTTCCTGACTCTGCGCAACCAGCGCATCGTAGGCTGAGATACGCGCCTTGCTCTTGCTCTGGCGTGCCCGCGGGCTCTGTCTGACCCATTCCAGCTCGCGCTCCAGCGTGCGCTGGCGCGCCGCCTCCTGCTTGCCCTCCTGGTCCAGGCGCTGGCGCTTCTGCTCGAGCCAACCGGAATAATTGCCTTCGTAGGGAATGCCCTTGCCGCGGTCGAGCTCGAGGATCCAACCCGCGACCTCGTCGAGGAAATAGCGATCATGGGTGACGGTGACGACCGTGCCCGAATAGTCGTGCAGGAAGCGCTGCAGCCATGCCACCGACTCGGCATCGAGATGATTGGTCGGCTCGTCCAGCAGGAGCAGATCGGGCCGCTCGAGCAAGAGGCGGCACAGCGCGACGCGCCGCCGCTCGCCGCCGCTCAGCGTGGTCACATCGGCGTCGCCCGGCGGACAGCGCAGCGCATCCATGGCGATCTCGATCGTGCGCTCGAGCTCCCAGCCATTGGCCGCGTCGATCTTTTCCTGCAGCTCGGCCTGCTCGGCGATCAATGTGTTCATCTCATCGTCGTCGATCTCTTCGCCCAGGCGTGTGCTGACCTCGTTGAACCGGTCGACCAGCGCCTTGGTCCCGGCGAGCGCCTGCATGACATTGCCCTGGACGTCGAGCTCAGGGTCGAGCTGCGGCTCCTGCGCCAGGTAGCCGACCGTGGCGCCTTCGGCGGCCCAGGCCTCGCCGCCGAACTCCTTGTCGATGCCGGCCATGATCTTGAGCAGCGTCGACTTGCCCGCGCCGTTGACGCCGAGCACGCCGATCTTCGCGCCGGGCAGGAAGCTGAGCCAGATGTCCCGCAACACCTCGCGGCCGCCGGGGTAGACCTTGCTCAGGCCCTTCATGACGTAGACGTACTGGTAGGCGGCCATTCGGGGCTCCGCTGCGGCATTGATCCGATCGGTGGCGACCGCACCCAAGGCGCCGGCCGACCATCGGGCGGCAGGGTTTTAGCTCAGAGGTTGTGGCCGGCGCAACCCTGGTCGGCAATGCCTGACAGCGCTGCGGCGTGCTGTGAGTGATGGTCGCGGCGCGGCTAGCCGGCCGCGCGTTGCGCCTGATCTGTGCTCAAGATTTCGTCGACCGCAGCAAGAAACGCTTTAACGTCGATCGGCTTGGTCAGATAGCGATAGAAGCCAGCGGCCAGGCCGCGCTGCACGTCGTAGGGCATGGCCGCCGAGGTCAGCGCCATCACGGGAATGTCGTGCGTCTCGGGCATCTCCTTCAGGCGATCGAGCACGTCATAGCCGCTCATGCCCGGCAGGTTGAGATCGAGCACGATGACGTCTGGCCGATGCGCCGCCGCCAACTCGAGTCCGAGCTGGGGCGTCGCCGCGGACAGCATCTCGACATTGGACAAGGTGCCAACCAGATGCTGCATGAGCTGGAGATTGGCCGGATTGTCCTCGACGTACAGCAGGGAATAGCTGCTCGATGCGCCGGCGAGGACGCGCGGCACCAAGGCGTGGCGTCGCGTTGCAGGCCGGTCGGCCGACGCAGGCCGCTCCGACTCCGCCGGCAGGTCGATCCAGAAGGTACTGCCACGCCCCGGGTCACTCGAAAATCCAATCGCGCCGTCCATCGCCGCGACGAGACGCCGTGTGATGGCCAGGCCGATGCCGGAGCCCTCGATGCCGGAAAACTCTGCGCCCAGCCTCTGGAACGGCTGAAACAGGTGCTCCTGTTTCGCCGGATCGATGCCGATTCCGGTGTCCGAGACCATGAAGCGCACGCGCTCCTCGCCTTCGCTCCGGGCCGAAAGGGTGACCGAGCCGCCGCGGCGATTGTATTTGATCGCGTTGGACACCAGGTTGATCAGCACCTGCCGCAGGCGCACGCCATCCGCGCGAACGTCCGGCGCGTGGGGCGACGCAGCGATCTCCAGGTTCAGGCCGGCCTTCTCGGCCAGCGCCGACATCGTTCGTGCGACCTCGGCCAGCGTGTCGTCGACCATGATTCGCTCCGGCGTCAGCTTGACGTTGCCGGATTCCACCTGCGCCAGGTCGAGCACGTCATTGACCAGACTGAGCAGGTGATGACCGCTCGAGACGATGTGGCGGCAGTATTCCTTCTGCTGGGCCGTGAGCCGGCCATGCGGGTCCAGCTCCAGCATCTGGCCGAAGCCGAGCACGGCATTGAGCGGCGTGCGCAGCTCGTGGCTCATGCACGACAGGAACTCCGACTTGGCGCGATTGGCCCGGTCGGCTGCATCGCGCGCGGCGGCCAGTTCGCGTTCGCGACGGCGGCGATCGGTGATGTCTCGTATCGCCGTCGATACCAGCATGCCCTCTTCGGTGAAGAGCGCATTGAGGGTGATCTCCGCAGGGAATTCGGTTCCGTCGCTCCGGCGCGCAAACAGCTGCCGGCTTCGACCGTGCGAACCCGCGGCGAACTCGATGCGATTGTCCGCATGCTCGGCGCGGAAACGCTCGGGCAACAGGATCTCGATGGGCTGGCCCAGCAACTCCGCGCGGTCATAGCCGAAGAGCGTCTCCGTCTGGGCATTGACCAGGACGATGCGTCCCATGCCGTTCGCAATCACCATGCCGTCCGGCGCAGACTCGAGGAGATGCCGGAACTTGACCTCGGCGCGCTTGCGCTCCGTGATGTCGCGCAGGATGCGCGACGAGCCGACGATAGAGCCCTTGGCGTCGCGCAGTGGCGAGACCGTGAGGATGACGTCGACGAGCGAGCCATCGCGGCGCAGATATTGCGTCTCGATGTTGGCGAACCCCTCGCCGCGTCCGACCAGCTCCACGATCTCCGCTTCCTTTACGAGACGATCGGCCGGCACCATCGGGGCGATCGTGCTGCCGATCACGTCGGCGGCGTCGCGCCCGAACAGCCGCGCGGCGCCAGCGTTCCAGCTTGTGATACGGCCATCGAGGCCGTTGGTGATGATTGCATCATCGGAGGTGGCCACGACGTTGGCGAGCAGCGACTGCCCCTGGAATTTCCGGTCGCGTTCACGCATCAGGCCAACCAGGAGCCAGGCTCCGCCCATCAAGGCCAGGACGACCAACGCCGTTCGCGACGCGCCGTTGCGCAGGTCGGTGTAGAATTGCGCCAGCGCATCGCCGCGTTCCATGCCGGCATAGATGATAAGCGGCAGTCCGGGCACGGCGCCGTAGCTCCAGATGCGATGCTTGCCGGCTGCGCCGCTCGAATGGAACGTCCCTACAGCAGCGCGCGGCAACTCCGTCGTTATCAGGCGACGATCGGCAATCGATCCCGATGAATTGCCGCTCTTCATCGATTGCACGACGATGGTGCCGTCGCGCTTCGCCAGTCCGATGATGCGCTTCGGCCCGAGATCGAGGCTGTCGTAGAAATTGGCAAAATAGTCGAGGCGGACGAGTGCGTTGATGATGCCGTTGAACTCGTCATCCGAGCCGTTGAATCGCTGGGACACGGCGATGACCCGCGTCCCGTCAATGCGCGCCTGGATCGGCGTGCCGACATGGACGCCGACATTGGGATTGTCGACATGGGCCCGGAAGTGCTCCTGGTCCGCGATGTTCAGCGGCGGTGGATCGCGGAACAGCGATGACGCGATGCGGTTGCCCGCGGCATCGGCCCAGCCGACGCCATGCAGCACGGGCGAGCCGGCATCGATCGCTCTCAATGTCTCATGGATGGTCGCCGGCGAAATCCGGCCATTGGACTCCTGCATCTCTTCACGCAGTTCCGCGACCATGCGAAGCGCGCCGGCGACGCTTTCGAAGGTACGCGCCGTGTGCTCGACCAGCACGTTGCGGGCATTCTCCGTTTCGCGCTCGGCGCGGGCGATCTCGTGGTGATGGCGCTGATAGGTGTCGTAGCCGAAAGAGCCGAGCACGACGATGACCAGCATCGCACAGACCGCAATGACGACGCTCTGAGCGCCGATGTCGTGTCGTTGATGCATGCCGACCGGTCCCTCCCGGTATCGACATCCCGCCCGATCGCGATCGTCCGCGCAGGCTCGACGCCGCACTGGCATTACGCGACCGATGGCGTAAAAGAAGTGTTAATTGCTCTTGTCGGGATGGCGCCGCCCCCGCTCCCAACCCGCGTGCGCGTCGAACCGACGCTGGTCCAATTGTCCAACATTGTCAGTTGTTTATCCGAAGTTCGGCACGGCGCCTGGCCGGCCGGCCGGGGGTCCCGTACGTAGTAATCCGCTTGCGCCTGCAAACGTCCACCCGGGCGTGCCGCGCCGGCGCCGCGGGCCCAGCCATCGGAGCCCGCACCCGCCCGATCGGCCGACCGCGGGAAAACGTCGCACAAAGCCATCCGGGCCGGCGGTACTGCCATTTTTGGTGCATTCTCGGGTGCGGAAACTACAATTCCCGTCAAACAGCCGCCGCCGGCGATGCGCCCGGTACCGGTTGGCACCGGCGCAACGGGGGTAGGCATGAGGTTCGACATAGACGGCTCCGGCGCGGCGTCGACGTGGCGCGCAGCAACATGATCCGCTCGTCTCAGGATGTCGGCGCCGGAGTGTTCCTGATCGCGCTTGCCGTCATCGCCTTGTGGCAGGGCGCCGGTCTCGCCACCGGGACCTGGAGCCAGATGGGACCGGGCATGTTGCCGCGCACCCTGGCGATCATCACCGGCCTTTGCGGCATCGCTCTGGTCGTGAGCGCCTTGATGTCCGATGGCGCCCGGCTCGAACGGTGGAGCCTGCGCGGCCCGATCCTGATCCTCGGCGCGGCCGTCGCGTTCGGCCTTACGGTGAGGCCGCTCGGCTTGGCGGCCGCGGGTCCGATCGCCATCATCATCAGCGCCTTCGCCAGCGCTGAAACGCGATGGGGAGAGACGCTGCTGTTCAGCCTCGTCATGACCGGGTTGTGCCTTGGTCTTTTCAAGTACGCGCTCGGCCTGCCGATCCCAGTCGCCCCCTGGTTGATCGGCTACTGAGCCGCCACCATGGAAGATCTCTTGGGCAACCTGGCGCTCGGCTTTGCGACCGCCTTCTCGGTTCAGAACCTGCTGCTTTGCTTCATCGGTTGCCTCGTCGGAACTCTGATCGGCGTGCTGCCCGGGGTCGGGCCGATCGCGACGATCGCCATGCTGCTGCCGCTGACCTTCAAGGTCGACCCAACCGGCGCCCTGATCATGCTTGCCGGCATCTACTACGGCGCGCAGTACGGCGGCTCGACGACGGCGATCCTGGTCAACATTCCCGGCGAAGCGACGTCGGTCGTCACCACGCTGGACGGACATCAGATGGCGCGACAGGGCCGCGCCGGCATCGCGCTCGGCACCGCGGCCATTGCCTCGTTCTTCGCCGGCACCGTCGCAACCGTGATCATCGCCGCGCTCGGCGCGCCGCTCACCAAGCTCGCGCTGCTCTTCGGTCCGGCCGAGTATTTCTCGCTGATGCTGCTCGGCCTCGCCTTCGCGGTCGTGCTTGCGCGGGGTTCCGTACTCAAGGCGGTCAGTATGATCGTCGTCGGCCTGCTGCTCTCGACCGTCGGCCTCGATCTCGAGACGGGCGAGGAGCGCCTGACCTTCGGCCTCCAGGACCTCTCGGACGGCGTCGACTTCGCGGTCCTCGCCATGGGCATATTTGGTTTTGCGGAGATCCTGCGCAATCTGGAGAGCCCGGAGACGCGCGACGTCGTACGCGGCACGATCGGCAGGCTGTTGCCGTCTGCTACCGATCTGAAGCAGTGCGTCGGACCGGTCGTGCGCGGCACGTCGATCGGTGGACTGCTCGGCATTTTGCCCGGAAACGGCGCGGTGCTGGGGCCATTCGCCTCCTACACGCTCGAAAAGAAGCTGGCGCGCGATCCGTCCCGCTTCGGCCGCGGCGCGATCGAGGGTGTCGCCGGCCCCGAATCGGCCAACAATGCCGGCGCGCAGACCGCCTTCATCCCGCTGCTCACACTCGGCATACCGCCCAATGCGGTCATGGCGCTCATGGTCGGGGCGATGACGATTCACGGCGTCATCCCCGGACCGCAGGTCATGACCAAGAGCCCCACCCTGTTCTGGGGCATGATTGCCAGCATGTGGATCGGCAATCTGATGCTGTTGATCATCAACCTGCCGCTGATCGGCCTCTGGGTTCGGCTGCTGAAGGTGCCCTACCGGCTGATGTTCCCGACCATCCTGCTGTTCTGCTGCATCGGCATCTATTCGATCAACAACAACCCGGCCGACGTGCTATTCACGGCGTTCTTCGGCCTTGCCGGGTATGGCCTTTACAAATTCGACTTCGAACCGGCGCCGATGTTGCTGGGGTTCGTGCTGGGCAAGCTGCTCGAGGAGAAATTTCGCCAGGCGCTCGTGCTCTCGCGCGGCAGCTTCATGACCTTCGTCGAACGGCCGGTCTCGGCCGGCCTGTTGATCATCGCGCTTTTGATCATGGTCGTGGCCGTTCTGCCGGCCATCCGCAAGAGCCGCGAGCAGGCATTCCAGGAATAGCTATCATCGAACCACGCATGTCCAGTTTGAGGAGTCCAACATGACCCGAGTCTTGATTGCTCTGGCTGCCGTTTTCGGTCTGACGGCCGGCGGCGCCGACGCACAGAACTACCCGACGCGTCCGATCACCGCGATCGTGCCGTTCGCGGCCGGCGGCCCGACCGACGTCGTGACGCGCATCGTCGGCGAGCACATGGCCAAGACGCTCGGCCAGCAGATCGTCGTCGAGAACGTCGCCGGCGCCGGCGGCACGACCGGCATCACGCGCGGCGCCCAGGCGAAGCCCGACGGCTACACGATCATGACCGGCCACATGGGCACGCACGGCGCGGCGCCCGCGCTCTACCCCAACCTCAAATACGATCCGACCAAGGACTTCGAGCCGATCGGGCTCGCCGCCGGCACGCCGATTCTGATCGTTGCCAAGAAGGCCCTGCCGCCCAACAACCTCAAGGAGTTCGTCGCCTATGCGAAGGCGAACGAGAAGACGATCAACCAGGCGCACGCCGGCGTCGGCTCGGTTTCCTTCACGACCTGCACGCTGTTGAATTCGCAGCTCGGCATCAAGCCGGCGCAGGTCGCCTATCGCGGCACCGGACCATCGCTCAATGATCTCGTCGGCGGCCAGGTCGATTTCATGTGCGACCAGATCGTCAATCTCGTCGAGCAGATCAAGGCCGGCAGCATCAAGGCCTACGCCATCGCCATGCCGGAGCGCTCGCCGGCGCTGCCCGACGTACCGACCACCACGGAAGCCGGCCTGCCGGACTTTCAGGTCAGCGCCTGGAACGCCATGTTTGCGCCCAAGGGCACGCCGCGGGAGATCGTCGCCAAGCTGAACGACGCGCTCGACAAGGCGCTCGACGACGCCACGACGCGCAAGCGCCTGCTCGATCTCGGCGGCGTCATCCCCGACAAGAATGGCCGCACCGGTGCCTACCTCGCCGATTTCGTCAAGGCGGAGGTCGCGCGCTGGACGCCGATCCTCAAGGCAACCGGCGCCGTCGGCAACTGACCGGCCGATAGCCAGGCGACGGGCGCGGCGCGGCGACGCGCCGCCCCTTTCATTTGCCGGGGTTCCGACAACTTCTTTTGCTCGTCCGCCCCTCGCCGAACTACAATCCGGGCAGCGCCAGCGCCCGCCTGGCGGGGCCTCGGCTGAATGCCGGGGGAGCGGGTGTCGGAGGAGGCGAGCGACACCATGGCGACATCGGTTCTGCTGGTCGATGACGAGCCGAATATTGTCCTCTCTCTCGAATTCCTGATGAAGCAGGCGGGCTACGACGTGCGCGTGGCGCGCGATGGCGAGGCTGCGCTGAAGGCCGTCGCGGAGCAGCCGCCCGACCTCGTGCTGCTCGACGTCATGATCCCCAAGCGCGACGGCTACGATGTCTGCCAGACCATCCGCGCCAACCCGGCCTGGAAAGCCGTCCGCATCATCATGCTGACGGCCAAAGGCCGCGATATCGAGCGCGAGAAGGGCATCGCGCTGGGTGCCGACGAGTACATCACCAAGCCATTCTCGACGCGCGAAGTCGTCGAGCGGGTCAAACACTTTCTCAGCAGTCCAAGCTGAACCATGAGCGAGCCTGCGCTGCACCGCAGCTGGACGATTGCCCTTCTGGCGATCGGCGCGGTTGCGGTGGCGCTGATGATCGGCGGCCTGCTCCTGGTGGCGGGCGCGCTGACCGCATTCGACGAGGTCGCGAAGCGCGCGCTCATCGCCTATGGGTTCGGCCTGACTGTCGTCACGGCGGCGACGCTTGCCCTGATTCACCGTTTCGTGCGCCGGCGCGTCGTCAGGGCCGCCGGCCAGCTGGCCGACGAGATCAACCTGATCGCCGAGGTCAATCCCGCCCACCAGGTGACCGAGCAGCACTACCCCGCGCTGCTGCCGCTGCCAGGCGCGATCAACGCGCTTGCTGCCCAGCTCGCGAGCTGCCGCGCCGAGACCGGACAGGCGGTGGTTGCGGCAACGCAGAAGGTGGAGGAACAGAAGCGTCGCTTCGAGGCGATCCTGCGCGATCTCTCCGAAGGGGTGGTGGTCTGCAACCTTCAGCACCAGTTGCTGCTCTACAATCAGATGGCGCTGACCATCCTGCACATCTCCGGCGAGATCGGGTTGGGCCGTTCGCTGTTCAATCTGATCACGCGCGAACCGGTTCTGCATGCCATCGAGATTCTGACCATGCGGCTGCGCGACGCGAAGGCGCCCGACCCATCCGAACTCGCCGTTCCGCTCGTCGTCGCATCGAGCGATGCCCGCCTCCTGCTGCAAGGCCGCGTCAGCCTCGTGCTCGGCGCTCAAGGCGAGTCGGCCGGCTACGTGCTGACCATTGCCGATGCCACCCAGGAGATCGCCGCTCTTTCCAAGCGCGATGGGTTGCTGCTGCATGCCACGGAGGGCATGCGCCGGCCGCTGGCCAATTTGCGCGCCGCGGTCGAGACCCTGGCCTCGTTTCCCGAGATGGCGCCGGCCGACCGGCAGCGCTTCGATCAGGTCATCGGCCGCGAGAGCACGGCGCTCGGCGAGCGCTTGGAACAGGTCGCGGCGGGCTATCGCGAGCTCGTCGCCGGCTACTGGCCGATGGCCGACATCTATTCGTCCGATCTGCTGAATTGCGTGACGCAGCGGCTCGGACCGTCGTCGAGCATCGCTGCGACCGTCGTCGGCTTGCCGGTCTGGCTGCGCGGCGACAGCTTCTCGCTGGTGCTCGCGATCGAGATGCTGGCCAAGCTCGTGCACGCCCATGCCCATGCGGCGACGCTTGACCTCGAGTGCCTGGTCGGCGATCGCCGCATCTACATCGACGTCGCCTGGTCCGGCGAGCCCATTGCATCGGCGGCGATCGACGGCTGGCTCGGCCAGTCGATCCCGGGCGCGCCAGGCAGCATGACCTTGCGCGACGTGCTCGACCGCCACCGCAGCGAAATATGGAGCCAGCCGGGCCGCGCCGGCCAGTCGGTCCTGCGCCTGCCCGTTGCTGCCGCCGTACGCCCCTATGCGTCGTCGGTGCGCTCGCCCCTGCCGCCGCGGCCGGAGTTCTACGACTTCGACCTGCTGGACCAGGGCGGCGCCGCGAGCGCGATCTCCGAGGCCCGGCTCAGGAATTTGACCTACGTCGTTTTCGACACGGAGACGACGGGGCTCAGGCCGGACGCCGGCGACGAGATCATTGCGATCGGCGGCGTGCGCGTCGTCAACGGCCGTATCCTGACCGGAGAAACCTTCGAACGCCTGGTCAACCCGGCGCGCGACATTCCTGCGTCATCGGTGCGCTTTCACGGCATCACCGACGACATGGTCGCGGACAAGCCGCCCTTGCCCATAGTGCTGCCGCAGTTCAAGGCATTCGTCGGCGACAGCGTGCTCGTCGCGCACAACGCGGCATTCGACATGAAATTTCTTCGCATGCGCGAGGCCGAGGCGGGGGTCAAGTTCGACAACCCCGTGCTCGATAGCCTGCTGCTGTCCTCGGTGCTCTATCCGGATATCGAGGACCACTCGCTCGACGAGGTGGCCCGCCGCCTCGGCGTCGAGATCGTCGGCCGGCATAGCGCGCTCGGCGATGCCCTGGCGACCGCCGCACTGTTCGTCCGGATCATCGAGCAACTCGAAGCGCGCGGCACGACGACGCTCCGGCAGGCCATGCGCGCGTCCAAACAGGTATTCATGGAGCGAGCCGGCGTCCACGCATAAACTGGTCGAAGGAGGCAACCGATGCGATTCGGACTGATGGGCGAACGGCTCGTGGCGCTGTTCCTGCTCGGCCTCCTGCTGTTCAATCCGCCGATTCTCAACTTGTTCTCGACCGATCAGGTTTGGGCCGGCATTCCGGTTCTCTACATCTACATCTACGCCAGCTGGCTCGCCGTCATCGTGATGGCCGGCTTGACCATCGAGCGCACGCGCGAGCCCGACCGGGGGCCGGACCAGCCGCGCGGCGATCCCGAAGGCTGAGCCGTCATGCTTCAGCAATGGTTCATCTTCGCGGCGGCCTTCGGCTATCTCTGCCTGCTGTTCGCCATCGCCTATTTCGCCGACAAACGCGCCGACCAGGGACGCAGCCTGATCGCCAATCCCTATACCTATGCGCTCTCGATCGCCGTCTACTGCACGGCCTGGACCTTCTACGGCTCGGTCGGACGCGCCGCGAGCAGCGGGATCGACTTCCTGCCGATCTATCTCGGTCCGACTCTGGTCTTCGTGCTGTGCTGGTTCATCCTGCGCAAGATCGTGCGCATCAGCCGCGTCAACCGCATCACGTCGATCGCCGACTTCATCTCGTCGCGCTATGGGAAGAGCCAGCTGCTCGGCGGGCTCGTGACGATCATCGCGGTGGTCGGCATCGTCCCCTACATCTCGCTGCAGCTCAAGGGCGTGTCGACCAGCTTCAACCTGCTCGTCCAATACCCCGAGATCGTCATGCCGCGCGCCGTGAGCACGATCCCGATCCTGCAGGACTCCGCGCTCTACGTCGCGCTACTGCTGGCCACCTTCTCCATCCTGTTCGGCACGCGGCACATCGACGCCTCCGAGCATCACGAGGGCATGGTCGCCGCGATCGCCTTCGAATCGATCGTCAAGCTCGTCGCCTTCCTGGCGGTCGGAATTTTCGTGACCTACTGGCTCTATGACGGCTGGGGCGCCCTGATGAAGGAAGCGCTCGCCCGGCCCGACATCGTGCAGCTCTTCACCACCGAAAAGATCAGCGATTTCGGCAATTGGATCACGCTGCTGCTTCTGTCGATGGGCGCCATCATCTGCCTGCCGCGCCAATGGCAAGTGACGGTCGTCGAGAACGTCGACGAGAAGCACCTCGACCGCGCCGTCTGGCTGTTCCCGCTCTATCTGTTCCTCATCAATCTTTTCGTGCTGCCCGTGGCGCTGGCGGGGCTGCTGCACTTTACCGGGGGCAGCGTGCATCCCGACACATTCGTTCTCGCTCTGCCGATGATGGTGCAGCGCGAGGATATCGCGCTCGCGGTCTTCATCGGCGGCCTTTCGGCCGCGACCGGCATGGTCATCGTGGAGACGGTCGCGCTCTCGACCATGCTGTGCAACGACCTGATCATGCCGGTCCTGCTTCGACTGCGCTGGCTCCAACTCACGCAGCGCACCGATCTGTCGCGCCTGCTCATCACCATCAGGCGCGGCAGCATCGTCGGCGTGCTGCTGCTGAGCTACCTCTATTTCCGGCTGATCGGCGAATCCTACACGCTGGTCACCATCGGTCTCGTGTCGTTCGCCGCGGCCGCGCAGTTCGCTCCTGCGATCATCGGCGGCATTTTCTGGAAGGGCGGCACGCGCCAAGGCGCGCTCACCGGCCTGACCGCCGGGTTCCTCGTCTGGTTCTACACGCTTCTGCTGCCGTCCTTCGTGCGGTCCGGCTGGATCGCCCCCGACCTGCTCGAAGCGGGGCCGTTCGGCATTGCGCTCTTGCGTCCGCAGGCTCTGTTCGGCCTGACCGGGCTCGACTCGCTCAGCCACGCCTTGTTCTGGAGCATGCTCGCCAACATCGCGGGGCTGATCGGCGTTTCCCTGCTGACGCGGCAGAGCGCGATCGAGCGCATCCAGGCGAGCCGTTTCGTCGACGCCTTCCGGCAGACCGACGACGGCCAGGCGCGCTATTGGCGCGGCACGGCGACCGTGAAGGATCTCGAGGCCCTGCTGGTCCGCTTCGTCGGTCAGGCGCGCGCCAAGGCCGAGCTGGCCGACTATGCGCGGCTGCGCGGCTTCAACCTGGGTAAGCTGCGCGAGGCCGACGCCAATCTTCTGCATTTCGGCGAGCGGCTGCTTGCCGGCGCGATCGGCGCCGCGTCGGCGCGCGTCATGGTCGGCTCAATCGCCAAAGGCGAAAGCGCGACGATCGACGAAGTCATGGAGATTCTCGACGAGACGTCGCAGGTCATCCAGTACAGCCGTCAGCTCGAGCTGAAATCCAAGGAGCTGGAGACCGCCACGGCCGAGCTGCGCGCCGCCAACGAGCGCCTCAAGGAGCTCGATCGCCTGAAGGACGACTTCCTGTCGACGGTCAGCCACGAGCTGCGCACGCCGCTGACCTCGATCCGCTCGTTCAGCGAAATCCTGTTCGACAACCCGGCGCTGTCCGACGAGCAGCGCAGGGAGTTCCTCGGCATCATCATCAAGGAGAGCGAACGCCTCACCCGGCTCATCAACCAGATCCTCGACCTCGCCAAGATGGACGCCGGCCGAATGGACTGGCAGATGGGCTGGCTCGACGTGAAGTCCGTGATCGAGGAAGCGCTGGCCGCCAGTGCCGGTCTGCTCAGGGAGCGACCGATCAGGCTCGATGTCGACCTGCCCGACGGCCTGCCCGCAGTCCATGCCGACCGCGATCAGCTCATCCAGGTGATCGTCAACCTGCTGTCCAATGCCGTGAAGTTTTGCGATCCCGCCGCGGGCCGGGTCGGCGTGAGCGCCGCCGCGGAGAGAGGTGCGGTTCGCATCGACGTGCGGGACAATGGCCCTGGCGTGTCGCCGGACGACCAGGCACGCATCTTCGAGCGGTTCCAGCAGGCCGGACCGACGCTCACCGACAAGCCGCAAGGCACCGGACTGGGCCTCGCGATCTCTCGCCAGATCGTCGAGCGATTCGGCGGCCGGATATGGATCGAGAACGCCCCTGGTGGCGGATCGCTGCTGTCGTTCACCGTGCCGACCGTCGCCGGCGATGCGCGGGCCGCAGCACAGGACTGATCTTGGTGCCGGGTACCATCTAGACTGAACTTTGCCCCATTTTCGAGCTAAGCAATTGAAAGTGCGGGGATTTTGGCTTTGACGGTAGTCATGTAATTTGTTTGAGGGGCTCGACAGGCTGGTTGTGCCGTGATTCAAGCTGCACATGTAC